>Ga0182742_1000239_pt1 | contig 103976 bp, 91 predicted proteins | sample eDN5th37CBELigMG_FD_128880 | JGI IMG/M metagenome (GOLD analysis project Ga0182742, IMG submission 128880) | Enriched Miracle-Growth compost microbial communities from Emeryville, California, USA - eDNA 5th pass 37_C BE-Lig MG (version 2)... ...
ATCGTCTTCAATGGCGAAAGCCATCGATACAAAGAATCGCTATTACACGGTAAATAATTTAGGGGTTGGCAAGTGGTACATTTTTAATTGCCATTTGCTACATTTCTTACTTGCCAAAAACAGTGGTAAAGAGTGATGTACTGCTCTCTAACCTTATCATTTTTTGAGTATCAGCAATTACTTTTGTACCTGACACTACACCAGCGGTAATTATATAGAGTAGCTCATTCCAAGACCTAATAACTGGAGCTGCTGCTGGAGCCCCTCCACCACCAACACTTCCCATTTCGGCTACTTTAGTACCACTCGGATCCCAATACCTCAACGGATTATTATGCACATACGTGTACCTGTTGAGCGTCAGCGGATTATCCACTTGCCCCTTATACGTATCCTCCGAAATAAACCGTCCACCACTCGGATCATAATCAGAAAGCGAAGATAACAAAAAAACAGGTCAATCATGGTGGTATCTGACCATAATCGACCTGTTCAACGTAACCGAATACCGTTATTTAGGGTATAAAATTCATGCACTTGCAGGTGCGTACATTTATATCAGTGGAGTATTATACGGGGGCAATGAGGGTTAAGTTCTTTCGGGATTGCCGCCCGATTCATTCGGCACTGGGTGGGGTAAAAGAAAGACCTTAAGGTCTGTTCATCCCTAAGGTCTAGTGTTTAATACCAAGAATTAATCTCCACAGAGTTCCAATATATCCACAAATAATGCATCCTTTAAGATAAGTCTCCTATTCACTGGGTCAATATTGCTTAATTTGTCCCATTCATAGACTGTGTCAAACATATCATATTCATCGGATAACTCTTGATATCCATTATTTCTCATTATTTCATTGACGTATTCCTCTAATTCAATAAAAGAAAAAGAATTAGCAGGACCTACGAGATTAAGAACACCATCTAATGATGAGTGGTTTATTTTATGCAAGAGTACATAATGATAAACTGGAATTATTTTGGAAATAGTCATTTGAATCTCCTGAACTAGAGAAAAACCACCCTCTCCACTTAACTCTTCCAAGGTCAGATACACATGAACTGAAGGATTAAACCCATCTTGTATTTTAACTTGGGTGTTCTTTATATTGAATAATTCGTTTGGAAGAACTAGTGCCTTCCTACACTCACCAATGTACCAATTATCTAAATCTCTTTTTAAGTATAGTTTTTCCAATATCTCTCTATACTGAGGATATTGCTCCAGAAACCTTGTACCATGAATCATATCAACCCTCCCATCTTCTATTACTTTTACCGTCACCAGTTTTCTCCCCTGTAACAGGGTCAATTTCTCTTAGATGATTTTTCTTCTTCTTATCCCAAACTTCTAACCTTCCATGTTGACTATCCCACTTATACCAATTGTTACCGTCAAACCATGTTTTTCTTTTGTTATCCGTACCTTTATAAACTAAGCCACTGTCTTTCATCCAATCAGTATCTTCCTTTAATATGCTATAAGTTGAATTGTCCCCTTTTTGAATTTTGTGGTAGTCATTGTAGCACTTTGTATTATGCACCCAAATCCCAATATCCGTTACATAATACGTATGGAAGTCAGCAACCGTAAAGTTATAAACCGTTAATGGCTTATCCAGTTTAACAAACTCTACCTTATCAATCGTCAGGTTGCTTCCGTCAGCCTTTTGGAGTTTGTCGCCCACTTGTAGCTCATCTGCGAAGACCCACCCTTTGCCTTCTACCCAGAACGGATGATTGTCAGTCGTCTCGATGACTTGCTCCCCAACATGCAGTTTAATTATATCATCACGTTGGTTGCGGTAAAGATTCGTGACTTCCTTGTAAGCCAATTCTCCGTTAGGGTTATTCTCATCCTTGGCGAGAACCTTATCTCCGACTTCAATGTCTTCGATATTTTTCTCCCCTTCGTCTGTCAACACTTTAGTTCCGCTTGTAAAACAATTACAACCTTTTTTGATAATATTTGGAGCTTTCCCTGCTGACTTTAACGGCTTTATCCTTCCTATTACAAGTTCGCCACCAGCCCAGGCTAATGCCGAAACATCATCTGTAGTCCACTCACCATCTGTGAGAACCTGGTAGTTTTCCGCACCAATTTGTTCTTGTGTAAACAGCTCGACACCTTTTGGAAGATCCCTTTTTGTGACTTCCCAACTACGATTCCATGCCTCAGGATCAGTAAACTTCTCCCATCCTTTTCGGAGATCCTCCCAAGCATCATGCCCACTCGGATCCCAATACCTTAACGGATTGTTATGAACGTAAGTGTAACGGTTCAACGATAACGGATTATCCACTTGCCCCTTGTACGTATCCTCCGAGATAAACCGCCCGACACTCGGATCATAATACCGCGCGCGCAAGTAGATCATCCCGGACTCCGCGTCAAACACCTCTCCCGCGTAGCGGAACGGGTTGCTCATCTCTTCCTGAATCAGCGCGTCTTGTCGCGGATTGCCCCAGATATCGTACTCATAGCTGTTGCGTACATACCCACTGTTGGCATCGACGAGTTTGGTGACATCTCCATGACTGTTGGTCAAATAGTACCCAGATTGATTGGTCTGGTTGTCCTTGCGCAAAATCAATCCGTTGCCAAAGATGTTCTGTGCCTGTATTCGACCACTACCGTCCAGTTCCTCCACCACTTGTCCATTTAGATAGACATACTGGGTTGTTTGGCTTTCACTTGATTTGGCAGATCGCAATCCGTTGGGATAGTAGCTGTAGGACGTCTTCTCGTCTCCCTGCTTGACTTGAGTCAGACGGTTCAACGCATCGTACTCATATTCCCTGCCCGCTGTCGGCATTGGGAAGCTGCCGAATGTAACGGTTTTCCGGTTGCCCAGGTCATCGTATTCATAGGTCTCCGCATCGCTTGCGTAAGGACTGGATACCTCTGTGATTCGGTCGATTTTATCGTACCGGAAGCTCCATGTCCCTTCTGGGCGACGGCTTTCTACCACATTGCCGTACCCATCGTACTGATTGCTTTCTGACCAGCCATCGCTGTGCTCCGTCTTGACGATCTCACCGAAGGAGTTCATGCGCTTCTCCATGCTGACACCGTTCGGATAGGTGACGGCTGCCGTATCTCCGGAGCGTTTGGTCACATAGTCGTAGAGAACACTTCCCCCAACCAGGCTGCCCTTTACTTCCTTCAATCGTCCCAGATCATCGTACTGATACTCCACGCGTTCGCCATTGGAGTAGGTTAGCGCGTCCACAAGGTTGTCGAGATCGTCGATTTGGTAGGGATTAATCGTTCTTCCTGCCTGGTACTGGATCTTGTAGGTTTTGCCCATTGTGGTGAATGCGCGCATCCGACGGAATGGGTCGTAATCGTAGGTTACACTTTGACCATCGCTATTGGATTCCAGCGTGAGCAAGCCAGAGCGGGCATTGTATTCATTTCGATCACTATACAGTTGTTTTCCGGAGCGATCGTAGATTTTTCTCGACTTCTGCTCGTAAAAAGGAGTGTAGTCATACTGATAGCGATTGCCTGTTTTGTCCGTGTAAACTTTGAGATTGCCCGTTGAATCATATGCAAAGGTTTCTTTCTTCTTGTCCAGTGGATTCTCTTCGGAGAGCTTCCACGACAGGGCGTTATACGAGTTACGGGCTGTTGTCAGGTCGTTCTGAATCACTTCGACCAGATTGCCCAGGGAATCATAGCGATAGGAATATTCATTGCGCTCAGGATCCTTGAGATAGACGAGCCCGCCACGCAGGTCGTACCCATATTCCCAGCGTCGGCTGCCGCCATTTTGAACATCTCGTATTCTTTTCTCGGTGACAAATCCCCACTTGTCGTACTCCAGTTCGGTACTTCTGCTCTTGGAGCGATCTCCTGCTTCCTCTGTCACAGACTGGAGACGGCCATATGGATCGTAGAAGTTGTTAACTTCCAAACCATTCGGGCTGACAATCCGCTCTCCTTTGGCAGGGAGGAAGCTGTCCCCATCTTGCAAGGCATTGGCCACATAATAATAGGTTATTCGGCCTTCTGCGTCTTTCACACTCTTGAGAGAGCCGTCCTGATTATACTTATAGGTCGTTTCACGTTCCGGACGGGCATGCGGGTAGCTGCCTTTGAGAAGCCTGCCGTCTACGTCATATTGATTGTACAAAATGGGACGCATTTCATTGCCGGCTACCTGAAGCTGGTATTCCACATCTCCAAACGGCGTGAATACAGTGATATCCTCAACACCGTCTGGGGCAATCTTGCGTATGGCTCGTCTGCTGTCATCATAGTCGTAATAGATGGAGCGGGATGCTGAACCGTTCGCAAATGTTTCCGATTTGATTCGGTTCAGGATGTCATACGTATAGTGGACCGTGCTTTCATCTGGATATGTTTGTTTCACAAGTCGATCAAGCGGGTCGTGCTCGTAGCGAATTCTAAGGGTTTTGCTTTCTCCAGCTGCAATCTCGACAGGCATCTTAACTTCCTTGATATGCAGCCCGTAATCATCGTAGGAAACTTCCTGCTCGATCTCTTTTTTCTCAGCACCATAACTGGTTGTCGTTACAGATTCCAGTTCTAATCCGGCTCTGTCATACTCGTAGGTCGTAATGATTCTGTCCCGATCTGTAGCATGGGGATAATCATATTCCACTACATGTCTGGTGACCAGATCGCGTCGATTATACTCGAATGATTCTTCATGGGAGTACGAAGAGTCACGCTTTTTCATGGAGATCAGGGGGCGATTTTCCCGTCTGTCCGTATTGTATACCCAGGTCGTCGTAGCGCCCAACGGATCGCGTTCGTATACTTTGTCTCCATAGTCGTTGTACTGGTATTCTGTCTCAACCGAATACTGACTTAGCAACGATTTCAGTTGATCTCTCCGATTCGGATCTGGTTGCAGCAAGTAATCATAAACCAGCTTCTCTTCTTTACTCAAGCTGCCCTCTGGCATGACAAAAGAATAAGCAAAAGAAGGCTTCGTCATTCCAGGCAAATAAGCGTAGCTGATATAGCTGTCCTTGACGTGCTGATATCGATTGCCATTTGCGTACTCACTCATGGTTGATCCCGGATCTACAATCGATGTCATTTTTACACGCTGCAGGACGATCTTGTCCCTTTTGTTTACTGCGAAAGTCTTCTCGATGAGAGGGCCCAGGAATTGATTAGAACTTGTGGAGGTGCGTGGCGGAATTTCTCGCGATACGATGATGCCTCCGTCCCGCTTGTCCGTGCCAGCCAATCTCTTCATATGTTCTTTCGCAACAGGCCACATTTCCGAGCTAACCATCTCATACGTTTTCACAAAATATTTCGTTGATTGCGGACTTGATACATAGTCCACAGGATTACGACTAAATTCCTGATAGGAGTATCTGACCGAAGTTACTGGATGATAGGTGATATACGATAACGCATGTTCATCCAGATAGAGACGGACAACTCCCCTGTTGAATGGATTGTCATAGGGCTCGGTGATCGGGCTAAGCTCGTCTCGATTTAGATTGAAATAGGTGCTGTAGGTGTAATCCATTTTCAGGCCTTGCAACGGATATTCGACCCGTTTCAGCAATAGATAAATGAGAGGTTTGCGCTCCTCATTATCTTTGTCGATGTAGTCCTGCGATTCCAGCTGTTTATAGTCCAAAGCAATCGGACCATTTTCGTACGCCTTGGACAGCTTGTATTCCTTCAGGAGGTTGTATTCGGCATACCCCGTTATCTCCGGATTATTGTACACATACTTCGCCAAAACTTTGGGCTGTGTGCCTTCTGATCTATTAACTGGGACTTTCCTTACTTCATCGAGCGTGTAGTACTCATACGTTGCATATGGAGCCACAATTTTTTGCCCTGTCTTCTTTTTCACATCATATTCGATATGGCTCAACAGTTGCGACTTGGATTCATCTGCGTATACTTTAATTCTTTGAATCACTTCATCGCGCTCGATTACGATAAAACGCCCGACACTGTCGATGATCTCAATCGGTTGATCAACACTGGTACGATAGCGATATTCGATTTGATCGCCCTGTCGATTGGATTTGATGACCCTGTTGTAGCCATCCTCTTTCGAAAATTCATAGGTGATCCCGTCACGAATCAGGACAACATTCGATTGGCGGCCTTCTCCTCTGATGACGAGATTGCTGTAGGAATGATTCTCCCAATATCCGTTGACCCGCTCCAAAACGGTTCCGTCATCCAATTGAAAGGTATGTCTGACTTGATCCTCACGATAAGTGGTTTTGTAGCTTCTCTCCATTGCTGTATCTACGATATCGTCTATCGCACGTCCACTTGTATATTCATGGCTCGGAATATTTAAGGTCCATCCTGTTGCGACCGGAAAGTGATCAGCCAATGGACGATTATAGGAGCGGTTGCTCTCATTCCTGACCCCAGGTCTGGTTATTTTACTGTCCAGAGAATGATACCGCCGCTGAATCACTAGATCGAGGCCATGCTTTCCTTCCAGCTCCAGATCTGTCTCCACGAGATTGGCAGCCCTGTACTTCTCATCTACCGGGAGATCTGTATTGCTCCGCACATAATTGAAACTCATGTTTTTCTCTTTATATTGAAGATCATCTTCTGGAACGAGAAAAAGGTTGTCCGCTATATCTGCTGACAGACTGACAGGATCCAAAGCAAGAGATGCTGCCTTTACCTTGCCGTTCCCTTTTCCGTTGCCGTTGCCGTTGCCATTTCCGTTACCGTTACCATTACCGTTACCATTGCCATTGCCATTGCCGTTACCATTCCCGTTTCCGTTGCCATTACCGTTGCCGTTACCATTGCCATTGCCCCCACCATTGTGGTTGCCGCAATCATGCCCATTGTAGTTACCATTTGGGCATCCACACGGGGGACCATTACCGTTGCCGTTCCCTTTTCCATTGCCATTTCCTTTGCCGCAGCCTTCGCCCCCACCTTGTCCCGGTGGATTTCCTCCTTGTCCCGGTGGATTTGGATTTCCTCCCTGTCCCGGTTTGTCTCCAGAACCTGGATTTCCTCCCTGACCTGGTGGGTGCCCTGGATCTGGATTTCCGCTATCTTCTCTCTTTTTCCACCGCTTGTGTGTATAGCCTGATACAGGCGCATACTTGATCAGGTGATTGTACTGGTTGATCGGCATGTTGTCTATTTCCATCATGACATCAACGTCTGTCCAATCGTATATTTCATTGACCTCATCTACCGACAGAAACACCTGCAGGTCTGTGTAAAAATAGGCAGCTATTTGCAAGGTTCTTCTGTCGTACAGCTCATTGATTTTGACGGCATTATGAGTGGGAAGCTGTGTCCACTTCATGGTCAGGATATCTTCCTCGGTGTATACAGGCTGAACCGAAGTATCGGTCTCTTCACTCACATCCGGGATATCCAAAATGGCCGGGTAGTTATCGAAAACCCATTCACTGGTGCTCCTCGGCTTTACAATCTCCTCTTGAAAAGAGGTCTCGTCAGCTTCTGTCGTCTGGTCTGTCTCCAAAACTTCTTCCTCGGCAAAAGCTGTATTCATCGGAAGCAATGATATCAATAGACAGGCAGTCAAAAAAATGTGTATGGCTTTTTTCCCAAAACCTTTCATGATTTCCCCTATCTTTCTCTATTTTGTATATCAAACACTTGTCCGTCCCATTGCGAATCGGAAGAATACGTAGTCTTGGTGACATTCCCATTTTTGTCATACTTGTATTCCCAGGATTGCTCTCTGCTGTCGATCACTTTCTGCAGCAAACTTCCATCGTATTCATATTGGATCGAAGGCGGCAATGTCTCGACGACAACTTCTGTGGGCTTGCTTTTCACGCTGCCATTTTCAGCGACGATCGTGAAGACATAGGTTTGTTGCTGGTGCAAGCCCGTTACCTTCACATCTTCATCCTGTAGCGTTTGGAAGCTGCCATTATAGATAATGGTGTAAGTCTTCGCCGCTTTTACTGGCTTCCATTTCAAATAAGCACTTACTGATGTAACCGAGTCTACTCGAACATCTGGAGGATCGAGCTTATCGGGAAGGGTGTAAAAGAAGACTACGCTGGATTTTCCATCCCTTTCGTTCATATCAACTGCTCTCAGATGCAGTTCATAGGGCGAATATGGTTCTAAACCTTTCAGTTCGTAGGACGTAACCTTGCCCAGTTCGATTTTCTCTTCGCCATTGATCCATAGTTCATAGCCAATTGCATTGGAGACTCGATCCCACTCCAGGTAGGCACCTGTTTGCATAGGTTCCACAGTAAAGTTTTCTGGTGCTGGAAGATTTCCCTTGGGGTCTGGTGGATCAGGAAAATCCACAATCTCCTCATCGTCTTCTTCTGAAGTTTCCCTGGTAGGTGTATGAAAGATCACTACTGCAAGTTCATGAGAATACTCTCCTCCCCTGACATTCAATAACACACCGTACAGCTTCCCTGGTTCCAGGTCATGAAAGGTATAATGGGTTTCTTCCAGTTCCACAGGATCTGCCCAATCATACAGGTCTATCAGAGTGAGCTCATAATGGGAAGTACCCTCTAGCTCACTCCAGTTCCAAGATATTCGAGTAGGGGCGGCTTGAATGGATATGTCTTCCATAACCTCGGGCAATATGACTCCAGCCATCATCTCTTCGCTTTCCTCATCACGTCCGACTGCCTGGAAATAAAAAGCGTATCCTTCTCCCGGTATCAGGTTGTCAATCGTCATTTCAGTCTCTTCCGTCTCTTCGATGGCGATTGTTTCTACCTCGTCAAAATCAACGCGAATTCGATACCTCTCAGCGCCTTCCACTTCACTCCACTTAAGCTGAACAGAAGTAGGAGTCACGTTTGTCACGATGAACTTCGATGGCAATCCGAGCGAATCTGCTGCAGCAAACATCTGCTGTGTTTCCAGGGATGCGCTTCTCGTCTTCTTTTGACTCCCTTTTCTTTTCCCCGTTTTCTTGACCGGCAGCTTTTTCTTTTTAGTCACCTCGCCGGATTCTTCCTCAACAGTCATAAATGAAAACTGTTTTCCATCCGATAGAATCAGCACAACTTTTTCTTTTTTGTTCATAATTTTGGCTTGGACTCGTCCCTCATACGTGCCGAGGAAAGACTGGTACTGCTCTTCCTTTTTGCCTTTGTTCCCTTTTTCTTTCACAAAATACAGCTCTTCTGTCTCTTCGTGTTGAACAAGCGAGTAGGTTGCCTGTTTCTCTGAAACCCGAGTGATCGTTTTCCACTCTTTGACATCCTCTTTCTTTTCCTTTGCCTGAGCAGCCTGTCCGACTAGCAAAAGGGAAATGATCAATAAAAAAATAAGTCCTCTTCTCAATGTTTTTCCTCCCGATCAAACGTAAATATGAGGTCTTGCAGGCACGATTGTTTTGAAATCACCCCCTTTCAAGTACAAAAAAAAAGCTATTTCCACATAGGAAAATAGCCGTATACCAAAACGGAAACGATACTTGGTAACTCAGCCATCTTAGTTCATGGAACCTTAGACCTGTAGCTTTGCGCCCACATCTTTCAATGTGTTTGCCCTTTTCAAGTTTTGTCACTGATTCATTTGATCTATTTTTGTCAATTGTTAAAAATTATAAATTTATACTATACTAATGTCAAAGTTTTATTTCTACAAAATTCGACATATTTAAAAGAGTATGGTGGTAATGATGATCTATCTGTTTGTACGAAGCGCCAACAATCGTTTTAGGTTGTTATCAATAAAGGTATTATCGGCAGTGTTGATTCCGCGACCGGCAAAATGGCCCCAGATCGACTCGATAGGAGTAAGAACAGCATTAGGTATAAGCTTAGCCTCGTAGTTGTTATCGTCCGCCGTACAGAATAGATCCGTGCTCCCTGGCATGACGCAGGCAAGTGCTTTAATGCTTTTGAGTGCCTCATCGAAATCTCCTTTATAGGCGGGGTTTGCACTAATATCTGCATTTTGGCCTGTCCATAACATGGCTAGGACATTGTGCGGATCCATCTTCATAAAGCTGTCTTCCCAGACGCCAGCGACAAAAACCTCCAATGATTCATATCCCAGCTCTCGATAAAGCTCCTCTCTGTAAAACGCCTGCGATAAGCCCCATCCCGCATAGACACGGCCAACGGCGCGCATGTCTGCAGACGTCAACTGGTTTCGTTTACTTGAATCGAAGCCAACTGCAGCCATGAGCGCAGCTTTCAACCCGTCGAGGACCACAAACGTATGGGGCCAAGTCTTGGCAACTCCGGAGAAAGGTGCAATTCGCTCCACCATGTCGGGATAACTTGCCCCCCATTGGAATGCTTGAATCCCTCCCATGGACCATCCAACTACGAGAGCAATCTTTTGAATGCCGAATTTTTCAGTCACCAGCCGATGCTGGAATGTAACGTTGTCAAAGATGGTAACCTGCGGAAAATTGCCCCCGTCGAATGGGGGAGGCGTGTTACTGGGAGACGAAGATAATCCGTTGCCCAGCAGATTGGGAACGATAATGAAATATTTTTGCGGATCAAGTGCCATGCCGTTGCCAATCAACCATTCATTCTGAACATGCTGGTCGCCAAAAGCAGTTGGATAGACGATGACATTATCTTTCTTTTCATTCAATGTTCCATAAGTCTTATAAGCAAGATATGCGCCAGGCAACGTCACTCCTGATTGCAAGGTTACGTCACCCAAATCAAAAATTTCATAATCCATCGTAATCGCTCCCTTCAAAATGAAACACAAACATGTAGAATGTATTTCTTGTTGTTAGTATAGATTCGTGATAATCTCAACAAAAGTGAATGATATTCAAAGCGACATTCAATTATATTGAAAGGTAAAGGGGGGAATAGGATGGAATTGCGCCAACTGATTACGTTCCGCACGGTTGCATCAACGTTAAATTTCAGTCGGGCTGCGGAAGTGCTGAACTATGTCCCCTCCAACGTCACGATGCAAATAAAAGCATTGGAGGATGAGCTTGGTGTTCGTCTCTTTGACCGCTTGGGCAAGCAGCTCGTTCTCACAACAGCGGGTAAACGTTTCTTAACTCATATTCAAAGCGTTCTGGACAAATTGGACGAAGCTCGCAGCGTCGTTCATGACAATGAAAACCTAAGCGGCACCCTAACGATAAGTGCCAATGAGGTTATTTGCGCCTATCGGCTTCCCGTTGTCTTTCGCCTGTTTCGTTCGCGTTATCCGGGAGTGCGTCTCATTTTCCGTTCCGTTCCAAATCAAGAGCTCAAGCAAACCCTCTTTGAGGGAACCGCAGATGTCGTCTTTATGCTGGATGAACCCGTTCGCTCGAGCGCACTTGCCGTGGAACCGTTGGTGGAAGAGACATTCCGCCTTTTCGCTGCTCCAGACCACCCGCTCGCACAACGAACTGAGCTGGAGCTGGGAGATTTTCACAAAGAAGTGTTCCTGACGAATGAAAAGGGTTGTCCCTATCGCACCATGTTTGACCGGTCATTTGAGAAAGAGGGCATTGATAGTATTACGTATCTAGAGTTTCAAAGTGCTGAAGCCATTAAACAATGTGCAATTTCGGGAATCGGTATTGCCTTTCTTCCTGAAGTCGTAGCGCAAGCCGAAGTTGAACGGAGCGAACTTGTCGCTCTTCCATGGCAAATTCCGGACTTGCACGTGTATACACAGATGTTATGGCATAAAGACAAGTGGCTTTCACCCATCATCTTGTCTTTCATAGAAGCAGCAAGGGAGGTTCTCGCTATAGAGGAGGAGAAGTAAAGCATGTGGCCTTTTCAGCGATATTTTCCTAAACACACAAAAAAACGTGCAGTTCAGGCAAACAATGCCTGTCTACACGTTTCTTCTGTTTCATATACCTTCTGCCTTACTGGGCACTCCCAATCAAAGCCTCAAGCTCGTCCGGCTGATAGCCTTTCACGGCCTTATCCCCTTTGACCGTCACCGGAACACCCATGAAGCCAAAGCGCTCTACCTCCTCCTGGTAGGCACGGCTGGTCATGACGTCCCGTACTTCAAACGTGACTCCTTTGGCGGTAAGCCATTGCTTGACCAAATTGCAATCGATACAATTCTTCGTCGAGTAAACGATGACATCCGCGGCTGGTTTGATCGAAGCGAGCATATTTTTCACGATGGCGTAGGAACGCTCGGAGGCCAGTTTGGTAAATTCCAGAAAATTGACGTGAGCCGAACCGTCTGCCTTGTCGGACATGGAGCGAACCACGACGAATGGAACATGGTTCATCGCACAAACCTGTGCGACTGCGGCTCCCTCCATCTCGGTGCAGTGAGCGCCGAACTGTTCGTAGAGGGCTGCTACTTTTTCCCGGCTGGCGACAAATTGATCACCGGACAAAATGCGGCCCGTAACGATCTGAACCCCTGCTTCCAGCGCCTTGCCAGCCTCGACAGCCTGCTCCGTGAGCTTCTGATCTGCTTTCCAGATCCATTGCTCCGTGTACGGGATCTGTCCAGGCTCAAAGCCGAGAGCGGTCACATCCATGTCATGCTGCAGACAATCCGTCGAGACGACAATGTCCCCAATGTTCAACTCAGGATGCAATGCGCCTGCGACGCCGGTAAAAATGACGTGGTCCACGGAGAACTGGTCGATGAGAATTTGCGTGGTCACCGCCGCATTCACTTTTCCTACGCCGGACTTGCACAAAACCACCTGCTGCCCTTCCCACTCTCCGCTGTAATACGTGATCCCCGCTTTTTGCGTCGCAGCGGGTTGACCCATTCCTTCCATATATAAGGCGATTTCTTCATCCATCGCACCGATAATTCCGATCCGCATCGAACATCCTCCTCTTGCTGTCCATTTCCTGCCGTATGTTTATGCCTGATCGGGTTTGGTGCTCTCCCGATACTCAATTCGATGCGGCAGCAAAACGACATGCTCTTCCACAGGCTCATTGTTCATATATTTTGTCAGCAGGCGCATCGCCACCGCTCCGATATCATACATCGGCTGCACGACGGAGGTGAGACGCGGACGAACCATTTCCGTCAGACGGATATTGTCATGCCCGATCACTTCCACATCGTTTGGCACATGCAGCCCCGAATCCTGCACGGCGTGGATGGCTCCGATCGCCATCTCGTCGTTGGCGGCGAAAATGGCTGTCGGCGGCTGTTTGAGCTTGAGGAACTCCTTGGTGTGGGACAAGCCGGATTCATAGAACAGATTGCCGTGGGCGACCACTTCTTCCTCCACTTGGACTCCAGCATCCGTCAGTGCTTGCTTGTAGCCTTCATATCGCATCAAACCGCCAAGCGGGTCGCTCATCGGTCCCGTAATCATCCCGATCCGCTTGTGTCCCCGCTGGACCAATGCCTGTGTCGCATCATAAGCGGCCTGAAAATGATCGATGGTGACGGACGGCAGCTTGTTGTCTGCGTCACGTGTAGCAGCCAGTACGGTAGGTACTTGCGTGCTGGTCAAGGCTTGCAGGTGATCCTCCTTGATCTCCGCTCCCATGAACAACAGCCCGTCCACCTGTTTTTCCAAGAGTGTGTTGATCAATTGCAGTTCTTTTTCCAGACGCTGGTCGGAGTTGCACAAAATGATATTGTACTTGTACATCGTCGCGATGTCTTCGATCCCCCGCGCCAACTCAGAAAAAAACAAGCTGGAGATGTCCGGGATGATGACACCGACTGTTGTTGTTTTCTTGCTGGCGAGACCGCGTGCAACGGCGTTGGGGCGATAGCCCAGGCGTTCGATCGCTCCGAGCACCTTCTTGCGAGTCATTGGTTTTACGTTCGGGTTCCCGTTCACAACGCGGGAAACGGTCGCCATCGATACTCCTGCTTCTCTTGCCACATCGTAGATTGTAACCGGCATCATGCACCCTCGCTTTCCCTATAAAATGGTTTTCATAATTATTTTCATAAATATATGCACCTATGATACGACAAGCTGTGCCTGTTGGCAATCGTTTTGCCAGGCCATACATGCCGCTTATTTCATCAGTTTATTCATGGTTTTCAACAGCTCGTCAATGACCTCTTGGTCCCCTTGCTGGATGCGTTCGATGACGCAGCTTTTCATATGTCCTTCCAGCAGGATTTTGCCGACTGCATTCAGCGCGGATTGGACGGCTGCGATCTGATTGAGAATATCGTCGCAGTAGACGTCCTTCTCGACCATCCCGCGAATCCCGCGAATCTGTCCTTCTACCCGATTGAGACGCGACACGAGATTGGATTTGATCTTGTCCGAACGCTCCGTAGCACGCCCAGATGAACAGCAATGGTCTTGTTCCAATTCCTCCATCCGGTACCATCCTCCTTTTGCATTTCCGTATGTACCATAAGCTTACCTTGGCATTCCCGGGTTCGTCAAACGGGGAGAGGCCTGGTTGCGAATCCAGCGTTTTGATCAGGAAAAAGGCTGCCCCGCAAAAATCGGTTTCCCCGATCTTTTGGGACAGCCACTCTCAAGCCATACATCTTCGTCGTGATTAGCCTCTGGCTGCTACGACTTCCCCTTTGTACAATCCAGAAGCGATCAGTTCATCCACAAAGCGGTTGAAATCCGGGATATTCAACTGCTGCTTGGCATCGGACAGAGCCACGTCCGGATCCGGGTGAACCTCTACCATAATACCGTCGGAACCTACTGCAATACCGGCTTTGGCCGTCGGCAGGAGCAGATCGCGGCGTCCTGTCGAGTGGGTTACGTCAACAAAGACAGGCAGATGAGTTTCCTGTTTCAAGAGCGGAACAGCGGAGATGTCCAGCGTGTTGCGCGTCGCTTTTTCGTACGTGCGGATACCACGCTCACACAGCATGACCTGCGAGTTGCCCTCAGACAGGATGTACTCCGCAGCGTAGATGAATTCTTCAATCGTAGCGGAGAGTCCGCGTTTCAACAGGACAGGATGGTTGAGACGGCCCGCTGCTTTGAGCAGCTCGAAGTTTTGCATGTTGCGTGCGCCGATCTGAATGACATCGATGTACTGTGCCGCCAGCTCCAGGTCCGCAGGCGTCACGATTTCGCTGATGGTGACGAGGTTGTACTCATCGCCAATGCGCTTGAGGATTTTCAAGCCTTCTTCGCCCAAGCCTTGGAAATCGTATGGCGAGGTGCGTGGTTTGTACGCTCCGCCGCGCAGGGTGCGAAGGCCGCGTTTGACATGGTTTTCTGCAACAGCGCGCACCTGTTCGTAGCTCTCTACCGAGCAAGGGCCAGCGATCAGGATCGGGCTTGCGCCGCCAAATTCCACGCCTTTTACGGTGATGACCGTGTCTTCGGCCTTCTTCTTGCGGCTGACCAGCAGCACTTTTTTCTTGTCGTCGTTTTGCAGATCAAGAGAGACCTGGAAGATTTGCTTGAACAGATGGCGAATCGTGTTATCGTTGAAAGGTCCTTTGTTATGTTCTACCAATTGGTTCAGCATTTGACGCTCGCGCTCAGGATCAAAGCGGTTGCTGCCCAGTTTCTCTTTCGCCTTCCCGACTTCTTGAACCAGCGCAGCACGCTGATTGATCAATTCGAGAATCTGCAGGTTGATCTGATCGATCTGTTTACGCATGGTTTCGATTTGGTCGTGTGCCATGTCTCTCCACTCTCCTCTGTCTTCTGTAAGTAAGGTGTCGTCGATAAATTAGGGTTATTATAATCGATTCATTCTCCCTTGTCAGCAGTTTAGCGCCAAAAAGCGCGAAAGTAAATTGGAAATCGAAAACATCTTATTTTTCGACAGGATTCTTTTCTTGCAAAGTCGAATTATAGCGTTATTACAAGATCAGGAAAGACGTATGAAAAATGAGGAGTGACCTACCTTTGCTAGAGGTTGAAAAAACAGCCCAAGAAGAGCTGATATTTGCTTTAGATATTGGAACGCGCAGCGTCGTCGGCCTGATCGTGGAGGCAGTCGGTGAGAAATACCGCGTCGTCGATTGTGTCATCCGCGAGCATGACGAGCGCTCGATGCTGGATGGACAAATCCATGATGTGATGGCCGTAGCCAAAGTGATTGGACAAATAAAGGAAGAACTGGAACAAAAAAATGGTCCCTTGCACCGGGTGGCAGTCGCGGCGGCAGGACGTTCCCTGCGGACAAAGCGGGTAAAAATGGATATGCCGCTGGCCAAGCATGCCTTCATTACCCGCGAAGACGTGGTGGCAATGGAATTCGCTGCGGTGCAGGAAGCCCAGGCACAATTGGCACAGGAGCTGAACGAGCAGGATGTGACCCGCTATTACTGCGTCGGCTACAGCGTGGTCAACTACCATCTCGACGGCGAATTGATCGGCAGCCTGATCGATCAGCGCGGGGACGTAGCCAGTGTCGATGTGATCGCTACCTTCCTGCCGCGCGTAGTCGTCGATTCCCTGATCACTTCTCTGAAGCGGTGCGATCTGGACATGCAAGCCCTGACACTGGAGCCGATCGCAGCCATCAATGTCCTGATTCCGGTCACAATGCGTCGCCTGAATATCGCATTGGTCGACATCGGTGCCGGCACCTCTGACGTCGCTTTGACAGAAGAGGGCGCGATTACCGCGTACGGCATGGTTCCGGTGGCGGGTGACGAGATTACGGATGCATTGATGAATGCCTTTTTGCTCGACTTCCCGATGGCGGAAGAAGTCAAACGCGCGCTCTCCGTCCACGAATCCGTATCCTTCACAGATATTTTAGGTCTGGAGCAAACGTTGCCCGCAGCAGATGTGATTGCCGCCATCCAGCCGGATATTCAGCAATTGGCAGAAAAAATTGCCTTCAAGATATTGGAGTTAAATGGAAAAGCGCCGCAGGCAGTCATGCTAATCGGCGGCGGCAGCTTGACGCCTGGCTTGACCGATAAAGTGGCGCATGTGTTGAAAATGCCCGCTGCCCGGGTGGCTGTCCGCGGGAGCGATGCGATCAAGCAATTTATCGGAGACGATCATCCTTCACTCAATGGACCGGAATTCGTCACGCCAGTCGGGATTGCAGTAGCTGCTCGTCGCCATCCGCTGCGCTATGTGACGATTACCGTAAACGATCAAACCATTCGTATTTTTGACCTGCGAAAAATGACCTTGGGCGATGGTCTTCTTGCCGCAGGGCTCGACATTCGCCGACTGTATGGACGCCCTGGTCTCGCCATGAGCGTCACGGTGAACGGACGGATGAGGATCATTCCAGGCGGCCACGGAACTCCTCCGGTCATCGAACGCAACAGTGAGCCCGCCGGATTGGACACCACCCTGGAGGATGGCGATACGATCCGGGCAATAGCGGGAACAGACGGGGAAAACGCCAAGGTGCAGATCAAGGACTTGCTGGACCGTCTGGACACCCTGGACATCCTCTGCAATGATCAGCCTCTCTCGCTCGGACCGATCGCACGGGTCAATGGCGAGGTGCAGCCGCTGGACACCTGGCTTGCTGATCGCAGCGAGATCGAGATCCGTCTCCCCCAAACGGTAGGAGAAGCTCTGGTAGAAGCGGGTTGGGAATTGGCTCCTGTCGAAGCGGATGTGCCGAGCTTCCAATTTACCGTAAACGGGCATTCCTACAGCTTGCCTGCCCGGCAAGAGATTTTGCTGCTCAACGGCAAGGCATGCTCAAGAGCGGATTACCTGCGTCAGGGGGATGAGCTGGTGTATCGCCTGGAGGAAGTGCCCATTCCGGCAATCCGCGATGTCATTCCATTGGAGGAATGGGTCCAGGAATCGATCACCGTCCATTTCAATGGCGAGCCCGTCACCATTCCCGTCGCCCAGGTCACGATCACCATGGACGGCCGCGAAGCTCGTCCCGAGGAACCGGTTGCGAATGATGCCGTGATCCTGGTCAAATCTACCGTAGGTTCTACACCGGTGTTCAGCGACGTGTTCCGCTATGTAGACTTCTCTTTGGATCAACCGGACCGCGAAACCATCTCCGGCTTTGTCATGCTCGTGAACGGCGAGCCTGCTACGTTCCAAACCGAGTTGAAAACAGGCGACAAGCTGGAGTTATTTTGGGATTAAATATTAGGTAAAGCAAAAGAAAAGAGCAATTGAAAGGGAAACGCTCCCGATCAACAGCTCTTTTGCTTTTGCTTTTTATATTTATTTTTGTCTTTTTGAAATGCTGCAGTTACGCCGGAGAAGAAAAATTCCAGGCGCAGCTCATCGCGTAGTCCAACCCAGCGGAGCGACGGTTGGCGGGAAGCAGAATCGCAACCCTGCATTCACATCGAAGCGACCGCTGCTTTTGCGATTCCCCGCCAAACGTCGCGGAGCGGACAGTACCCGCTTCCTTGCGGACGAAGACCTGAGCGGAGAATGGAATTTTTCTTCTCCTCACGAAAGCCACATATCAAGATTTCAGCGCCTCAACAATCGCATCCTTGGTAATTTTCCAGTGAGAGGTATGCCATTTTACCTGGCCGCCATCCAACAGGAAAATCTGCGGGGACTCGTGCTTGATCGCAAATCGGTCTGCCACCTCATTGGATACCGGACGATCCTCCCGTACCAAAATGACCGCTGCCGGAACCTCTTGCTCCTGCAAAAAAGACTGAAACTCCTCATATGCAGACGTGCTGATCGGGCAGATCGTGCTGTGCTTGAACAACAGGCGTTTGCCCTCTCCCGCTACGAATTGATCCAGTTCCTCAATCGAATGAAGTTCTTTTTGTGCCATGCTATCTTCTCCCTTCTGGCGTGACGCTATGGCTTCAGTATACGAAAACATGAAGGGTAAAGTCCATGTGCCAGGTGCAAAACAAAAACCACCCTGCTCGCAAGGTGGTCATGGAATTACACCATAATTTTCGTCAGACGATGACGCAGCTCCAGCATCCATTTTTCGTCTCCCAGCGATTGGGCCAACAAGAACAAGTCCAGTAGCTCGTTGACTCGTCCTTCCAGCGCTTCCCGCACCGTGGAATCGCCCTCATTGGCAATCAGAACCAATAAATTGGACAACTCTGACATTTCCTCAAACTCAATCGCCTGCCGCTCGGGATTCTGTCCCAATTCTGTCATCAAGTCTTTCAGGTCATCTTTGACAACATCCACTACTTGTGAATGGGCGCAGCAATCGTCCACGCAGACGTGTACGGGTACATTTAATATCTTCACCCGTTTACGATACACGACGTTGCGCAGCACGACTTCCATATCACTGCCGCAGCGGCTGCATTTCTTCTGCATGAGTTCACCCCTATCTCTATCCACATATGTATGCGTCCCTTATGTATTCGCGCCTATCTTCTTCAATCCTGCTAAACAAAAGATGGTACATGGTGGATGGAGTGGCAGACAAATCAAAAACGATGCCCTTTTGACGGCATCGTTTCCCGAAGCAGATCTGCATCCTCATTAAGCGTAAATCGCGTTTACTTTTTCACAATGCGGACATACCGCGACCTTGCCGGAGTGACCAGCTTCGTCTTCCACCCGATACCCCGTAATCTGGTCCGAAAAGCAAAACAGGCACTCGGTATTAAAGTCCATGTCGTACTGCGCTTTCCAGACAATCGACTTGAAATCTTCCCCTACATTGATCGTAATGGGAAGCAGATCGTGTTGGAGACTGTGTAATGATGATCGTTGCATCGCAATGCCATCCTTTCGTGTATTGCAAAGTCTTTTCGTATCCTCTAGCTTTTCCTGATTTTCAGAATAATAAACATGGCGCCTGCATGGAGAAAAAAAGAATCTTCCTAAAAATGGGCGTTTGCCCGTATCGGCTCTTCGCCTATCCCCATATGTTATGGGTGTAAGCACAACAGCGGCTTAACACAAAAGGAGGTTTTTGATCGCATGAGCAGCATCTTTAACGGCGGTAATTTCGACGAGTTCACTCTGGTGTTGATCCTGTTCATCCTGTTGGTCATTGTAGGTTGCGGCTGCGATTAATCCAGTCCTTCCAGATAGCACAATTCAGCAGGAAGTCGCATATACTTGAACACCGGATCCTGTTAAGCGCGTTTCATACGCCAGCTACCCACCACGCGGGTAGCTTTTTTCCATTTTATAAGTGTACAATATGAACGAACCGATTTGGAAATGGAAAGAGAGGAACCTCCATTTATGAAAGATCCACGTATCGAAAAACTTGCTGACGTATTGGTTAACTACTCCACTCGCGTACAGGCAAATGACAACGTTCTCATCTACGCGATCGGTCAAGTGCACGAACTGGTTCGCGCCGTCATTGCGAAAGTGTACGCTGCGGGCGCCAACCCTTATGTGCAGTTGATCGACCAATCCATTCAACGCGAACTGCTTCTCGGGACCAATGAAGCCCAGCTGGAAGTCATGCGCGAAGCTGATGTGAGCTTCATGAAAAAAATGGATTGCTACATCGGCATTCGCGGGGGAGACAACATCAGTGAACTGGCCGACGTGCCCGGGGACAAAATGCAGCTCTATTCCCGCCTCCTGACCCGCCCGGTACTCGATGTCCGTGTACCGGAGACTCGCTGGGTGATCCTGCGTTATCCAAATTCCTCCATGGCACAGCTCGCCAATATGAGTACGGAAGGCTTTGAAGACTTTTATTTCAAGGTGTGTACGCTCGACTACGGCAAAATGGACAAAGCCATGGACAATCTCGTCGAACTGATGGAGAAAACGGACAAGGTGCGCATTACAGGACCTGGCACCGATCTGAGCTTCTCCATCAAGGGCATACCTGCGATCAAATGCGCCGGGGAAGCCAATATTCCAGACGGAGAGGTGTTTACCGCACCGATACGGGATTCGGTCAACGGCACGATTTCGTACAACACGCCATCCCCTTATCAGGGCTATACCTACGACAATATCAAGCTGACGTTCAAAGACGGCAAAATCATCGAAGCGACTGCCAACGATACTGCAAAAATCAATGAAGTCTTTGACACGGATGAAGGCGCTCGCTATGTCGGAGAGTTCGCGATCGGCGTCAATCCGTACATCCAAAATCCCATGAAGGATATTTTGTTCGATGAAAAAATCGACGGAAGCTTCCACTTCACACCTGGTCAAGCCTATGACGAAGCCTTCAACGGCAATAAATCCTCCATTCACTGGGACCTCGTGATGATTCAGCGTCCGGAATGGGGCGGCGGTGAAATCTGGTTTGACGACCGCCTGATTCGCAAGGACGGCCGATTTGTCGTACCGGAACTGGAGTGCCTCAATCCTGAGAATCTGAAATAATCTGCGCAAACGAAAAAAGCGAAGGACTCCCAGTGGTCCCTTCGCTTTTTTATGTGCACATGCATAGCATTGCTTCGTGCATCCTTCCCTTTTACATACTGTAGGCGGGTTCTTTGATCAGAGCGGGCGTCTTTTTCTCCAAAAATTGAATGGTCATCTCCAGATGGTGAATCGTATACTCCCAGCAAAATTTCTGATACGGATCAAACGTTTTCTCCAGCTTGATGTAGTTCGCCTTGCTCTGCGCTAACATCTGGCGCTGGATCGACATACAGTTTTCCATGAGTTCACGCTGTTCCTGCGGCGTGCGTCCATTGCCGAAGAACACCTTCACCAGCATGTCAGAGCGCAGCACTGGCGGCAGGATCGGTGCTTGCATCTCCTGCTGGAAGGCTTCCTCGCCAGACTTCGTAATCGAATACAGGATCTTGTTGGGCTTTCCGGATTGGATGACCTCTTGTTTGGTCACGAAGCCTTCTTCTTCCAGTTTGCGGAGCGCGGGGTAAATGGCACCAAAGCTGGCATCGTAGAAGAAACCAATGCTGTTGCTGAATGCCTGTTTGATGTCATACCCGCTCATTTCTCCATAACTCAAAAATCCAAGAATGATCGTTTTTACATCCATCTCTTCGCATCCTCCCATACCATTCCGTTCTTTTCTCTCTGTCTTGGACCGAACAAGGATGTTCAGCCTTTATGTTCAAAATATTCTTGAACTAAACTTCATTATACGTCTATTCGAATGAACATACCAATGCTAATTCTTTATTATATCAATCAAAAATAATGATACAAAGCAAAGCCCCCGTCTCCCATGACAGAATCCTACTCCACCCGAATGGCAGACGTTTCCTTCCCGGCCTCATAAATCGTCATTCTGGAAACATGATCAGATGGATCATGGACGAACTCCACCTCCACTGACAGGACCCGGATAAAGAATCGGGTTTGTGACATGGGAGACAGCTCCAGACGCATTCCCCCGTCCACTTGCAGGAACAAACGGTTTTGCTCGGTTGACACTCTTGCATGCATGCCCTCACTCAAACGATAAGAGCCTGCATAGCGTTCAAAAATCGCAGGATCAACCTGCACTGCCTTCCTCATGGCAGGGGTCTTTGGCATTTCATATGGCTCATCAAACACTATCTGTTGGACTGCCTCCAGGAAGCTTTGCTCAAATTCATAATCCTGTTCTTTATTGCTCAAGTAGATAAGCGTTTTCCCAGCGTCGAGATATCGCATCATCAATGTCGCGTATCCCGGCCATCCCCCGCTGTGGCTGACGATGGTCCCCCTGCTCCCATGCTTTTCCAAGATCCAGCCGAATCCGTAGTCAAAGGTTTTCCCATTGTTTAACCGGACAGGCGTAAAGGCCTGTTCCAGAGACTGTTTGCTTACCAGCTTCTCCGTATATAATGCTTGATCAAATCTGAGCAAATCTCCAAGTGTCGAGTTTACCGTGCCATCTCCTTGAATCCCGTCCAAATACACGACATACTCGGTCTCGGTCAGCTGGTCGGGAAGCACGTATTGATCGGTCATGGCATCGTACACATAGCCATACGCATAGTCTTGGATTTTTTCATTGGAATGTCTCCGGTTGTATACCCGCGTATGCAGCATTCCGAGGGGACGAAACAGATGCGCATCCAGATACTCGGCGTAGCTCAGCCCGGAAATCCGCTCGATCAGCAAGGCGAGCAGGACATACCCGGTATTGCTGTATTCCCATTGCTCATTCGGCAAAAATTTGCGCTCCGGCTGATACTCTGTCAACAGTCGCAACACATCTTCATTGACAGCGATTTGATTCCGATCCCAATGCTTCTGAAACAACTCCATGTAATCGGGCAATCCTGAAGTGTGGGTAAGCAGATGTCTCACGGTAATGCCGGGATAGGGGAAACCAGGAAACCACCTGTCGATCAAATCTTCATAGGCCAATTGCCCCTGTTCTTCCAGCAGCATGATCGCTGTGGCGGTAATTGGCTTGGATAGGGAAGCCAGTTCAAACACAGATTCAAGCGTCAACTTGCGTTTGCTCTCCAGATCTCCATATCCAAATGCAGCCTGAAACAAAATCTCCCCTTGCTCAGCTGCGCATATTGCTCCATTGAGCAGTTCTTTTTCATGCAGCTCTGTACATAACCTTTCCAACTGCTGTTTCACCTTCATACAAAAACCTCCTAATCGTATTAGTTCATTTAACTATTTAGATACCTAACTTATTCCGCAAAAAAATTACGGCTTGCGTAATTCCTCCTCTACGATTTTCTGTAATTTCAGTGTCAACGAACGAAGCTGCTGTATCTCTTCGAACTCCATTTTCGAATAAAAACGTTCAATAATATCTCGCTCTACCGCCTCCTGCTTGGTGAAATAGGCAACGCCCTGAGAGCCTAGCTGCACAAGGATTTCACGCCGATTCTGAAGATTGATTTCCCGCTTCACGTATCCCATTTTCTCAAGCTTTCCCACAATCTGGCTGACAGCGCTAGAGGATACTTCCATCTGATCGGCAATCTCCCGGACCGTCATTCTCTGATGTTTATGGATCAGCTCCAATAGCAACGCCTGCTTGGTCGTAATCTCATCATCCAGCAAGGAGCGATATTCATGCAGGAGCAACGTATTGAACAGATACTCGGCTTCATTCATTTCTTTCACACAACGGATGAGCTCCTCATTTCCATGTTTCATTCCAACTCATTAACCACCTTTATTGTTAAGGTATCTAACACATAAGATACTGGATTTCCTGCGGCAAGGCAAGAGACTCCACCGAGAAAATGGGCGTCCCTCCCCTCCCGCCGTGCCATAGGATGATACATACCTATCTGCTGTAGGGGGGAGAGTTCATTGAAGAGTAAAAAGTGGTCCCACTATACACGTGTAAAGTACCCTGTGAGCAGCAGCAGTTTGCATCCCTTCAATTTTTTCGTGCCGATCGTCGAACAGGTACAGGAGGGAGTCGTCTCCATCGTCACCGAGGACGCTTCCCCAACGAAAAACGTGGATTCCTTTCTCCGCAGTATGATCTCGGAAGAAGAGCCCCCGATGTCTGCCGAGCGAAGCTTTGGTTCCGGCTTCCTTTTTCATCCAAAAGGATATATTCTGACCAGCGAGCATGTCATCGGAAAATCGAAACATATTTATGTCAAGCTGTTCAACGGGCGGGTCTTTGAAGCCAAGCGAGTGCTTGCAGACCGGGTCCGCGATTATGCTGTCATCAAGATCGATGCGGACTGCAAGCTGTTTCCCCTGGCATTGGGGAGTTCTGCTCACACCAAGGTCGGGGAATGGGTGATCAGCGTCGGTTCCCCACCTGTCGACGTAGAGCCAAAATCAAACAGGCTTTCGTTCCCCCAGTTGAAGCGCAAACTGGACGGGTCTTTGAATCGCCAGCCTGTAGGTCTCCTTCTCCCCAATCTGGCGAAACACCTCGCGTCCTGGCTTGGGATTCACTTCGATCAGCCAGGGTCTCCCCTGTGCGTCTACGCCAATGTCCAGACCGAACTCCATCATCCTGCCAAATCGCTCCTCGAGAACTTCTGCGATCTGATGCGCCAATCGGTCGCATTCCTCCGCGATCAATTGCGCGCGGCTCTCGCCGAATTTTTGTGTGAAGAAAGGTAAAAACGGAACTGCACTCCCGCCACCGTGCAGATTCGATGTAGAGCTCCCCGCTTTGCCTACCCGCACGCCGCGACCGGTCACGCTCCATTCCCCCCGCTCGTCTTTTTGGATCAGCAAGCGCACGTCCGCTACGCGATTGCCGACCAAAGCCAGATCCACCCCCTGTTGAACGAGAAAATTGCCGTCGCTGATCCGCTGCTCCCGCACCCAGCGCCTCACCCAATTCTCCACGCCTTGAATCGTCCCCAGCTTGGCTTTTACCTGCGAATAAGCTTTCGAGCGTCCGAGCAGCTCATATCCCTTGTCCCCCGCCGCAAGCTTCAGAATGCTGCGCCCTCCGGTACCATTGCCCGGCTTGATGTACAGCAGCTTATACCGTTTCAGCATCGCACGCACGGCTCCGGGAGCGTAGATCGTGGTTTCCGGGATCCACTGGCTGACCCGTTCATCCTTCGCCAGCATCAGCGTCACTCTCCACTTCTTGCTGAACGGGCTGTTGGCAAAGGTGAACAGATTGCTGTGCCGAAGCCGCATATACTGGGGCACCCGGCGACGATAGCGGTCGATCACCACATCCGGCCAAGGCTGCCACCGGCTTTCCCAGCCACCTTCCTTTTTGGGCGTGAAGCCGCGAATTTTTCGTTGCGCTGCATTCACATCCTGATGAGAAAAAAGGTACACGCGCGCTCCCAGTTTGCGGCCAGCCAGTACCAGGCGACGCAAATAGTCCGGTTCTGAGAAGCGTTTTCCTTCCCGCCAGGTCAAAATGCCTACTACTCGCTCCTGTGCCAATCGAACCACCTCACCCATCATCTTCATCCACTGCCTAGTCTATGTGCCGCAGCCTAAGGGGGAGACATTCCGCGAAAAAACGGGCTTTTTCCTCCGCTGCCACCTCATCTCCGCATAAAAGGCAGCCTAAGAAGCCACAATTTAATGAGTAACAGGTACTCGCTACACTTCTGTTACTTACGTCATGCAAGTTCCTGTGATACAATAGGGGTTAATGTATAACAAGGTGCATAGAGGTGACGTCCACGTGAGTCAGGATTTAGCAGGTGAACACATGTGTCCAAAATACGAATGTGCGATGAACATCTTGGGTAAACGCTGGACGGGCTTGATTCTCCACGTGTTGCTTCGCGGGGCTGTACGCTTCAAGGATATCCGCGAAATGGTCCCGCATATGAGCGATAAAATGCTGTCAGAGCGTCTGAAAGAGCTGGAGGAGCTGGAAATTCTGGAACGCAAGGTGTTCCCCGAGATTCCTGTCCGGATCGAATACGAACTGACAGAAAAAGGAAAAGACCTCCGTCCCGTCATTGATTCCATTCATACATGGGGTCAAAAATGGATGTAACCCCTTCCCGCTTCCTAACAGGCGGGAATTTTTTTTGTCCAGGCATAAGCTCCCCCGCTTCACTGTAGACTCTAGCATCCTGAGATGACGGGAGGCTGAGACTTTGCGAGCGGCAGTGTACATCCGCGTCAGTACGGAAGATCAGGTAAGGGAAGGCTTCTCCATCGCGGCCCAACGAGAACGTTTGCTGGCTTACCTCCACTCCCAGGGCTGGGAGCTGGCCGATTTTTACACCGATGAAGGCGTCAGCGCCAAGGATCTCCAGCGTCCCGAGCTGACTCGCCTTCTGGACGATGTGCGCCAGAACAAGATGGATGTCGTGCTTGTCTACCGGCTGGACCGTTTGACCCGTTCCGTGCTGGACCTGTACCAATTGCTGCAGACGTTCGACGTCCACGGAGTCCATTTTAAAAGCTGCACGGAGGTCTACGATACGACGACTGCCATCGGGCGACTGTTTATCACGCTGGTGGCCGCCTTGGCCCAATGGGAGAGGGAAAATCTGGCGGAGCGCGTCAAAATGGGGATGGGGCAGATGGTCCGCGAGCGAAAAAGGCCCGGCGGTCCCCCACCCTACGGGTATGCCTTGCAGGATGGGCAATTGCAGATCCAACACGACGAAGCCTGCCATGTGCAGCTCATGTTCGAGCGATACGCCCAGGGACATTCCCCTCGTCAGATCGCGGAAGAAGTGAATCTGCGGGGAGCGCGCGGCAAAAACGGTGCCTGCTGGAGTGCCAGCGCGGTCCTGCGGCTCTTGAAAAACCCTGTCTACTATGGAGCCTTGCGCTGGAACTACGCCCATTCCGCTCCCCAACTGCGCCGACAAAGGGAGCAGGGTGATTATTTGTTGGAAGAAGCCGTCCATCCCGCCATCATCGATGAACCGACTTTCCAGCGTGTCCAGCAGCGCATGGCTGCCCGCGGCTCCCGACATCCGCGCGTGCTCGGCTCCTCTTTTCTCTTTTCCGGCATCCTCTTCTGTGCCCGCTGTCATGCCGAGATGCGCGGAAAAACCACACATAGCAAGGGAAAAAACGGAAGCCAGCACAGCCATACGTATTACAGCTGCAGCAACAAAGGAAAAGGTCTGTGCAACGCCGCCCCCATTCGGGAGGATCGGCTGGAGCAAGCCCTGCTCCAGAAGCTGCAAGAGAGTCCACCCGAGTCACACGCTTTTTGGCGGAATATTTGCCGTGATGCCAATACTCGGTCGTCTTTTCCTGCACCTTCACCCGCGTCCTCTGCAAAATGGGAAGAACGGCGCAGACGCTGGGAGGAGGCCTATGAAGCCGGTGTCCTCACACTGGCAGAATTGCAGAGGAAGCTGCAGGATCTGGGGCAAAAGCAATTGGCAGAAAAGGAAAAGCTGCCATCCCTCCCACAGATGCGGCATGAAGAGGAACGGGATGAACAGCAGTCCCTTACATGGAACAAGATCTGGTCCGAATCTACGCGCGAAGAACGCAGACAGCTCGCAACCAGCCTGATCCAGCGGCTGGAGGTGGAGGCATCTCCGGCTTTTGGTCCAGGAAACAAGCGCGGTGCCAGCGTTCGTCAGATCCTGTTTGTGGAAGAATAGCTTGGTTCTTTTTTTCTCTACGTGGGCATGCGGTTCTCCATTAGGGTTGGAAAATTCGGTCACGGCGGGGATTATCAGCGCAAAGAATCGGCGCTTGCAAGTCGCCAAGCGGATGTACGAGGAGATTTTTCAGACAGACGCAGCGATTAACCCCGGCAACAGCGGAGGACCGTTAATCAATCTGAACGGCGAAGTGGTGGGGCTCAATGCTTTCATCATTCAATCCAGCCAATGTCTCGGCTTTGCGATCGGGATAGACGCCTTGAAGCAGCAGTTGGATCAATACATGTTTCACTGAGGAACCCAAGAGAAAAACCCCGTCTATTGGGACGGGGCTTGTTTCTCAAAGGCGATCAGGATGACATCCTTGCCGTCTTGATTATTCAATTCACGTTCTGTCTCCTGAAGCTGTCTCAATTGGTCAGCGGTCAGTTGGGCAATCGGCAAATCGCCTAGACGCTCTTGGTTCACGCGGCACTCCCCCGTTAAGAGATCAATTCACGTCTAGTCTGCCCATCCAAAACGCTGTGTATTTAAGCAGTCCGCTGAAAGGCTTTGGCAATATCCGAGCAGGAGCGCTTGCAGAACAGAATCGGCAGCTTGCGATCCTTGGCCTGGCTCTTCACAGTCTTGGCCAGGTTGTGGTTGACGAAATCCGTCAGCACGAGAATCAATTGAACACCGGTCGGGATTTTTACTCCCGTCTGCGAGTTTTTCCTTCCCGTCACGTGATGAATCTCCTGAAAACCTTTCCCTTCCAACAGCTCGATAATATTCCCCAGGCGATCTCCGCCGATTACCAAAATGGATGACATGTCATAAGCCTCCTTAAAAAATGTTCTGCAGATTCATGTATGTAGCCAAGCGTCTTTTTAATTGATAATGAGTATCACTCTTATTGATAAATATTATCATTCCCAATTAGCTTTGACAATACTCTCCGCCATAAGTTTTTTGGAAAAATCGAAAACTAGGGCGAACGCGTGAACGTCCTACATAGTGGTTGCCGGGGGCTTTTTGTGAAAGGTATAATGAGGAAATAGATCATTTTGCGAGGAGGTGGCGTCGTGCAAGAGCTTTCGCAACTACACGCCATTTTTGATCGGACCCAAGGATATATCCACCGCTTCATGAGCCTGATTCAGCCGATTATTGACGCTGCGCAGGATGAGCACACCCGCTTGTACTATCACCATATATTGGAGGAGGAAGAGCAGCGCGAGGATCGCTTGAAGGAATTGATTCCCTATCTGCAATCCCTCACGGCAGAAAAAGCCGAACAGCTAAGCGACCGCGAACTGTCCCGGCTGCTCTCCGATATCAATCTGGAACGCTTTGGACTGCATAACTTCCGGGAGCATCTGGAGCTGGCCCTCTATGAGTTCCGCGACGAAGAGACGCGTCTGGACCTGGACGGGATGCGCGCGACCACCCATGAGGACTACCTGCGCGTCAAGGATATCATGGCTAGCTTGAGCGAGCGCTTTTCGGATGTATCCCACCCGGCTCTGACCGATCATGATGAGGGTCATGACATCCATGCCGTAGATCACCTCAAGGCCTCTGCTGCTCTGCCAAAAGGGGTCGCATCCGTCATCAAGCATGAGACAAGCCCTGCTCCCGCCAAAAAAGGGCTGACGGTAGGAAGTTTGAAAGGAAAATAAAGAACGAAAAAGCCGTTCTATCATGGAGGTAATACAATGGACAAACTCCGTAAATACCCTGACTCTCCCCTGACGCAAGACGAGTGGAAGCAACTGGACGAAACAGTCGTCGACATGGCTCGCCGCCAGCTCGTGGGACGCCGTTTTATCGATATTTACGGCCCGCTGGGTGAAGGCATCCAGACGATCACCAATGACGTCTATGAGGAGTCCCGTTTTGGCGGTCTTTCCCTGCGCGGCGAATCTCTGGAAATGACACAACCGAGCAAGCGCGTCAGCATGACCATCCCGATCCTGTACAAAGACTTCATGCTGTACTGGCGCGATGTGGCGCAAGCACGCACGCTCGGGATGCCGCTGGACATGAGTGCCGCGGCCAACGCAGCAGCAGGCGGAGCCTTGATGGAAGACGATCTCATCTTCAATGGCGCAGCCGAATTCGACCTGCCTGGCCTGATGAATGTCAAAGGCCGCCTTACCCATCTGAAAAGCGACTGGATGGAATCGGGCAATGCTTTCGCTGACGTGGTGGAAGCCCGCAACAAGCTGTTGAAAATGGGCCACAGCGGTCCCTATGCCCTGGTCGTCTCCCCTGAGCTGTACGCCCTTCTGCACCGCGTCCACAAGGGAACCAACGTGCTGGAAATCGAGCATGTGCGCAATCTGGTGACCGACGGCGTGTACCAATCTCCGACCATCAAAGGACGCTCTGGTGTCCTGGTGGCGACTGGCCGTCACAATCTGGATCTGGCGATTGCCGAGGATTTCGATACTTCCTTCCTCGGGGATGAGCAGATGAACAGCCTGTTCCGTGTCTACGAGTGCGTCGTGCTGCGCATCAAGCGTCCGAGCGCAATTTGCACGCTGGAAGACACAGAAGAATAAGCGAACCAGTAGAAAAAATGGCGTATCCCAAAGAGCATTTCGCTCCAACGGATACGCCTTTTGCTTTGCGTAAAGAAATCTGCGGCGGCTGACTATTTTCGCTCCAGCAATTTTTTCAGCTTGTTTTCTGTGGTGGAATCCGCAGCAGGCGTGTAAATGCTGCAGCGCAGATCCGAATCGCCATGCACCTGCAGAGATGTCAGATGAAACAGCATCTTCCCCGCCTTCGCATGCCGGAACTCGATCAAGACCTCGGGGGCGGTTTTTACCTCGCTTTGCTCCCAAAGCGCCTCGAAATCAGGATGCACGCTCTTCATTTCCCCGAGAAACCGATCATACCATTCATCCTCCACGTACTGCCCGTAATACACCCGGAGAATGGCAAGATACCCTCTGGTAAAATGCTCCCAGTTCACCGCCAATCGCTGAAGTTCTTTTCTGGTGAATAACAGCCGAATCATATTGCGCTTCTCGACCGGGATTTGCTCAAAATCCAAAAAGACGTGCGCGGCCGCCTCATTCCAGCCGACGATAAAAAATCGCCTGTCGGTGATAATGGTCGGGCAAAAACGCAGCTCGTCCAATATTTTTTGCAAAGACGGGCTGATTTCCGGCGGTTCTTCCTTCTGTACGATTGCTCCCGAGCCCGCTTCCAGGGCCAAAGCGTACAAATACTTTCGCTCGTCGATCGTCAATTGCAGCGCATTCGCGATTTGATCGAGAACCGATGTGGACATTCTGATGTCTCGTCCCTGTTCGAGCCACGTATACCAAGTCGTGCTGACCCCGGCCAATTGGGCGACCTCTTCTCTGCGCAGGCCCGGTGTTCTTCTGCGAGTGCCTGGTGCAAGCCCGATCGATTCCGGTAAAATGCTGGCCCGTTTTGCTTTTAAAAAAGCAGATAAAGCCTGTAGTCTCGTCTGCCGTTCCATGTCATCATTCCCTCACAACGTTATCCTGGTACTCATTATACTAGGATAATCTATAACTTGTAATAGGATAAAGAACATGACACGATACTGGTATCAATTCCTATCGTTCAGGGAGGGGTTCATGATTATGGAACGTGTCGTCATTACGGGAATGGGCGTTATCTCGCCGCTCGGGAATACAGTAGAGAGCTTTTGGAGTGGTTTGGTCCAAGGAGCATCCGGAATCTCGAGGATCGATACCTTCGATGTGTCTAGACAGAAATCGAAAATAGCGGGATTGGTTCGCGACTTTGATGCAGATGCTCTTTTGGGGCGAAAAGAAGCGCGGCGCATGGATCGTTTTTGCCAGTTTGCCTTGGCAGCCGCCAAGCAAGCCCTGGAAGATTCGCGTATTTCGCTGGAGGAGGTAGATCGGGAGCGTCTGGGAATTTACGTCGGCTCTGGTGTCGGCGGCATACAGACATTGCTCGAGCAGGATGCGATGCTGCGAGATCGCGGTCCTGAGCGGGTAAGCCCGTTTCTGGTGCCGATGATGATCTCCAATATGGCCGCTGCATTGATCAGCATCACTTTCGGTGCGATGGGTCCGACACTGTCCCCGGTTACCGCTTGTTCCATCGGCAATACCTCGATTGGCGAAGCGTTCAGACTCATTCGTGCAGGCGGTGCGGACATCATCTTTGCCGGCGGATCAGAAGCTGCTGTTACCGAGATCTCCTTGGCAAGCTTCGGCAATGCCACTGCCTTGTCGACCCGCAACGATGACCCGACCAAAGCCAGCCGCCCTTTTGATGCCGACCGCGATGGGTTCGTCATGGCGGAAGGAGCAGGCATTCTGGTTCTGGAATCCCTTACGCATGCCCTGCGTCGCAACGCTCGCATCTATGCGGAAGTGATCGGCTATGGAGCGAGCTCGGATGCCTACCATATGGTGGCGACTCACCCAGAAGGCATCGGTGCCTACCAGGCGATGAAAATGGCGATCTCGGAAGCCGGAATTCACCCTTCGGAGGTGGATGTGATCAGCGCCCATGCGACCAGCACTGAAATCGGAGACAGATCGGAAACCATGGCGATTAAGCGCCTGTTCGGAGATGATGCATACCGCATCCCGATTACTGCCAACAAGTCGATGACCGGGCATCTGCTGGGTGCTGCCAGCGCTGTGGAAGCCATCGCTTTGGTGAAGAGCCTGCAGCAAAATATCATTCCTCCTACGATCAATCTGGAAACGAATGATCCGGCATGCGACTTGGACTATGTGCCAAATGAAGCCCGCGAGGCGGAATTGAACATCGGGTTGTCCAACTCTTTTGGCTTTGGCGGCCATAATGCCGTGATCGCGCTCAAAGCTTATCGTGAATGACCTGGAAAAAAAGCCGTCCCGCAGTCCTGTTCGAGACTTGCGGGACGGCTGTCTGCCGCATCACAGTTCTATTCTTTTCGTGGCAATTTTGTCGCAAAACTCGCTGTCATGCTCGACAAAAAGGATCGTTGGCGAGTGTTCAAGCAGCAGCTCCTCGATTTGAATGCGAGAGAAAATATCGATGTAGTTCAGCGGCTCATCCCAAATGTGCAAATGAACCTTCTCACAAAGGCTTTTGGCGATCAGCACTTTCTTCTTTTGGCCGGCGCTGTACGAAGATATATCCTTTTCAAATTGGACCCTGGAAAAATCAAGCTTCCTCAATATCGATTTAAACAAGCTTTCATCGATTCCATGGTTCCTGGCAAAGTCCTTCAGATTGCCCTGCAAATAGGAAGTGTCCTGTGAAACGTATGATATTTTCAACTGACTTCCTTTTCTCAGGGTACCCGTATGATCAATCTCCTCTCCCAGGATCAATTTGATGATACTTGATTTTCCCGAACCATTTTTCCCGGAGAGAGCAATTCGATCCCCTTGCTCAATTGTAAAGCTGATATCTGAGCAGACCCTTTTCTCCCCGTAATGAATCGAGATGTGTTCCAGCTCGGCAAGCTGTCTTTTATGATAAACAAGCTGGGATAGTTTCAAGCTGTCGGCGCTCTCGATATTCTTCAGTAGATTTGCCTTCTCCTCGATGGCGGATTGCTGTCTTTGCTCGATGGATTTCGAACGCTTCATCATCTTCGCTGCCTTGTGGCCAACATACCCTTTATCTACCTTGGAGCCGGAATTTCTGGTCCCATTCTTTGTCTTTTCCACTTCATGCGACCAGTTGTTGGTTCGTTTCGCGGCATCCGATAAGCGTTTGATATCCTTTTTCAATCTTTCGTTCTCTGCGAGCTCATACTGATCCCGTCTATTTTTGTTCTCCCACCAGTCGGAGAAGTTCCCCTTTTGAACCTCTATGTCGGTCTTATTGATCGAGAGGATATGATCCACACAGTTGTCGAGAAAGGCTCTGTCGTGTGATACGAGAATAAACCCGCTTTTGGAATTGAGATACTCGCTAACAATTTGTCTGGCCTCTCGATCCAAATGATTCGTCGGTTCATCAATCAGCAAAAAACGATTATCCTGAAGAAACAAAGCAGCCAGCAGCACTTTTGTCTGCTCCCCGTTGGACAATGTCTCAAAAGGCCGGTCCAAAACATCCTCCGACACCTGCAGCAATGAAAGCTCACGCATGACCTGCCAGTGATATTCTTCTGGCACCCGATCATTGATCACTTCAAGCGTGCTTCTTTTCTTGTCTTTGACGGGAAACGGAAAATAATCAAAGCTGACAGACGCCGAAATGCTTCCGCTGTATTCATAGTTGCCAAGCAATAATTGAAGAAAGGTTGTTTTCCCTCTGCCGTTTCTACCTGTAAAGCCCAGTTTCCAATCCGTATCAAGTCGAAGATTGACATTTTCAAATATGTTATCAAAGCTGCCATCATAGGCAAACGTAAGGTTTGTTACATTGATCATTGACATATAAGAATCCCTCCTGTATGCGAAAAAATAAAAGCCACAAGAAAGTTACCTTTCTTGCAGCTCAAATGCATACAGAAAATCCACCCCGTCACGGGGCTGGACCTGGATATCGTTTGAGCGGAGAAGATAACGTAACTTTCTTGCATACGAAAAATAAAACATGCGAAATACATCGCTTTTTTGTTTTATTTCTTAGCAAGAAAAAGTCAACATTATCCACTTCAGCTCCCTTGTAAAAGTAAGCATATTTTATCATGCTTTTTCCTTCTTGACAACCAATCCTTCTCGGGAACACGCGGCACCACACAAAAGGGAACATCCCTCGGCCATGCTGATGGCCTTTGGGACGTCCCCACTTCACGTATCTTCTATCCCTTACACGGTTACTTTGCTGTAACGCTCCAGCGCTTTCCCCAGACGAGAAATCGCCAGCTCTGTATCCTCTTGGTTGAGCAATGTGTAGTTCAGACGCATGTTGTTCGTCTTGGTATCAGCTGCATAGAAGGCTTCGCCCGGAACGAACGCTACCCCTTCCTCGACCGCGATCTTCAGCAGGTCTGCCGACACGACATGCTCAGGCAGGGTAGCCCAGAGGAACATGCCTCCTCTTGGCTTCTGCCAGCTAAACCCTTCCCACTGCTGGCGAAGCAGCAGTTCGTTCATCCACTCCATCCGCTCTTTGTACGAAGCGCGGATTTTTGCGATGTGACTCTCCAGATCAAAATTGGCGAGCAGTTGGTGCAAAGCGATCTGGTCGATGGTGCTGGACTGCAGGTCTACGGCTTGCTTTGCCTTGACCATCATCTGGATGACGCGCTCGTCTCCGAGTGCCCAGCCTGTGCGAAGGCCTGGAGCCACGATCTTGGAGAACGTGCTGGTGTAGACCACACAGCAGTTCGTCGGATGTTCATCCAGTGAGAAAATGGAACGATACGGCGCCTCTCCATCAAATTGGATCTCGCCATACGGATCGTCCTCGAGGATGAGAATATTGTTTTCCTTGCATTGGCGCAAGAGTCCCAAGCGGCGTTCCATACTCCATACCTTCCCGGTCGGGTTGGCGAAAGTAGGAATGACATAAGCCATTTTTGGTTTGTACTGGGCAATTTTTTTCGCGAGATCATCCAGATCCATTCCGTCTTCATCTGCTTCCACCGGAATGACCTGAATACCGCGGAAATGGAACAATTGGATCGCAGCCAGGTAAGTCGGATTTTCTACCAGCACGACGTCGCCTTCGTCCAAATATACACGGCTGAGCAAGTCGACGGCCTGCTGGGAGCCGGTGGTGACCAACATATTGTCCACTCCAACGTGGATATGTTTTTGCTTCATGCGTTCCGCGATCCATTGGCGAAGCGGAATATAACCATCTGTCAAACCGTATTGAAGCGCAGTCGCGCCTAAATTAAAAGCACCGTCGAAGGCTTCCCGCATCTCAGCGATCGGAAAAGAATCTGCTGCCGGCAAACCGCCAGCCAAGGACAAAACCCGACTTCCTTGGGTCAGCTTCAAGATTTCCCGGACAACCGAAGATGATAAAGCTTCAGTAGATTTTGAAAATAAATACTCCATGTTCGGTTCCCCCTAGATTTTACTTATTATTGTTTTATCACTGACGTACTCTAAAGTCCAATCTTCACTGGCTATCGGGGGATAGGTTTTAGCTATGTCGAAACATTCACGGTTTTTTGCCTACAAGAAAACCCCTTTCGCTCGGAAAGGGGTTCGTATTTTTCAACTATAGGGCTAGGCGATGCGTACCACACGTGTTTTTTCCTGCGCTGGGAGGAAATCCAGATCGACATGCGCCCGGGCTGTTTCCAGTCCGATGTCCTGCGCCAATTGAGTAGCCTCTTCCTGGAAGGTCAGTGTACAGCTTCCTTCATTCAATTCGCAAAGCCGCTTCAAACGCTTGAGGCGCTCAGCTGTTTTTTCCTCGCGCATAAGATCATTTTGGAGCTCCCAGACATCGACGTGTCGGGCGTCTGCAATCATACTGATATCATCGACGTGAACGATCAGTCTCTTGCCTTCTTCTGTGACAAAGCCGACGGAGCAAAAATGCGTACCGGACATTTCCAGACGAGTGAGAACGGCGTTGGTATAGATTTCACCTGTGCGCAGCCGAATCGAGCCAGCTTCAATAGCTCCGCCTACTTTTCGCTCGTTGGCGATCACTGTATACATGTCTGTGTAACCGTTTATCTGATAGCGCATGGCATCCTCCTGCTATGTAGATGAATGTGAGACTCATTATCATTCGCAACAACATCATCGTATAATGAAAATCATTATCTGTCAACGTTGAGAATGATTTTTATTGTCTCCTTTTTTCATTTAGTATATGCGGCTAGTGGGTAGATGGCTATTAGAAAAAGCTGGAGGGCATAAATCCGGGCTTGTTTGGTTGGCGGTCGGCAGGCTGTGGTGGCCAGGGAGGAAAAGGGGAAAACGCTCCAGGCGGGTTGGGATCTTCACTGTGGGTCATCCTGGCCGCCTCCCACTCCAAAGGCGGAACCGCGGCCAAAAGCAGCTGATTTCAAAGAAGTGATTCAAGGTTGTCCGCTAAAAACGTGTTCCGCCTTTTCCGTTCCGGCTTGGTTAAGATCCCAAATGCCTTCGCTTTTTTCCCCTTTTCCTCGACCAGCACTCCTGATCTCCGTAGGGGTTAAAAGAAAAAAGCCCCAGGACAATTCCTGGAGCTATTTGCATAGACACTAAATCGCTTCTGCCAAAATCAAAAAGCGGTGCTGGCGGATTGCGAGATAACCCTTGGATTGCATTTCCTGATGGATCCGGTACAGTGCCTCCATCTGCCGCTCCACGTCAAAGTCTGGGGCTTGCCAAGGGATTGCGCGTAAGTAGTAGATGAGGGCTCCCACATCGTAGAAGCGCTGGGTCGGGTATTCCTCTTTGGAGCACAGGATACGGAATCCGTTTTCCTCCAATTGTCGGACTGCCGTCTCCAGCTTCCACTCGGTAAAGTCTGTCGGGAGCGGCAGACCTAATTTTTCATTGAGCTGGCTGCAATCCTCGCCGCCTACTTGCTGGGTCAGGAATATGCCCCGCTCGGCGATGATCCGGCGCACTTCTTTTGCCGAAAAAGACTCATGCTTATTCAGGATCAGTTCGAATTGTCCGTCTTCAAAAGGCAGTCTGTCGTCATCTTCGACCTGTAATACTTGCACCCCCAGAGGCTCCAAACGCTCTTTTGCAACCGGGATATTGGGCAGATACCCCTCCGTTGCAGCCGTCTTCGCTGGGAAGGGTCTTAGCATGGACAGAAACTCTCCCCCGCCTGTTCCCATATCCAGCAAGGAGTTCGCTTTCTGAATCTGCGCTATTGCCATGCTCCCGTACGACCAGGACAAAGGCTCGCTGTGAAGGCGTCCCGTCCCTGTGATCCAGGAGAAATCCCAGCCCTGAAAAGGCTGATTGGCTCCGTTTATGTAGGTCATGAATAGTTCATCATGTTTCATTTTCTCATCTCCTCAGTCGATGGGATCTTTTTTACTTCAACGTTGTTTTAATATATTGATTTTTTCTCTTACCTCATTCGCTTCCTCTTGTCCGATGTACCTCCCCGGCAACTCCCGAAACAACAAAAGGTATTCCAGAAGCTCCACATTGTTTGGTGCCAGTTCAACGGCTTTCCTCGCATGAAAGAGAGAGGATTCATAGCCGCCTTCATAATGACAGAAGCAAATGTTCAACAGTTCGGAGGCAAGGTAGTGCAAATCGGGGGTTTCCTCGTCCAGAAGTAAAGAGACAACAAACGTGTAGGCACAAAAACTTTTTTCATCATACCCCACCTTGTAAAGAATGCCCCTAACTGTATCTTCGTCCATCCCTCGCACATGTTCCTTAGCTTTTTGGAAATCTCCCTCTAGAATGAGTTTGATCAGTTCATCCTTTATGTCAGCACCTCCTCATAACGTTACCCGTCTGATGAACTTGGAAATTATCCATTTATTTCTAAAAAAAATGAATGAATTATTTTTTATATCATGATAGCATCCAAATTGCGGAAAATAACCATTTGAAAGGAAGATTCACGTTATGGAAACAAGAGTCGAAACTCTCCCGAACTATCGTATTGCGTATGTACGACAATATGGTCCTTATGGTCCTGCCAATCTGCAGGCGATGCAAAAACTAAAAAAATGGGCGATGGAGAAAGGACTGCTTACCGAATCAGCTATTTTATTCGGAATACCGCAAGATAATCCGCAAACAACCCTTCCTGAGAAATGTAGATATGACGCTTGCATTGCCATCAGGAATGATGAACAGATAGATGATCTCGTCTGCGAAAGTGAACTACAAGGCGGAGTTTATGTTATTTTTACCATCAAACATACAGCAGAAGATGTACAACGAGCATGGACTGAAATTTTCCCAGCCATACACAACATGGGATTTCAGATTGACGGCAAACCGATTTTAGAAAAATACAGTGGCGACATGCTAAAGAATGATTTTTGTGAAATATGTGTACCGATAAAACCGGTTTAGCCTGATGGTTTTCTGATGTAACGCATTCCTTTTTAAGAGCGTAACCATTCATAGTATTGTACATATTTTCCATGAAAGGAGTAAAGCTATGTATGGTTTGCTTAATCTAGGCAGCCTTGTTCTTGGTCTCATCGCTTGGATCCTTCCTACTGTAAATCTTATGCGAAATAAAAAGCATGGCCATCAAAATTGGGGCATTCTCTCCATGATGAGCTTCGGCGCTTGTGCGATTTCACTAAGTTTCCAAATTTTCTATCACAATCATCTGGTGACGATTGAGGACTGGGCTGCTCTGATGGATACGACGGACGCCGTGGCGTTCGCTACAGCCGTTCTTCTGATTGGTACTATCCTATTAAATGTAATGACTCTATTTCTATATCACGACAGAACAACAAAGTAGGAGTTACACTTTCTGAAAGTACAAAAAAGCACCGGAAAACCGGTGCTTGCCTTATGATAATGATTTCTAATCTCCGTTTACTTCCCCTTCGCAAACAATCCCAGACGCTCGATCCGCGATACCGCTTCTGCCAGACGCTGTTCATCGGACAAGAGGGCAGCCCGTACGTAGCCTTCTCCGGTAGGGCCGAAGCCGATGCCCGGAGCGACGACGACATGCGCTTTTTCCAGCAGCAGGTCGGAAAAGGATTCCGAGGTATAGCCGGCAGGTACTGGCAGCCAGGCAAAGAACGATCCTTGCGACGGCTGGGCTTGCCAGCCAATGCGGTGCAGATTGGAAAACAGCGCGTTGCGTCGTCCCTCATAGACGGCTACCAGGTCGCGCACGCATTGCTGGGAATCGGTCATGGCGCGGGCTGCTGCCATCTGGACAGCCCCGAACATGCTGACAAAATAATGGTCCTGAATCAGATTGATCAGACGTACCAGCTCACGATTGCCCACCATCGCTCCTACGCGCCAGCCCGCCATATTGTAGGTTTTGGAGAGCGTGTAGAACTCCACACCCACTTCCTTGGCTCCGGGGAGCTGCATGAAGCTGACTGGTTTTTTGCCGTCGTAGCTGATCGCTCCGTAGGCAAAATCATGGCAGACGACGATCTCATGCTTTTTGGCAAAGCGAATGGTTTCTTCATAAAATTCGATCGGCGCATTGACTGCCGTCGGATTGTTCGGGTAGTTCAAAAACATCAGCTTGGCGCGATCCAGGTCCGCTTGCTTCAATTGGCTGTAGTCAGGCAAAAACTGATTTTCTGCCTTCAGCGGCATCATCACCATGCGACCGTCCACTACCGCTACACCGGACCAGTAATCCGGATAACCGGGATCGGGAACCAGCGCGACATCCCCCGGGTTCATCAGCACCTGGCAGATTTCCACCAAACCCGTTTTGCTGCCGAAGAGAATCGCTACTTCCTCTTCGGGATCGAGATCGACGTCGAATTCGTTTTTGTACCATTGCGCCACGGCTTGCTTCAGTTCGAGGCGTCCGCTGAACGGCGGGTATTTGTGATGCAGCGGATTGCTTGCCTGTGCCTGCATTTCTTCAATAATATGCGGTGGTGTCGGCAAATCGGGATTTCCTTGTCCCAGGTTGATTACGTCATGTCCGGCAGCGATCACTTTGTTTACCTTCGCTACCAGCGTGGCAAAAAACTGTGTCGGCAACCGATCGATCATGTCGGCAGGTTGGATGCGCATCTCTCTTCAGATCCTTTCGCTCCTTGGAATAAAAAACCCCTCTTTCCATACAGAAAAAGGGGTGTACTCACTTTCAAGTCAAGAATGGGCACAGCATAGGAAGCTGTGGGGCTTCTTCGGGTCAGTCCCTCCACCTCTAATATGGCAGTAAAACACGCGGAATATCATGTTTTGAATCTTCTTCATACTACTTGAGCGATTTGCGTGTGTCAAGAATTTGCTTGGCCCTCCTGCCTACATTTTGCCTGCGAGAGGTGTAGGCGATAACGGCTTTTTGCCGCGCTTTACGAACTGGTGGTGGAGCGCAAAGAATCCCACGGAAACCAGCGCCAGACCCGTCATGATGTAAAGCAATCCCTGTGCATCGTACTCCTGGAAAAGAAAGGCGCCCAAAAGCGGCCCGAGCATCCTTCCGGCGGAGCCGGTCCCCGTCACCAGTCCCTGAATAAACCCTTCCTGGCCTGCGGGGGTAAATTGTGCTGCTACGGTCGGAACAGCAGGCCACATCAGCATTTCGCCCAGCGTCATGATGAACATCGCTGCGAAAAAGCCCGCATAGGCTGTCGTCTGCGTAAGGATCAGCATGGAGAGCGCAAATACGTATGCGCCGAGCAGCATCTGGGAGATCAGTGTTTTGGCAAAGCGGCGGATCACCCAGGAAATCAGCGGCTGTCCGAACAGAATCAACCCGCCATTGAGCGTCCACAAGAAGCTGTACTGGCGCAAGGAAATACCTAATGATTGCATGTAGCTGGACAAAACCGTCGTCCATTGCACATATACGATCCAGCTAATCAGAAGCCCTGCGCAGAGCAGAAGAAGCGCGGTCCAGACGAACTGGCGCGACATGGCAGGAGCTGCAGGAATGGACGTTGGCGTACCCGCTGCCTGCGGCTCTTCTGCGACGGCAAATGGCATGCTCTGACTGTCTTTAAGATACCGCGGCAAAATGCATACGAAAAGCAGCAAAGCTGCGGTTTGCGTGATGGCGTTCCCGAAGAAAGTCCAGGCAAAGGAGATACTGGCTAAAAGCCCCCCTAATGCCGCCCCGGCCGCGACTCCGGCATTTTGCGCCACGTAGATCATATTGATGCCCTTTCGCCCACCCTGCGGCCACAAAACGACCGCCAGCGCATTAATCACCGGCGACAACATGCCGTAAAAAAGTCCGTTCAATAACAATAAAATCGTGTACATGGTAAAATCCTGGGTCATCCCCAGACCCGCTGACACGGTAATGATCCCGATCGATGCGATGACCATCGTGCGCAGCTTTCCCCAGCGGTCGAACATCATTCCGCCCAATACGCTTCCAACCAAAAAAGCCCCTTGGTTCAGCAGCAGCAAAAAGCCCGCCACCGTCAACGGCTTACCCAAATGGTCGTGGATATAGATCGTGACCAAAGGCCAGATACAAGCCATGCCAGTAGAAGAAATAACAGCAGCAATCGCCAGAAGACGAATGCTGCCCGGATAGGACTTCCATTTTTCTATCATTTTGAATTGTCCTCTCGTGTGAAATCTCCGCTCTTCCCTCCGGTTTTGCGCAAAAGGCCGGTCGATTCGATCACCATGGCTTTGTCCATCGCCTTGCACATATCGTACACCGTCAATGCAGCTACACTAGCTGCTGTGAGCGCCTCCATCTCGACACCCGTTTTTCCGGTCGTCTTGACAGCAGCTTCGATCTCCAATGTCTGTTCATCCGCAAAAGAAAAGCGAATATCAATGCCAGTCAGCGGCAGCGGATGGCACATCGGGATGATCTCCCACGTTTTTTTGGCTGCCATGACACCAGCAACTTGAGCGACCGCCAGCACATCCCCTTTGGCAACCCGTCCCTCCCGGATGCGTGCCAGCGTTTCTTTTTCCATCACCATGCGGCTGTACGCGACGGCTTCGCGCTTGGTGACATCCTTATCGGAGACGTCGACCATTTTAGCCCGGTTTTGTTCATTAAAATGCGTCAATTGATCGTTCATGCAGCCCTCCCGTTAGACAACCTTTTTCTTATCGTTCGCAAATGATTCCTACCCTCCTACCTTACTCCCGCGACGCAATAATTGCAATGAGGAAAGTGGTGGTGGGCCCAAGCATTCTGAAAAATAAAATCCCGTACTGCAATCGTACGGGAAAAGGAATAGCAAAGATTCGTTTTTTCATTACAATTGATGATGATTCACTCTTGGATGATGCTCTCTCTCCTTGAAAATCTGGATGAACTCCACCAGGCCATCGACGGCAGCCGCAAGCAGCTTCTCCCCTTTTTCCCGCGTGGCTACAGTCGGGTCTCCCAACGTTCCCGTTTCAGAGATCGCGCTCCAGTATGGCATCATGACGACGGGACGCCCTTCGCCTTTTCCGACCAGGTCCAGCCAAAAATACTTGGAGTTCTTGAATTTGTCCAGATCGCGGACTGCTTTGTCCATTTGCACAAGGTCTTCTTTGATAGCCAGATACATGGAGGTCTCCAGCTCACAGGCATGGTTCATCCCGCCCGGATTCTCGGATTCCCGGATCTCCTCCGCCATCTCGATCAGCGGCTGCAAATCCCAATGAGAGATCGAAGCGCACATCACCTCAGGGTATTCCAGGATCGTTTGACGGGCTACTACCTGCAGCAAGGAGACGTTGCTACCGTGTCCATTGAGCAGGAGAATGCGCTTGAAGCCTTGATGCGCGAGACTGCGGCATACATCGGTGACGTAGCTGATGAAGGTAGCGGATGATATCGAGATGACTCCGGGAAAATCCATCTGATGCGGCGCATAGCCATGATTGATCGGGGGAATTACGACCATGTCCGCAGGGCTTTTTTGCGCAGCGCGCACACACACTTCATTGGCGAGCACGAGATCCGTATCCACGGGAAGATGATGGCCGTGCTCCTCGATCATGGCGACCGGAACCACCGCTACCCGCTCCTCGCGGATGACCTGCTGAATTTCAGGCCATGTCATTTCAGCGAAAAGGTATTTGTTCATCCGAGCCTTCCTCCTATTGCCATACAAATTCGAATACGATGTCTTACCATGCGGGAGCAATATGCCGTTTACCAAGCCATGCGGCACATCATAGTAGCCGCCGATGGCATGCGAGATGGCATGCACAATACCAAGCGAGGCATTCCCCGCCCCGATCCCGGCAATCGTGCTGGCCATCAGCATGTTGTTGATGGCTTCCAGATTTCGGCTGTCCGCCACGGCTGGGCGAATCGCGCTGTGAATCATCGCAAGCGCGTGCCGATTCAATGCATCGGTGATCGGATTGGCCTTTTTGCAGACGTATCCTTCAATGGCATGTGTCAAAGCATCGATTCCCGTAGCCGCTACCAAATGCGAAGGCAGCTTCGTAAGCAAACAGGCGTCGAGAAAGGCGATTTTCGGAGCAAGCGAAGGACCGCCGACGATCATTTTCAGATGGCGCTCATGGTCGCTGATGACGCATGCTCGCGTTACTTCACTCCCGGTGCCTACTGTGGTCGGCACAGCCAAAAGCGGAATCGCTTCTTTCTGAAATACACCGCGCCCCTCATAATCCCGAATGGAGCCGTGATTGGCCAGCAACAGGGCGAATGCCTTCGCTGCATCCATAACGCTGCCGCCCCCGACGGCGATGATCAGATCGGTCTGCTGTTCTCGAATGGAGTGATAAGCTTTGTCAATGTGGGCAACATCCGGATTGGACTGAACCTCGTCGAATACGGAATACCTGATTTTCGCCGCATCCAGAACTCCCATCACATGCTCAAAGACACCTGAGCGGACGATTCCCTGGTCGGTTACGAGCAAGATGTTCTCGTATCCCTGCCTGCGGATTTCCTCTTCCATCCGCTCCACACAGCCTGGTCCAAAAACAAGCCGAGTCCCCAGCAAAAATTCTTGGTACGAAAGCATCGCCATCACCCTTCTTCCATAAATCCGCCATCGATTTCATCCAACGGCCAGATCGGGCGCGGGATTTGCTTGTAGGCAAAATGGGTAAAATCGTTGGAAGCGAGTCCCGGTGCGTCAACGTAGATCACCTGGCTTACCAGCGGATCAAAGGCTGCCCGGAAGTGATTCTTCACTTTCAGCCCCAAAATCCGTTTCGTCGTCGGCTCAATCCCGATGTGGCGGAACAGCTCCGGATCATTCGCAGAGAGGGCACGACCCGTCAGCAATATATCCAATCCCCCTGCCCTGATATGAGCGGCGCCATTGGTATCCACAAGAAGTCCTGTGTTCATCGGTCCCTTGTTTGTGAAAACGCCATTGGTCAGCGCCATGATTTTTGCATCAACTTCTACCGGAGGTCCGAATTCCGGAGACAGCTTTCCGCCGAGAGACAATCGAATCGTGGCTCCCGCTCCCGCTTCCATGCATGCCTGAAGCGACTCCTCGTCGTACAAAGCCCCGAACAACGCATTTTCGAGGTCCAGCGCAATCATTTCCCGCAGAAGCTCCGTCGTATCCCCCGTGCCTCCGCTCAACGGATTGTCCGAAATATCTGCCAAAGCGATCGGCTTGTCTGCCTGGATTTGCAAAGCGCTCTGAAGGGCATCCCGCACTTTCGGCAAGGCAATCACAAAACGCTCCCGATTTTCCCACACCTGCTGCGCCAAAAAGCGGGCTGTTTTCCGTGTTTTTTCTTGATCTGTCCCAACGACCAGGACGCTCGCTCCCGCCTCCGGGATATCCGCGTACGGAAACCCTCCAAAGATAGAAGCACCGACGATGTCCGCATCCTGTTCCTGTTTTTTGGCCAGCTCCACAAGATCGTGCATCGGTCCTTCCTCTGTGCGCATGTTCAGGCTGGGCAGCAAGGCGCGCAGCTTGACAAAGGAAGCGTAAAAGCGAGTTCCGCCATCGAGCTGCCGATAGAGCATTGTCGCTGCTTTGCAGCCTTGCTCATACATGTCCACATGCGGGTAGGTCTTGAATCCGAAGTGCAGCGGCGTGAAGTCGAGAATGCGTCTGCCCAGATTGGCGTGCATATCCAGGGTCGTAGCAATGGGCAGGGACTCTCCGACCTTCTCTCTGATAGCCGCGAGCATTTCGACCTCGGGATCAGTCACACCTTCGACGACCATCGCGCCGTGCAGCGCCAGCAGGAGCCCGTCCATTTCCCCGGCCTGCTCAATGGCGTCCAGCATTTGACTGCGGATGACCTCGTAGGTCTCCCGGGTTACCGGCCCGGATGGAATCGCTGCCGCGCAGAGGAGTGGAACCAGGGTCCCTCCCTTTTCTCTGACCACATCGATGAATCCGCCGACCTCAGTCTTGGTCCCGGTGTATGCGGCCAATATTTCCTCAGCCTTGTAGTAGCCTTCCTGGATAAAGTCGTCCAGCGTCGTGCGGACCGGACTGAATGTATGCGATTCATGATAGAAGAATGCGATACCGATTCGATAGGAAGCCATGCTTACACCCCTTTTGTCTCCATGTTTTCTCTCCATTCAATGTCGAACTCGGCACCCGTCTTTTGCCGCACTTCCTCCAGTGTCGAGTGGGGAGCCAGCTCGATCAGGCGCAGCCTGCCATCCCGTACGCAGAAAACAGCCAGCTCGGTGACAATCAGATCGACAGGGCGCAGGGAGGTCAGCTCGAGCGAAGTCTCTTTGACAATTTTCGGCTGCCCGTCCTTGTTGGTGTGCATGGTGGCAACGATCACCTTCCCGGCTCCTTCCAACAAATCCATCGCACCGCCAACCCCCAGTACAGCCTTGCCGGGAACAGCCCAATTCGCAATCTGGCCGCGCTGATTGATTTCGAGTGTCCCGAGAATCGTCACATCGACATGGCCCCCGCGAATCATCCCAAACGAAGCGGCACTGTCAAAAAAGGAGCTGCCTTCCTCGACTGTGACGGGGAGCTTTCCGGCATTGACCAGATCGGCGTCCGCATGTTCAGGACCTGGCGACGGCCCTACACCCAGAATCCCATTTTCTGAATGAACGAACACCCGGACGTCTCGGGGGAGGTAATCGACCACCAGAGTGGGAATGCCGATTCCCAGGTTGACGACGTCTCCGTCTTGCAGCTCTTTGGCTGTACGAGCGGCGATATACTCCTTGGCCTTCATAAGCGGCACTCTCCCTTCACAGTCAGGTAATCAACGAAGAGGTGCGGTGTTACGATTTCTTCTGCAGACAATGCGCCCACATCGACGATTTCGTCCACTTCCGCAATGACTGTCGCAGCGGCTGTCGCCATCATCGGATTGAAGTTGCGCGATGATTTGCGATAGATCAGATTTCCCAAACGATCAGCTTTATAGGCGCGAATCAGGGCCACATCAGCACGCAAGGAGGGCTCGAACAAATATTCCTTCCCATTGATCAGCTTGCGTTCTTTTCCTTCAGCCAGCTTCGTCCCTACCCCCGTCGGCGTATAGAAGCCCCCGATGCCCGCACCGCCTGCACGGATGGCTTCCGCCAACGTCCCCTGCGGCAGGAGCTGGATTTCCAGCTCGCCCTTCTGATTGGCCTGCACGACATCGGGATTGGAGGTAAAGTAAGAGCCGATTGCTTTTTTCACCCTCTTCTGCAAGACGAGAACACCCAAGCCTTTTCCCGGTTCTCCCAAATTGTTGCTGATAATCGTCAGGTCTTTTGCATGCGATTGGCTCAGCTCATTTACAATGGTCAACGGGCAGCCTACCAGTCCAAAGCCGCCGACCATCAAGCAATCTCCGTCTTTTATCAGCGCTACGGCTTCTTTCGCATCTATGATTTTTGCCATTGGAATCCCTCCGAAAAAAGAAATCCGGCAAAGAGGAAAAAACAGTCTCCTGTTTCCGCCACGCCTTTACCGGATTTAGATGAGACCATGGAAAGAGGGTATTTCTTTCCACTTCATGAAAATCCATCGTTCTTTTTATTTGTCGATCCATACATTCCAGAGCCGCGGATAGCCTGCGCTCCAGGATTGATATCCCTTCAAGTATGACTGATGCGCTTCGATGACTGGATAATAGTAGGTAGCGGTAAAAGACAAATCTTCACGCAAGAGATCTTGCACCTGACTGTAAATCTCTTTGCGTTCTCCTTGGTCTACCGTCGTCACGCCTTTGTCGAGCAGTTCATCCATCTTCGGATTTTTATAGCCGTTGAAGTTGGAACTGCTGTGCGTGTAGGCATAGTAAATTTGATTTGGATCTGGTCGCGGAGTGATATGGCTGACAGCCAATTGATAATCACCAGAGTTGCTGCGCTCGGAAATGAAGGAGGCCCACTCCAGGATTTCCACCTCCACGTTCATCCCGATCTTTTTCAACTGATTTTGGATCGTCAAAGCCGCTTTTTGGTGGTGGTCATAGGCCTTGGCAGTGGAGATCACGATTTTTTCGCCGTTGTAGCCCGCTTCTTTCAGCAGTTGTTTTGCTTTTTCCAAATCCTGCTGATAGTCTTTGGCATGCGCTTCCGTGTACCACTCCGTCTCGGTATAGACCGGCGAGCTGGCTACCTTGCCCAGACTCCAGGTAGCCACATCCACGATTTCCTGCTTGTTCAGCGCGTAGGCGACGGCCTGTCTCATTTTGAGATTGTCAAACGGCGGCTTTTTAAAGCCGAAGAAGAGATAGCCCCAGTTCATGGAGGTTTCCTTGGCCAATACAATGTTGCTGCTGGTTTCCAGGCGCTTTACATCCTTTGGCAAAATGTCTGTGGCGAGATCGATCTCCCCTGTCTCCAGAGCGGTCAAACGAACTGTTGCCTCGGAGATCGGCTTGAAAATGACTTCATCGACATACGGTTTTTTCGCACCGCCGAAACCGCTTGTATCTCCCTCTGGAGAAGCGTATTGGTCGAAGCGCTTCAACACGAGCTGCTTGCCCTGCTCCCATTTTTCAAACTGGAAGGGGCCCGTTCCGATTGGCTTGGTGATCGTACCGCTCTGTTCCTCCGCGATCCCTTTGGGCATGATGACCGCAGGATTGTAAGGATTGGCCAGAGAGGCAAGAAATACGCCCGAAGGCTGTTTCAAATGGAAAACAACTGTGTAATCGTCCTTGGCTTCGATCGAATCGACCATCGAGAATTCCCCTTTGCGGGCTGCCACTTGCATGAAGCGCTCGATGGAGTACTTCACGTCTTCTGCCTTCATTTCTTTCCCGTTGTGGAATGGGACGCCTTTGCGCAGGGCAAACGTTACGCTCTTGCCGTCTTCGCTCGTCTCCCACTTTTGCGCGAGCATCGGGATGATATTCATTTTTTCATCGATTGTCACCAGCATTTCCTGTACGTGCAAAAGAGGAATACGGTCTGACAGAACAGTCGATCCGTGCAGGTCCAGCTTGGTCAAATCCGCGCTGACACCCACCGTCAGCTTGCCGCCCGATTTAGGCGTTCCTTGCTCTTGCGGCGACGTAGTGCTTCCATTCTCGGAGCCCGCAGGCGGGGCTGAAGCTGAACCTCCGCAGCCTGCTGTCACCCAGGCGAGCATCAACACCATTGCGAACAGCGCAAACACGCGAATCTTCCTGAACTTTTGCATGAACGAACACTCCTTTATTGGATGAGATGGCAAGCAACCGCATGACCGTTGGATTCGATCAGGGGTGGAACAGTCTTTTTGCACGCTTCCTCCGCGTAAGGACAGCGCGTATGGAACTTGCAGCCCTGCGGCGGGTTCGCCGGATTGGGAATTTCGCCTGCGAGGGTGATGCGCTCCCGTTTTTTCCGGGGGTGTTCCGCCGGGATTGACGAGAGCAATGTGCGCGTATAGGGATGCTGCGGATTGGTGAACAGCTCCTCTGCGGTCGCCAGCTCGACGATATTCCCCAGGTACATCACGGCGATCCGGTGGCTGATGTGCTTGACGACACTCAGGTCATGCGCGATAAACAGCAGAGAAATCCCTGTTTCTTCCTGCAATTCCTCAAGCAGATTGATGATCTGGGACTGAATCGATACGTCCAAGGCGGATACCGGTTCATCACAGACGATCAGCTTGGGATTCAGGGCCAAAGCACGGGCGATTCCGATCCTCTGTCGCTGTCCGCCGCTGAACTGATGGGGGTAACGCTCAGCGTGCAAGGGATTGAGCCCCACCTTATGCAGCAGCCCAGTCGCTTTTTCCCGCCGCTCCTGTTTGCTCATTTCCGTATGGATGCAGTACGGCTCTTCGAGAATATCCCCAATCTTCTGACGCGGATTGAGGGAGGAGAACGGATCCTGGAAGATCATCTGCACCTCTCGCTTGAAGGCCAGCTTTTCTTTGGCACTCATGGTGGAGATCCCTTTCTCGCCAAACTGGATCTCCCCTGCGGTGGCTTGCAAAAGCTGCACGATGACCCGTCCCAAAGTGCTTTTTCCACAGCCGCTTTCTCCTACCAGGCCGAAGGTTTCACCGGGATAGACCTGAAAACTGACCCCATCCACCGCTTTGACATTTCCTGTCTGTCTGCGCAGCAAACCCTGTTTGATCGGGTAGTATTTTTTCACGTCATGCAGTTCCAACAATGGTGTTTTGTCCACTTTTTACACACCTCCTTGCTTGGCGATGACCTGATCGCTGTGCCAGCACTTGACGCGATGTCCCGGCGCAAGCTCCTGGATGGGCGGATCTTTTTCCTGGCACAACGAGGTGGCATACGAGCAACGGGGGTGAAAACGGCACCCCTTCGGCATATCGCGCTGCAGCGGCACACTGCCCGGAATCGAATACAGCTTCACCTTTTTGCCGCTGATCTTGGGGATTGAGCGCAAAAGACCTTCGGTGTACGGATGCGCCGTTTGATCAAACAGCACTTCCGTCGGTGCTTCCTCCACGATCTGGCCCGCGTACATGACCATCACGCGGTCACATGTCTCTGCTACTACGCCCATATCATGCGTGATCATGATGATGGCGGAGCCGAACGTCTGCCGCAGGTCATTGAGCAGATCCAGAATTTGCGCCTGAACCGTCACATCCAGGGCCGTAGTCGGTTCATCGGCAATGATCAGCTGCGGATTGCAGGCCAAGGCCATCGCGATCATGACACGCTGCCGCATGCCCCCCGACAGCTGATGCGGATACTCGTGGTATCTCAGCTCCGGATTGGAGATGCCTACGCGGCGCAAGAGTTCAATCGAGCGCTCTTTTGCCTCATTCGCCGCGATCTTCTGATGGAATTGCATCGCTTCGTCGATCTGGCTGCCGACGGTAAAGGCCGGATCAAGCGAGCTCATCGGGTCTTGAAAGATCATCGACATGCTGTTGCCGCGGATCGAACGCAGGTAGTCAGGAGACTCCGCAAGCAGGTTTTTCTCCTGAAACCAGATTTCTCCGCCGATCTGTTTCGCGGGTGGAGACGGGATCAGTCCCATGATCGCCATCGAGCTGACGCTTTTTCCGCAGCCGCTCTCTCCGACCAAACCGACAGTCTCCCCTTTGTTCACATGAAAATCGACGCTGCTGACCACTTCGACCGGTCCGTCCGGGGTGTGGAATTGAACCGTCAACCCTTTTACATCCAACAATCTGCTATTCATGTGTGCATCATCACCTCTGCTCGTAGAATCGTCTGTTCATAGGGATTGGCTATTTCATGCGAGGGTCCAGGTAGTCACGCAGTCCATCCCCCAAAAGATTCAAACCCAGGACCGTAACAGCGATGGCCACACCCGGAAAAACGGTGATCCAGGGTGCTTCCAGCATGTACTGGCGACCGTCGTACAAAATGTTTCCCCAGCTTGGCTCCGGCTGCGGTACCCCGAGCCCGATAAAGCTGAGCGAAGCCTCTGCCAGAATCGCGTAGGCGAAGTAGGTCGTCATCTGGATCAGCAGAGGCGACAAGCAATTGGGCAGGATGTGCTTGAAAAGGATGCGGATATGGGAGCCTCCCATCACCTGTATCGCCTCTACGTATTCCTTGTTTTTTACCGACAAAACGGTTCCCCGCACAAGTCTGGCGAACAAAGGCGCGTACACAACAGCCAGCGCCACAATGATATTGCCCATGTTGTTCCCGAGAGCCGCCATCAGCGCAATTGCAAACAAGATCGGCGGGAAGGACATCAAACCATCCACGATCCGCATCAGGACGTTATCGACCCATCGGCCGTAATAGCCGGAAATCAAGCCGATTACGATGCCGATCGCCGCGGAAATCGTCACAGCAGACACGGAGATGGCGATGGAGACCTGCGCCCCCATCAAGACGCGGCTGAAAATGTCTCGCCCAAATTCATCCGTCCCGAAAAGATGCGTAGCGGAGGGATTGGCTATGCGATTCCCGTAATCGACATCCTCCACGGGATCAAACGGCGCCAAAAGAGGAGCCAAAATTGCGATCAGGATGACAAAACAGACGATGGCAAGGCCGAAGACGGCTGTCTTGCGGATGGAGAAAACCTTCCAGAAAGCACGCATCTGTTCGGCAAACTGGCCCTTTTTCTCTGCTTCTTTCGTAATCTCTACATATTCCAAGCTTTCTCACCCCTCGTTGTAGTCAATTTTGGGATCGAAGTACGCATACAGCAGGTCTACGACCAGACTGATCAAGACGTAAATCACGGCCACGCACAGAATCACGCCTTGGATGACAGGGTAATCCCGGTTGAAAACGGACTGGACCAACAGCTGCCCGATGCCCGGGATGCTGAAAATTGTCTCGACGACCACCGTTCCGCCAAGCAGAAGACCGAAGTTGATTCCAATAATCGTAATAATCGGGATCATGGAGTTTTTCAGTGCGTGCTTGAGGATAACGACCTTTTCCGTCCCGCCTTTGGCACGGATGGTACGAATGTAATCCTGCTTCAGCACTTCCAGCATGCTCGAGCGAGTCATGCGCGTGACGATTCCCGCTTGCAAAAAGCCGAGTGCAAATGCCGGCAGGGCGAGATGCTCCAGATGCTTCCAGAGATTTTGCGTCACATCGACGTAGCCTGTAGAGGGGAACCACCCCAAATGAAGCGAAAAGGTCATGATGAGCAGAAGTCCCGCCCAAAAGTTGGGGACCGAAACCCCGATCAAAGCGATCAGCATGGCTCCGTAATCCCAGCGGGTGTTGTGCCGAACGGCCGAGATGATGCCCAGTGGAATTGCGATCACGACGGAGATGAGGAGCGCGTACATAATCAGCGCCATGGTGGCCGGCAGACGTTCCCAGAGCAAGGTCAGCACCTCTTTGTCGGAGACTAGGGAGTGGCCTAAATCGCCGGACAGCATATGCCCAAGCCAATTGAAAAATTGTTCTGCCAGCGGTTTGTTCAAACCGAGTTGTTCCTGCAGCTCAGCCAGCTGCTGGGGAGTCGCTTCGGCCCCCAGCATGACGGCAGCAGGGTCTCCCGGTACCAGGTGAACCAACAGAAAGACCACGATGGATACAACCAAAAGTACCGGAATCATTGAAAATAATCGTTTGATGACGTAGTTTGCCATGTTTGTTTTCTGCCTCCTTTCCCATGCACGGGCTAGACATTCGTGTAAATCGTCTTCCATTCTGTCATGGTGTCAAAAGCGTGGTGGGAGACCTCGCGATGACCATTTCCGGACATTTTCATTCCGCCAAATGGAGCTCCCGTCTCCGAGCTGGACGTGCCGCTGTTGATGTAGACGAGACCGGATTCCAGCTCCCTCATCGCTCGTCCTGCGTAATGCAGGCTGTTGGTGTAGATGGCGCTGGACAGACCGTATTCCGTGTTGTTGTTGATCGCAACCGCCTCTTCAAAATTTTTCGCACCGAGAATTGCCAGCACCGGACCGAAGACCTCCTCTTTGGCGATGCGATCCGTTGGACGAACGTTGGTGATCACAGTCGGGGCGTAAAAATACCCTGAATGCTCCAAACGCTCTGCTCCCGTCAGCACGATGCCACCTTGAGCTTGTGCGATTTCTACATAACGCTCGACAGTATCCAGCTGGCTGCGCGTAGCCAGTGGCCCCATCTCAACTCCTGGCTGCAGGCCATCACCGACCGTGATGCTTTTGGTCCGTGCAACGACGCGGCGCTCCAGTTCTTCGCGGATGGATTCTTCGGCGATGACGCGGCTTGCTGCCGTACATCGCTGCCCTGCTGTCGTGAATGCCGCTTTCACGATCCCCTCCGCGGCCTTGTCCAGATCAGCATCAGCCAAAACGATCACACCGTTTTTACCGCCTAGCTCCAATGAGACCCGCTTCAGCGTCCGGCTTCCTTTTTCTGCCAAGCGAATTCCTACTGCCGTAGAGCCAGTAAAGGAGATGACCTTGACATCTGGATGTTCCACCAGCGCCTCCCCTACTTGGCTGCCCGACCCCAGAACAAGGTTGAGGACACCTGGAGGAAGTCCGGCTAACGCGAACAGCTCCGTAAAGGCACAGGCAGATAGAGCTACGTTGGACGCCGGCTTCCAGACGACCGTATTGCCTGCGATCAAGGCCGCAAATATCTTATAGGCGGCAAGGGCGATGGGGAAGTTCCAAGGCGTGATACAGGCGACGACTCCAATCGGCTCACGGATGGTCATCGCCATTCGATCACTGGCAGATGTAGGGATGGTTTCGCCGAACAGCCTGCGCCCCTCGCCCGCCATATACCTGCAAGCCGCGATCGTCGCATCCAGCTCGCTTCGTGATTCGCCCAGCACCTTGCCCATCTCGATGGTCATGGTTTGGGCAATCGCCTCTTTGCGGGAAGCCAGCAGATCCGATAAGGTGTACAGAATCTCGGCACGATGCGGTGCAGGTATTCTGCGCCAGGCTTGAAACGCCTCATGGGCGGACGAGACGGCTTCATCGACTTCTCGTTCCCCCGACATCCGGCAGGTTGCGATCACCTCCTGCGTAGCCGGGTTGATGCTTTCAAAGCATGAATCTGTCTTCGGCATGCGCCAGTCGCCATTCACAAAGTTTCCTTTGTAAACAGGGCTTTGCACCTTGCTCATCCTCTCAACCTCCCTTTCTTCCACTCCGTATCCCTACTGCAAGGAGGAGGCGCGAATCTGCTCTTCCCACATGGTGACGGCCTCATCCAGGATCTGCACCAGCTCATCCACCTCAGCCCGCGTAATCGTAAGCGGCGGTGCTACCAGCAGATGGTTGCCCAGAATTCCGTCTACCGTTCCCGTACCGGGATAAAAGACTGCTCCTCGCTCCATCGCCGCTTGATTGAGCCGCTCCGCCATGTCGAGACCCGTAGGAAAATGCAGATCCTTTTCCCGATCGAGCAGGAGCTCGAATCCGAGCAAGAGCCCTTTCCCCCGCACTTCCCCCATCATCGCGTGACGGCTTTGCAGTTCCTGCAAACGTTGGAACAGGTAGGCACCCTGTTCAGTCCCATTCTCCCGTACGCGTTTTTCCCGATAGTAGCGGACCGCAGCCAAGCCTGCCGCGACAGATACCGGATGGCCGCTGAAGGTGTACCCGTGTACAAACCGGCCGTTGCCGTACTGAATCAGGCTGTCGACCAGCTTGTCGGAGACGACCATGCCGGCCAGTGGAGCGTAACCGCCTGACACCCCCTTGCCAAAAGTCAGAATGTCCGGCTCCACGCCAAAATGCTCGACGGCAAAATTCGTACCCGTCCGTCCGAAACCAGTCATCACTTCATCGACGATCATGACGACCTCGTAGCGATCACAGATCTCCCGGATGCGGCTCAGATAGCCTTCTGGCGGGACGACTGCCCCTTGCTGGCTTCCGACGATGGGCTCGCAGATGAAGCATGAGATATTTTCGGGACCCAGTTCGCGGATCAGCCGTTCCAAATCGTCTGCACAGGACAGCGTGTTGTCCTTTTGACAGGTCTCCGCTGTTTTTCCGTATGGACAGCGCTTGCAATACGGCGAATAAATATGTCGGGCGTGATTGAGCATCGGAGTGTACATCTTGCGCCTTTTGATATCTCCTCCGGCAGACAGGGAAGCCATGGTATTGCCGTGGTAGCTTTGCCAGCGGCCAATTGCGATGTGCTTGCCCGGTTGTCCACGGTCCGCATGATACTGTCTGGCGAGCTTGATCGCACTCTCATTGGCCTCCGATCCACCCGATGTAAAGTAAACTCGATTGAGGGTCGAGGGTGCCAACTCCCCGATCTCCCTCGCCAGCTCCTGCAAAACCTCTGTTTCAAAGCGAAGCGTATGGACGAAGCCCGCCTTCATTGCCTGATGTGCCATCGCCTCCGCGATTTCTCCGACCCCGTGACCCAGATTGGCAGCCACAGCTCCGGATGAAGCGTCCAGGTATCTCTTGCCTTGCGAATCGTACAGATAGACACCCTCACCGTGCGTGATGAGCGGATAGCTTTTTGTAAAATCGCGATGAAACACGTAATCCTTTACCTGCTTTACTCCTCCCATTTTTCCACCACCATTGCCATGCCCTGACCACCCGCAATGCAGAGTGTGCCGAGCCCGTATTTTGCATCTCTCTTGCGCATTTCGTGAACCAGTGTCACCAGGATCCGCGCTCCCGAGCAGCCCAGTGGATGTCCCAGGGCGATCGCGCCACCGTTGACATTTACTCGCTCCTCCGTAATCCCCCACTCTTTGAGAACAGCGAGGCTTTGTGCGGCAAAGGCTTCATTCAGCTCGATCAGTTCCATGTCGCCAAGCTCCAGACCCGCCATGGCAAGGGCCTTTTGACTGGCCGGAACCGGTCCTATCCCCATCTCTTTGGGGGATACACCCGCAGCGGCAAAGGAACGAATTCTCGCAAGCGGCGTCAGCCCCAATGCGAGCGCCCTCTCTTCCTTCATCATCAAAAGCATCGCGGCTCCGTCATTTCTGCCGGAAGAATTGCCTGCGGTGACGGTTCCACCCTCGCGAAAGACTGGTGCCAGCTTCGCCAGTTTTTCCAGCGTGGTTTCACGAGGATGCTCGTCTACCGCGAAGAGGCGTGTTCCCAGTTTTCCTTCCTGTATCTCCACCGGCACGATCTCGTCCGTGAAAGCATGCATCTGGATCGCCCGTCTGGCCTTCTGCTGGCTTTGCAGGGCGTAGGCATCCTGCTCCTCGCGCGAAATGGCGTACTTGTCAGCCAGCCATTCCGCCGTCTCGCCCATCGTAAAATGCCCATAGCGGGATTGCGGCTGCGAGCGCGGCTGACTCTCGGTGTTGGAATCATAGAGAGTGAGATCACCCGGCTGGATGCCGAAGCGGTTCCCAACAAAGTAATAGGGAGCTTGCGACATGCTCTCCACTCCTCCAGCCAGCACGATCTGGGACTGCCCCATCGCGATCGACTGGTAGGCGTTGGCGACTGCCTGCATCCCTGATCCGCATTGGCGGTGTACCGTGTAGCCTGTGACGCTCTCTGGAAAGATTGCCTTCAATGCGCTCACGCGGGCGATGTTGGGGGTGTGTGCGCTTTGCTTGGTTTGGCCGACAATTACCTCGTCAACCAGGTCAGGAGTGAGACCGGATAAGGAGAGATTGTTGTTGATGACGAGTGCGAGCAAATCCTCTGGCGGGACGGTGGCTAATGCGCCTCCGAATCTCCCGATGGGGGTACGTAGTGCATTGACGATGACAACCATTTCTTCACCTCGATTGGTTATTGGGGACCTTGTGGAAAAACGAAAAAACCGAGCTCATGGCAAACAGACCTTCCAGGAATGAGTGTTCATTCCCAAGAGTCAATGCCGAGCTCGGTTTTGATGAGAACATGGAAAGAGGTTGTCTTCCCACTTCAAAAAAACCAATCCATATGCTATTTTTGCTTCTCCAAAAGGTCCCAGTATCGTTGTACGGCTGATTGCAAAGCGACGATGATCGCCTGCTGGGACGGAGCAAAGTAGTGGCTTTGAATGCGCTGAATCAACGGCTCCAAGCCATGATCGAGCTGGTAGCCGATCAGCAGCCTCTCAAAAAAGTTTTTGGTCAAGGCAGCCACAAAGGTAAATTCCACTCCAACAATCTTGTGCGAGATAAGGTCGACCTCCAAAACAATACCCGCATGCTTGTATACCTCATACATGGAAGTACCTTGGGGAGCCTTGGAATAGCCTGTGACTAGAACTGTATTCAATTCCTCCATGGTGCACGTCCCTTATCTTTTTTCAATTAGGAACATTATAAAAATACCGAATATTTCTTGTCAATCATGTAACCTGATTTTTTTTTAGAATTTCTTAAATTGTACTCTATTTTGTAAACTCGCGATCGTCTCGTCAATTGCCTTCTTTTCTCGCGTATTTGCCAAACCCCACCTGATCTACCTCGTGCACACCGAGATGATGCAAGATGTAAATACCGTCCTTTTCTCTCTGCATCGTCGCGAACTTGGCATTCATCCCGGACCAGCCCTCTGTACCGTCTTTGGGGTAGGTGTCAGCCGCAAAAAGTTGCGCATTTTCCTTGCTGCTCCAAAGGGTAACGGTACGCCCCTTGACCTCGGGCAGCTGGTTCAGGATGCGCAGTATGTAGAGCTTTTGCAGATCCGTATTGCGAGGTACTTCCTCGCGATAAACCGGTGAGTACACGACCGTTTTCTCCTCATCGTCGGCGATGATCTCAAATGGAAAATCCTCATCATCCCCATTCAGGACTTGCGAGACAAACCGCTGGTATTGATGCAAATGCTTCTCGGTCTCCTCCAACTCTTTTTGCAGGCCTTCCTGCTCCCCTACGTTTGCCTTCACCTTCATGGACAATGTAGCAATCTGCTGCTGCAATTGCTGGTTTTCTTTTTCTGCATCGAGGGTTTTTTTAGCATGTTCGTCCTGGATCGATGTCAGGCTGAACCACATTACCCCTGCTGCAGCCACACACCCTGCGAACAATCCGAGAAAAAATTGTTTCATGTCTGATCCCCCTTGAAAACGTCCCTGCGACTTTTCTCTTTCCATAGAGTATGACGTAATGAAGCGAAAGAAGGATACCTGCCTGTCCGCGCATTGGCATCTCCCACTAAGTATGGTATCTTCAAGCCATAGAGAATGGTGCTACTAACTACGGGAAGCGAGGAGTTACTTTGACGATTACGATCTTGTTGTTTGCCGGACTTGCCGAACGAGCCAACCAGCGAGAGATTCAGCTTACCCTGCCTGAACAGGCGACGGTGCGTGATTTGTTGCAGGCAGCAGCCGAACAGTATCCCGCCCTCTCTCCCTTGCTCGGCAGTTGTTTTGTCTCTCTCAATCACGAATATGCGGCACCCGATCACGTCATTCAAGCAAGTGACGAGATTGCCCTCCTGCCCCCTGTCAGCGGCGGAGAAGAGCCCTTGTTTTCGATTACAACGGAGCCGCTCAGCGCAGACAAGCTGATCCGTCTGGTGAGCAATCCCCATGCTGGCGCGGTCCTTACCTTTGTCGGAACCGTGCGTGAATTTACACATGGACAGCGTACGGTCTATCTTTCCTATGAAGCTTACGCCCCCATGGCTGTTGAAAAAATGAAGCAGATTGCCGCCGAGATTGAGGAACGCTGGCCCGGGGCTCGGGTAGCGATGCAGCATCGCATCGGAGATCTGCAAATCGAAGAAATCGCCGTGATCGTCGCGGTTGCCACACCGCACCGCAACGAATCCTTTGAAGCAGGCCGCTACGCCATCGAAAGGCTGAAGCAAATCGTTCCCATCTGGAAGAAAGAGATGTGGGAGGATGGCAGCGAGTGGAAAGGACATCAGCAAGGTCCGTGGAACCCGCTGGCGACCTACGATAAAGGGGGCCAGTAACACGTGGACACGCGATATTCCCGTCAAATCCTGTTCGCCCCGATCGGACGGGCAGGCCAGGAAAAACTGCGTCAAAGCCGGGTAGCCATCGTCGGGATGGGCGCGCTGGGGACCGTCTTGTCCAACCATATGGTGCGGGCCGGGGTAGGTTTTGTGCGACTGATCGACCGCGATTTTGTAGAGCCGAGCAATCTGCAGCGGCAGATGCTGTACGATGAAGCAGACGCTGCCGACCATATGCCCAAGGCGATTGCGGCACACGCCAAGCTCTCCCGCATCAATTCCGAGGTTGCCATCGAGCCGATTGTTGCCGACCTGACCGCTTTCAATGCAGAGCAGTGGCTGACAGACGTGGACCTCGTGCTGGATGCGACAGATAATTTTCAGGTTCGCTACCTCGTGAATGACGTCTGCGTCAAACACGGGATTCCCTGGGTCTACGGCGGAGCAGTGAGCGCGACCGGAACCTTTACCACAATTCGCCCGGGTGTCACTCCCTGCCTGCGCTGTCTGTTCCCGGAAGCACCGCGTCCAGGCGAGATGGCGACTTGTGATACAGCAGGCGTGATTGGACCGATCATCCATATCATCGCTTCGTATCAGGCGACAGAAGCGTTCAAAATCCTGATTGGAGCGGAAGAAGCCTTCAACCCCAATCTGGAGCATTTCGACATCTGGCACAACCATCATCAGCAGATCAAGGTCGCCCATGCGCGGCACGCGAATTGTCCTTGCTGCGGTCAGCGGGAATTTTCCTTTTTGAATCCAGACACCCAGGACGGACAGGCCGTATCGCTATGCGGGCGAGATACCGTGCAAATCTCGCCTCTCGACAGCATGTCGCTCGATCTGGACGCACTTGCCAGCCGGCTTGAAGCATTGGGGCAGGTGGAGCGCAACAAGTTTTTGCTGCGGTTCCACGTCGCTCCCCATACGCTGGTCGTATTCCCGGACGGTCGGGTGCTCGTGCAAGGAACGGATGACGTCAGCCAAGCCAGGACTCTCCACGCCAAATATATTGGCGCATAAAAACAGGGCGATCTCTGCCGTCAGTTGCCGACGGCGAGATCGCCCTTCTTTGCTTGATTCGCTGGTTATATTCTGTCATGGCTCCACTCTTTTCACCACATCGGGCAGCGTAACGGTAAATGTCGTTCCTTCACCCAGCTGGCTTGACACGGCAATCGTGCCATGATGCAGATCGATGATTTTCTTCACGATGGAAAGCCCCAGCCCGCTTCCTCCGCCTCCGATGCGGGTTCGCGACTTGTCTGCCTTGAAAAATCGCTCGAAAATGCGCTCCTGATCCTCTTTGGCAATTCCGATGCCCGTATCGGTTATGCGTACAATCACATCTTGTTCTTGGCGATGCATCTGAATCCCCAGTCTTCCGCCTTGCGAGGAAAACTTGATGCCGTTGCTGATCAGGTTGTTCCAGACCTGGCTCAGCATCTCCTCATCGGCGACGATCTCCACCTTCTCCAAGGCGATATCCAAGTCTAAGTCCTTTTCCAGCCATTGCGGCTCACACGCCAGAATAATGCGGCGCAATTGCTGATCCAGGCTGTAGGCCTTGCGCTCGACGGGATGATGCTTTCCCTCCAGCGACGTCAGTTTGAGCAAATTGTCGCTGATCTTGGACAGTCGTGCGCTCTCCGCCTCAATGATTTCGAGATAATGCAGTTGTTCCTCGCGAGTGAGATTGTCATTTTGCAATGCCCTGGCAAAGCCGCTGATCGAGGTCAAAGGAGACTGGATCTCATGGGAAACATTCGAGATAAACTCCTGACGCAATTTCTCCATCTCCCCCAGCTGTTCTGCCATGTGGTTGATGCCATCGACCAGCTCGCCCCAATGACGGTCCATTTTCACATCGAGGTTGACGCTGAAATCCCCTTTGGCGATTCTGCGCAGCGCATCGATCAGCATGCGAAAGAGATCGAGATGACGCCTTGGAAACAGCCTGGAGGCCAGAAACATCACCCCCAGGAAGATGAAAAATCCGAGAAAGCTATGGATCAGCGCCAGAGAAAAGTCAGTAGCCTCGGGCCATATTTTGGGGTACAAAGCTGACGTAATGCCATAGGCCGCCGACCAACAGCCGGCCAGCAGGATCAAAAAGGCAAGGATGCCGAGCAACCTGACAACGTAGCGCCACCCACGCCACGTTTTCATGGAAGCACCTCCAAGCGATAGCCGAGACCGCGAACCGTTCGGATCAAAAAGCCGTATTCCTCAGCAGCGAACCGCTCGCGCAACCGATTGATATGCACATCCACGGTACGCTCATTTCCTTCAAAATCATACCCCCAGATTTGTTCAATCAATTGCTCGCGGGAGAGCGTTTTTCCCGAATAGCTGGCCAGCATAAACAGCAGCTCAAATTCTTTGAGCGGGATCGTCAACAGTTTGTCGTCCTTCGTGATTTCGAATGTTTGCCGATTTATTTGCAAACTGCCGACCTGCACGATATGGGAAGCAGCGATGCGGTACCGCTTCAGCAATGCCTTGACCCGGACCACCAGCTCCGCAGGCTCGAACGGCTTGACGAGATAATCGTCGGTGCCAAGCTCAAAGCCTTTGATCTTCTGTGACGTCTCCCCCTTCGCCGTCAGCATCAGCAGCGGGATGTCGTACATCTTGCGCAGCTCACGGCATAGTTCCCAGCCATCCATGTTGGGCATCATGATGTCGAGGACAACCAGATCAGCAGGGGTGTGTTCCAGTCGGGCGAGAGCCTCCTGACCATCCGCCGCTTCCACGATGTCAAAGCCTTCCCGCTGTAAAAAGACTCGGACCAGCTCGCGAATATACGGATCATCGTCAACCACCATGATTTTTGCCAACGAGCTGCACCTCCTTCACACGCAATTGTTGGGTAGCAAATTCACGGTACATCGCATGGGTAGAATACAGTTCAGCGTGCGTACCTCTGCCGGTAATTTTTCCCTTTTCCATAAAAAGAATCTGATCAGCATCCACAACGGTAGAGAGGCGATGGGCGATGACGAGCGTAGTGCGTCCCTTCATGAGATTGGCGAGCGCCTGCTGGACGATCCATTCCGATGTGCTGTCCAGACTGGAGGTCGCTTCATCCAACATGAGAATTTGCGGATCACGCAGCAAAGCGCGAGCGATGCCGATGCGCTGGCGCTGCCCTCCAGACAGCTTGACGCCCCTCTCTCCTACCTGTGTTTCATACGCATCAGGAAATTCCTCGATAAACTCGTCTGCATAGGCCATGGCAGCCGCCTGCTTCAGCTCTTCCTCGCTGATCTCACGTGACAGGCCATAGCAAATATTTTCCCGAATCGTCCCGGCGATCAGCGGGCTCTCCTGCGATACATACCCAATCTTGCTGCGCCAGGACGCCAGTGTAAAGTTGTGGATCGCTTCGTCACCCAGACGAATCTCGCCGCTTTGTGGCTGGTAATAGCGTTCGAGCAAGGAAAACATGGTCGTTTTTCCGCTTCCGCTCGGTCCGACAATCGCCGTGACCTTCCCGGGATCAATCGTGAAGCTGACATCGTCCAGAATCCTTTCTCCGTCCTCTTCGTAAGCAAAGCTGATATGCTCCACATAGATGGGCAGCTCCATATTCTCCACGTTTTTCCCGGAAGCATGGTCTTCCTCTTCGGTTCCCAATGTAACGATGATTCGCTCCGTCGCTCCCATCGCCTTTTGCAATTGGGTAAAAAAGTGCGTGAATTGCCCCAGCGGCATGATAATCTGGACGAGATATAAAATGAAGGCGACCAATTCCCCGGCCGTCAGTGCACCAGTGGACACGCGCATGCCGCCGTAGCCCATGATCACGACCAAAAGCACCATGATGATGAAGGACATCAACGGCCCGATCATCGCTTGGACTCTGCCTTCCCTGACCCCGAAGCGGAACAGGTTGTCGATGCCTTTTTTTCCGTTCCCATACTCTAACGGCTCGGCATTGGAGGATTTGACCAGACGAATCTCGGAGAGCACCTGACTCATGATCGCGGTAAAGCTGGCCGTCTCATCCTGCAAGCCTTTGGAGATCCGATACATCTGACGCCCCAGGGGAAGCAGGATAGCGAATGAGATAGGAACAGCAATCAGGATCACCAGCGTCATCTGCCAGTCGAGGTAAAAGAGGGTTGCCAGTGAACCGATAATAGCAATCACACCGGTAAAGAAGTTGGACAAATGCTCGGAAATCAGACTTTTGACGACACCGGTATCATTGGTCATCCGGCTGATGGTGTCCCCCGTCTGGTGATTGTCATAGTAAGAGACCGGCAGCACCAGCAGCTTTTTCCACAGCCGATCCCTTAATGCTGCTACGATGCTTTGCCCGACATGATTGAGCAAATAGATCGAAATCCCTCCGGCTACGGCTTGCGCGATAAAGGCGAGAGCCAGAAGCGCGATTTGCCCCCTGCTGATGTCCGAAATCGTGAAGCTATCCACGAGATCTCGGGTAAAGAGAGGAATCACCAGGCTGACCAAGGTCGTGGCGACACTGAGGAACAATGCGAAGCCGATTTTCAGCTTGGAAGGCTTCGTCTCTTTTATTAATTGAAAGAACGGGCGCCAGCTTGCCTTTGTTCGATCCGTTTTATCTGTTTTCATAAAAAATCCTCCCTGTTTCAAGATTGCTGTCCCCATTCGGCAGGAGAGCAGCGTTCTTCTCTTTGCAAAAGAAAAAATACCGCATGAATGTAAACAGAATATAAACGGAATAATACGGGAGATTGGGTCATTTTTTTATTTTACCTTGTTCTTATTTGTTCTCAGATTATTTTTGTATATAAATGATTAATTTGGGGTAGAAGACGGGAGCCAAATCGAGTATAATAGGTTCGTAATTAATAAACGAAACTTAGTTTCATCAGATGAAACCCCAAGTTGACCAAGGGAGGTTGTATACATTGTCTAACAAAGATGCTTACAAAGTGAAATCTTCCCTTCAAGTAGGCGGCAAGTCTTTTGCATACTATCGCCTGCAAGGGTTGGAAGAACAAGGCGTCGGGGAAGTTTCCAAGCTGCCGTTCTCCATTAAAGTTCTGCTCGAGGCTGCCGTTCGCCAATTCGACGGCCGCGCGATCACCAAGGAGCACGTGCAACAACTGGCCAACTGGACAAAAGGCCGCGACGCAAACCAAGAAGTACCTCTCGCTCCTGCACGTATCGTTCTGCAAGACTTCACCGGTGTGCCGGCTGTCGTTGACCTGGCAGCAATGCGCATTGCGATGAAACGCGCTGGCGGAGATCCAAAACGAATCAATCCGCTGGTTCCAGTAGATCTGGTAATCGACCACTCCGTCATGGTTGACGACTTCGGCAACCCATTGGCGTTGGAAAACAATATGAAACTGGAATTCGAACGCAACCAAGAGCGCTATCGCTTCCTGCGTTGGGCGCAAACTGCGTTTGACAATTTCCGTGCCGTTCCTCCTGCTACCGGTATCGTTCACCAGGTAAACCTGGAGTATCTGGCAACTGTAGTCGCTACTCGCGAAGTAGACGGCGAACTGGTCGCATTCCCTGATTCCCTCGTAGGTACTGACTCCCACACCACCATGATCAACGGTCTTGGCGTACTCGGCTGGGGTGTCGGCGGCATCGAGGCTGAAGCAGGAATGCTCGGACAACCGCTCTATTTCGTAACACCTGAAGTAGTTGGTTTCAAACTGACCGGCACTCTGAGCCCTGGTGCTACTGCAACTGACCTGGCTCTGACTGTAACCCAAATGCTGCGCAAAAAAGGCGTGGTTGGGAAATTCGTAGAATTCTACGGTCCTGGCCTGTCCAACATCTCGCTGGCTGACCGCGCGACTGTAGCCAACATGGCACCTGAGTACGGCGCAACTATGGGCTTCTTCCCAGTAGATGCGGAAACACTCAACTACCTGCGCCAAACAGGCCGTGAAGAAGACTTGATCTCCCTGGTAGAAGCATACACCAAAGAACAAGGCCTCTTCCGTACAGACGATACGCCAGACCCAGTATTCTCCGAAACACTGGAACTGGATCTGTCCACTGTCGTACCTAGCTTGGCTGGTCCAAAACGCCCGCAAGACCGCGTAGAGCTGACTGCGATGAAGCAAAGCTTCAACGACAGCCTGCGTACGCCAATCGAAAAAGGCGGCTTTGGCCTCTCCGATGAGAAAATCGCAGCGGAAGCTCCTGTCGTCTATCCAAACGGCGAAAAAGCTACGCTGAAAACCGGTTCTGTAGTAATCGCAGCGATTACTTCCTGTACCAATACATCAAACCCAAGCGTAATGCTGGGCGCTGGTATCCTGGCGAAAAAAGCAGTGGAGAAAGGCCTGAAAAAGCCTGCTTTCGTGAAAAGCTCCCTGGCTCCAGGTTCCCGTGTCGTAACCCAATACCTGATCGACGCAGGTCTGATGGATTCTCTGAATGCACTCGGATTCAACGTAGTCGGTTATGGTTGCACCACTTGCATCGGTAACTCCGGTCCATTGCCAGAGGTTACAAGCAAAGCGATTGCTGACGAAGATCTGACTGTAGCAGCCGTTCTCTCTGGTAACCGCAACTTCGAAGGCCGTATCCATGCACAGGTAAAAGCGAACTACCTCGCTTCTCCTCCATTGGTTATCGCCTATGCCCTGGCTGGTACTGTAAACATCGATCTGCAAAACGAGCCGCTCGGCGAAGGCAAAGACGGTCAACCTGTTTACCTGAAAGACATCTGGCCAACTCCTGAAGAAATCGCAGCTGCGATGGACAAAGCGATGAACCCTGACCTGTTCCGCGCTGAGTACGGTCAAGTCTTCACACAAAACGAAGCATGGAACAAAATCGACGCTCCAACTGGCGATCTGTACGAGTGGGATGAAAACTCCACCTACATCCAGGAGCCTCCATTCTTCCAAAACCTGCAAGGTGATGTAGGTCATATCGCGGACATCAAGGCAGCAAGCCCAATCGCCCTGTTCGGTGATTCCGTAACAACAGACCACATCTCCCCAGCAGGAAACATCGCGCCAACAAGTCCTGCAGGTCTCTACCTGCAATCCAAAGGCGTAGAACGCAAGGACTTCAACTCCTACGGCGCTCGTCGCGGTAGCCATGATGTCATGATGCGCGGTACTTTCGCCAACATCCGCATCCGCAACCAAGTGGCTCCAGGAACAGAAGGCGGCGTAACCAAATACCTGCCATCCGGTGAAGTTATGTCCATCTATGATGCTTCCATGAAGTATCAAGCAGACGGTACTCCACTTGTGGTACTCGCAGGTAAAGAGTACGGTACTGGTTCTTCCCGTGACTGGGCAGCGAAAGGTACCTTCCTCTTGGGCATCAAAGCTGTCATTGCAGAAAGCTTCGAGCGTATCCACCGTTCCAACCTGGTCGGTATGGGCGTACTGCCGCTGCAATTCGCTGACGGCCAAAGCTGGAAGTCCCTCGGCATCGACGGAACCGAATCCTTCAGCATCGAAGGTCTGTCTGACGATGTTCAACCGGGACAGCGCGTAACCGTAACAGCTACACGCAAAGACGGCAGCACACTGCAATTCGATGTGATCGTTCGTCTCGACTCCATGGTAGACGTCGATTACTACCGCAATGGCGGTATCCTGCAAACCGTCCTGCGTCAACTGCTGGACGAAGGCAAAAAGGTAAACGCGTAAAACCTAGTTTTTCAAATACGTCTGCAACAGCACCCACCCATATAAAAGAGGCAGGCATCGTCTACGTGCGATGGCCTGCCTCTTTTGCTTGTTCATTTTCCAATCTCGACGCTGACGCCGCTCTTCCTTTTGCCGCTCACAATCCCCGATGCGACCGTAACCCCCAGGAAGACCAGCAGACCTCCCCAGATTTGCGATGCGGTGATGCTCTCTCCCAGCAGGATACTGATGATGGCGGTAAAGACGGGGATCAGATTGAGGGTAATACCGGCTTTGTTCGCTCCAAGAGCACGAACCGACGTATTCCAGAAGACGAAGGAAAAAATGGACGGAAACAACACGATGTAGAAGAAGCCTGTGATCGCAAGCGGCTGCATCGTTGTCAGGTCCACGCCCTCCCAGATGGCAAACGGCAGCATCATCAGGACGGCAAGTACCGTAGAGGACGCTGTGGCGGTAATAGGTGCCACCCCTTTTACCCTTCGCCCGATAATGGAATAAAACGTCCAGACCAGTACTGCCCCGATCGCCAGAATATCTCCGCGATTGTACTCGATATGCAGGAGCTGCCCGAGATTGCCTCTCGTCAGTATTACGATCACCCCGAGCAAAGAAACGAAAAACCCGACTCCCTGCAAGCCTGTGATTTTCTCTCGCAGCAAGAAAAAGGAGAACAGCACGATAACGCCCGGATTGAGGGCAGCCACTAAAGCTGCATTGGTCGCTGACGTGTATTCCAACGCCGAGTACAAAAACAGGTTATAGCCAATTACTCCGAAAAGGCCCATGAGAAGCAGCGGCAGCCATTGCCTGGCCACCTGCTTTGCGTCCGGCTTCTCCATCAGGATGGCAAGCGGGATCAATACGACCAGCGCCAGCACCCACCGCGCAAAGGTGAGCCACAGCGGGCTCAACACGGTCACGATGTATTTGCCAAACACAAAATTCCCAGCCCAAAACAAATTACAGAAGAACAACAGCCACCAGGCTCGGTGTTTCCCCAACCACTACACTCCTTCCCGCTTCCCCAACGCTTGTCTTCTCTCATTTTTATTAATATTCCAACTTTACTCGAAGCGCATGGCTGCTGTAAAGAGGAGCCATCCTATCACGGAGGAGGGATTGGAATGGAACGACAGGATTTCGAAAAGATTTACGAGGCTTATAAAACCGATGGCGAGCGCAGAGCAGTCGTGGAACAAGGAATGATTGAGGATCAAGCAAGCCCGGGCCAGGAACGGATCGTCGCCGTGCGCAAAAACGAGGATGGCGATCTGATCGCCTTTCAAACGCATACCGGACGCCAGCTGGACTATGTCACAGCCCTGCAGGAAGCAAAAGCAGGGAAGCTCGCCCACGTCGATGTGTTTCACAAATACGGGCGTGATATTTTGCGCAGCGAGCCTGACGGGATCAAAGAAAACAACCTGGACAATTTGCCGGAATTTTAGTGTCAGCAGACCTATGCAAAGCAGGTGCTCCTTGCCAAAGAGACGCCTGCTTTTTGTTTTCCTCACTCCTCTCACCTCTCCCCCATATCATGGTGAAGAGCCCTGTGAAGGAGAGAATCACGTGAGAATCTGTTTTTTCTGCAATCTCATCGAGTTCAAGCCCAAGGGAAATGTCCTGCAGTTCTTCATTATGCTGCGAGCGCTCGACCGAAAGCTCGGGCAGCTCAACAGCCGTGAACGGAAGCGTTACGCTTTCGACTGCGTTCTTCCCTTTTCGTTTCGCAATGGAACAGGCGGATTCCATTTTTCCCATGTCCGCTTCCACCAATCGGATGATCCGACCCAAACCATCCTCTCACTCGATCGGAAAAACAAGTATGACTTCATTTTTGTGCGCGGCCGCAACGATGCGCACAAGCTGCTGCAGCATAAGGAATCACTGTCGCAAAAGCTGCTGTATTTGGCCACCCAGTACAATCTGCAGGATCCGTACATCATGGGGCGGACCGACTATCTCTTCCGCAACAGTCGGATGGTTTTTTTTCAGACGGAGCCCAATGCGGAGCGCTACCGCCGCTATCAGCTAAACAAGGGAAGCTACTCGGAGCAGGAGCTAACCCGCAAGATCCAGGTATTGCCGCAGTTCGTCGAGCCGAGCCGTCACCCCCTGAAAATGCGCCGGGAGGATAAGCCGCTTCATCTGATCATGGCCGGAGTGATCCGCCCGCGCTATGGACTGGCCGTTGCCGCAAAAGCCATCCAACTGATCCGCAAACATTCCCCCAAAGCTCGTCTGCGTGTGCTCTACCCGTCGATCGTCGGGACATACAGGAAGCGCGCCCAGCAATTGCTGCGCATGCCCGGCGTCTCTGACCACGGGCAAAAATCGATGTGGGAAACCAAAGAGATGATCGTGGACAGCGGGATCGGCCTCGCGCTTCTTTACGACCGGACCAACGACCAGAACCCCTCCCATTCGTACCTATCCCGCATCCTGGAGTACATGGCTCTCGGCGTCCCCGTCCTGACAACGCGCACAGTCGGCAATCTTGCATTGCTGGGAGAAGACTACCCGCTGTTCGTTGAATATGCGTTTGACATCCAGGAAAAATACATGCGCCTATGCGATCCTCAATACTACGAGGAGATGAGTCAATATGTAAAGGAGCGAGGCAAGCGTTTTCTCGCAGAACATGCAGTGGAGCCGCTATGGGACGCCCTGCACCGGGAATACAGGTTGGGAACAAAGAAATAAAGAAAACCAAAAAAGCCATCACTGGCATCGATCGCCTTGTCAGTGTTGGCTTCTTTCTTATCTCATCATTTTCCCCATTCGGTACGCTGCTTCCAGAATATAGGGAGCGTACTGCTTCATCTTCTCTTGAGTTAGCCGGTTGGACGGGCCTGATGCGGCAATCGCAGCGACGAGTTGACCATTGCGGTTGAAGATCGGTGCCGCTACAGCTGCAGTCCCCAGCTCCCTTTCCTCTACACTGGTCGCGTAGCCCAACTGACGGATTTGTTCCAGTTGCTCCTCATAGGAAGCCCGATCCACATAATCCGGCCATTCCAATCCATTGAGGATTTCAGCCGTTACCATCGGCTCGTCGTGGGCAACCAGCACTTTGCTGGAAGCACCCACCGTCAATGGCATCCTGGCCCCTACCGGAGCAACCCTGCGTATGGCCTGCTTGCTTTGCACGGCCTGGATGCGAATTCGTTCATAGCCATCGCGCACGTACAGGCTGATCGTCTCCTCTACCAGATCGCGCAATCGTTCCATTTCCGGCAGCAGCATCGTAGCCGGATCATCATTATGAGTGAGGTTGGCAGACAATTCCCATACCCGAAAGCCCAATCGATACTTTTCTGTCTGCACATCACGAATTAAAAATCCTTTGTTTTCGAGAGTTGCCAGCAAACGATGCACGGTACTTTTGTGCAAGGATAGTCGGGTCGCGATCTCACTTAAACCCAAATCTGTCGAATCCGTAAAGCAAAGCAGAATCTCCAATGCCCGCTCGACGGCACGCACGTTTGCTTTTGGTTCTTCCATCTGTTACACCTGCTTCCCTTTTGTTCCGGTAAGTTTCACCTAATGAAACGAATGGCTACTTTTCAGTATACGAAAATTTGCACAGGAGTAAAGAAAAGATTGCGGAGAACGCCTGCCTGCATCTATTTTTTCCCAGTTGTGACACCTCTACAAGCCGCATTCCGGTCCGCACATACATTAGGAGAAGTGTAGCTAAACAAGGATAGGGGTTGATTTCGACTTGGGCAAAAAAAGTGAATCGAAATGGACCAAGCACAAAATCATGCGTGCCCGCGCCTCTCTTTCCGGGGTCCTGCCTCGCACTAGCCTGTTCTCCCGCCGCAGTTTTTTTTCTTTTATCGCTCGCTATGCCAAGGTGATCGCCAAACCCGCCTTAGGGAGAGGCGGTGCCGGCGTCATTATGATCGAACAGATGAAAAAGAATGCGTATCTGGTGCAGCGCGGCGCCAAGCGAAAGACCATTAGCGGCGAACATAGCACCTACCGCTATGTTCGCCGGAAGCTTGGAACCCATTATCTGATCCAGAAAAGAATCTCGCTGGCAAAGGTCGGTGGACGTCCCTTCGATGTCCGTGTCATGGTCCAAAAAAGATCCGGTTCCGATTGGAAGGTGACGGGAATGCTGGCAAAAGTGGCCGGCAAGGGATACATCATCACCAATCTCAAGCGCAGCGGCGGCTATGTCCTGCCCCTTTCCACTGCGATTGCGCGCTCCAATATCCGCAACTCTTCCTCTGACGTGATCAATCGTCTGCGCCGGATTACCCTGCTTGCTGCAAGGAGCCTATCCTCCTATTATACTGCACAGCGTGTTTTTGGCTTCGATATGGGTATCGATGCGAAAGGAAAGGTCTGGATTATCGAAGCCAATCTGCATCCGGATTTTACGCTGTTTGCCAAACTGCCGGACAAGAGCATGTACCGCACGATTCGCTCTTATAGAAGATAGAAAGAAAAGCAGTCCTCCCACGCATGGAGAGACTGCTTTTCTGGTGCATGATTAGAAATTGAAATTGTCTGGATCTGGCCCAAAACGTTTATTTTCATTTAGTGCCGCAAGCCGTTCCACATCTTGCGGTTCCAAGGTGAAATCAAACACGTCTGCATTTTGGCGAATACGCTGTGGCGTAATGGATTTCGGGATCGTCACCACTTTTTGGTCCAGGTCCCAACGGATCACGATTTGGGCAGGAGATTTGCCGTATTTCTGAGCCAGTTCAGTCAGCAATGGATGATCGAGATTCCCCTGCATCAGCGGACTCCAAGCCTCCATCTGGATTTTGTGATCACGGCAGTATGTAAGCAGATCTCGTTGGGTGAGCAGCGGGTGGAACTCGACCTGATTGACAGCAGGAACGATTTCACTGACCTTGCGAAGCTCTTCCAGATGGTGAATGTGGAAATTGCTTACGCCAATCGCACGTACATAGCCATCCTTGTACAGCTTCTCCAATGCTCTCCACGTCTCGGTAAATTTGTCTTTTACCGGCCAGTGGATCAGGTACAGGTCCAGCGTGTCTACCCCGAGCTTTTTCACGCTTGTATTGAAGGCAGCAAGTGTCGATTCATAGCCTTGATCCGAATTCCACACCTTGGTTGTCAAGAAGAGCTTGTCGCGTGCAATACCCGACTCGCGAATCGCTTCGCCTACGCCCTCTTCGTTTTTGTAGATAGCAGCGGTATCGATGCTTTCATAGCCGGCTTCAATCGCAGAACGGACGGAATTTTTTACCTCTTCGCCCTCTTTTACCAGGTATACCCCAAGGCCAAGCCAAGGCATTTTGACCCCATTGTTCAGTTCTGTGCGATCTGTGAGCTTTGTTGTCATACGATCTCCTCCATTCAACGTAGAATTGGGATGTTGTCGTTAGTCAGTGTAGCATACACGAGGATGCAGGAAAAGCACGCCAGCACATTAGTACAAGCGGTTTTTATAGCTGTCCATCAGTCCCTCTGCCACTTCCTTCACTGTCACGTCCGGCAGCTTGATGTGATCAGCCAGGATCTGCGCTGCGTTAGGTACGTTCTCCTTCGCTGGCCACGTATCCGGATTCCACAAGCCTGAACGCATAAACGACTTGGCACAGTGGATATAGCACTCCTCTACCTCAACGCCAATGCCTACGGTCGGCCGTTTCTCGTTCACTGCCATCTTCTCCAGGATCTCCTCATCCCGGATGACACAAGCACGTCCGTTGATGCGAAGCGTCTCCTGCAAGGTCGGAATCAGGAAAATCAGGCCAATCCGGGGATTCGCCAGAATGTTGCGAAGCGAATCCATTCGCTTGTTGCCTGGCCGCTCCGGGATGACCAGGTGCCGATCATCGACAATATGTACGAAGCCCGGAGCATCTCCGCGCGGGGAAGCGTCGCATCTGCCTGCTTCATCAGCGGTCGCGATGACCAGAAAAGGGGATTTTGCGATATAGTCATGGCAATGTTCGTCCAGGCGATCAATGCTTTTGTTCTGCACCACGCGACTCGGCTCTCCGAACATCTCCCTCAACACCGTCTGCTCTGTTACTACATCCCGAAATACTCCGAATCCCTGCATCCTCAACACCTCTTGTCTTTGCTTTTTTCTTTCTTGTCTGTGACCATCATAGCACAGGAAAGACATGTTTTCCTTTCACTCTCTGCGAAAAAATAGTAATGTTTGCCTATTCCTTGCTATAATCAAGATTACAAACAAATGAAGGTGGCGCGCTGCCAAATGAGCATGTTCATCAATATCCTCACATCCATCGTTCTCATTGTCATGCTTGTCTATATCTATAAAAAACGCGAAGAAAACGAAACAAACCTTGGATTCAAAATCATCGGATATTACCTATTGGGCTCGTTTACTTTTCGCATGAACGAATTTCCTGTTCCCTTAGGCTTTTTGATCTTTCTCTTCTTTTTCCGGCCCATTGCGAATCGAACAGCGAAGCACTATGCCGCTTACCTCGGTTTGGCCTTTTTTGTTCTGCAATTGATCATGCCAGCCGTACAGGAGTATTGGTATGAGCGTCCTCGTGACATTGCAGCCTCAAGCGCCAATATGTATCAGGTACCATTTGCCAAAGACTGGCTTACCATACAAGAGCAATTGGACATTGATCCCGATGCCCGCTTGGAGAAATTTCGAGCGGAGTATGAAAAAGACGGCGAGATCATCTGGCTGTCCTATGATGCAGTCGGCCAATCAGATCGTGAATTTGTCTATTATCACATTGATTTTTCATCCGAGACGCAGGCCTATACAGTAAAGCGCCGCAAGGTTGGGCCCCAATGGCTGCAATATGGCCGTTCTGTATTCGCTTCGAGATTTTTTGAAGTGTTTGACGAAGTCCAGGTTCGCAATTTGTCTCCGGAAGATTCTTTTGACCGGATTCTTCTAAGCAGCGACGGTGAATTTACGTCCTACGCTATCGAAAAGGGGAAAAAATACCTGATCCGTGGAAAAGAGGTCAGGGAGTTGACGAACGAGGAACTTCCCGTCGAAGGGTATACCATCAGCGCTTGCGGAAGAACGACCTACGAAACTACTTCCAGCTATACAAGATCATCCGGTTGTCTAGGGGATGTCGATTATCTTTTTGATGCGTCGCCAAATGGAAGCTGAGCATGTAGAGAAGGATGTGCAGGAAATGGAAGGTGGATATGCAGTTGGTTGGGGAACGTTAGCCCTGATTAATGCCTGCTTGGCCCAGGGAAAGAATGAAAGCGGGCTGCTATGGTTTCTCCTCTCCCTTTTGCTTGGCCCTATCGCCACTTTTATGATTGTGGTCTGGGTGAAGTTTCCGAAAAAAGATCAGTGAGTGGATGTCGATTACTTTTTTTGATGCATAACGCTCCAGATTGGACGAATCGGACGTCTTGCGCTATTTTTAAGTATAGTCATGAAAGGAGGTTTCCGCACTATGCTCAAAATAGGATCGCACGTATCGTTCTCCGGCAAAGGCTTGCTTAATGCTGCCGAAGAGGCTGCCACCTACGGCTCGAGCACGTTTATGATTTATACGGGTGCCCCGCAAAATACCCGCCGCAAGCCCATTGAGGATCAATTTATAACCGAAGGCAAAGAAGTCATGGCCAAGATGGGCGTAGATGAAATTGTGGTACATGCCCCGTATATTATCAATCTGGGATCTTACAAGGACGACACATTCGAGCTGGCTGTCCGGTTCCTGCAGGAAGAAATCAAGCGAACCGACTACATCGGCGCCAAGAATATCGTGCTGCACCCAGGCGCTTACACGGACAAGGATGCGGAATACGGAATTGCTCGCATCGCCGAAGGATTAAACGAGGTACTCGCAGGGGTCAAGCATACCGATGTGAAGATCGCTTTGGAGACTATGGCTGGAAAAGGAACTGAAATCGGACGGAGCTTTGAGGAAATCGCCGCCATTATCGAAAAAGTGGACGACAACAGCAAGCTTTCCGTCTGCATGGACACTTGCCACATTCACGATGCCGGCTATGATATCGTGAACGATTTCGATGGCGTACTCGAACAGTTTGACCGCATGATCGGCCTGGATCGTCTGGCAGTCGTCCACTTGAATGACAGCAAAAACTTTCGTGGTGCAGGCAAAGACCGCCATGCTCCGATCGGTGCCGGACTCATCGGGTTTGATGCGATGAGCTACATCGTAAACCATGAGAAAATCCGCCATTTACCTCTGGTGCTGGAAACGCCTTGGATCGGGAAAGAAAAAGGCAAGGAACGCCCCATGTACGAAGCAGAGATCGCTCTCTTGCGCGGCGAGGTGGAAGACAGATTTGGCGAAGAATTCCTCGATCATGTGGAACGCCTGGACTTCTTCTTCCGCAAGCATGATGTGTCCAGACGCGACTATGTCGTAGGAATCTGGGAGCTGCTCAAGAACGACCCGAAGGCGAAGAAAGCCGATGGCCGCGAGCCGATGGAGCGTCTGTACGATATGGTGAAAGAAGCCAGACTGTTCCCTGAGCTTTCGGAAGAGCAGATCAACCATCGCTTGACTGGCTATTTTGCGTTTCCTGCTCTCACGTAAGTGTTTTTTCTGAAATACCCTCCGCTTGGGTAGGAGGCGGCAGTCAAATGGCTTGTACATCCTGCGGTTATGAATTTGACCCGAATCAGGTCAATTGGAGATACCATACGGAGAATCTTTACATCATCCTTGCTCCTGTCCATCACGAATCCATTTTCAAGCAAATCGTCGACCACTATGTCCGCGAGATAGCAAACGCGCAGGTTGATGAGGATGACATCTGGATCATCATCGATGAATATGAACCGGAATACACGCCGTGCAAAGAATGCTGGCTGCAAAACATCCGCACCAAACACCAGATGAGAAAGCTGTATGGCGAACAGAATATCTCCTTTAGCTTTACATTTTAAACATATGGAAAAGCCGTCCCCCTTCAAGCAAGGGAGACGGCTTTTCTTCATAAATCCCGAAGCGGCTGCAAGCTCCCCTCCGAAACGACGACCCTTCCTTTTTTCAACACCGTATGGACGTGATTCACCCCGTAACGGTACTGGAGGGTCATGAAATCCGGCACATCGAATATCGTGATGTCCGCCTGCTTCCCCGGCTCAATGCTGCCGATCTGATCACCGCGGCGAATCGCATGTGCGGCATTGATCGTCGCTGCCGTCAGCACCTCAGCAGGGGTCATCCCCATCTTCAGACAGCCGAGATTCATGATCAGGGGCATGGAGACGGTAGGAGAAGAACCGGGATTGCAGTCCGTCGATAGGGCAACCGCTACTCCGGCGTCGATCATTCTTCGACCATTGGCAGATTCCGCCATTAGGAAAAAGGCAGTTCCAGGCAGAAGCACAGCGATCACCCCTGCGTCTGCCATCATCTGGATGCCGCGCTCGGACGCCCGCAAGAGATGGTCGGCGGAGACAGCCCCAATCTCGGCTGCAAGCTCCGCCCCTTGATACGGCTCGATCTCGTCGGCGTGAATTTTGGGCAAGAGACCATGCTGGCGGCCAGCCTCCAAGATGCGTCTCGACTGCTCAGGTGTAAACACCCCGCGCTCGCAGAAGACATCGTTGAACTCAGCCAACTGACGGCGCGCTACCTCCGGGATCATCTCCCGGATCAAAAGATCGACGAAATCATCCGGGCGTTCCCGATATTCCAGCGGGACAGCATGTGCGCCCATAAACGTGCTGACGACATCGGCCGGATGCTTTTCATCCAGGAGCTTCGCCACTTCTAACTGTTTGAGCTCCACATCCAATGACATGCCATAGCCGCTTTTCGCCTCGACGGTTGTGACTCCATGCAGCAAAAACTGGTCGAGCCGTTTTTTGCTCTCTGTAAAAAGCTGTTCTGCCGATGCCTCGCGGGTCGCCCTGGTCGTCGCATGAATGCCTCCGCCGCTGTTCATGATCTCCATGTAGGTAGCGCCGTTAAGCCTCATATTGAATTCGTTCTGCCTGCTTCCGGCGTGAACCAGATGGGTATGAGGATCGATCAGTCCCGGGGTGACCAGCTTCCCGGAAGCGTCGATGACCAGTGCCTCTCCGCTGCGCTGTCCATACTCTGCCGCAAGCTCGGCATCTGTTCCGACGCGCATGATTTTGCCGTCCTCCAGCCAGACGCTGCCATCCTCGATGATCGCCAGCTGATTCATCCGTTCTCCGGTCACTGGCGCGTCTGATGTCCCCGCCAGCGTGACAAGCTGCTTCGCATGGCGTATCCATATCGGCTGGTGTCTCATTTCCATTCCCCCATCATCGGGATGCGCACGCCTTTTTCCCTGGCTGTCTGCTGTGCCAGCTCATAACCGGCGTCTGCGTGGCGGACAATCCCCATTCCCGGATCTGTCGTCAGCACACGTTCCAGACGCAGAGCTGCTTCCGGCGTTCCGTCTGCCACGATGACCATGCCGGCGTGAAGGGAGTAGCCCATGCCGACGCCGCCACCGTGGTGCACCGATACCCAACTTGCCCCGCCAACCGCATTGACCAGCGCATTCAGGATCGGCCAGTCCGCTACAGCATCGCTTCCATCCTTCATCGCTTCCGTTTCCCGATTGGGCGAAGCGACAGAGCCGGAATCCAGATGATCCCGCCCGATTACGATCGGGGCTTTCAACTCACCGCGTCCCACCATCTCGTTGATGATCTGCCCGAAGCGTGCCCGCTCGCCGTAGCCCAGCCAGCAGATGCGCGACGGCAAGCCTTGAAACGAGATGCGTTCCTGTGCCATTCGGATCCAGCGGCAAAGATGCGTATTGTCAGCAAATTCACGCAGGATGACCTCGTCTGTCTTGTAGATGTCCTCCGGGTCCCCCGAGAGTGCTACCCAGCGAAACGGCCCTTTTCCCAAGCAAAATTGCGGCCGGATATAGGCGGGGACAAAGCCGGGAAAACGGAACGCCTCCTCTACCCCCTGATCCTTTGCTACCTGACGGATGTTGTTGCCATAATCGAACGTGACAGCTCCTTGATCCTGCATGGCGAGCATCGCGCGGACATGGGCAGCCATGCTTTCTTTTGCCCGGGACACATATACATCTGGGGACTGATTACGCAGTGCCTCCGCTTCCGCCAAGGACATCCCCATGGGAATATACCCATTGAGGGGATCATGGGCAGAGGTTTGGTCGGTCAGCACATCGGGAATAAAGCCGCGATCCAGCATCTCGCGCAACACTTCCGGCGCATTGCCCACCAGTCCGATGGAGACCCCTTTTTTCTCGGCCTTCATCTGCTGGGCGAGGTGTAGCGCCTCATCCAGATCCCGGGTCATGACATCGAGGTACTTGGTGTCCAGTCTGCGCTGGATCCGGGCCGGATCGATCTCGATGTTGATGCTGACGCCGCCGTTGAGCGAGACCGCCAGCGGTTGCGCTGCACCCATGCCTCCCAGTCCAGCTGTGACAGTAATCGTACCTTCCAGCGTGCCGCCAAAATGCTGGCGCGCGCATTCGGCAAACGTCTCGTACGTGCCCTGCACGATGCCCTGGCTGCCGATGTAGATCCAGCTTCCCGCTGTCATTTGTCCGTACATCATCAGCCCTTTTTGGTCCAGCTCGTGAAAATGCTCCCAGTTGGCCCACGCTGGCACCAGATTGGAGTTGGCCAACAAGACGCGCGGTGCGTCGCGATGCGTCCGGAACACTGCCACAGGCTTGCCGGATTGAATCAGCAAGGTCTCGTCGTCCGCAAGCTGCTGCAGCGTTCTGACAATCGCCTCAAAGCTCTCCCAATTGCGCGCGGCCTTGCCGATGCCTCCGTATACCACCAGATCCTCTGTCCGCTCTGCTACCTGCGGATTCAGATTGTTCAGCAGCATTCGCAGCGCAGCCTCCTGCACCCAGCCTTTGGCATGCAGCTTCGTTCCCGAGAACTGCTGAATCAACTGCTCGATTGATTGTGTAACCGCCATCCTCTTCCACCCGCTTTCTGAATACTTTTTCTCAGTATAAAAAAGCAGGGTAATGCAAAAAAGGCACCAGCCTTTTGATTTGGTGCCTCTTTCTTTCGCTCCTTTCCCTCCAAAACGGGAAAAAAGATGGAAAATCAGTGTTTTTTATCGATTCTTATCTTTTCTTTCGATTCCGGTATACGCGCGGTGTGATTCCCAGCTTTTCCTTGAACACTTTGCTGAAGTAGTTGGCGTTGGAAAAACCGCTTCGTACCGCGATCTCCCGGATCGGCAGAGAGGTTTCCGTGATAAGCTGCTGCGCCTCCTTCAGGCGCATATTGTTTAAAAGCTGGCGAAAAGAGACGCCCAAACTGGTGCTGACCAAGGTACTGAAATAGGCCGGGCTTCGATCCACATGGCGGGCCACTTCTTCGAGGCGAAGATCGGGATCCGTGTACTTCCCTTCCATATAGCGGATCGCCAGCTCCACCACATCCGCTCTTCCTGGGTTTTCCTTGCTTTGCACTGCATCCATCAGCGCAAATATGTAGAGCAGCATCTCCTGAATCACGCGATAGAGAATGGGGGCGTACAGGACAGTCTCAAATATCCGGTGGTATTCCTGTTCAAGCGGAGCGGCATCCAGTCCCTGCGATTTCATGTAGCGTCTCACTTGTGCAAGGATGCTGGTCAGACGAATCCGCAACAGTCCAGGCTCCGGGTAAGGCTCTCTCAGATTGGTAAACTGAGCGTACATCCACATCTTGACCGCTTCCCTGTCGCCATCCAAGAGCATGTCGATCCACGCTCGCTGTTCGGCTGGAGTCAGCAGAGGATCGATTGACGACCATGTGATGGGATGCTCGATGACGTACACCTGCCGATAGCCGATAAAGAAGCGCAATTGCAGGGCCTGGCTGGCTTCCTCCCATTTTTCGTGCAAGCTCTTCGGGGATGTCATACCGTCATGGATAACCAGCGATAACGGAGTATGGTGACTTGCTTCCCATTCAACCAGCAGTCGCTTGCCCATCTGCGGCATCGTTACAGGCGTCGCTGCTTCCCGGCTTGCAAAGACGAGAGCGATCACATCTGGCAGAGGCAGGATGGCCGGCTTCTCATGAAAGGGATATGCGTGTAGAAACGCGAGCAGTTCGGGATGCTGGCTTGTATCCTCCAATTGGGCAAGCATCAGGGGACCGGCTGTTTTCCCCCCTCCATCGGGAGCGAACAACTCACGATAGGAAGCATGAGTCATCTCCGCGTCGGTTTCGGCGGCGCCTGTACAGGATTTTTCTCGTCCCTTCTTCTTGCTTTCCTGACAACAGCGGGTCAATACCCGCCTGATTGTCTGCGGCGTCAGAGGCTTCAGCCAGAGGTCTCGGGCATGCAGCTCGATCCCCAGCATCGCTTTTTCAAAAGTGGCTTCCGCTGTCATGACCAGTACGATAGGGCGATACTGTTCAATCAACAGCTTGAGTCTGTCCCAACTGGCTCTGGCGATCATATCCAGTTCCAGACAAATGACGTCAGGTGTACTGTTTTCCATTATTTGGAACACCTCCATCGCCGTACCCGCCGAAAATACCTGATCGTAGGGTATCGCCCAGCTGTTGAGCAGCCAGTTGATCCCGGCGCGTTCGTTGGGGTCCCGATCGGCGATCATGATGCTGGGCATATGCATCCCCTCTTTTACGCAGAATATTCAGATATATAGAGCAGAAAGAGAAGCAAGAGTTTTCCCAACAGAAAAACCCTTGCCACTGCGTTCGCGATTTATTGCGAAGAAAATGGGTTTTTGATCATCGTTCCAATGATATGATTCATCGGAATGGCTCCCAATTCGCGCGAATCTGTACTGTCATTGCGATTGTCGCCCATTACGAAGACATGATCTTCCGGTACCGTCACTACCTGGTCGGACATATACTCCATCTTTTCCTTGATATATGGCTCCTCCAAAGGCACACCGTTGCGATATACCTGGTTGTTTTTAAATTCCAGCACATCTCCCGGCTTGCCGATCACACGCTTGATGTACATCGACTTGTCTTCCGGTTGACCCAGCACCATGCTGACCAAAGGGTGACCTGTAATATCATCCAACAGGGTACGGTTTCGTTTCACCCGGCTGTCGACGACCACGATGTCGCCGTAATCCGGCAGATACGAAAAAGTATGGGATAGTTTGGACACAAAAACACGTTGTTCATCCTGCAGGGTCGGATCCATCGAGTGCCCATCCACCTTGTAGGGCTGGAAGACGAAAATGCCCAGCGCCAGGGCGAGGACGATAGCAAAACAGATCGATCTGACCCATCCAAAAAATTCTTTCACGCGAGACCGACACTCCTTTCCAACAGCTCCTTCATTCATTCGAAGCTATCATACCACAAAAAGCCGCCAAAACAAAAAAGAGGCAGTTCTCTGCTGCCCCGCTGCCTCACTCAAGTTACGTTGGAGCATGCAATCCTGCACCTGCGGAAAAAGCACAGGATTTCACGCCTTTCCTTTTATTTTCGCGTCATGGCGGACGATTCGCTCATAGGATTCCCGGTCGGTGTCGCCTTCCGTGCTAAAGCAGAGAACGACAGATGTCTCGTCCAGCTTTGCCGTTTTTCGAAAATCCTCCCACTCCTCTTGCTGCATCAACGCTGCCAACAGTCCGACACCGACGGCACCGCTCTCCCCGCTTACGATCGGCTGGTCATCCCCGACAGGAAGCCCCAGGCTGCGCATGCCATCTGCCGCAACCGAGTCCGGGCAGCTAGCAAAGGCATCGGCATAATCGCGCAGGATCTCCCACGCCAACGGACTGGGCTCGCCGCAAGCGAGTCCTGCCATGATCGTCCGCAGGTCTCCCATAGCCGGCAATGCCCGTCCATCTCCTGCTGCGGAGCGGTAGAAGCAGTCGGCAGCATGCGGCTCCACGATGATCGTAAACGGATATTTTGACGGGTTCCTGGCAACTACATGGCCAAGCACCGCTGCCGCCATGGAGCCGACCCCAGCCTGCAAAAATAGATGGGTCGGGGCTTCTTCCGGGAACTGTTCCGCTATTTGCTGAATGGCTTCTGCCGCCATGGTCGTATATCCCTGCATGATCCACGCCGGGATGTCGGTATACCCCTCCCAGGCTGTGTCCTGGATGACCTGCCAGCCTCGCTCGCGCGCCATCTGATCCGAAAGGCGAACGGCTTCATCGTAGCTGCCGTTGATGACATGAGCGTGCGCCCCGGTCTGGCGTATTGCCTCCACGCGTTGGGACGCACTCCCCTTCGGCAGATAGACGACTGCCCTTTGTCCCAATTGGGCGGCTGCCCAAGCGACTGCCCTGCCATGATTGCCATCAGTCGCGGTGACGAAGGTCAGCTCTCCAAGTTGTCTTTTCACCTCTTCAGACCGCAAATAAGCGAAGTCCGCTTCCTCGATCGGAAGCTTCAGCCTATCGCAGAGATAACACGCCATGGCATAGGAGGCTCCCAGTACTTTAAACGCGTTAAGACCGAAGCGATGGGATTCGTCTTTGACCAGAAGCTGTCGGATTCCGAGTTTGGCGGCCAACTTTGGCAAGCCTACAAGCGGCGTCGGGTGATAATCGGGAAAGGTGCGATGGAAGGCTTGGGCGATTTGCGCGGCTTTTGGGGATACAAATTCCGGAATGTTCATTTCGTTTCCGTTTCGTCGATTCATCGGGTTCAAACGCACTTGTGCGGCCTCTTTGTTCACCATAGCGATTCTTCCCCCCATTGATTTCATTCTCTTCCCAAGCTAATTCCTTCTCTCATGGAGAAATCCTGCTACCACGACGAGGGGAGCGTTGTAATCAATCGCATATTCATTCGTGGCGAAGGAACGCACATCGTCCACGTAGCTTTTGGCCCCTTGCTTTTGCGGTGCGACATTGTCGTTGGCATTCGCATTGGGGCCGCCGACCAAAAGCCCCGGGACAAGAATTCCGCTGGCTGCCGAATAGCGGTGGTGGGGATGGACGGGCGAAAACATGCCGATTCCGGTAACGAATGACTGAGCGAGGGGATTGGCGCCCAACACCCAGTCCAATTGCCGGGACATGGCTGCCAAGTAGGCAGGCTTGGGCTCCAGCTGGTAGGCCACGGCCAGATGCACGCCGTACCCAAGTGAAGTCTTGGTCGAAGCCCAGTCGTAATCACGGGCTTGCAGGACCGTGCCGTACGCGGTCTGATTGATCCGGCTCACCACCTGATCTGCATGGCGAATCAGCAGATTGCGCATCTGCTGCGTCAACTCCCAATCAGTGCGCTGGTGCATGGCCAGAGTGATGATTGTCATCGCGGAGGTATGCTGCCAATACGATGGGGTCAGCTTTTTTGGTCGAAGCTCCAGTTCTCCCAGATTCTTCTCCACGTAGGAGCGGTAGCGAAGATCGCCAGTCGCGAAGTACAATTCAGCAGCCGCCCATACCCGGCTCTGCTTGTCGCTTTTGATCCGATAGGCTTGGACCGATTCGGGGACCAGCAATTCGCTTGAACCTTCGAGAAAAGCCCACGCTTTCTTCGATGCATCCAGCAGCATCTGAGCATAAGGCTCGTCGTAGGAATGGTAGACGCGGGAAGCACGCGCCATCGCTGCCGCAAAGATCGCCGTATCCGGTGTCGAGACAGGGTAGAGATACTGTGGCTGTCGATCCTCCTCGGGCAGAATCATCCCGGGAAACTCCGCTGTCTTCACACTGTGATGCACGGCCCCGTCCTCTCGCTGCATCTTGCGCATCCAGTCAAGCTCTACCCGTATCACGGCCAAAGCGTCCGGCTCACCAGCATGGGCAACGCGCTCTCCCTCGTCTGCCTGCGGCAAAGAGAGAGACGTATTTTTCAGCGTCATCGGCGCCAGCTCATACGCCAACAGCAGTTGAGCAGTCGTCATGCCTGCATTGGCAGTGTACTTGCCATAATCTCCGGCATCATGCCAGCCTCCCGTCACATCCCGCTCCCCTCCTTGCCCTCCGATCACCTGGGCAGGAGCCAGATGGCAGGCTTCGTGATGCACATGGGAGACAGTGTCGGCGAGAGCGATTCCGCAGCGCTGCAATTCATAGGAACGCATCGCGGTCTGATAGATGCTTTGGTAGACGTGGTCGCTGATCGCGAAGGGGGCGCTGCCGCGTCCATTGGATAACTGAATCTGGTATACGCCCGGTTTTTGAAACGAAGAAAAATCCATCTGATAGACAGGCTTTCCAGAATTTCGTTCCTTTTGGCTGATTGTCGGGACACCGCGAAATACTGCATGGTTCGCTTGCAGATCGACGAGCGAAAATTCCCCGACAGCTGTCGTCGTATACGCGATTTTGACCGCAGACGGCGCGTAGCCTGCCTGGTTGATCCCAATCTCCCGGGTTGCGGGCTGCGGGTTCACCAGATGAGGCGGAGACGTTATGTCCTCCCGTGTCAAATACAAGACAGCAAGAACTGCTAGCAAAGCCAGTACGACCATCCATCCCGTCCACCGCGAGGAATGGATCTTTCCTTTCAGCATGATTGGATCTCCCTGTAGATGGACTCCATCTTTTGACCGAATGCTTCCCATGTGTGATCACGGGCAAAAGAATAGCCCCTTGCCCCCATGCGCCTGCGCTCGTCGGGGTGCAGACAGAGGTACTGGATTGCATCCGCTATCTGCTGCACCGCCTGCTCCGGGTTCAAGACCGGAATCTTGATGCCCGCATCGTCAGGCACAAAATCCCGCACACCATGATGGTCCAGCACAATGACCGGAAGCCCGTACGCCATCGCCTCCAGCACCTGTGCGCCGAAGGAATCCCGCAGACTGGTAAACAAAAAACAATCGCTGGTCAGGTAGTGCTCCTTTACCTGCTCCCAGGGAAGCTGGCCGAGATAGAGCACCTGCTTCTCCACCCCGTATTCCGCAATCCACCTCGGGACCTGATCCTCCAGCTCGCCGCCGCCGATGATGTACAGTTGAACCCCCAGCCCGCGATCCACCTTGGCCATCGCTTCGACGGCAAGCCTGAGGGCTTTGCGCGGCATCAACCGCCCTACCCAGAGGAGCTTCATCCCGCCGTTCGTTCTCCTTTCGGGCAGCTTGTCTGGGAAAAAATCGCGGGGCAACGAGGTATCCAGAAACAGCGTGACGTTTTTTCCGCCGACCGCCCGGGCTATTTGGAGCGTATCCCGGTTCGTCACCAATGTCTTGCTGGCATGGCGGATGGTCCCGCGCAGGACGGGATTCCAGCCCGCCATCCTGCATCGCAAGAGGGAACGGGCAGCCTCATTGACCCATTTTTTACCAAAATATCGCCTGAACTCCGCCGGCGCGGTTTGCCCTCCCCCGACAGGACCGAACACCATCGGTTTTTTCAAGCGCCACAGCCAGGAACCCCCTTGCAGACTCCCCAGGGTCATATGATGGATGACATCGAAGGAAATGTCTGCGTCCAATCGCTTGGCAGCCTTGTACGCCTGATGCTGCCAGTAAAAGTAATTGATAAAATAGCCGGCATTTCCTCTGATCAAACGGCGAATCTGCGGGCGATCTTTTACATAGACAACATGTAAGGACGGCACATGTTCTTCAGCCAGCTTTCGTTCAATGGCTGCCCTTCCCTCGGGACGGGTCAATACCCAGACGTCGTTTCCCTGCCGGGCCAGCTCGACAGCAGCATTCCAGCCGAAGCCAGGCTCCGAACCGCGATCAGGCTCGCAGGCAAATGCAGACAGCAGTATTTTCATGCGTCTCCTCTCTTTCCAGCCGAATCTATTTTACGCTTCACGTTGCCAATCGCTGATACAAGCATGAGGGGATTTTCATAAGCTAGAAATAGCAAGACAAGGTACGAAAATGTAACAAAAGGAGGATTGATGCAATCCGATGGTAAACAGCTTGCAAGTGGGTTCACCGATAGACAGGCGTTTTTTCGGGATTCAGATCCAGGAACTTTCCAATATGCGTCCACTCGGGTTCGGCACGCTTCGAGTCGGTACAACCTGGCGGCAGCTCGAAGCTCAAAAAGGACGGTTCGACTTTCGCGAGGTGGATGCTTACGTCGCTTTTGCCGAGCAGGAAAAGCTCGATGTCATCATGCAGCTTGGTCAACCGCCGAACTGGGCCACAGGCGGAATCTCTTCTTCGCCGTACGGGGATCTGTTCAACAGCATCCCGCCGCACAACATCCAGGATTGGCGCAATTATGTGGCGGCATTGGGGCAGCGCTACAAAGGGAAAATTCGCTATTACGAGGTCTGGAATGAGCCGAATCTGAGCGGGTTTTATTCAGGAACATTGGCAAAGCTCGTGGAGTTGACCATGGAAGCCTACAAGGTATTGAAAGCCATCGATCCGCAGATCCAGGTCATCAGCCCCACCTACACGACAGAGGACGGCGTTGCGGGAATGGGCGACTTTTTGCGCGCTGGAGGAAAAGACTGGATCGATATTGTCGGCATCCATCTCTACTCCTATCCCAAGCCCCCGGAAGCCATGCTCGATCTGGCGAGGAAGTATCGGCAGGTGATTACGCAAGCAGGCGCGGGTGCTCTCCCTGTATGGAATACAGAGAGCAGCTGGAACAGCTTTTACTACAAAGGGGTGTTGTACGGCAGCGACGAAAATGACTACTCCGTCCAGATGCCGGATGATTTGGCCATTTCGTATATCCACCGGATGTTTTTATGCAACTGGATCGCGGGGATGGAGCGAGCCGTTTTTTACGGGATGGATCAGCCCTGGTCGCGCATCCGTCTGCTGGACCTCAATCGCCTGCCAAACGTAGCGGTTACGGGTCAGTCCTACCAGCGAATGGTGGAGTGGCTGACAGGCGCGGCGATGCATCAGTACACTTTTTCTACACAGGGCATTCACACCCTCTCCCTTACCTATGCGGACGGGCGATCCGGATATATTCTCTGGATGGATGATGACCGTACCGCCCAGCTCTCCCTGCCGCCCGAGCTTGCCATGAGCCAGATGCAGACGGCAGACGGCAAGCAGGTCCCGGCAGCGCAGACCATCACGGTCACCTCCATGCCCCTCTATCTAAAATCCTACGACGATCATCGGGCACTTCCGGAGATTTTCCCGCAAAGCAAGACGCGTACTGAACTGCTCTACAACGGCGACTTTTCGCTGCGCATCTCCGACACTTCCTTCCCCGTCGGCTGGGATACAGGCGGCTTGAGCATAAGCAAGTACATGGGCGCAGATGCACCTCCCAACCAGACGACGCTCACGCTCACCCCTTCCGTACAATTTCAGCAAATGGTCCAACGTCTGAGAAAACCGCTCGCCAAAGGCAATCTGTACACCATGTCCATCACATACAAGCTCCCGACCGCACCCGCTGCAGGCAAATGGACGATGGGTCTGGATGTGGGGGCAATGGGTACCCCGTTGCATGATCAAGCCTTTCTCGAGATGCCCGTCCAGGATACCTTTCAAACCAGAGAAGTAACCTTCTATTACGCGCCGGAGGATCCCGATCCTTCCCCTGACCTGCGTCTATCCATTGTCAACATGGCTCCGACCGGAACCAAACAGCCGCTGTACATCTCCCGGATCTCCCTGACGCAGGTTAGCGACCGGGGACATGTCCTCCCTCACACGACGAACATACTCTACTCTCCCGTTCTGCCTACATCGGGCTCGTATTCCAAGCATGATCAAATCTACTTCACAGATGCCAATCTGATCGCCACCGAGGGCCTGGGGTGGGTATGTCTGTCCTCCGGGACTTTTGGAGCCTTGAGCGGCGTTACCGGAAGCTTGACCAATGGCAGCTATGTGCTCACGGTCAACAAAGCCAATTCCTTGCGTGTCGGTGATTACGTCAAGATCGGCAACGATTCGCAGATCTATCTGATCGCCTATCAGGAAAGCCCTACCCGCTATGAACTGGGGTCAACAGCTAGAACCACGCAGCAGAACCAGCCTGTCTCTTACGTTCCGCCTGTTTTTCTTCCGCTGGCAAAGCCTGTGCAGCCCGTTCTCCCTGCACCTGCCGCATTGACGGCAACGCGCAGCCCCTTTGTCTACAAAAATGCGCAGGCCTACCCAGTCGACGTCCTGGTAGCCAAAGGGGCCGTATCCTTGATCGAATGGAGCCGCAACGGTTCCACCTGGTACGACACGGGTCAGACCAGCGGCATCATCTCTTTGTCAGCCGGGGATTCGGTGCGCATCACGTATTCGTCTGCCCCCAGACTCACAGTTGTGCCCCGCTGACCTGGCAGTCTACCCGAATGACTCTTCCCGCTCTGTTCGCTCGTTTCGCTCCGGCAGCAGAGCCGGGATTTTTTTTAGTCCCAGCAGTTCGCAAAAGAGTGCCCAGAGATAGAGAGGATTTAAATATAGATAGCGGCGCCATAATCTGCCCGGCTCCTGGATCAGGCGAAACAGCCATTCCAGTCCGGCTCGCTGCATCCAGCCAGGTGCTTGCGGCAGATTGCCCGCGTGAAAATCGAAAGCAGCCCCGACTGCTACGAGCGGCATGGCCAGCTCGTCGCGGTATTCGTATACCCATGTCTCCTGCCGGGGGCACCCCAGCCCTACCAGGACCCACTTCGCCCCGCTCATCTTGATCGTGCGGATCACCTCTTGCTTCTCTTCCTGCGTAAGTCGGCGAAAACGAGAAGGCGAGCATCCGGCAATGATCAGGCTCGGGTATCGCCGGGTCAGATTTTGCCGCAGGCGTTCAATCGTCTCCTGTGTGCTCCCGTAGAGATAGACAGGTATCTGCTCATCCGCAGCCCTTTTCAATAAGCGCAGGGTTAACTCTGGTCCATAGACGCGGTCCGGCAGGCGGATGCGGTGCAGGATTTGCAAGCCCCAGCGCACCGGTTGTCCATCCGCCACCAGCAAATCCAAGGCATTCAATCGCCTTCGATGCGCCTCATCCAGTACGCCGCACATCACGCCATGCACCGCCAGAGCCGAGACACCGTAGCCGCTCCCCTCCCGAGCATGGGCCATGATCTGTTCGACCGCATACTCGTAATCAACGGCTGCGATCTGGACGCCCAGGACGGGATGTCTGCCGAAATTGATCATAAGGCATGACTCCATCTCTCTTTGTTTTCCGCGTAGATTTCCTCCATGATCATGGATATGGAGCATGTAATTTTCCAATGCGGGTAGTCTCGCATCAGCTTGCGCACATCGCTGACGTACCAGATATGGTCGCCTGCCCTGTGCTGCTCGCTGTAGCGATGCTCCACAGGCTTGCCCGTAATTTTCTCGGTCAGCAGGATCGCTTCCAGCATGGAGACATTGGAGAAGATGCCGCCGCCCAGGTTGTACACCTCACCCGGCGCAGGAGGCTGGGAAAAGACCGCATGAATCGCCGCGATGACGTCTCTCGCATGGATGACATCCCGCACCTGTTTGCCCTTGTACCCCAGGATCGTGTATGGCGTGCCTGTCATCGCGCATTTCATCAGGTAGTTGATAAAGCCGTGCAGGGGAACGCCCGCCTGCCTGGACCCGCTCAATACGCCGCCGCGAAAACAGACCGTTCTCATTCCGAAATAGCGCCCGTACTCCTGGACGAGAATGTCGGCAGCCAGTTTGGAGGCGCCAAACAAGGAATGCATGCTCTGATCGACACTCATCTCTTCACTGATGCCCTGGTGGAACGGGTGGTTTTTTTCCACTTCCCAGCGCGTTTCCCCTTCCACCAGCGGCAAGCGATTGGGCGCATCCCCGTAAACCTTGTTCGTCGAGGTAAAGACGAAGACTGCCTCGGGGCAGAATCGCCGCGTCGCCTCCAGCAGATGGAGGGTTCCGTTGGCGTTGACCGTAAAGTCCAGCAACGGATTTTTTGCTGCCCAGTCATGGGACGGCTGGGCAGCAGTATGAACGATCAGCGCGATTTCGGAAGCATAGCGGGAAAAGATCCGGTCCAGCTCTTCGCGCTCGCGTATATCCGCGTCATAATGTTCGTACCGGTGCTTGTAGGTGGAGAGCAGGCGCGAGCGATTCCACAAGGTGGAGCCTTCTTCGCCGAAAAAGGTTTGCCGCATATTATTGTCAATTCCGACTACGTGGTAGCCTGCTTCCGCATAAAACGAGGCAGCTTCCGAGCCGATCAGTCCCGCTGCCCCTGTAATGATTACGACTGCCATATCTGCTCTCCTCCATCCGCCGCACTGCGGTTGTCGCGAGCGGCTTCCACTGCCCGGCATATGCCTTGGGCAAACCGCTCCGCCATTTCTTCTATCGTATAGGTCAGACTCGCCTGCAAGCAGCCTTGCTGCAGCTTTTGCAGGCTCTGCTCATCAGTCATCAGTTCGACGACTTTGGCCGCGTAGGCGTCCACATCGTCTGCCTGCTCCAGCATGACCCCGTTTTCATGATTGCGCAAATACTCGATCTCCGGACTGTGGTAGCGGACTTGGGTCGTGACGAGCGGCACTCCCAGCGCAAACGTGTCGAGGATCGCCAGACCGACCAATCCCGGCATCAGGAACAGCTTGGAGATCAAAAAATACGGCACCTTCTCCGCTTCAAATTTGGGTCCCGCATAGTGGATCCAGTCATGCCTCGCCGCCGCTTCCTTCACCACCCCGTCCTCTACGCCCGCTCCGATAAAAATCATCTGGAAATCAGGGATTTGCTCGCGAATCCTCTCGCATGCCTTCAGTAAAAACGGAAGCCTTTTTTCCGGATACATGCCGCCCGTGTACAAGCCGATGTTTTCACTGGCGATACCCATGGACTGCTTGAAGGAAGCCAGTCTGTCCATCGTCCAGGACTCTTTTTCCCGTACGAGCTGGCGGGTATCAATCGCATTTTGCACGGATGTGATTCTCTCTGCCGGGAACCCCAGCTCTTTTACGACCTCGGCACTCAAATCATTGTAGGAAAACCACCAGTGGACATGACGGGACATCCAGGCCTTCACTTTCTCGCCCAGCCAACTGGCATTATGATCCTGAAAATTGCGGCCATGCCCCCAAAAAGCAAGCCTGCGCGTGCCCCAAAGGCTTTGCAGCATCAGCACATAATTGAGCATCAGCTTGCTCGCCTGCTCGACGATGACGAGATCGACTCCCTGCAGCTGACGAAGGCAGGGCTGCCAATACAGCTCGCGCGATCCCAAACGAAAGATCTTGTTTTCAATCCTCTTCGCCCACGGCAAGTGGATGGAATCACGCTTGCTCGCTTCCGAGGCGCCAGGCTGGCCGTAGATCAACACAAATTCGATTCCATATAATTCCAATTGCGTTTTGAGCAGTTCATAAAACCTGCGGCGATACTGGGGCAATGATTTGTACACGATGGCTACGCGCGGACGTTTTTGCATCTGGCTCACGTCGTCTCCTCCTTGCGCTTGCTGGTCAACAGCCCGCTGCCCTTTTTCAATGCCTGGTAGCCGTAATAAAGCCCTCCGCGCAGCGCTTCCTTGCCGATTTTCCTGAGTAAGGACGGTGCCGACATCGGGTTGATTGGTTCCAGCAAGGTCTCTGGCCACATCTGCCGAATCATCTCCCGATATAAAAAATTGCGTGATCCGAAGCTGTTCTTCACTGCCAATAGCGTGGTTAGAATTTTGCGATTGTTGAAGGGGCTGAATTCCTCGATGGCAATATCCTGCTCGGCCGAATATATCGCGCCCCAGTTGCCGAAAATCTGTTCCCACTCGAACAAGGTCAAAGGATTTATGCCCCATTTTTCATGGTCCTTGATTCCATTCAGCCAGGCATCGAAGCTATTTATGACAAACGGATTTTTCCCCAGTTTGGTGTATCTGGCCAGAAAAGCACCCGTTACTTCTCGATTGGGATGGTAGTCGTAGTAGCACTCTCTCGCAATCTCACTGTAATTGCCGCTTATATTCACTTTTCCCTGGGAATGAAGGTAATGCTGGTAGATGATTCTCGTTTTGGCCAGATCGCGCATTTGCGCATTTTTTCTGTTGATGTGGACAAATTGTTCATCCATTTGCTCTGGTGAAGGGTGGATGTGAAAGGCGAGACCCAGCCGGGACAAAAGTCTCGAGGGAATCGCCACATCAGGCGAATCCTCCTCCAGGCCGGGATGAAGCGTTATATAGTAATGCACCTGTTTGCTTACCCTTCGGCTGGCAGCCAGCAAAATGCGGCTGTCCCAACCCGCCGTCACCGGAAGCATCACCTCAGATCGTCTGGCTATCGCTTCGATCGAGCCGATCAGCATGCGGCTGGCACGGCTCACGGCCTCTTCCAAGGCAAGCGGCTGCAGCTTTTGGACAGGCCAAAAACGCTCCACCTTCCCACTCTGCATGTCAAGGCTGTGATTGGGCGGCAAATGCTTGATGCCTACAAAGGGAGTGCCGTCACCCGGCCATAGATTTTCCTCGCTTTGAAAAGGCTTGGATTGCATAAACTGCCGCAGGTGTTCATTCTCATCCACTTTGGCGCCAATGTGCGCGGCAAGCGTGACAGCCTGGGACGCGCACCACACGCCATCAGGCTGCACACTGTAGAAAACCTGGCGCATGCCGCAGGAATCGTGGAAGAGCTTTAGCTTGTTCCCGCTCCTGAATAATAGAATCCATCTTCCCCCGCAATGCTCGGCACCCTCCAAAAGCTGCTCGAATGATGCGCACTGCTGATGAATGTCATGCAGAATTTCTTCATTGCTCCACTCAGGATGCTCCGGGTCGATCAGGTAGCCGAGCAGTGTCAATTGACTGTTTGGTCTGTAGGATTGCGCCACCTGCAAATCAGGGTGAACCGAGAGACACAAGCGGTCATCGAGTGCAACCCGCTGCCAGTCGTCCATTCCCACATACCGGGTGCCGATGACAAATTGACGGCGATAAACGAGCCGTTCCTTATTGGGGATCATCATCATGACTCCTTTTGCTGCACGTCAACAAACCGATTCAACAGGTTGGCCGTCACTCCCTGGATGATCTCACTGACGTTGCCTCGCGCATCTTCCCAAGGATTGGCCAGACCGAAGCACCAGTATATCGTGCCGGCGTCGAAGACCAGAGCATTCGTCCAATAGCGATAAATGGTCGTATGCGCCTCTGCCTTCTTGCCCTTTGTATTGACCAGTGGAGAAGCAGCAATGATATCCAGATTGGCGGGTGTAAAAATATCGTTTGTCACCGTGTCGTACTCCCAGCCCACCAATCCTTTGACAGCCTCCCCCTTCCGGACTTGAAGCCCCTCGTACAGCCAGTGATTCGGATTGCTCACGACCCAGTCATAGCCTTGGGAGACGAGACCTTCATACATCTGTCCCAAGAGCTGATTTTCTGGTTCGTTGATGTTGCGCCATTCTGTGGTCAATAATTTGCGCTGCTCGACGGGATCCTCTGCAATGGCTCGATATTTGTAGCAAACCTGCAGTCTTGGCTCTCGCCGCTCACTCCCGTCTGTTCGCGCGGGATCATCCTCGAAGCGGATCTGCCAGTACACATCGTTGGCCCCGAAGAAGGCGAGGTGAACCCCCTGATCCCGCAGCCGCTCTACATACGTCCGCATCTGGCGGGAGTAGTACTCGTCGTGGCCCAGAGAGACGAATCCCTTCGGAGTCCACGGGACCCTCCCCAAATGGGTATCGATATTCGTCACGTAGCCTATATCATAGCCCTTGGACTCCAGCCAGTAGACAGTCGGGTACTCCAGGTACAAATCCCCCGAGCCGCTGTACTGTTCGTATGGGCGGTTGTACGAGATCTTCACGGCGACATTTTTCGGATCGTCATCGTACTCGAGGTACTTCCCTGTCTCCTCGTCATAATGTCCGTAGTAGCCGTATCCTCCCCAGGCGCTGTATGCATGCCACGTCGTTACGGAGGACTGGACCATGAGATCGTGCTCGTACTGCTCATCGCGCACGAGGAACGGTATGTAGGACTGAAAGCCGTCTGCCTCTGTCAATCGGACGACGTACAGACCCGTCACCCAATCCTCTCCAATTCTGAGATCAAAAGAAGGTCGCCAGCCCAGGTCCAGCAGCTTTGTGTCCGGGTCCGGCTCCGGCAGCCCATGTCTGCCTTCCTGTTGCGACCACCATCCTTGTGCCTGGCCCGTCAGTCCTTTCTTGGAAAACACCTGTCGCGCCCCTTTGCCCTGGTAATACCCCAAGCGGTATACTTCCAGGTCGTATCGTTGCCCTTGGGTTCGGGTGCTGATATGCAGCTGAAGGGTATCTCCTCCTGTCACGCTGGTGGCAGAGGCATAACCCTGTATCTGTCCCGCCGCAGGCTTTGTCACTCGCCAGTTTGCCGTTCCGGGCTTTTCATTTTCCGCTGCGATCATCGGTTTGCGCGGAAATTTCTTGGGGGCAGGCATCGCCAGAGCTGGCGCTGCCGCTGCCAGCTTCCAATTTCGATGGATAAACGGGATGCCTCCGATAGTGGCCATCACTGTAGAAAGCATGGCTACCTTCAAAAAATGGCGTCTTGAGATGCGTATTCGTTTTTTCTCTTCATTCATTTGCCCATCACACCTAGCGAAGGGGAGACATTTGCTGCCACGCCCAGTCCTTGGTAATCAAAACCGCATGCTTGCATGCGCGATGCGTCGAGAAAATTGCGCGTATCGAGCAAGTACGGCTGCCGCATCATGCCAGCCACCTGCTGCCAATCCATCTCTTTGTACATGCTCCAGTGTGTGAGCAGGACTACAGCATCTGCGTCTTGACCTGTCTGAATCGGGTCCGAGCAATACGTGATCGGCATGTCGGGATTCAGCTCGCGAAACATGCTCATCCCCTGCGGATCATGGACGCGTATCTTCGCCCCTTCCTCCAGCAGCTTTTCGATGATGTACGACGCCTGGGTACGGCGCGCATCATCCGTATCAGGCTTGAAGGTCAGGCCCAGAATGCCGATTTGTTTGCCGCTCAGGCTGTTCAGTCTGCGCTTGAGCTTCTCCACCACGTACTGGTGCATTCTTTCATTGGAGACGACGGCCGCCTTGACGACCATCAGCTCGCTGCCCACCTTCTCACTAGCAGACAACAGCTCCGCCGTATCCTTGGGAAAGCAACTGCCGCTCCAGCCGCTCGATACCTGCAAGAACTTGGGTCCGATGCGGCTGTCCAGTCCCATGCCGGTCGCCACGTCCAGCACATTGCCGCCAAGCGCCTCGCAAAGCCTGGCAATTTCATTGATATAGCTGATTTTCACTGCCAGAAAAGCATTGGAAGCGTATTTGACCAGCTCCGCGCTCCTGGTATCCGTCTCAAAATAGACAGCGGGCGGTGCAGCCAGATCATAGGAGAAGGAGAAATGCTGGCAAAGATCCTCGTACCCGCTTCGCTCCAGCACTCCCTGATACAGCGTGCGCATCGCCGACAAGCCTTGCGGATGAACGCTTCCGATCACGATCCGGTCCGGAAAAAAGACGTCCTGCAGCGCAAAGCCCTCACGCAGAAATTCCGGATTGCTGACGACGGTAAAATCCGATTCGGGAGTCAGCCCCGAGGCCTCGGCTAATAACGTCGTGACCCATTGGCAGGTCCCGACCGGAACCGTCGATTTCATCGCAATGACGGTAAAACGCTCACCTGACAAATGCTTGCCGATTTGCTCGGCTGTCTGTTTGATGTAGCGCAGATCGGCTGAACCGTCCGGGTTGGACGGAGTTCCGACCGCGATGAAGATCACATCCGCCTCGGCAACAGCGTCATAGGACGTCGTCGCAAACAAGCTTTTTCCGATCAATGTCGGCAACAAAGTCTCCATCCCGGGCTCATAGATCGGGCACTCCCCCCGGCTCAGCCGCTCGATCTTTTCCTGATTCACATCAATGATCGTTGTATGATGGTGGTTCGCAGCCAATGCCGTTCCCGTCACACTGCCGACGTAGCCTGCTCCGATACATACGACCCTCATGTCCTCTCCCCCTTTGGCATTATGACTGGACACGCTCCACCCGCCGCTCCCTGTACGCTTTGATCGTACGGCGCAGCCCTTCCTCCAGATGGATCTGGGGCTTCCAGTCCAGCAGCAATTTTGCTTTTTCGATCACGGGTCTGCGTACTCTCGGATCATCCTTGGGCAGTGGATGGAAGGTGATTTCGCTAGTCGACTGACACATCTCTTTCACCATCCGGGCCACTTCCAAGATCTCGTACTCCTGCGGATTTCCGATATTAATGATCTCTCCGGTCGCTACCGTCTTCTCCATCATCAGCTGCAAGGCGCGGATATTGTCATCCACATAGCAGAACGAGCGTGTCTGCTTCCCGTCTCCGTATACGGTGATCGCTGCCCCGGTCAACGCCTGGTTGACAAAATTGGAGATGACTCTTCCATCGTCGTTGCGCAGTCCTGCCGAGTAGGTGTTGAAAATGCGCGCCACCTTCACTTGCACACCAAAACGCTGGTAATACTCATAGCAGAGCACCTCGCCCAACCGCTTCGCTTCGTCGTAGCAGGCTCGCGGCCCCCAGGTGTTGACATTTCCCCGATACTCCTCCGGTTGGGGATGCATCACTGGATCGCCATACGCTTCGCTCGTACTCGCATACAGCAGTCTGGCGTGGTTCATCTTCGCCAATTCCAGCATGTGCTTGGTCCCGATGGTGTTGACCGCAATCGTGGCAAAAGGGTCGTTTTGGTAAAATTTGGGCGATGCCGGTGAAGCAAGATGATAGATTTCGCCCACATCCAGGAGGGAATCGAGTTGGAGTACGCCCGGATCGGACACATCGTAGAGGATGAAGTGAAAATGCGGATGATTTCTCACCTCCTCGATATGTGCCAAACGGCCCGTAGACAGGTTGTCGATCCCAATGACGAGCTTTCCTTTCGCGAGCAAATCTTTCAACAGATGAGAACCTAGAAAACCGGCCACACCCGTAATCAGTGTTTTCATCGAAGCTCCTCCTGACTCTCATCGGCTCCTCACACGCCGTGCGTCTCTTCGTATTCCTCATACCTGCTCCCCGCAAGCCCCATTACCATTCCCGCTCCGATGCAGATCTGCTGCAGGGAACGGATCAGGCGCACAGGTCCGAGCAAGACGGATGGGAGAAGCAGCAGCATGCCCCATCCGATCCGCATGACTCCCTTCACAGCGCGAAGCAGCAGGCGGTGAGCAGGCAAGCGGATATCCCGCTCGCACAGGGCATAGGTGTTTCCCGAACGGTATGCTCTTTGCAAAAGCCATCCCGGCTTGATTCTGCTTGCCGGCACCCACTCGTAGACGACGGCTTCGTCCGCCCAGATAATCTCGTGACCTTGTTGGCGAACACGCAGGAAAAAATGGGTATCCTCCCCGCCAGACAAGCCGTAGCGGGGGTCGAAGCGGTTCGTCGGATTTTTCAGCAGGCTGGTACTGATCAGCACATTACCCGTTCGAGCCAATTCCATGCGAAAGCCTGTCGGATGGCGGGACCGTTCGTAAAATTTTCCCTTTTTGCTCCAGTCAGGCGCGGGCTCTTCCATTCTCGGCAGTACCGGTCCCGTCACGACATCAGCCCCGTATTCCTGCTGGACAAAGAGCAATTGATCCAGCCAGTCAGGGGCCGGCTCCTCGTCATCATCGATAAAGGCGATCCCGTCATACCCGTCCGCACCAAGAGCCAAAGCCCGGTTTCGCGCATGCGAGATTCCCCTGCGCGTCTCTTGGCTGTACACCAGCTTCCATCGATAACTTTCCTGCCGCTGTAAGCAAAAATCCTGCGCGCTTGCCTCTGGGTCGTTGTCAATCACCAGAACGTGCACTTCCGGAGTACAAGCCTTTTCAAAGGTGAGAAGCTCCAAGCCTGCCAAAAGCCTTTTCAGTCCATCCGGGCGTTTGTAGGTGAGGACACCAATCGCTACCTTCATGCTTCCTCCCTCCCCGCCGGCGATTCATACCAGCGAATACGGCTTCTTCGTTCCGCCATTTTCATCTTTGGCAGCGAAAAGCCAAGGGCAATAAACAGTGTCCAAAAAAAGCTGTTGTGGTCCAGCAAAGTAGTCTCCGTCAGATTGCACAGCACCAGGTAGAACAAAAACAGCGTTGGCCAATCATGCTCCCAGCTCTGCGACCCCGTCTGATAGGGCAGCGCCCTGCGAATGCGGCTGAAAAAGCTGAGCAATACGAGGCCAAGACCAATCAGGCCGATGTCCAATGTGACGTCCAGAAAGCCGTTGTGGGAATTGGGCGGTTCCCAAAATGTGACCCTCCAGATATAAGCGGACTCTCCTTCCCATCCAAGCCAGAATCCGCTGTAGCCGTACCCGAGCCAAGGGTGCTGCAGAATCATTTCGCTCACGATGTCCCACAATCCGGTCCTGCCCGTCAGCGTCAGATCGCGGCCAAAATAGCGCAGAATCGGCTCCAGATACGAAAGAACCAGCAGGCTGACGCAGATGCCAGCCAAACCGACCGGCAGATAGAGGAGAATCCGCGCGTATTCATTCCAGCGCAGGGTCCGCAGGAAGGGAATGCAGCCCAGTAAAAGCAGAAAAACGATCAAGGCCGTCTTGGACTCCGACAAGAGCAGCAGCATGACACTTGCAACGAAGCCCCCGACCGTCAACCAGCGCGGCCATATCTTCATCATGAATAGAAGGAAAAAGACGATGGCACCCAGAGACATCAAGCGTCCCAACTGATTTTTATGAGGAAAAATCCCTCGCCAGGCTGAGCTTCCCTGATACAGCATCTTCCCGATGTCCGGCATCAGCACACTGACTACGATGCTAATGAGGGCCCCGCTCAACAAAACACAGGCGACCAGTTGAAATTGTTCTCGCAGGGTAAATCGCGACGCCAGGTATATCGCAAACAGATTGGTGCCTACGAATGCGACGCTTCTGCGCATCGTGATTTCCGGCGCAGCCGACCACAGCGCGGACAGTACGATCATCAGCAGGAGTACGAGAGAAAGCTTGTCTCGAGCCAGAATCGCGAGGACGCGTTTGCGGTGCACGAAGATCAGAACGGCTGCGATCCCGTATATGACTTTCCACACGGTCTGCAAGAGAGCATTGCCATCAGCTACGCTGTCCATCTGTCCAGCCTGGAAAAAAGGGAAAAATGCTTGCGCAAACAAAAGAAGTGTAAGGATGACGTACCCCTGCTCCAAACGCAGCCAGCGTTTTGCCGACTTCAGGCGCTTTTTCCGCGATTCTCCTCTCGTCTCAGCGATCACTCCATTGTGCAAATTTCGCCTCCTCATGGATCATGTGTCCCTCCAAGCGCACGGCGCGCTCACGACGCAACAGATATCCAATCATCACCCAGTAGCTGCAGCACAGCATCACATCGCCGACGATGCTGACCACAATCGCTCCCTTCCAGGAGTAGAGAGGCACGATGAGAATATGCAGGCCTGCCACGAGTATTGCGACCATGACCTGAATAGTGGAGCGCCAGCCTTGAAACCCGGCACCTGTCAATGCATCAGCCGCAAAAATGTGCAGACCCTTGAACAGCGGAATGATTGCCATCCAGCGAATCGCCTCGACAGCGAACAGATAATCCTCTCCCAGCACCCATGGGAGAATCGGGGCTACCAGATAGAGGACCAGCCAGGCGATCGCAGCGTAGACGAGCGAGAACGGAATCAGACGTTTGGCATACCTGACGCTTTTCTCGATCCCGTTCTTGCCTTCCTGAAAAAAGCGGGAGAATGCGGCACTCATCAGCGAATAGATCGGCGTCAACGCTACGTCTACGATTCTGCTTGCGGCAGCATAAATGCCGGCATGCTCGGCGGAAGCATAGCGAACCAGCATGGTTTTGCCGATATCGGAATAGACGACGAGCGAAGACAGGCTGATCGAAAAATAGCTGCCCTCCTTCAGCTCCGTGATCAGTTTGCGGATGTGAAAGCTTGGTTTCCCCAACTCCTTGATCACCAGCGTCAAGGCAGCCGACATCATCACGAGTGTCGTCATCAGATAGAGAAAGCCCCACCATTCGATACTGTGCTGCGAAGACATCCACGCCAGGGCGACAGCCCCCGCCAGCCTGATCCCGCCCATGAGCATGTTGAATTGCGCCGTTCGCTTCAAACGCTCCAAGGCTTGATAGGATTGGCCGCAGATCGAGAACACTCGATAGAAAATCAGATCGGACAAGGCTACCCAGAGAATCACCAACGGATGGATTGTATCCGGCAGGAAAAGCCCCCCAAGCGTCACGGCCAAGATCGTCAGCAATATCCCCGAGATCAGCGTCATCAGCAGGGCATTGCCCAGATATTCCGAGAATGCCGACCTGTCCCGCGATACATGCATGACGAGCAGCTCACCGCGCCCCAGGCTGGAAAAAGGGGCCATGATCGCGACCAGCGTAACGACTCCCATAAACAATCCATAGCCGTGCGCTCCCAATGTCCTGGCGATGATCACGAAGTATCCCATCTGCAAGACCAGCTTGACTCCCTCGCCCATCAGCATCCAAAGGGTATTTCGCAGCAAGAGGCTGTTCCAGCTTTGGCGCCATTCCAGCAACTGCTCTCTGAAACCGGAGAGCGGCCTCAGCATGTATTGCTCCGCATGACGACCTGTATCGTCCGGCAAATGATTTTGAGGTCCAGCAAAAAGGACATCTGCTCCAAGTACAGAAAATCATGCTGCAAATTCTCATGTATCGGCTTGTTGCGGTCCTGGCTGATCTGCCACAGTCCAGTCATGCCAGGTTTGACCAGAAATCGCTGCTTCTCGCGGATGGTATACACCTCTTCCACGATCTTTTTCTGTTCCGGGCGGGGACCGACAAAGCTCATCTCGCCGCGCAGAATATTCAGCAATTGCGGCAATTCATCCAGGCTTGTTTTCCGCAGAAATCGTCCGAATCGCGTAATTCGCGGATCCAGCTCGGAGGTCGGCGAGAAGCCTTCTGCGGGGACATCGGTGTGCATGGTGCGAAACTTGAAGATGGTAAATTCTTTGCCATGCTTGCCGATGCGGACCTGACGAAAAAGGATGCGTCCTGGAGAATCGAAATACAAAATGACAGCGAGCAGAAGAAAGAGGGGGAGGAGGAAGATGAGCAGAAAGAAGGCAAAAACAATGTCAAGTACACCCTTTACGCAACTCGCATACAGTGAGACAGTAGCCCTTGGCCGCGTAACTCGAATATAGTCCATATCTTCATCATCCTACGGGAAGCTTCCAATTGTTTACCAAATATTTGTGCTTGATGTTGGTCAAATACAAACCAAAATCTTTGTTCAATTCCTCATTTTTCATGGCAAACTCTACTGTTGCCTTCAAAAAACCGAACTTGCTTCCGACGTCATACAAGGTTCCTTCATAGCGATAAGCAAGCAAATCCTGCTCGCGTGCCAGCATCTGGAGCGCATCTGTAAGTTGGATCTCTCCTCCTACCCCTGGCTGGATCTGCTCCAGCAGGTCGAAAATACGCGGTTCCAGGATATACCGGCCAATGATCGCCAGATTGGACGGAGGATTGCTCTGCGGCTTCTCGACCAGATCATGAATCAGATCAAGGCGCTCTTCCATGGCGATCCCCTCGATGACACCGTACTTGCTCACTTCATTCCAATCCACTGCCTCGACTGCGATGACGCTGCATTGCCGCTGATCGTAAATATCCATCATCTGCCTGAGGCACGGAATCTCGCTGTCGATCACCATATCCCCCAGCAAAACTGCGAAGGGTTCATTCCCGATGAATTTGCGGGCGCACCAGATCGCATGGCCCAGACCCAGCGCTTCTTTTTGCCGGATGTAATGAATCTCCACCAAATTGGTCAAGCCTTCCACAATCTCGTACAGATCGGTCTTGGCGCGTTCACGCAGATTGACTTCCAGCTCGTAGTTCTTGTCAAAATGATCCTCGATAGCCCTCTTGCTTCGTCCTGTCACGATGATGATATCCTCGATTCCGGAGTTGACCGCTTCCTCGACGATGTATTGAATCGTCGGTTTGTCCACGATCGGGAGCATCTCCTTGGGCATGGCTTTGGTGGCGGGAAGGAACCGGGTACCCAGGCCTGCAGCAGGAATCACCGCTTTTTTAATCTGTTTCTTCATTACCATCACCTCCCACCTATTCGTGTTGTACCACGGGCTCCGGTTCGAATCCTGTCACCGGTCCTGGCTGCTCCAGATTCATCCGTTTTCTGTTCGTTTTTCTCCTCATCGCCTCCAAGGCCTCCATCCAGATCAGCACTCCGACCATCAGCACCAGACCCACGCCAAATGCCGCTGCCATATTGACCAGAGGCTTGGGAGATACGGGCTCCATCCCCGCTTCATACTCCGCTTCGTCCACGATCATGACGTTGTCGATGTTCATGAACAAATTGACGTTCTGGGAAAACGAGCGGGAGACTTCATTCGCAATCTGTACCGCGCGAAGGGGGTCCGTGTCGCTGTAGGTCACCGTGATGATAAAGGAAATGTTCGACGTTTTGACGTCCAATCGCTCCATGAGCTCTTCCGGTGTTTGGGACAAGCCCAGCTTGCGAATAACGTCTTGCGCCATCCTCCTGGTTTGAATCAACCCGCTGTACGTCTTGATGAGCTGTTGGTTGCTGAGGATGCTGTTGTAGAGGTCCTGCCTGTCCAGATCCTGTGGCTTCACCAGCATGGTCGTCGTCGCCGAATAGGTAGGAACCAGTACGAAATAACTGATATACCCACTCGCCAACACACAACACAACGGTATGGTGAGCATCAAGACCCAGCGCTTGCGAATGGCTTGGAGAACCAGCAATACAAACTCCAGATTCATGTGAGCATGGACTCCTTTTTCATTCTTTTCTAACCCACCACCCCTGGCAAACGTCAGGATGGCCCTCTAGGAAGGACCTCTCAGCGGTATGGATAGTCCATATTCCCCAAACTTAGTGCAAGTATATGTACAAAGAGTGGGAATATATGTCATATTCCCACGCCTTCCGTCTCCTTTTTTTCTGCCTGGATCGTTACGCTGGGACCAGGCTCTCCGACGAAACGCTCGATCTCCTGTTTGATTCGCAACCGCTCCTGAGCAGAAACAAAGTAGTAATAGACGCCTTCATGCATCCCGCCCTCTCCTTGCAAGCGCTGGATTTCGAGGTGGTCCAGGGAGCTTCTGTAATTCAGCATCAGCTCCTGCATGTCTCCCAGTGTGAGATTTGTTTTGAAGCTGTTGCCGATATTGGCCAGTATGTCGTCCATTTTGCCCACGGTGCTGATCTGCTTCGCCTTGCTCATCAATTCGCGGAGGATGAGCTGCTGTCTTTTATTGCGTCCAAAGTCGCCTTCCGGATCTTCATAGCGCATCCGCGCATAGGCAAGCGCCTTTTCCCCATCCAGTGCGATGAGCCCCTTGGGAAAATGATAGCCTTCATAGTCGAAGGCGAACGCATTGTCCACCGCAATTCCTCCCAGCGAATCGACGATCGCGGCAAAGCCCTCCATCTCCACCTTCACATAGTAGTCGACCGGAATGTCCAAAAAGCGCTCCACAGTCCTGACTGTCGCAGGGATTCCGCCTTTGCTGTAGGCGTGGTTGATCTTGTCCTCCTTGTCGCTGTCAGCGATGAAGGTACGGGTGTCCCGAGGAATACTGAACATCAACGTCTCTTTTTTCCCTGGATGGATCGCCAGAAAAATCAGTGTATCGCTGCGGCCGGGATCATTTCCCCTCTTGTCTACACCGAACAAAAGGAGCTTCAACGGTCTTTTGGCCTCCTCCTGCTTGGGTTCTTCGGGCTTGGGCTTTTCCGTTTTTTCGGCTGTGACGGAAGGCACGGGAGGAGGCGGTAGTGGTTCGTAGATGCTCTTGGCTGTTTGCTGCACTCGCTCAAATAGTTGGTACACGTACCACGTCGTTCCTCCCAGACTGAGCAGCAGCAGCCCGATGATGATGAGGCGCAATCGTTTCATTCACACGCATCTCCTGGTTCTTAGGCATCTGGATTCGTCCCATTACCAAGGTATTACGCTTCCCCTGATTTCTTTCCCACCGAAAAAGAATCGCCCCCTCCTCTCAATCGAGAAAAGGGGGCGGTCCATCAGCAGCGCCTGATCAGGAAATGCGGCGCAAATCCGGGTTATATCGTTGCACATAGGTATAAATGTCTTCTCCGGACAAAAAGCGGAGTTTGGGTGAACCCTCCTGTTGGCCGAGGTGGTCCAGCAGCTGTTCCTTTCCTTTTTCCACCCGGCGCTTGGCTGCTTCCGGCAAGGTGAGCACATGCGGCACGAGGAGCTGCAGATACCACTTGCCTTCTGCTTCCTCCGAGACATCAATCTCCAATTCCATATCGGGAGAATCAAACGCAAATAAATGATTAAACAAGGCTTCGCGCGTCCCGGTGTCGATGGCGGATACATCTGCGAGGCTGACGCTCAGATAATATTCGTCGTTGAACAAGATCATGTCGTCGTTGATTTCCTTATACGTTTTGAAGAGTGGGTTCGCTTCCATTCGGTTTGGCCTCCTAACAGGGTAGCGTGACGTTTTGTATAGCATACTATTTTACCGAACTTTCGCGCAACTTTTGGTTTGGTGGTTGTCGGACTGGAGTGGAGGGGAGGAAAAAAGGAAAACGCTCCAGGCGGGTTGGGATCTTCTCTTGGGGCATCTCTGGCCGCCTCCACTCCAATGGCGGAACCGCGGCCAAAAGCAGTCGTCTCGAGGGAAGGCATTCAAGGTGTAGAGTAGAGAACTGACGCTTTCTGGCGACCGTTTGGTCGCCTTACTCCTATCAGTTCCCCCTCATCAAACCGTACGTGAGGTTCTCCCTCATACGGCTTTCCGATGTTCTTC
>Ga0182742_1000240_pt1 | contig 103842 bp, 92 predicted proteins | sample eDN5th37CBELigMG_FD_128880 | JGI IMG/M metagenome (GOLD analysis project Ga0182742, IMG submission 128880) | Enriched Miracle-Growth compost microbial communities from Emeryville, California, USA - eDNA 5th pass 37_C BE-Lig MG (version 2)... ...
AAACGGGAGGAGAAAACGAGTTTTCTCCTCCCGTTTCATGACCATATCGCAACCTTTCAGCGGAGCTGAAAGGCGTGTGAAAAGTCCTTTTCACACGGATGAGTCAAATATCTAGCGGAAGAATCACGTTTACTACCTTACATGATAGAAAAGGAATTCCTATGTCGATTTAATAAGTTAAATATATATAATTTTTTGTTTTCAAACCTGAGATAAGATATACTTTTTTATGGATACTTGATGGAAGGGAGATAATAATCATTAAAACGATAGTTAATGCACTATTTATATTAGCAGGATTTTTATCTCTTGGATTGGGAATAATAGGAATTGTATTGCCTTTAATACCAACAACGCCGTTATTTCTTTTAGCGGCCTTTTGCTTTGTAAAAGGTTCTAAGAAATTTGATCGATGGTTTAAAGGGACGGACATGTATAAGAAATATTTAGAGGATTTTGTGAGAAATAAATCTATGACCCGAAAGCAAAAATGGAGTATTTTGCTGTTCGCGGATGTGATGATTGCGATTGCTTTTTTCCTTACTGACAAGATCTTTGTGAGAATCATCCTGCTGCTCGTTGTAGCTTATAAATATTATTATTTTATCTATAAAATAAAAACCGTTAATTAGTTAGGGCTGCCAAGGTAAAACTTGGCGGTCTTTTTGTTTTAAATGATGGAATAATTATGAAACAGTTACAAACCTTTATTCAATTAGTACGAATCGTACAAAAAAAATAAATCTGTGCGTATGAAAAACGACACAATTAACTGTATATTCGGAAAATATATAAAATTATAATAAATTTATAAGTAGTAATAAAGCTTACTAACAAAAATGAAGGGGTGTTGGAAATGGGTATTATGAGAATTGGCAGAGCTGAATTAAGAGTATTGGATCTTGAAGAATCTATAAATTACTATACAAATATTATTGGATTAGAAGAAGTAGGAAGAAGTGCAGGTAGAGTTTATCTGAAGGCTTGGGATGAATTTGATCATCACAGTCTGGTATTACAAGAGGCGGATTCTCCAGGACTTGATCACTTTGCTTTTAAAGTTCGGAATGAATCAGATCTTGAGTATTATGAAAGGAAAGTCGAACAATTCGGCTGTACATTAAAAAGAGTTTCAAAGGGCACCAGACTAGCAGAAGGGGAAGCAATTCGCTTTACACTTCCAACTGGGCATCAGATGGAGCTATATCATGAAATTGATCACCTAGGGAAGAGGACAGGAACCTTAAACCCGCATCCTTGGCCAGATGAAATGAAGGGGATTGCACCTCATCGCCTAGACCATGTACTTTTAATTGGTGATGATGTGAAGACAGTCACAAGATTGTTTACTGAGGTGCTTGAAATGTTCCAAAGTGAAAGAATCATGACTTTAGATGGGGAAGATATGGTGGGAAGTTTTATGCATGCTCAAAATGGGAAAGCACATGATATTGCTTTTATTAAAGGACCAGACAATAAATTACACCATGCAGCCTTCAAGGTTGAAACCTGGTTTGATGTATTGCAAGCTGCAGATCGACTTGCTAGATATGATGTACCAATTGAAGTAACACCTACACGCCATGCTATGACAAGAGCAGAAACCATCTATTTCTTTGATCCATCTGGAAACCGAAACGAGGCTTATTCAGGCGGATATATTACATATCCTGATTCACCTACAATTACATGGACAGAGGATAAAATTGCCCATGGAATTTTCTATCATAGAAAAGAAATGATTGAATCATTCGTTAATGCGCTTACTTAATAGAAAGAGGTTAAGATATGCCAATCATTGAAGTAAAGTTATTTGGTGAACTTTCACCAGACCATAAAGAACAATTGATTAAGGAAACATCTAACACAGTTTCAACTGTTTTAAATCTTCCATTAAGTACCGTGCGTGTGCTGCTCTATGAGCTGCCAATGGAAAATTGGGGCATTGAAGGAGAATCGGTAAAGCAGAGGCTGGAAAAGACAGTAAAATAGAAAGAACTTTTTCTTTATCCGTCTTTGTAAGCGGTATCACACTGAATTGAAAGCATGAATAGGAACTCTCGCTACCTATATATAAGGAGGAATATGCATTATGGCTACTGATAACGTTTTGTTAAAGGGGAAAATGGATAGAGAAACATTGCTTGCCAATGCTGAGGTTATTGGAAAAATGGCTGAAGCTGAAGCAATGGAGGCTGACAAAAATGGATATCTTTCTGATAAAGTATCCCAAGCTATGAAAGAAGCAGAGTTTCATAAATTGTTGAAACCAAAGAAATATGGCGGTTATTCAGTAGACTTAACAACGTATACGGAAATGATTCGTATAGTAGCCCGCCATAGTATGGCAGCAGCTTGGCTTGCTTATTTCTATTCTGCCCATGAAGTTTGGCCTGCCTATCTTCCGCCAAAAGGAAGGGATGAAGTTCTCGGAGGGGACACGCTGCTTGTTGATGTTGTTGCTCCTGTCGGTAAGGTTGAAAAAGCTGGAGAGGGCTTCCGACTATATGGACAGTGGAATTTCTGCAGTGGTGTTCTTTCAAGTGATTGGATTGGTCTCGGAGCACTGGCAGAACTAACTGAAGGAGAAGGACCTGAATATTGTTTATTTGTACTGCCAACATCTGATGTTGAGATAGTCCGTAACTGGGACACGATTGGCATGCGTGGTACAGGCAGTAATGGCGTTCTTGTTGAGGGTTCCTATGTTCCGCCGCACATGGTATTACCTGCTAAAAATTTATTTGCAACCGGAGTTCCTGTTGGAGGGGATTATGATGAGAATGACCCTATCTATCGGATGCCGTTTATGCCGCTTTTCTTACTGGGATTCCCAGCGGTTTCAATCGGCGGTATTGAAAGACTCATTTCAATATTCCAAGAGCGTACTGAAAAACGCGTTCGTGTCTTTAAAGGTGGGTCTAATGAAAGTAAATCCGGTGGCAGCCAGCGTCTTCTTGCTGAACTAAAAATAGAATTAGCAGCATGCTTGGGGCTTTTAGATCGTTATATTCAAATTCTTGAAAAATGGCAGGAAGAAGGAAGAAATGTTGTTTCAGATGAAGAGCGAGAGGAAGTATTCGCAATAAGAGGGCATGTTGCAGCTAAAACAAGAGACATGGCTGTCAAAATTTTGACGACACTTGGAGGAACTGCCATTTATAAAGGAGATCCTGCTGAACTATTTACAAGAGATATTTTAGCAGTGAGTTCTCACCCTAACAGCTTATGGGAAGATTCAATGGCTGCTTATGGAAGAACGTTATTTGGATTACCTGGTGATCCTGTTTGGTAATCGTGTAATAAGTTTCACTTTTTAGTTTCGTTGATAAAGCTGGGGAAGAATTGAAGATTAGTTGATGATCTTCAATTCTTGAACCAATGCCCCAAAAACAGATTATATCACATTGAAGCGCAAGTGAGAGAACAAATTTATCATGGTGTAGCTTATGTACGTCCTGATAGTGCAGAAACCTCTATATTTGAGGTCCAGGTAGTATTACCGCTTAAAAAAAGCAAGGATTTGATAATAAAACTCAAATGGCTTAATCAAGTAACAGATGCGGAACGAATAAAACCATCCAAACTAGCAGCACGTGCATCATATATGTTCTGACTTTTTCGAAAACAAAAAAGGGATTTTCCCATTTTGATAGAATAATAATAATTGCCTGTCCAATTAGATGGTAATGGTGGATATTCCCTTTTTTGTTATATAACAATACTTTATTAAAAAGATGTGTTGAAAGGAAAGGGAGTGGAAGTATGTTAAATATAAAAGTATTGGATCAAAATGGATCTAGTATTACTTGTGATGAAAATGAAAGCCTTCTAGATGCTTCAAATAGACAAGGTGTTAAAATCCCATATGCCTGCAAGGGAGGGGGCTGTGGACTGTGCAAAGTTAAAATAGAAGAAGGAGAATATTTTAGAAAGAAAATGTCTATGGCGGCTTTGCCTGAAAGTGAAAGAGAGTTAAACTACACTCTTGCATGCAAAACATATCCGAGAAGTAATATTACAATCTTGACCGATTTACCAAAGGTTGCAAATCCCCTATAGGTGGTGAATACATGGAAGCTAGTGGACTTTATTTAGAGCAGATATATAACGTTCCTGGTAAACCCATCAAAAATGTTTCACTAGATCGCATGTTAACAATTCCTGCATCTGCACTCGGCACACTCCGCCAGGAACTTACGGAAACTATTGGTTTAGAACGGACGAAGGGGTTCTTGCTAAGGTATGGGTGGCATTGTGGAATAAGTGATGCAGAAAAGATAAAGAAAATGACTTGGGATACGAAAAAAGAGCTTCTGCGTGCAGGACCTAAACTGCATATTCTTCATGGCTATTTAAAGGATGCACAAGAGGTAGCAGTAGAGGTGGATTTTTCTACTGGAACAATCAATCATGAAGCAATTTGGAAAAACTCATATGAAGCCGAGGAGTATCTCAGAATTTTTGGGAAAAGTGACCAGCCGGTTTGCCATACACTTGCCGGTTATGCCAGCGGCTATTTATCAACAATTCTTGGAAAAAAGGTCATTACTAAGGAAATTGAATGTATGGCAATGGGGCACAAACACTGCCGTGCCGTTTGTCATACGATAGAAGAATGGAATGGAAAAGTAGATGGGGAACTCAAATATTATGAGTCTAACAACATCATAGATGAACTTGACGATACTTTCAAAAAATTAAAAGCTGAACGGGACAACCTTAGTAAGTTTTATGAGGCCCATCATATTTTAACAAAAGAAGTACTTCGGGAAAGTAATTTAGGCTCAATTGCAAAAGCGCTTTATAAGATTAGTGAGTTACCGGTTTTTATTGTAAATGAGGAAATGAATCCGCTTGCAACAGCAGGGGCTGTAGAGCAAGATATTATTTGTTTTACAGACAACTTAAAAAGTATACAGAAATCTTTAAATGGCTTAGGGGAAATTAATAAATCAACTAATATAGGATTGTCCCATGACATGTATACACTCATAACCCCTATCTACTTGAATAAAAAAATAGTAGGTTATTGTTCTTTTCTTTATCGTGATCAAGTACCGCAAGAGGTTGATCAATTATTTTTGGAACAGGGATCCATGGCGTGTTCACTTTATTTAATGAATGAACGAACACGTATTATGACAGAGCAGCGAATTCAAGGAAACCTATTAGATGATTTATTAGCCAACAGAATCTCCGAAGATGAAATAAGGAAAAAAGCTTTCTACATTGAATTTCAATTAGCAGGACCCTATTTTATGATTGGACTTTCTAAACCGAAGGAAAGCTTGGAGGGTATGGGTGAGTATGGTGCCTTGCATGGGTTGACGAGTGATATTTCCCTATTCCTTAAAAATCGAAAAATCAATGCGTTGCTTGGGGAAAAACGGGGACATATAGTCATTTTACTGTCGGAAGGATTGCAGCTAAATAGTACGAAAAACAAAGAAGGTTTCTGCCAATCTCTTATTGATTATTGTTCCAGGAAACATCCCGAGTATCAATTAAAAGCAGGCATTAGCTCTAGTATTGAGCGAATTGAAGAAGCAGTTCAGCTATTCGATGAATGCTTATCTGCATTAAAGGTTACAAACGATAGAAGAAAAGTTATATTTTTTGACTCTTTAGGAATTGAGGGAGTCATGTATCACATGAAAAATGTTAAGCCGATTGAAACATTTATCAAAAAAAAATTAGGGAATTTAATAAAAGAAGATAAATGTAAAGACATGGAATTAACGAGAACGTTATACTGCTACCTTAGTAATGGAAGTAATCTTTATAAAACAGCCCGAACGATGAACCTATCCATCAGCGGGATACGATACCGATTACGGAAAATAAATGAAATTCTAGAAACAGATATCAATAATCCAAAGGTTGGGTCCCAAATCTTTTTAGCCCTTCAATTTTTTATCTATTGGGGAGAGATTGATTTGGAAGCCGATGTGGATTTGAATATAGATGAATTTTAAGAGATTATTATTTATGGAGGGAATTGTTTTGCAAAGTCTATATGAATACACTGTTTACTTACCGTCAAATTTGGAAACAGGTAAAAAGTATCCTGTTATTTTCGGGTTACATGGAATCGGATATAACGAAGAGGACATGATCTCATTAGTGAAAGGTCTACAGGAAGAGTTTATTCTCATTGGAATCCGTGGAAATCTTACATATGAACAAGGATATGCTTATTATTATTTAAAAAGCTATGGTAATCCTGAACGTGAATTATTCGATTCTAGCATAGAGAATTTGAAAGAGTTTATCAAAAATGCATGTAAACAATATCCAGTTGATGAGGAACGGAAGTATGTGATTGGTTTTAGCCAAGGAGCGATTCTTAGTATGAGCCTTGCTTTAATTCTTGGGGACTCGATTAAGGGGATTGTTGCTATGAATGGTTATATACCGGAATTTGTGAAGGAAGAATTCCCGCTTAAATCCATTCGGCAGACTGCTTTTCTCGTCATGCAGGGCGAAAAGGATGAGATATTTCCACTTCATATTGGATTAGAAAATTATGAGTACCTACAGCAGCATGCGGGTTCTGTTAAATATACCATCTATCCTTCTGGACACGTTGTGACTGAAGAAATGAAAAATGATTTAGTTTCTTGGATTGCAAAGGATGTGGCTAAAGAGAAAATTAAGAAATAATTTACTTTCCAATATAAAAATGAAAAAGGCGTTCCGGTAAAAGGAGCGTTTTTTCTTTGTGTGGAAGAATTTAATCTCTAAGTGTAAAATAGCCCTATAATAGAAGAAATATTGAAGTATTAGGAGTGACGAAGGAAGTGTATTTAACACTAAAAGAAGCAGCGGAGTATTTGTCATTATCTGAGTCTGTTATTGAAAAGCTCATTCAGCAGAAACGCATTCGAGCCATACATGATGGAGAGCAATATTTGCTCAGCAAGGAACAATTCTCCACTCATTTTAAGCAGCTTGAAAAGTACAAGGAACTGGTAGAGGAATATTTGAGTGAACCGATTCCAGAGGACCGCGATATAAAGGATGAGGACTAAAGAAAAAGGCGTAGACAGTATTGATGTCTAAGCCTTTTTTGTCCGTAAATGACTTACTTTTATAGTTCTTTCCCACGGTCTGTTATGCCAGCGTTTCAGTGCAAGGAGCCCTCTAATCCATTCGTCCATTCCTTGGGCAATCCAAACACCAAGTAATCCTAATCCAAAGTGAACTCCTAGTATATAGCTAAAGACAACGGCAATTCCCCACATGAAAATAATTCCTGTAATAAGTGGGAAACGGGCATCACCAGTTGATTTTAATGTATTCATTAATACAATATTCATCGCTCTTCCTGGCTCAATAAAAACAATCGCCCATAAAACAGGTATGCCGACAGTTAAGATATTTATATCATCAGTAAAGATGCTTAAAATGGGTGAACCAATAAAAGCGATGATTAATGAAACAGTTAAAGAGGCTACCATAGAGATTTTAAGTGTACGTATTCCACGCAGAAAAGCACGCTCAAACTCCCTTCCGCCAATATAACGGGCAACTAAAATTTGCGTACCCATTGAAATCGCCATTGTAAACATAAAACAAAGCATGGAAATGTTAAGAATATAAACGCGGGCTGCAAGAGATGAAGCGCCAAGAGATACTACGATGCCCGTAATAATTAGTTGTGAAAATTGGTAGGATAAACCTTCGCCAGCAGATGGAAGTCCTATGGAAAGCAATCCTCGAAAATCATCAGGATTAAATTTTAGGATGTCCCGTAATTTGATAGAGAATGAAAGCTTTTTATACAATAGATAAAGAAGTAAGATAACTGAAATGGCCCGTGCAGCCACAATCGCCCAAGAAACACCACTTACACCTGTTACAGGCAAGCCGAATATACCTGAAAGAGCGAAGATATTTCCTCCGATGCTTATAATGTTCATAAGTAATGTTACATACATTGATTCTTTTGTGTAACCATAGCTCCTTAGTACAGCGCTGAGTGCAAGAGAAAGGGATTCAAAAAACAGTGAAAGTCCGCATATCTTTATGAAAATAAGTCCATAATCAAATACCTTACCTTGAACATCAAATAGCCTCAGAAAATATTCCCCAAAAAAGAAGACAATGAGAGCAACAATGACACCAAACCAAAAGTTCATTCCAAAGGCAGAGCGAGCCATTTGTCTAGCTTGCTGCAGCTGTCCTGCACCTAGCTTTTGTCCAACTAAAATCGTTGCACCAATTGATGTTACGTTGAAAACTAAAATAAAGATATTTAGTAGCTGGTTCGCTACACCAACGCCTGCAGCGGCAGAGTCTGAATAATGACCAAGCATGAAGGTTGCAATAATCCCCATACTCATATGCAATGCTATTTCAATAAAGAGAGGCCAAGTTATTTGAAAGAGAGTTTGTTCTTTATAGTTGCCGGTTTGTTCATTCAACTTCCTTTTTCGCCCCTTTGCTTTTTTATTTGACAATACTAATCTATTTTAATCCTATTTTATTAAAAGTAAAGGGAAATAGTTTAATTGAACAACAAAGTCTAAATAGAGGGAAAATTGAGTTGGCGAAATAAGGAAGATATAAGAAGAAAGCTTGAAAAGAGGTATCGAAACAGGAATTTTTCAAAAGAAAAAACTTAGATTCATCATAATCTAAGTTTTCATAGTAAATGAACCACCACAATTAAAGAGAGTAAGAGATAGTGCTTTTTTCTATCTAATAATAAACATATGGGCATGCCATTAATTGACAAGCATTAACGAGCATTGAATTTGCCTCTTTTATTTTTTCATTATCCAAATCCTCTAATGCTGTAGCAATCCTAATAAAGGCTTTATATTGGAGATTGACTCCGATAATACAGTCTTCATGGATTCTTTGCAGGGAGGGCGAAGTTAGTTCTATGAGTTCAAGCCTCGTTAAAAACTCGTAATAAACAGGAATAATGTCATAAATCAACGTATTATAGAGTTCCTGATCCGTTGTATAATCTTCTCTTGTAACGCGCTCAAAGGCAGCTAGCGCTTCATCCTCTAAATGGGAAATTTCCGCGAGCTTATCCTGTAAATAAAAGTGTACCTCCTTTTGAATCGGATCCCGATAACAACAGGCAAGAATTGAGGTTGAGAATAAATCAGGAGTCAAAATCCATCTTTTCAATTAAGTATCACCTCCATGGGTTCAATGTATGAAGTTTAAAATATAAATATACATTGATTTCTAGATGTGCAGGTAGCCCATTACTGTATCTTCTTAGATTCGTTTCTTCCATTTATCTTTAAAGCATAATAAAAAAGACCCGATTCAAAGAATCAGGCCGCTTTATAATTATCTCACTCTTAACGGGCAGTAAGACTCCCACCTCAAGATTCTGAGGATACAAAAGAAGCTAGGTGAGAGATCTAACTGCCCGTAAAAGTCCGATAAGTGCGATAAGGTCTTTTCTTAGGGACTTAGCCCTTGGAAAAGCCAATCAGGTTCCGCGTGACTAATCATCAGTGGGGATGAGGAAAATTCCCAGTGGTGGAAGTCTTCTTTATAATTTAAATGAACTTTTTAAAGAAACAATCATATTAAAGACCGCTTTTTCCGGTGTAGAATGCTTTGAATCTACGTTGAAATAGCCATGGCGGAAAAACTGGAATTTATCCTGCGGCTTAACGTCCTTCATATTAGGCTCGATAAAACCTTGAACCACTTTTAGTGAATCCTTGTTTACATGGTCGAGGAAGGTTGTTTCTTCACCGGATTCGGCCGCCTCGTTTAATTCAGCATCCAGAATCAGCGGCTCATATAGACGGAATTCGGCTGGAATAGCTTGAGTTGCCTCCACCCAATGAAGTGTTCCTTTAACCTTCCGACCGGTAAAGCCTGTTCCGCTCTTTGTTTCAGGATCATACGTACAGCGAAGTTCAATGACATTTCCATTTTCGTCTTTAATTACTTCTTCACATTTAATGAAGTAAGCATGCTTTAAACGAACTTCATTGCCGGGGAAGAGACGGAAATATTTCTTTGGCGGGTTCTCCATAAAGTCATCTTGTTCAATATAGATTTCACGGGAGAATGGAATTTGTCTGACCCCCATTTCTGGATTTTCCGGGTTAATTTCCGCTTCGAGCATTTCCACCTGTCCCTCAGGATAGTTAGTAATAACCACCTTTAAAGGTCGTAAGATACCCATTGTACGAGGTGCTTTTAGTTTCAAGTCTTCTCTGACAAAATGTTCTAACATGGCTGAATCAGCAGTACCTGAACTTTTGGAAACGCCGGTTTCTTTTACAAATTCACGAATCGCTTCAGGCGTGTATCCTCTTCTTCTTAGGCCTGAGATGGTTGGCATACGAGGGTCATCCCAGCCATCTACGTAACCTTCTTCAACCAGTTGTTTTAGCTTACGTTTACTCATAACTGTATTGGTAATGTTTAAGCGTCCAAACTCATATTGATGAGGTTTGCTTTCCATTTCACATTCTGCCACAACCCAATCATAAAGTGGACGGTGGTCCTCAAATTCAGTTGTACAAATCGAGTGGGTTACCCCTTCAATGGCATCTTCTAGTGGATGGGCGAAATCATACATTGGATAAATGCACCATTTATCACCTGTGTTATGATGCGTTGCATGTGCAACACGGTAAAGGACAGGGTCGCGCATATTTAAATTTGGTGATGACATATCAATTTTAGCTCTAAGCACCTTCGAACCATTTCCGAATTCTCCATTTTTCATGCGTTCAAACAAATCAAGGTTTTCCTCTATTGAACGGTCGCGGTATGGGCTTTCCTTTCCAGGTTCTGTTAAAGTACCGCGGTATTCACGAATTTGCTCAGCAGTTAAATCATCTACATAAGCCTTGCCTTTTTTGATTAATAGCACAGCACGTTCATACATTTCATCAAAATAGTTTGAAGCGTAGAAAAGTCCGTCCCATTCAAAACCAAGCCATGCTACATCCTCTTTAATGGAATCAACAAATTCCTGGTCTTCCTTTGTCGGATTCGTGTCATCAAATCGTAAATTCGTCTTTCCATTAAATTCATCGGCTAGTCCAAAGTTAATGACGATTGATTTCGCATGACCAATATGTAAATAGCCATTTGGCTCAGGAGGAAAACGAGTAATAATTTCTTTGTGTTTTCCTGACTCGATATCTTCCTTTATAATACTCTTAATAAAATTAGATGAGTTATTTTCCAACCTAAATCAGCCTTTCAACATTATATTTACACTATTATAGCAAATAAAAAAGCAACCCTAAAATGAATTTGAGATATTTTCTTATTATACCCATAATTTCTTAACAACAACCTTTAATGCCTTAAAGCATTAGGGGACAGTCCCCCGCCGCTTTAAAGCGCTGGGGGACTGTCCCCCAACACAGTACTGTGCTAAAATGTTATAAAAATTTAAGCATAATGACATTATTTTTGCGGGTGTATGTTTGGTAGAATAAAAGGATAGGGTATTATGAGTAAGGCAGAGTAATATTTACATATAGATATGGAGTGAATTTTACTTGGAGGGGCGTGAAGTTGTGACAACAGAAAAACCATTGATTGATAAAATGTATTATGAAACCTTTCTGGAGGGTAATCCGAATTTGGCTCCAATTCAAGTTCTCGGGGAAGCATACATGGAGGAGCAGAAAAAGGATATTCCTGATTTATCAGCGATTCGTTTTGCTCAAGGTGAAGTGTATTTTCATAATAAAGACTATGAAGCAGCAATTTTTAAATGGGAGAATATCCAAAATGAATGGGAACCGTGGGCGAAGAAAAACATGGGTGATGCCTATTTTGAACTTGGACTCTTGCCAACAGCTGAAGAAATTTATAAATCCATTGAAACAGAAGATATGACATTGCAAACAGAGGTTGCATTAAAATTATTTTCTTTATATATAAGGCAGAAGGATCATGAGGCTGCCAGTCAGGTGATTAAGGAAACTGTTGCGCGAAATCCGGATTATGAAAATGTTACGGCTCTGGCACGTTCCTTTTTTGAAGAGCATCAGGACTGGTCAAGCGCGATTGAACTTGCCTGGGATGAAGCCATCAGGCTTGAATCTGTTAAGTGGTATGAGGCATTGACTGGCTATGCAGTCAAAGGTGTAACGCAAATAAAGGAGCCGGCATTCTTTGAAGAAGGATTGTTTGTTTTAGCAAAGGTTGACAGCGAACTCTTTGAAAAGCTTGCGACTGCCCTTTGGAACAATTTTAAGAAAAGTGAAGCTCATCTTGAATGGGTTATGGTCATGGACCGAGTCATTGTAAGGATTAGTCCCGAAAATATTGGCAACTGGAATACTCTTTCCAGCTTATACGAGGAGTCCTATTTACGCTTAATCAATGGAACCCATTTGATTAGTGAAGTTGGGACAATGATCCCAAGCCTATTATCAAACTGGATGAAAATATGTGTTCCGAGTCATGCTTTGGCAGCTGCAGCAGCTGTAATCTCGTGGAATGAAATGTTCCCAAGGACACTTAATGCTGCGACTGTCTATGAGGCGGAAAACAAATTATTAGAGCTTGAAAAACAAACGAGCGGCTACGAAGAAGCAGTAAGGCTTTCAAATGAGGTTTTACATTGGGCGGCGAAGAATGAATTACATGTGACCAAATCATTGACATGGATTATGAATGCTATCAAGAATCAAGAGTCATATAAGCTTTTAGTGGTTGGAACAGATGAAAGCGGGAAATCCACATGTATCAATTCAATGGTTGGATATCCAATTCTTCCAGAAGATAACAAAGCGTTAGTGTTGCTGGATTATGATGAGAATCCAGGAATCAGGGAGATTGCAGATTCAGAAATTATTGAGGTGGAACGAATTGAAGAGCAGCCTTCGTTTCGTTACCAGCGTTCCTATCATGCGAAGCTGGATAGTTCATTTCTAAAGAATCACCGTATCTCACTTATGGATACACCGAGCATCAATGACAGCAATGAAGTACTGTCCTGTTTACATGCGGCAGACGGTGTGTTATTTGTTTTAAATGCAAATAACCCTTTTACTGAAAAAGAACAGCAGGTACTTCAGCAAATTAGAGAAAAAATGCCGAATATTGATGTGCATTTTCTATTAAATAAGATGGATGCCATCTACGATGAGAGTGACCAGACAATTGTTGAAACGAAGACGAAAGTAAAGAAGGCCGTACCAAATACCGGTGTATTTGCTTTTTCTCCGCATTATGAAGAGAATAGTCAGGGCAGTGACTTTGGGAAATTTTTTGCTTCTCACTATATGCAGAAGAATATTGTTGTCAGACGTACAACAAACCTGCTTTATTTTATTAGAAGACTAATCGTATATTTATTAAATAAAAGAATTGAAAAAGAAAATTCTCTTGTTGATTCTATTAAATGGAATGAGGAAATGCTTTCAAAATTAAATGGAGCGATACATCAAATCGGTGATAAAGAATCTGAAAAAGTACAAGTTTTGTCGAGAGGTTATCAGTCCATTAAGGAAAATATGAAAGCGGAATTGCTTCAAAAGATTCCGCAGATACTCAAAGGGTGCTCTGAATATATCAAGGAAAACAGTGATTTTGGACATTTGCATCTTGAATTAAATGAAGAGATGAATAGGCGAGTAGAAGAATATTTGACGGAAGCAGCCCTTCCTCAATACTACAACCATATCCAAAACTGGATTGGGGAATGTACAGCAGAATTTAATGATGTACAATTTTCAATCAATGAGATGTGCGACAGCTTCAACAGTTTATATGATGAGGAAAAACTGCAGCTTGACTGTGATTTCAAGGTTCTTGATGATTGGCGCCGTGATGCAGACCGTTTAACGACAGCTATTCATTGGGAGAAAATGAATATCCTGCTTCGTTTCACACCGTCCCAATTTTTATTAAAGAGCGCCGGCAAACTGCTAGGAAGTATTTCGCAAAATAAATCGATGCTGTATAACAAATATAAGCAATATGTCGAAACAGAGGATTATCATGAAGCAGCTATTCATATAGCAAACAGATTCCTGCAGCCTTTCGAACTGTTTGAAAAGTCGATTGAACGTGATATTAAGATGTTCTTTAGAAATCCACTAGCAATATTGAATCAAACGGTTGAGGAATCCCGTTTGGAGATTGCTTCCAATAAGGAGGAATTAAGTAAAATGAGGGAAAATCCTGAATACTACCAGGATCCGCTCACCTTCTTTGAATTAAAACTTCGTCAAAATGAATGGCTTGATCAAAAGGACAGTAAAATACCTGTTTAATGAAAAACGAGGGGTTTAAGATTTCAGGGCCGAAGTAAGCCAGATATCTTAAACCCCTTTTTAAAATGAATAGATGGCAGCATGTATAGACACTCCAGAGAAAAGACTATTCACGGGCACGATAAATTCTTTTCATAAGAGCGATGAGGAGTGGGATATATTGGGAACTGTTATGCTGAACAGCGCAAAGAAAAATATAAAAAAATGATGGAAAGTCCTTTTCGCTTTTTCCGCGGAAGCGCCTACTTATTTTATTATGACATGTCCAATGTCCCGTTTTCATTTCATACACCTGCGGATAAACCGACATGGATCCAAGGTGATTTACATATGGGCAGGATGATTTAGTATTAGAGGTCAAAGAAGTTCGTACTCCGGTTCCTGCTTATTTCCTGCCTTATCGGGAATTATTTTGGCAAAAATATCAGCATCAGGGCCACCGTGTCATTACTACGCAAAAAGCGATGCATCATATGGAGGACCTTATTTAGGTTATTTAACCATTGATGACCGCCATTCCTATGTTCGGGAACGGTCGCCGTATAAAAAGAAAGTGAAAGCAAAATTAATAAAAACCATTGCGGACGTGGATTCAACACTAGAAATAATGGGGAGAGTTACGGCAAAAATTCATGCTCGTGCAGACGCGGATTTTCTTGATGAGCTGTTTGCGCATCATAGTGAAGAAGAGATACTGCTTGCGATAGGAAATCAATTTGAAACATTTTGTACTCAGATTGTTTTTTCTGCTATCACCTATAAGGAGCAGGTGAAAAGAGATTACGAGCTTTTCTGCGAATGGGTTAAAAAGGAATTTCATGCAGCGGAAGAACCTGTCATGAAATCATGACAGATAATCGGTAATCTGATTTAAATGATGGAAAACCATGGACACAAAGGTAAATATTTGGATAAAGAATCTCAGAAATGAGATTCTTTTTACTTTACCCGAATAAACATTACTAATGATCTTTTAAAACATTCAGAACCAATAATTAGAGTTCGTTAGGGGGGTTTTTCGTGGGCATTGGCTATATTAATGGCAAATATATTGAATTAAATGAAAATGCCGTTCCAATTGAAGAAAGGGGCTGTCAATTTGGCGACGGTATTTATGAGGTGATTCGTGTATACAATGGGAAGCCCTTTATGTTGGATGAGCATTTGGCAAGACTAATAAAAAGCGGCAATGCGATTAAACTTCAAATCAAAAAAAGTATTGAGGAATTTCGGATGCTGGTAAAAGAAGCGATTTCTCAATCCGGGCTTTCCAATTGCAGTGTTTATTTACAGATAACCCGGGGAATTTCAGCAAGAAATCATCTTTTTCCGGATGTACCTGTTTCCATTTCCATGACTGTCAAACAAATTGTTCCTTTACCCCATTCTATCTGGGAGAAGGGAGCTGCTGCAATCTTTCATGAAGATGAGCGCTGGGCTAATTGTTATATAAAATCACTAAATTTATTGCCGAATGTCCTAGCTAGACAAACCGCTTATGAACAAGGCTGCTTTGAAGCTATTTTAGTTAGAGATGGGATGGTCACAGAAGGAACAAGCTCAAATGTTTTTATTGTAAAACAAGGAAAGGTATATACTACCCCTTTATCAAGAAATATTCTTGCAGGCATAACAAGGATGGTTGTCAAGAAAATAAGTGAACAATTGAGCGTTGAGTTTATCGAACAATCCTTTTCCAAAGAAGACCTCTTACGGGCAGATGAAGTTTTTATAACCAATACGACTTCAGAAATAGTCCCGATTGTTAGTGTAGAAGGGAAAACAATTGGGAACGGACATCCGGGGGAAATCACGACGAAACTATATCATAAACTGCAGCAGTTTGTTGCAGACTTAAAGGAGCAGCGATGAATATTATCGATCTGCATTGCGATGCATTAATGAAGCTTAGGGATGCAAAAGGAACACTATCCTTTGCTGACGGTGCTGATTTAAATACAAATAAAGAAAAGCTAATAAAGGGAAATGTAAAGGTACAGTGCTTTGCCATTTTTATTGATCCTGACATTCCTTCAGACCTGCAATTTCAGGCTGCCCTTGAACAGATTGGTTACTTTTATTGCGAGGTACTAGCGAAGAATCCCGAAATGAAGCAAATCACTAGATGGTCTGACTTTGACCATCTGCAAGACGGACAAATTGGGGCTATGCTGACACTTGAAGGGGTAGAGGCAATTGGGAATGACATCACGAAGCTTCATATTCTATACCAGTTAGGTGTGCGTTCGGTAGGTTTAACCTGGAACCATGCGAATCTTGCAGCCGACGGCGCTTTAGAGCCGCGTGCAGGCAGGCTGACTGTATTTGGGAAAGAGATTGTTCGGTGGAATAATGAACATCGCATATTAACAGATGTTTCCCATTTATGTGAACAATCTTTTTGGGATGTAATTGAGTTGGCCAAATATCCGATTGCAAGTCATTCCAATTCCCGCAAGCTTTGTAATCATCCTCGAAACTTATCAGATGAACAAGCGAGGGCAATATTTAGAAGGGGTGGTATGATTCATGTTGTCTATTATCCCGATTTTATTAAAGAACAGGGAACTCTAGCTACGATTGATGACCTAATTGCCCATATTGATCACTTTTGCTCGTTAGGGGGAAAGAAACAGGTTGGATTAGGATCTGATTTTGACGGGATTTCTGTATTTGTTCAGGATTTAGAAGATGCATCCATGCATCAAAACCTAATTGAAAAGCTGCTTCGCTATTTTAAGGAAGAGGACGTCAGAGGGTTTGCCTATCAAAATTTTCTTAATCACCGACCGCAGGATATGTAGTTATTTGGAGGATTCTGGACGGAGATTATTTGTTATTTTCTTTGAAAAAAGAAAACAATGTCGAATGTCTTTATTAGGAGTACAAATGTCCTTTCTGAATAGAAAAAACTATTGCAATTTTGTAAAAAAGGGAGGATAATAAGAAAATAAATTTGACTGAAAATTAGGGTATGGGAGATGACGAAATGAAGGTAGTAAAATTTGGCGGTAGCTCATTGGCATCAGGAACTCAGGTTGAAAAAGTGTTTAATATCGTTTTGTCTGATCCTGAAAGAAAAATTGTTGTCGTATCAGCACCTGGAAAACGATATAGCGATGATATTAAAGTGACAGATCAATTAATTTCATTAGGTGAAGCTTGTTTAGCTGGTAAAACGGTTGAGGATGAATTGAACGCTGTTTTAAAAAGATATTCACTTATTGCAGAGGAATTACAAGTCTCTTCAGCAGTGATTGATGAAATTGAGCAAAATTTACGGTCAATTATGAATCAGGATAAAAACAATTCGGAGTTGTTTATAGAAGCAATGAAAGCAAGCGGAGAAGACAATAATGCAAAGTTGATTGCGGCTTATTTTCAATCAAAAGGTGTAGAAGCGCATTATGTCAATCCAAAAGAGGCGGGACTTTATGTCACAAACGAACCTGGTAATGCCCAGGTACTGCCGGAATCCTATGATAACTTATACCGTTTACGTGAGCGGACAGGTATTTTAATTGTACCTGGATTCTTTGGTTACAGTAAAGAGGGCGACGTTTTAACCTTCTCGCGCAGCGGTTCCGATATTACAGGTTCAATTTTAGCAAATGGTGTGAGAGCGGATTTGTATGAAAACTTTACAGATGTGGATGCTGTTTACACTGTTAATCCATCAATTGTTAATAATCCAAAAGAAATTCGTGAATTAACATATCGTGAAATGCGTGAACTTTCCTATGCGGGATTTTCGGTGTTCCATGATGAGGCATTAATCCCTGCTTTCCGGGCTGGTATTCCTGTACAGGTCAAGAATACAAATAATCCTTCTGCACCTGGGACGAAAATTGTGAATAATCGGGCAAATACTAATGGGCCTGTGATTGGTATCGCAAGCGATGATGGTTTTTGCTCCATTTACGTTAATAAGTATTTAATGAATAGAGAGGTTGGTTTTGGCCGTAAGTTGCTGCAAATTCTGGAGGAATTCCATTTAAGCTATGAGCATGTTCCTTCAGGAATTGATGATATTACTGTTATTCTTCGTGAAGATCAAATGGACGAAGCGACAGAAAAAGAAGTAATTAAGCGAATCCAAATTGAGCTTCATGCCGATGTAGTGGAAATTGAGCATCATCTTGCATTAATTATGGTTGTTGGTGAAGGAATGCGTCATAACGTCGGTACAACTTCCAGGGCAGCGAAGGCACTCGCCGATGCTGGAATCAATATCGATATGATTAATCAAGGTTCATCAGAAGTAAGCATGATGTTTGGTGTGAAGGCGCACGATGAGAAAAGAGCAGTGCAAGCTTTATACAATGAGTTTTTTGCATCTGTGTTAGCATAACAAAAAGGTCTCTTCCCTTTACATTTCGGGAGAGGCCTTTTTACTAAAGGCTTTGTTAAATAATATTGTTGATTTTTGACTCATTTAAGCTGTATTGTCATGAAATAGTAGGAGAAAATGCATTTTCTCCTACTATTTCATGACAATACAGCAACCTTTCAGCATAGCTGAAAGGCGTGTGAAATGAACATTTCACACGAATGAGTCAAAAATCTGGCTTATCAACACAGTATTTTAACAAAGCCTTACTAAAAAAAGCCGCAGAGATGTATAAACACCTCGGCGGCCTTTAATGATTGTAAATATTCATGAATAAATCTTAGTTGTTATATTATACGCCTTTATATGCTTTGTGATAGATTTCAGCAAGCTCTGATACGAGAGGAAGCTTAGGGTTAGCTGTTGTACATTGGTCTTCAAAAGCACGATCAGCTAATAAATCTACCTTGTTTTCAAATTCCTTTTTGTCAATTCCTTGTGATTCGATGCTCATAGGAATATTCATGCTCTTCGCTAGGGTAATGATAGCTTGTACCAAGCTTTCAACGCCTTCTTCTGTAGTACGAGCAGGAAGACCTAGGATTCTTGCGATTTCAGCATAGCGCTGATCAGCAACAAAATGCTCATATTTAGGGAATGCAGCAAATTTTGTTGGCTTTGTTGCATTGTAACGAATAACATGTGGCATAAGAATGGTATTCGCACGTCCATGAGGGACATGGAACTCAGCTCCGAGCTTATGAGCTAAACTGTGATTAATGCCAAGGAATGCGTTCGTGAACGCCATACCAGCGATTGCAGATGCGTTATGCATTTTCTCGCGAGCTTCCTCGTCACCTGGATTTGCATATGCTTTTGGCAGATATTCAAATACTAGCTGAATCGCTTTGATTGCTAGTCCATCTGTGTAATCATTTGCCATAATGGATACATATGCCTCAATAGCATGGGTTAGTACGTCCATTCCTGTGTCTGCTGTAACACCTTTTGGAAGGGTCATAACAAACTGTGGATCAATAATTGCTACATCTGGTGTTAACTCATAGTCTGCTAATGGATATTTCATATTGTTAGCTTTATCAGTAATAACAGCAAATGATGTCATTTCTGAACCCGTACCAGAGGTTGTCGGAATCGCAACCATTTTAGCTTTTTTGCCGAGGGATGGATACTTAACAATCCGTTTTCTAATATCTAAGAATTTCTGCTTTAAGCCAAAGAAGTCAACGTCTGGGTGTTCATAGAACAGCCACATCCCTTTAGCAGCATCCATTGCAGATCCTCCACCCAATGCGATAATCACATCTGGCTCAAAGTTTTTCATCATTTCTGCGCCCTTCATAACAGTATCGATGGAAGGGTCTGGTTCGACTTCAGAGAAGATTTGATAGTGAACATTATTTGGATGCTGATCTAAATAATGAATCACGTTATCAACATACCCAAACTTAACCATGGAAGGGTCAGTTATGATTGCAACCTTTTTAATGCCTTCCATTACGGCCAAATATTGGATTGAATTTTTATAAAAATAAATCTTTGGAGGAATCTTAAACCATTGCATATTTTTGTTTCTTCTTGCCATGCGCTTGATGTTAATTAAGTGTGTAGTCGTTACGTTAGTAGAAATAGAGTTGCCTCCAAAAGATCCACAACCAAGTGTTAAAGAAGGTACTAGTTGATTATAAAGGTCACCGATTGCTCCTTGGGATGACGGCTGGTTAAGAACAAGGCGTCCTGCCTTCATTCTCCTGCCGAATTCATCCTTCACTTCTTGATTATTTGTATGAAGCACTGCAGTATGGCCAAGTCCGCCGAATTCGAGCATTTCTTCACAGCGTTTCAAACCTTCTTCAGCAGAGTTTACTTTATAGCAGGCAAGAACAGGACTTAATTTTTCGCGTGAAAGTGGATGGTCAGGTCCCACACCTGTTAATTCCGCAATCAGAATCTTCGTGCCCTCAGCAACTTTTACCCCAGCCATTTTGGCAATATCAACGGCAGATTGTCCAACAATAAATGGATTGACTGCACATGTATTTTCATTAATAACCAAGTTCTCAACCTTTACTTTTTCGTCAGAGGATAAGAAATGACAGTTGTTCGCAATCAATTCCTGTTTCACTTGACTATAGATTTCTTTATCAACAATAATTGCTTGTTCTGACGCGCAAATCATTCCGTTGTCAAACGTCTTAGAGAGAATGACATCATTTACAGCGCGTTTCACATTTGCTGTTTTCTCAATATAAGAAGGAACGTTTCCTGGCCCTACTCCAAGTGCTGGTTTTCCGGAACTGTAAGCAGATTTAACCATTCCGCCTCCGCCTGTTGCTAAGATTAATGAAATCCCAGGATGATGCATCAGTTGTGTAGTTGCTTCTAAAGATGGGGTTTCAATCCATTGAATACAGTTTTCTGGTGCGCCAGCTTTTACAGCTGCCTCGCTTAAAATTCTAGCAGCTTCACTAGAACATTTTTGTGCAGATGGATGGAACGCAAAAATGACCGGGTTACGCGCCTTAATAGAGATTAATGATTTAAACATGGTTGTAGAAGTTGGGTTTGTTACGGGTGTCATTGCACATATAACTCCGACTGGTTCAGCAATTTCTGCAATGCCTGCCAGCTCGTCCTCATTGATTACTCCAACTGTCTTATCATTTTTAATTGTATTCCATATGTACTCTGTACTAAAAATATTTTTGATAATTTTATCTTCATAAACACCACGTTTAGTTTCCTCGACTGCCAGCTTAGCTAATGGCATGTGGGCGTCAATACCGGCGAGTGCCATTTCGTGAACGATATTGTCGATCTGTTCTTGGTTGAAATTTTTAAACTGTTTTAAAGCTTGTTGGGCGTTTGATACTAGAGTGTCAATCATTTTTGTGACTGTCATTTCCTTTGTTAGCTCTTTTTCTTTGATAGCCATGACAAAACCCCCTGATTATTAGATGCTTTATAAAAATTAGTAATATTTGGTGCAGTTTTATTATAAATGAAAGGGTTTGTAAAATGTTTGTCTGGTTTGTGGATTAATGAGATTGATTGAAACCTATGTCACAGTTTAAAAGCTGTTTTCGACACAAAAAGAGAGACTGATTAAGTTCTTCAGTCTCTCAAATTTGTAAGTTTAGCTCGCTCTAACAGATGGTTTCATCGCTTTTGCTTGTTTGCGGATAGCGGCTAATAAGATAAATCCACATATAAACAGTAAGACACTTGTCGTAATAAAAACGGATGAGAAACCATAATAACCTGAGATAATTCCGCCTATGGAAGGTCCAATCATATTCCCTAGAAATTGGAGGCTTGTGTTATAACCAAGCACTTCTCCTTGCATAGCAATCGGTGCTTCCCGGCGTATATAGGCGACTCTTAACGGAATGAGTCCACCCATCGCTGCTCCAAGTACAAATCGGGTAAGCAGAAGCTGCCAGTACTCTGTGATAAAGGCACCTGGCAAATAAATAAGGCCTGTAACAAATAATAGAATGACTAGCAGCTTAATATGACCAAAGCTGTCACCAATGCTTCCCCATTTTCTTGCCATTAGTAAATTTCCGAGGCCTGTTAAGGAAAAGGCCAATCCTGAGAAAAAGGCTAAATGAGCTGGACCGTGCAATTCATTAACAAACAAGGATAAAATCGGCTGAATGCTGAAATTAGCAACCTGGATAAGGGTTGATAAAAGCAAAACGGTAATAAGAACGGGATTATGGATAATATGGCTTAAAACTTCTTTGCTTGAATAGCTCTTTTTTTCCTCGGCTTTTGCTTTTAGCCTAAATTCCTTTGTTGTTAAAACGAGTATGACAGAAATAATGATACTGAAGGAGGTTATTTGGAAGGTAGCGGCAAAGCCGATAGAATCCGCAAGCAATCCTCCAAAAAGAGGTCCCATTAAACTCCCGGTGATATTACCGGTTTGAAGGGTTCCGAGAACTTGTCCTGCTTTTTCCTTTGGTGTTTGTGTTGAAATATATGCCTGTGACATTGGGATGAAGCCGGTAAAAATTCCTGTAAAAAATCTGAGAACAAATAATTCCCATACAGAAGAAACATATCCCATGAGAAAGAGGGAGGAAGCTAATCCGAGACCAGAAAAAATAAGGATTTTCTTTCGACCGTAGTGGTCTCCAATTCTTCCCCAAATAGGTGCAAAAATAAATGCCGTTACAAAGGTAATAGCAAAGGTCCATCCTGCCCAATGCTGTACATATGTTGAAGAATAGTCTCCATAAGTTTCAATTAATAATGAAATAAAGGGGAGAACCATTGTCATACTTGCACCGACAAAAAAGTTTGCAAACCACATAATCCTTAGATTACGACGAGCTTGCTTATGTTCTAGCATTCTATAAACACTTCTTTCCTCGAATATTTCGTAAATCTAAATATATACTTACTATCATAGTTTATTAATGGGAAAAAATGAAGAAATTAGCCTCGTTCAGCAGAAATCCTCCGGCAGCCTTGTGATTTTTGAAAGGAATTTTCATCGAAGTGAATTTGCTTATTCCAGCGAGATAAAATATTTTAATAATATTCAGAAAGCGTGTATGATCGAGATAAATATAGTAAATGGATATCAACTTGAGGAGGCGTAATATGGCAAGTGTTTTTTCTTTTTTAAAGCCTTACCGAATTCCAGCATTCTTTGCATTGCTCTTGATGCTGATTGAATTGGCGGTAGAGCTCTTACAGCCGTACCTAATGGCAAAAATAATAGATGAAGGGATATTGCAAGAGGAGATTTCGACGGTTTTGATTTGGGGAGGCATTATGATAGGAATTTCTCTTTTGTCCTTTATATCTGGAATCACTAACTCCTTCTATGCAGCACATGTAAGCCAAAGCTATGGCTATGACATCAGAAGAAAACTATATGAAAAGATACAACATTTCTCATTTGCTAATTTGAACCAATATCCTACTGCTTCTCTTATCACACGTCTTACAAATGATGTTACGCAGCTTCAGAACACTATTTTTATGGGGCTGCGAATTATGCTGAGGGCGCCGTTACTTATTGTTGGTGCGATGGTTATGGCATTTGTTGTAAATGCTAAGCTCGCGCTTATTCTTATCCTAACGGTTCCATTCCTGTTTCTTTTTCTTGTCTTTGTCTTGCAAAAAGGAAGAAAACAGTTCGGCGAGGTTCAGAAACGACTTGATAAAGTAAATGGTGTCATGCGGGAAAACTTAACTGCTATGAGATTAATTAAGGCATTTATCCGCGATAAACATGAATCCAAACGCTTTAATCAAGAAAGTTCAAAGCTGATGGAGAAAACATCTGATGCCTTAAGATTCATGGAAACCATTATGCCGGTGCTGCTATTCGTCATGAACGTCAGTATACTCGGATTGCTATGGTTCGGCCGTGCTGAAATCAATCAGGGCGGTGTGAAAATAGGAGAGGTTGTTGCCATTATTAACTATGCGCTAAGGATTACTTCATCCTTATCCATATTATCTTTTATTCTTTCGGCATTTTCTCGATTCAGAGCATCGGCCGACAGGGTTTCAGAGGTTTTAATAGAGCCGATTGATCAACAAGATAACGCAGAAAGAATAGAAGATCATGTATCTTTGAATGGGAAAATTGAGTTCCGCCATGTTTCTTTCCAGTATCCTGCAACAGAAGTTAAGGTGATTGAAGACCTTTCCTTTGTCATTCATCCAAAGCAAACAGTTGCCGTTCTTGGAGCAACAGGTTCTGGAAAAACATCATTATTTCAACTTATCCCCCGGTTATATGATGCTGATACGGGGGAAGTTCTAATAGATGACAGGAATGCAGCGGATTATAATATGCGCAAGCTTCGAATGCAGATTGGCTATGTCCCTCAGGAATCATTGTTGTTTACAGGATCGGTCAAAGAAAATATTCTGTGGGGGAAAACAGACGCCAGTATGGAAGAGGTGATTTTAGCTGCAAAGAACGCTCAAATTCATGAAACCATTTGTAAGCTTCCTGAACAATATGACACAAAGCTGGGGCAGAAAGGAGTGAATCTGTCCGGAGGGCAGAAGCAACGGCTTTCGATTGCAAGAGCTCTTATTAGAAAGCCAAAAATATTATTGCTAGATGACAGTACAAGCGCATTAGATCTTCAAACGGAAAGGAGGCTGTTAGAGGCGGTTAAGACATATGATTGCACAACATTAATTATTACGCAAAAAGTCAGCACCGCTCTTAATGCCGATTTTGTCTTACTTCTTGATGATGGAAGACTGCTTGCGAAAGGAACTCATGAGTCGTTATTAGCCTCATCATCTCTTTATCAGCGAATCTATCAATCCCAATTGGAGGAAGGGAGGCTAAAAGATGTTCAAGGAGCTAAGTAAACCATTTCACTATAAAAAACTGGAGATGAACTTAGAAAATAATAAGAAATTAAAACAAAAGGTTTCAATCAATGATTGGAAGGGTACATTAAAGAAACTTTGGGACTATCTGATTGTTCATAGGCGTATATTGATGCTTGTTATTTTCATGGTCATACTAAGTTCGGGACTTGGACTGCTCGGTCCATTTCTTTTAGGAAGAGCGATTGATGACTATATTGTGTCAATGAATATGGGGGGACTTATTCTCGTATTACTCAGTCTATTGTTTATTTACGCTCTGCACTCCTTATCATTGTGGCTGCAGAATTACTGGATGATTGGAATTGCACAAAAAACAGTCTGGACGATGAGGATGGAGCTTTTTCAACATCTGCATAAGCTGCCTATTTCCTTTTTCGACAAAAAGAAGCACGGAGAATTAATGAGCAGGGTCACAAATGATATTGAAAATGTCAGTTCGACATTAAATAGTTCTTTTATTCAAATCCTCTCAAGTATTCTTACATTAACTGGTACGATACTTGTTATGCTTCTTTTAAGTCCTTTCTTAACAATGGTAACATTAATTATTGTTCCATTAATGTTTACCGGGATGAGATGGATTACCAAGCGGACAGGCAAGCTTTTTAAAGAACAGCAGCGAAATCTGGGAGAGCTGAATGGCTTTATTGAGGAAACGATTTCAGGGCAAAAAATTGTTAAAGCCTTCTCACAGGAACAGAAAGTTCTTGAGGATTTTGATGAGAAAAGTGAAAAGTTTAAAACAGCAGGGTTCTGGTCGCAGTCCTATTCTGGTTTCATCCCAAAGCTGATGAACGTTTTAAATAACTTGAGCTTTGCAATAGTTGCCGCAGTTGGAGGAGTATTAGCGCTAAAGGGAGAGGTCACCATCGGGACAATTGTTATTTTTACCGAGTATGCCAGACAATTTACAAGACCTCTTAATGATTTGGCAAATCAGTTTAATACTTTATTATCTGCAGTAGCTGGAGCGGAACGTGTCTTTGAGATTCTTGAAATGGATGAGGAAACAATGGACGAAAAGGAGGCGGTTTCCCTTTCGAATGTAAAGGGAGAAGTTGAATTCCGAAATGTATCTTTTTCTTATGAGGAGAATAGTCAAACCATCCGAAATGTTAGTTTTATCGCTTCACAAGGGGAAATGATTGCTCTTGTCGGTCCAACTGGGGCGGGGAAGTCTACTATTATTAACCTGCTTTCTCGATTTTATAATGCACAGAGTGGAAGCATCTGGATTGATGGTCATGAAATAAAAACGGTGAAAAGAGAAAGTCTTAGGAAATCAATGGCTTTTGTTCTTCAAGATTCCTATCTTTTTGAGGGGACCATTCGAGAGAATATTCGCTTTGGACGGTTAGATGCATCTGATGATGAAGTAATAGAAGCAGCTAAAACAGCTAATGCCCATTCCTTTATTATGAAATTGCCAAAGCAATATGATACGGTTTTAAAGCAGGACGGAGGAGGAATTAGTCAAGGGCAGAAACAACTTTTGTCCATTGCAAGGGCAGTATTAGCCAATCCGGTGATATTAATTCTAGATGAGGCTACAAGCAGTATTGACACAGTAACAGAACTGCGGATACAGGAAGCTCTTGGACGTTTGATGAAAGGAAGAACAAGTTTTGTTGTTGCCCATCGCCTTAATACAATAAGAAGAGCAGACCAAATTCTAGTATTATCAGAAGGTGAAATATTGGAAAGCGGTACGCATGATGAGCTGCTGGCCAGCAGGGGTTTTTATTATGAACTAAATGGTCAACATTAGCAATAGGGGGAAGGGACACTCGGACGAGGGTCCTTTTTTTTACCTTTTGACTGATGGGTCAATATCCATTATACTAATCTAGAAGACATTTCATAAGGGATGCGACATAGTTGAAAACGATCGATCAAATTATAGAATTATTAAGGCAGTTAGGTGTTAACGCCGAAAAAGTGTCTAGAAAACCAAAGGAGAGTTATCAATCCTAATGACATCCACAGAAGAACTGATGAAGAAGATTCTTGATACTGAAAATTTGCAGTCAAATTTACTTGAGTGGAAAGAGCAATTATTTGTTTATAAATTTGCTCTAGATGAAATCAATACAAAATTGAATATATTGAATGAAGAATATCAGCATATTCATAATCATAATCCGATTGAGCATATGAAATCCAGAATCAAAAGTCCTGCAAGTATTGTGAAGAAGCTAGAGCGAAAAGGATTAGAGATTACTATTGAGAATGCACTCGAACATATCCAAGATATTGCGGGAGTTCGAATTACTTGTTCTTTTATTTCCGATATATATATTCTGTTTGACGCGATTAGCCGACAAGATGATATTGAAGTGATTCGAGTCAAGGATTATATCCAGCAGCCCAAATTAAATGGCTATAAGAGCTTGCATTTAATCGTGAAGGTTCCTGTCTTTCTTTCAAATCAAGTGAAGAAAGTTAATGTAGAAATACAGATTCGAACCATTGCAATGGATTTTTGGGCAAGTCTAGAGCATAAAATCTATTATAAGTTTGATAAAGAAATACCTCAGGAATTACAATTGGAATTAAAAGAAGCTGCAGAAGCTGCTCATGACCTAGATGAAAAAATGAAAAAAATCCGCGATGAAGTGGATTTTTATAAAAATAATATAAATGAAAAACAAGTATAGCTATTGAAAGGGAAAAACGAGTGAAGTCTATTTCATTTGTTTTTCCCTTTTTATATTCTTCTAATATTTCCGAAAATATTGGTTGACTGAATATTGCTATTGTTTTATATTTACATTAAACTATAGGGGTTGTTATATAACAAAATGGTGATTTACACATAAGCCCGTTGCTAGCACGAGAGCAATATCGGTAGACTGAATGTTGTGTAAATTAAAAAGGAGGGGCTGCGATTTTCGAAACTATTTGTTCAAGGATTACTTAGAATATCAGCTATGTTTATCTATCAAATTGAATAAAAAATTGAGAGGCTGGTGGTAAAAATGGCAGAGTTTTTAACCATGATAAGTAATCTTGTATGGGGTCCTCCAACACTAATCCTGATTGTAGGAACCGGATTGTATCTTACATTCCGTATTGGTTTTTACCAGTTTAGCAGTTTACCATATGCCTTAAAACTGGCTTTTACAAAAAATCAAGACCACACCTCTGAAGGGGATATTTCCCACTTTCAATCTTTAATGACTGCTTTAGCTGCTACAATTGGTACCGGTAATATAGCCGGGGTTGCTACAGCTGTTGTATTGGGTGGACCTGGAGCAGTATTCTGGATGTGGGTGACAGCACTTGTAGGGATGGCTACAAAATATTCTGAAGCTATTTTAGCTGTTAAATATCGTGTTGTCGGTGAAAATGGGCAAATGGCCGGCGGACCGATGTATTTTATCGAGAAAGGGTTAGGCTGGAAATGGCTTGCCGTTTTATTTGCTTTGTTTGGTTCCATCGCAGCTTTTGGAATTGGAAGCTCTGTTCAATCAAACTCTGTGGCTGCTGCTGTAGAAACTAGCTTTGGATTAAATCCTTGGATTACCGGAATTATTTTAACTATTTTTACTGCCCTTGTTATACTAGGCGGAATTAAAAGTATTGGTCGAGTAACTTCATATTTTGTGCCAATCATGGCTGTTTTTTATGTTGCAGGCGGTTTAGTTATCATTTTAATGAATATAGACATACTTCCATCAGCTTTAGGACTTATTTTTACAGATGCATTTACAGGCCAAGCAGTGGCAGGAGGAGCGATTGGAGCGGTTATTCGCTGGGGGGTAGCTCGCGGTGTATTCTCCAATGAAGCAGGTATGGGCTCAGCACCGATTGCTGCTGCTGCTGCAAAGACAGACCATCCAGGTCGCCAAGCACTTATTTCTATGACAGGTACATTTTTAGATACAATCGTTGTTTGTTCCATTACCGGAATCACTTTAGTTATGGGTGGCTTGTATATTGGAAACGGAGATTTAACAGGGGCGGCATTAACAACTGAAACCTTTGATGCCTTACTTCCTGGCGGCGGCTGGATTGTTACGATTGGTATTATTTTATTTGCTTATTCAACCGTACTAGGATGGGCCTACTATGGAGAGAAATGCTTTGAGTATTTATTTGGAAATAAATCCATTACAGCCTATCGTGTGGTATATACATTAACCGTTTTAGTCGGTGCCGGTATGAATCTTGGTTTAGTTTGGACAATCGCTGATATCTTTAATGCATTAATGGCTATCCCGAACTTAATTGGACTTATTGCTTTATCGGGAGTTGTCGTAGCATCAACGAAGGAATTCAAAAAAATGAGAGAGCAAGAAAAAGTAGAAAATCAAAAAGGTACTAACGTAACGCTATAAATATCTTCGTATTTTTCATTTATGTATAAACAAAAGGCCAGTCATGATAGTTTGTATCTATCATGACTGGCCTTTATTTTGCTTTAGTAGAATCTATTCTTAGTTAGATTACCGCTCGTTTCTCTGCTTCCGGTATGCTTTTTTCTTCTATCGCTTCCTCTTCAACAGGTACTTGGAATTCATTCTCCATTTTTGAAACAACGACTGTTGCAACCCCGTTACCAATTAGGTTTGTGATAGCTCTTGCTTCAGACATGAATCGGTCCACACCTAGCAGTAAGGCAATGCCTTCTACCGGAATCATTGGGAAGGCAGCTAATGTAGCAGCAAGTGTGATAAATCCTGAACCGGTAACCCCGGCAGCTCCTTTTGATGTTAACATTAAAATTCCCAATAGAGTGATTTCCTGCCAAATAGAGAGATCAACTCCGTATGCTTGTGCAATAAAAATGGCAGCCATTGATAAATAAATTGCCGTACCATCTAAGTTAAAGGAATACCCTGTTGGAACAACTAACCCAACAACGGATTTTGAACAGCCGTACTTTTCTAATCGTTCCATCATCTTTGGCAGGGCTGATTCAGAGGAAGAGGTTCCTAATACAAGAAGAATTTCTTCTTTGATAAAAGCAATAAAATTAAATATATTAAACTTATAGAATTTAGCCACTGCACCTAAGATTAAGACAATAAAAAGGAACATAGTAAGATAAACAGAACCCATCAGCTTTCCAAGTGATACAAGTGATCCAAGACCAAAGTTACCAATAGTGTAAGCCATGGCACCAAATGCAGCCACTGGTGAAAACTTCATGATGATATTAACAATTCCGAAGAATACCTCAGAGATTTTTTCAAAAAAGGTAACAATCGGTGCTGCTTTTTCACCCATTGCAGCCATTGAAACTCCGAATAAAACGGCGAAGAATAGGATTGGCAGCAGTTCTCCGCCAGCTAGGGCTGCAATAGCATTTTCTGGTATGATGCTCATAATAAAAGACATCAATCCGTGTTCAGATTCTGCCGCTTGTGAAGTGTATTGAGAGATATCTCCGCCTGCAACTGCATTGGTATTAAACCCTTTTCCTGGCTGGAGAATATTTACAACAAGTAGACCGATAGCAAGGGCGAAGGTACTAATTACTTCAAAATAGAGAAGGGCTTTACCACCGATTCTACCTAATTTCTTAAGGTCTCCCATGCTTCCAATTCCAATAACAACTGTAAAGAAGATAATAGGTGCAATCACCATTTTGATTAACCTGATGAAAATATCAGCAAGTACTTTAAGTTTTGTTCCGAATTCAGGGAAAATAAATCCAATGGCAATCCCTAAAATAATCCCAATGACGACCCGAACAGTTAAATTGTTAAGTAACTTTTTCAAACGAAATCTCCCCCTTTTACGTTTTAATTAGTTGCAGCTACAATCCCTTTCTGGGTCTGGCTGCTTCTGCTTTTCTTTATCCCCTGTTTGTGAACGTTCTGTAACTGTTTTCTATATTATCAGACTATTAGAATAAACTATTGTTATGGTACTATTGTTCATTTTGTTCTTTTTGGTCTTTGTCTGTTATAAAACAACAAAGAACACTTAAATATCAATACATATGGAAATAGGTTGTTTAGTTATTAAAATATGAAAGCGGTTCATTTCGAGGGGTGTTGTATAACAAAAAACGATCCAAAGATGGACCGTTTATGTGAAGTATTTTATTTGCTAGTATTTAATATCTTATTAATTATGCTATTTGTCACATGACCTTCAACCTCTTTATATAATGGTTGAAATTTTTCCACCCAGCGACTTTTTGCTTCGATAGGAAAATCATAGATGGAAATGTCAGTTTGCCTTTTCATTTCTTCTAACTGACTTTCGTTCATTGTCTTAGATTCATCCATATTCCATATTGTGGTTTCTAACATAGCATCAATGATTTGTAATTGAATATCAGCAGGAATACGATTCCAAAATTTATTGTTTATGATGACACTGTAACCTAAGTAACCATGGTTGCTTAGTGTTAAATAGGGTTGGAATTTATAGAGTCCCTTGGAATAGATATTCGAAATGGTATTTTCTTGGCCGTCAAACTGATGCTTTTCAAGTGAACTATATACATCTGTGAAAGAAGCAGTAACGGGTTTGGCACCAAGCAATTGAAATTGTCTTTTTAATACATCGCCGGACATCACCCGGAAGGTAAGATTTTCAAAATCGGCAGGTTCCAGTAATGGGTGAACACTGCTTGTCATTTGTTTGAATCCATTACTCCAAAAAGCTAATGCTTTCATATTTTCGTTATCAAGAAAATGAAGAAGTTCTTTTCCGGTATCCCCCGTAAATACAGCTTTTGCATGGTCATAATCGCGAAAAAGGAAAGGCAGGTCTAAAACCTTCCACTCAGGTACGAGCTCTGTCATGTTAGTATAACTGGGAGCAATCATCTGTATATCTCCACGTTTCAAAGCCTCAAGCTCTTCATGATCTGAGTACAGGATTCCATTCGGATAGACTTCCACCCTTACTCGGCCGTTTGTTTTTTTGCTGACAAGTTCAGCAAATTTCTGCGCTGCAAGTCCTTTAGGGGTGTTCTCGGCCACAACATGACTGAACACAATGGTTATTTGATCTTTTAAGCCTTGTTGTTCTTCATCAATGGTCATTCTCTCTTGAGGGAAGATGGTCTCGGTATCAAGTAGAATAAAGACAACTAAACCAATAATAGTAAGCAGACTGGTAATCATAAAATGCTTCATCTTTTATTCCTCATTTTATGTATATTTTTCAAGCGGGAACTATTCATAAATTAATGATATCATTTTTTTCTGTCTGGATACTGTTGCATGATAAAATAAAGCTATAAGCAATAAGTTATGAATTGAAGGGGATTCCCTATGAAAATCCGTTTATCCATTCAGTGGAAAATGACTAGTCTTATTATTTATATTGTTTGGTTTTCGTTAATTCTATTAGGTATTATTTTAATCGGGCAATTTTTACGGGAGCAGGAGCATGAGGTTAAGGAACGAGCATTGCTGACCGCTCGAACCGTTGCAGAACTTCCTAATATGAATGAAAATTTGGGAGAGCAGCCGGATGTTGACTCAAATCTTTCTAAAATAGTAGAGAGACTCAGGATGATCAATAATGCTGATTATATTGTCATACTGAATATGGACCGTATCCGTCTTACCCACCCAAACGTTGAGCTTATTGGGACACCTTCTACAAGTGCTGATGAAGGTCCATCCTTTACTGAGCATAGCTATACCTCTAAAGCTAAAGGCGAAATCGGCACCGTAATCAGGGCATTTGTTCCAATAATGAACAACGCCCATCAGCAAATAGGTGTTGTCATTGTAGGGTATAAGCTGCCGGGAATTTTAGCCATGGTTTCTTCATTAAAGATACAATTATTTCTTACAGCCGGTATTACATTAGCCTTTAGTGCCTGGGGAGCCTGGATTTTAGCCAGACATATCAAAAGACAGATGTTTAAGCTTGAGCCGGAGGAAATTGCCCGTCTTCTTGTAGAAAGAACAGAAACCTTTAATGCTATGCAGGAAGGAATCATTGCTATTGATAATGATGAAGTCATTACGATATTTAATGCTAGAGCAAAGACCATACTTGGGGTAGAAGGAGAGGTAATCGGAAGGAAGGTGACATCCGTCCTGCCTGATTCCTATCTTCCGGAAATTTTACAGAAGAATAAACCGATCTATAATAAGGAATTGCATATAGGTAATCTTGCTATTGTGAGTAATCGGATACCGATTAAAGTAGATGGAAACACGGTTGGAGCCATTGCTGTCTTTCAAGATCGTACGGAAGTAAAAAAACTAGCCGAAGAGCTCACGGGCGTCAAGGCATTTGTAGGCGCTCTAAGAGCACAAAATCATGAACATATGAACAAGCTTCATACCATAGCTGGTTTAATTCAGTTGGGGAAAAATGATAAGGCTTTAGAGTATGTATTTAAGGCAACCGAAGAGCAGGGAGAACTAACCCGTTTTTTGAGCCGTAATATCGGTGATGATAGTCTTGTGGGGTTACTGATTGGCAAAGTCAGTCGGGGGAAAGAACTTGGCATTCATGTTGAAATTAATCGTCATAGCATCTTAAAAAGTTTCCCAAAATTGATGGACCACCATGATTTTGTTCTTATCTTGGGAAACTTAATTGAAAATGCTTTTGATTCTTTTAAAAATAGACCAGAAAATGATAAAGAAATATATATCAGTATCCAGCAAACAGAGAAGGTATTAAATATATTGGTAGAAGATAATGGCTGTGGCATTCCGAATGAAAGGTTGTCATTTATTTTTAAGGAAGGCTATACGACAAAATCCTCTGAGACGGGAAGAGGAATCGGTCTTTATCTTGTAAAACAGATTGTTGAAAAGGGGAACGGCAGGATACATGTCGAATCCGAGGTTAATCAGGGAACGACTTTTTCAATTACATTTGAAATGGGTGAGGGAGAATGATTTCTGTCGTCTTAATAGAGGATGACCTCATGGTGCAGGAAGTGAATCGACAGTTTGTCAATAGAGTAGACGGGTTTCAGGTGATTGGTACAGCTAATAATGGGATACAAGGATTGGAAATGATTAGAGAATTAAAACCGGAATTGGCTTTGGTTGATGTATACATGCCAGACCAGAACGGTCTTGAAACTTTATATAAAATTAGAACGGAAGCTCATAAGGTTGATGTTATTGCCATTACGGCGGCCAGTGATATCGAAACAGTCCGGTCATTTATTCAAAATGGGGCATTTGATTATATTGTAAAACCATTTAAATTTGAACGGATAAAAAAATCACTTGAAAACTATCGGGATTTTCGCCAGCAATTTGATGAAAAAGAACAGATTTCACAAAAGGAATTAGATGAGATTTTTTTTAAGACAGAGGAAATAGAGCCAGAAAAAGTAGAGGATTACGGTATCCTTCCTAAAGGACTAAATCATCTGACATTAGAAAAGATTATTGAGTATCTGTCCCGTTGTAAGGAGCCGCTTTCAGCTGAAACGGTTGCTGAAGGGGTAGGACTGGCAAGGGTCACTGTCAGAAGATATTTAGACTTTTTAGAAAAATGTGGAAAGGTAGAACTAGATATTTATTATGGAGGGATTGGGCGGCCGATAAATAAGTATTTTTTAAAGGGGACGTTGGGTGGAAGATTCTAAATAGATTTACAATCTTGTAAAAAAATATACAAATATTTAGATTCTTTTAATTTATACTTACTATTCTCTTAACATTTATTTATTACTATTTTTAGTAGAGCAAGGGTAATAAATAATTGAAAAGAGGGTACTAACGTGACTGAAATTAATCGTCGTAAATTTTTAACATATGTTGGGACAGGTGCAGCAGCATTAACAGTTGCTTCAGCTGGTCTTGGCGGACTAGCCCCAAAAGTAGAAGCAAAAGGCAGAGATGCAGCAAATAATCTATTTGGATTTAATAAAAAAGTATCTGGCTTAAACTTCAAGCCTATTGAACCATCCGATGTGGACGATGTCATTGTTCCGAAAGGGTATAAATATGAAGTAGTTGCAGCATACGAAGACGTTATTAACAAAGCAGGAGATACATTTGGTTTTAATAGTGACTTTACTCAATATTTCCCAATTAATGGATCAAGTACTCATGGATTACTTTGGGTAAACCATGAGTACTCCAGCGATGTTTTCGTACAAGGTGCACCAGATGCAAACGATAAATACTCAGCAACGCAAATTGAAAAAATGCTTTACGTACAAGGTGGGTCTATCATCGAAGTAAAACGAGATAAAAAAGGCGGGTGGAAGCTGGTTTCGGATTCTACTATTGCACGCCGTGTTTCCGGTTTAACTCCGTTTGATATAACAGGTCCTGCTAAAGGCTCAAAAGCAATGGCTGGAGCAACAACGGTTCAAGGAACGTTTGCGAACTGTTCCGGCGGTAAAACCTTATGGAATACAGTTCTTTCAGCGGAAGAAAACTATGAAGATACTTGTGAAGCAGCTGGATTAAATGAAAATCATTATGGCTGGATTGTTGAAATTGATCCGTTTGATTCAAACTTCAAAGTGCGTAAGCATACGGCATTAGGACGCTTTCACCATGAAAATGCTGCCATGGGTTTAACGAAGGATGGCCGCGTTGCTGTATACATGGGTGACGATGTGAAAGACGCCTGTGTATACAAGTTTATTAGTAAAGACAAATATGTAGAATCAGCTGGCAGGGCTAACTCGAAGCTTTTAGAAGAAGGAACACTTTATGTGGCCAACATGAAAAAAGGTCAATGGGTACCAATGACAATTGAAACGGTACAAGCAGCCATTAAAGGGAAAGCAGATCTTGAAGCAAAATATCAAACTCAAGCTGATGTTTTAGTATATGCGGATGAGGCATCTTTATTAATTGGTGGAACGCCAACAGACCGTCCGGAAGATGTTGAAATTTCTCCATTTGATAAAACCATTTTCATTGCGCATACAAACAATGACAAGCACGGGAACTTCCATGGGCATATTACAAGATTTATTGAAGATAACAATGATCTTGGCTCATTAACATTTGATTTTGAAATTTTCGCTGCAGGCGGTAAGCAAAGCGGTTTTAGTGCACCAGATAATTTAACGTTTGATAGCAATGCAAATCTTTGGACGGTTACAGATATTTCTTCTGGCAGTCTTAATAAAGGAATTCATAAGCACTTCAAAAATAATGGTTTATTTGTCATTCCGACTGTTGCTTATAAGAATGTAAGAGAAGAGGAAGTCGGCGTGGCGTATCAATTTGCTTCAGGTCCAGTAGAATCTGAAATGACAGGACCTTGCTTTACTCTGGATGAAACAACATTATTCTTAGCTGTGCAGCATCCAGGTGAAGGAACGGAAGATGCTAAAAATCCAACAAGTATGTGGCCACACCGTAAAGGTGATACAATACCTAGACCTGGCGTTATCGCGATTACTGGATTTTAAACATCCGGTACCTGACACCATAAAAGGACATTTGTCCATTTAATGGTGTCAGGCACTAATCAATGAGGAGGAATCGTATGCTTTCTAATATTGGTATTCCTGGCTTAATTTTGATTTTAGTTCTTGCTCTCATTATTTTTGGACCGTCAAAACTTCCTGAATTAGGACGTGCAGTAGGTTCAACGTTAAAGGAATTTAAGAAATCAGCAAAAGACTTAGTTGCCGATGATGAGGAATCAGAGGAGAAAGAAATAAAAAGAATGAAATAAGTCTACGTTTATACCCCGCTTTAATTAGATTCATTGAAAACAGTAAGCTGTTAAAAGAAGAAAGATACTTTAACTAAAGGCTTTGTTAAAGAATATTGTTGATTTTTGACTCATTTAAGCTGTATGGTCATTTCACACGAATGAGTCAAAAATCCGGCTTATCAACACAGTACTTTAACAAAGTCTAACTAAAAAAGCAGCGTAAAGAAAATTTTTATACGCTGCTTTTTTAGTTCATATAATCATTAAACTTTTTTAGGAATTTTTCTGCATAACTATTTCTCCCTTGCTTTCCCCTTTGATTGATTTACGAGAAGCTACTTCTCCCATTCCAATAATCTCTGTACAATATTCGTGTTAACCTTCCCAGTTAATTGTGAAACCCTCTTTTCAACAAACAGAATTTCCATTAAAAAGGCCTCAACAAATTAGAGCTGTTTGGCGTGATTCATTTTTCAACCGCTACTTTTTTATGCATATGAAACTATAAGCAGGAATGAGAAGAAAAAAATTTTAAAATATGTTATAAAAAGAAGAAATAATCTTTTTGTTGTGGTAATATAAATATCGGCAGCTATTTACACATTTACTCTTTTCCTAAGAATGTATGGAATAGCCATGCAGTATAAGGGAGAAAATACATATTGTCCATTGCCTTTAGTATGAAACGAGGACATGTGCAATAAGCATCTGCTGCATTGAAGATTTGGTTAAAAGGTGAAGTTTTAACCTATATAAAACTAGAAAAGAGGTTATCTAATATGGCAGAAAAAACTTTTACAATTATCGATGAAGCGGGGATTCATGCTCGTCCCGCAACAATTTTAGTAAATACAGTGAATAAATTTAGTTCAGATGTTAGTCTTGCATACAACGGCAAAAGTGTAAACTTAAAATCAATTATGGGCGTTATGTCATTAGGTGTTTCTAAAGGAGCAGAGGTAACTGTTACTGCAACAGGTGCTGACGCGGAAGAAGCAATCAATGCACTTACTGAAACAATGAAAGAAAATAAATTAATCGGCTAAGTACGAGCAAGAAACAAGGCAGTATAGTAGGTTCATCCTATTATGCTGTTTTTTTGTGTGTGGCGAACGGTTTTCTGCGGTTAGGACTATTTTCGCGTGCTTTTATCTTGACAGTTGTAATAGTATAATGAAACGAACAGTTTCTTGACTATTATCTTTTTTATGAAGGAGATTAGAATGACGGAAAATCAACAATTAGTAAATAGGTTAAAAGGTTCGTTTCAACAGGTGTGGGAAAAAGCTGGTTTTTCTCAACCGACTTCTATTCAGTCTTATGCGATTCCGCATATTCTGGAAAAAAGAGATGTAATTGCAGAGTCACCGACTGGTACAGGAAAGACGCTAGCTTATTTGCTTCCAGTATTGAATAGAATAGATGCCGAGAAAAAAGCGGTGCAGGCAGTCATTTTGGCTTCATCCCAAGAACTTGTTATGCAAATCTTAAATGAAATCCAAAAATGGGCAGAAGGCAGCGGAATTAGAGGAGCTTCTTTTATTGGTGGGGCAAATGTAAAGAGGCAGCTGGAAAAATTAAAAAAACATCCGCATATTGCAGTAGGTACTCCGGGCCGGGTGCATGAATTAATTAAACAAAAAAAGCTGAAAATGCATGAGGTAAAAATGGTTGTACTTGATGAAGCGGATCAGCTGTTGGTACCTGAACATACAGATACAGTTCAACAGATTGTCAAATCAACCTTAAGCGATAGACAAGTTATCCTATTTTCAGCAACCTTGCCGGATTCAACGGTTAACATAGCCAAGGAACTTACGAATCATGCAGAAATTATTTCTGTGAAAAAAGATGAAACGATTCATGCGGAAAAAGTAAATCATATTTATTTTATCAGTGAACAACGCGAAAAGATTAAATTGCTTGAGAAAATTTCTCGTTTGAAAGCGTTAAAGGCGCTTGTGTTTGTCAAAGATATTGGTAATTTAGCGGTTCTCGCTGAAAAGCTTCAATATAAGAAAATAAATGCAAGTATTCTTCATAGCGATTTAAATAAAATGGAGCGTCAAAAGGCATTGCGGAATTTTCGGGACGGCAAAACTTCCATGCTAATTGCAACAGATGTAGCGGCAAGGGGACTCGATATTGAAGGCATCACACATGTTGTTCATTATGATTTCCCAAAGGATTTAAATCAATATGTCCACCGCTCAGGGAGAACAGGAAGATTTGGTGCAGCTGGAACAGTTATATCTCTTGTGACTGAAAGGGAAGAGCGTGACTTGAAAAAGTTTGCAAAGGAAATAGGTGTCCATGCTGTAATTAAGAGGTTCCATGGAGAAGGCATTGTCGAGGGAAAACCTCGCTCTCCGATAAAACGTTAAGGACGCTTCCTGCCGCATAAAGTCATAAAAACGAGTCATACTACCACTGTAAGCCGAAACATAAAAGGAGTGGTAGGGTAATGGGAAGAACGAAACGCGGCAATGCAAACGCACAGCGAAATAAAAATAAAAAAGAAGCCAATCGTACGAGTGAAGAATTGGTTGAATTTCAAACAGGAACGAAAGAACGGGGAGCAAGACCTACTTTAGATTAATATCGTATAAAAAAACAAGGCTTCCTATAAATGGAAACCTTGTTTTTTTAGTTTGCTAATTAGAATAAATTTCTATTCAATTCGTCTTAATGGTTTCGTTGTAGGTCCTTCAATCACTTCGCCGTCGTAAGAATAACGTGAGCCATGGCAAGGGCAGTCCCATGTTCGATCCCCATGATTCCACTCGCATTCACAGCCGAGATGTGTACAGGTGGTGTCAACAATATGCAATTTACCATCTTGATCCCGATAGGCACCGGCCCTCTCGCCGTTATACATGACTGGTGCACCTTCATCATTTTGCAAGTGGCTCGGATCTGTTGGCAAATATTGAAGCTTTCCTTTTAACAGATGTCCCGCTACGTCTGCATTTATGCTGATAAACTTTTTAATCGTTGGATCCGCCTTATTGGGACGGGTTGGTGAGAATAAATCACGATAAGGATTCTCCTTTTCGAGAATTGTATCAGCTAAGAGTATAGCGGCAGTTGTTCCGTTTGTCATCCCCCATTTGCGATAGCCGGTTGCAACAAGGATGTTTGGTTTTTGTGCTGTGATTGGGCCGATAAAAGGAAGCTTATCTAATGTAATCAAGTCTTGTGTACTCCAGCGATAAGCATATTCTTTAATCCCAAATGTTTTTTCCGCGAAGGCTTCAAGTTCCTGATAATGTGTTAACGTATCGGGGCCTTGACCTGTTTGATGATTTTCCCCTCCTATTAATATAAGCGACTCCCCGTTAACTGGCGTATAGCGTAACGAACGAACAGGGTTGTCACCACTTACATACATTCCGCCGGGATAGTCTTTGTCTGCCTTAACGGCAATGACATAGGAACGTTCAGGGTACATTCTGGCAAAATACATTCCCTCTTTATCAAAGAAAGGGAAGTGGGAGGAGATGATGACATGTTTGCATGTGACCTTATATCCATCCCTTGTAATGATTTTTGGTATATCATTTTCTTCTTCAATATCTGTAGCGGTTGTTCTCTCATAAATAAGTCCGCCCGCTTCAATAAAATCAAGCGCAAGCTGTTTCAAATATTTCAATGGGTGAAATTGAGCTTGCCTTTTCATCGAAAGTGCCTGTTTGATGCTAATGTCAAATGGAATGGAAGTATGAAGCTCACCATCAATTCCTAACTTTTTATAAGCTTCAGCTTCTTTCTTAATTTTATTAGCGTACTCATCTGTCGTTGCATAGATATAGGCATCCTCTTCACTGAAATCACAATCAATATTTTTCTCTTGAACTAGATTCTTAATAAATTTTAATGAGTTGTCAGCTGATTGATAATAAAGTTTAGCTTTCTCCTCACCAAAGTGCGCAATAAACTCGTCATAAATGAGGCTATGCTGGGCAGTAACCTTGGCAGTTGTATGTCCGGTTGTACCGTTTAACATCTTTCCTGCCTCAAGGATTGCAACGTTGATTCCTTCTTTCTTTAAAAGATATCCTGCTGTAATTCCTGTAATACCTCCTCCAACAATGGCTACATCAACGGAGATATCCTCTGTTAGTGCATCAAAGGATGGCAGAGAAACCTCCTGCCAGTAAGACTCTGGAAATTGCGGCATTGAATGGGGTGAAGCTGTCATTGGAAATTCCTCCTGTCATTACATATATAGTTAATTTTTCCAGCAAACATCATATATATGCAAAATAAATTCCAACATATTCTTATTACCGCGTTAAAGGAGCGGGGGACAGTCCCCCGCTAAGGTAAAGCGGTGAAGAGGTGGGGGACTGTCCCCCAGTGCGTTAAAGCAATAGCCTAATTTTATGTTTTTTGGATAATTTTTCTCGTGTTTGACATGATAAGGGGGAATAGTATTTGTCATTTTTTGAATTGAGGGGAAGAATATGGTTACTTTTTCATTCTTGGCAGTCTTTATTTTGCTGGGGAGTTTAATGGTTTGTATCGATACTATTTTATTCAACTATTCCATTGGGGAAGTCTTGTTAAATCAGTTCTATTTTCAGCTTATTCAGGATAGGATTATTCTCTTTTTAACATGTATAGGTGGCTTTATTTGGGCCATTGTAGTTGATATACGAATCAAGCGAAAAAAGGGACAGACCAAGCAGTCTTCATCCTAACCATTGTACGTTACTGAATAATTGTGTTCCTTCTCTACAGGGGATGTGTTGGTATATGCAAAAGGAAAATTTATCTCTAGCTCAATTATTTACATTCATATTTATCTTTTTACTTGGAAGTGCCATTATCATGGGAAGTGGAACAGAACTAAGGCAGGATGCATGGATTGGAATTGTCATTGCAACTATATTAGGGACAGGCCTTATGTATTTTTATTACACATTAAATAACATACTTCCAAACCATAATTTATATGAGTTGATGGAATATGGATTTACAAGACCAATTGCCATTTTATTCACTCTATGTTATATCGCTTATTTTTTCTATATATCTTCACGATTGAATCGTGATTTTGCAGAATTAATCTCTGCCTCAATTCTGCCCTTTACGCCAATTGAAATGATTATATTAACTGTCATGCTGGTCATTATCTATATTCTGTATCTTGGGATTGAGGTACTGGCAAGAGTAACTGAAATATTTTTCCCCTATTTAATAGGTTTTTTGTTTCTGCTCATTATTTTTTTATTTGTCAGTGGCAGAATTAGATTTCAAAATGCACTGCCAATTCTTGGGGATGGCTTCATGCCAGTCATAAAGGGAATTTTCCCTGGCTTGCTGACCTTTCCTTTTGGTGAACTGATTGTATTTACAGTCATTCTTTCAAGTGTGACACAGTTCAAAAAAGCCAAGAAAGTAGCTCTAATGGGTACGATGCTTGCTGGATTTTTCTTAACTTTTGCAACCTTTATCATGCTTATCGCTTTAGGAGCAGATACTATGCAGTTTTCACAGTTCCCGTTACTGTCCGCTGCAAGAAAAATCTCAATCGCCAATTTTATTGAACGTACAGATGCCTTTGTGGTTTTCATCATGTTGTTAGGCATTTTGGTTAAAAGCTCTCTTTTCTTTTATGCAGGGTTAAAAGGGCTTGAGTATGTTTTCCGGATACCATACCGGATTTTTACCTTTCCTATGGGGATGCTTGTATCATGTTATTCAGTTTGGATTGCGGAAAATTTTGCAGAACATCTGGAGGAAGGTCTTGTCTTTGTTACGCATTACTTTCATCCGCCTATGCAGTTTGGTATCCCTGGTATTCTATTTGGAATCATACTTTGGAAAAAGAAAAAGAAGCAAAGTTCAAAAAAGAATGCAGCTGCAGGTTAAGTAAATAAGAAGATTGAAACGGGGTGGGATATTGACTTCAGAAAAACCACTTGTTCGAATAAGAAGGAAAAGAAAAGAATCAAAGAAAAGCTCCGTTGCTGAGGAAATCATGGAAATAAAGCGGGATGAAGAAAATACATTTGTACATGAATTAAAAGCATCTCTTCAAGGTTCTTTTGGTCAAACGGCAGATTTAGTGATGGAACCAATGAAAATAGCAGAAACGGATGGAATGCTATTTTATCTTTCGACCGCAATCGATAACAGCCAACTACAGCAAACCTTAATGGGTAAACAAACCTACCAGCCTAATTCTTCTTTTGATTTAAAATCGAAAGAGGGGATAAGAGGATTCTGTGAACAAATGTTTAGCGGCAGCGGTTTTAAATTTGTTCATACTTTAGAGGAAGTAAGTAGTGAAATATTAAACGGCAGTCTAGCAATTGCCTTCAAAACTTTTCCTTCTTATATAACGATTGCCATGCCTAATTCAAACATGCGTCAAGTGGCCGAACCCACTTCCCAGACGGTTATCAGAGGCCCAAAAGATAGTTTTGTTGAACTTGCCTCTATAAATATGACTCTAGTTCGGCGAAGGATCAGAAATCCCAATCTTCGCTTTGAGGAGTTTATCATTGGAAATGAAACACAAACAAAAGTATTTCTCGGCTATATGAATAGCATTGCCAATGAACAAATCGTTGAAGAGGTTCGCAAAAGACTGAACAATATAAATGTATCGGCTATTTTTGAATCTGGCAACATTGAGGAACTCATTGTAGATAAGACATTTACGGTGTTTCCATTAGCGTTTAATACGGAACGCCCGGATACTGTGGCAGGTGAATTGATGGAGGGGAAAATTTGTATTATTGTTGATGGAACCCCGTTTGCTTTGCTTGTCCCGGCTGTTTTCACTGATTTTTTTATTTCCTCTGAAGATTATTACCATCACTATTCAATCTCAAGCTTTCTTAGATTACTCAGATATGTCTCCTTTATGATTGTCTTAATTGTTCCGTCTGCCTATGTAGGTATTTTAACCTATCATCAAGAGTTAGTTCCTACCAATCTGTTGATTAATATTATGGCTCAACGTGAAGGTGTGCCGTTTCCTGCCGTAGTTGAGGTGCTAATTATGGAATTAACATTTGAAATTTTAAGGGAAGCAGGGATTAGGATGCCGAGGGCTGTCGGGCAGACCGTTTCCATTGTTGGAGCTCTAGTAATTGGGCAAGCAGCCGCAGAGGCAGGAATTATTTCTAACATTATGGTCATTATCGTGGCGATTACCGCCACTGCCAATTTTGTAGCTCCTGTCTATAGTTTATCGGCAGCTACAAGAATCCTAAGGTTAATTTTAATTCCTATAGCTGGCTTTCTAGGACTATATGGAGTTTTACTTGGTTTAGTCGTAATGGTTGCCCATTTAGCTTCATTAAGATCCTTTGGTGTGCCCTATTTAGCTCCAATTGCTCCTTTTAATATGGACGACCAAAAGGATGTCTTTATTCGCTTTCCTTTCTGGGGGATGACAAGAAGGCCGAGTTATTTACGAACAGCCCAACCCGTTAAGCAAAAGAATAAAGAATCTAATACTCCTCCCGATAGGCAAAGGAGAAATGATGGATGAAAACAAAAGCCCTATATATTGTTGTAATCATAAATCTGTTGTTTTTAGCAGGCTGCTGGGATCAAAGAGAGCTTGCAAATGTATCCTTAGCTATTGGAATGGCTATTGATATAGGAGAAAATGACAAATATCAGCTTACAGTAGAAGCGATAAATCCGGCAGAATTAAATGAACAAACGACAAGCGGGAATGCACCGACCGTTACCTTCTCCTTGGAAGGGAATACAATAGAGGAACTCGGACAAAAAATGAATATCGGCTTTTCAAAGATTATACTTTATTCCCATATGAAAACCGTTGTGCTTAGTAAGGAGATTGCTGAGAAGGGCATGCTGGAATTTTTAGATTTTCTTGAAAGAAGCAGGGAAATTAGAGATGACTTTAATTTTGTAATGGTGGATGGAGGCAAGGCGTCAGATGTGTTAAAGGTTTTGTATACGATTCAGAAATCCTCCTCTTTAAAATTAACAAGACAGCTGAATACTGGAGCAAAGATTTGGGGATTGGATCCCGATATTCGATTAGCAGATTTTGTTAATGCCTATACATCAATGGGACGCCAGCCTGTCATGGTGGCCGTTCGAATAAACGGTGACCCTAAAAAGGGAGCAACTGTAGATAATCTAAAAAAGTCAGAGCTCGATACTATGGTTGAAATTGATTCATTAGCTATGTTTCGAGATGAAACACTTGTCGGTACTCTTCCGGTGGAAGAAACGCGAGATTATTTATGGACGCAAAATAGAGTCAAATCAACAATCATCAGTATTCCATGTGAACAGGATAATTATATGTCAATTAGGATGACGAAATCGTATACAAAGATAAAAGGAGATATTCAAAATGGACGACCTCATATCCAACTTCGTTTAAGAATGGAAGGGTATATGTCTGGAAACCAATGTAATAATCCGTTGAACCAACCGAGTACATACGTAAAATATGAAAAATTAGCAGAAGACTATATAAAAGAGCGAATCAGTAAAACGATTCAGCAAGTACAAGAGGAGTACGGTGTAGACATTTTCGGCTTCGGTGAAGTGGTAGAACGGCAAAATCCCAAAAAGTTTAAAAAGTATAAAAATAATTGGGATGAAGCCTTTCAAAATGCTCAGATAGACATAGAAATGGATGTTAAAATCAGAAGAGCAGGATTAGTATCAAAAGGGCCTTTATTAAGGAATAAATAATGGGTATTAGGGGTGCCAAATGAGACACCCGCTTTTCTTTTGAATTTTAGAGTAAATACAGAACCTTCTTTAAATTAGTGATAGAATAATAAATAAGGATTAAATAAAGGGAATTATTTTACAATTAGGAAGGTAGTCGAAATCGTGAAATTTGAAACCAAAATCTTACATCAAACAAAGAAACAAAATCGAAACATTAAGAGTAAAATTACACCCATCTATCAAACATCAGCCTTTACCTTCAATGATTTGGATGAGCTAGAGGGTTACTACCAAGGGAATGGAAACTATTTGTATTCTCGTGTAAGTAATCCGAATACTGATGAGTTAGGTGAAGCCGTTGCTAGATTAGAAGAGGCGCCGGCCGGAGTTGCCTCATCTTCCGGCTTATCAGCCATACTTGCAGGGGTGTTGGCGGTTGTAAGAAGCGGCGATCATATTGTGGCTGCAGATGATCTTTACGGAGGAAGCTTTCATTTAATCTCAGGGGAATTAGCAGATTTAGGTGTTGAAGTAACTGTTGTGCCTTTTTCGGATGTGGAGAAAGTAGAAGGGGCCATTCAAGATAACACAAAGCTGCTTTATACAGAATCAATTACGAACCCGATGTTAAGGGTGGAAGATATTGATGCTGTTGTAAGATTAGCAAAGAAACATGGTTTGACAACGTTAGTCGATAATACCTTTGCTACCCCATACCATTGCAAGCCATACACAAAAGGTATTGATTTAGTTGTACACAGTGCAACAAAATATATTGGCGGACATAGTGATGTCACTGCTGGTGTATTGGTTGGAAATGCAGCGTTAATTGAAAAAGCTGCGGCTAAGATTGCTAATCTCGGTACAAATCTCAGTCCTTTTGAAGCCTGGCTGACATGCAGAGGGATAAAAACGCTGGCATTAAGGATGAAGGAGCAGTCTTCCAATGCGAAAAAGCTTGCTGAAGCGCTTCGCAATCACCCACTAGTGAAGCATGTTTATTATCCATTTGAACATGGAGAAAATGGCTATGGAGCCATTGTTACGATTGAACTTCAAGAAACCGTTGATATCAATGAATTTTTCCGTAAGCTTTCATGGGTAAAAATTGCTCCAACATTAGCGGGGGTTCAAACCATTGTTACTCATCCTTTAACCACTTCACACAGGGCATTGCCAAAGGAAGCGCAGGAAGAGTTGGGGATAACGATGGGACTCGTCCGTATCTCTGTTGGAATTGAAGCGGCTGATGATATTATTGATATATTTACACATGCATTGGAAAAAGCTTAATAAACACATAAATTTATCACTTGAAACTAAGGAGAAATCCTTAGTTTTTTTATATTCGAAAAAGGTCTGAACTCGTCTAAGCCTCAGGACCTACTTGAAAATACATTTCGGGTTCGTTATAGGAAGTTCGTGAAAAAGGTAAGATGTAATCAAGAAAGGAGGCAACAAAACATGAAAAAATTTGGGTTGCTTTTAGCTGGAGGTATTGCAGCAATTGTGTTACTGCATAATATTGGACCGATGGTAGGGTTGGTAATCAGTTTAGCGATTTTCTACTTTGTCGTCAAACAATTTTTAAAAACAGATTCTATCTTAATGAAAATTGGCTGGGGTATTCTTGGTTTCGTTGCTTTAATGGCATCAGCCTCAAATGTCCCTGCTATTCTAGGAATTGCAGCTGCATACGTGCTATACGTTGTTTATAAAAATTGGAATAAACCAAAAGACATCATTGAAGAAAGTGATGATCCATTTGTCAATTTCGAAAAGCAATGGTCACAGTTAAATAAATATTAAACAAAACAGACTCTGATGCTTTAAACAGACAGTATCCATTCCTATCCAATCGTAAAACAATTATAATTAAAGGAGAGAATAAGAAATGGCAAATTTATTTACCCGTTTAAAAAATACGATTATGGCAGATTTACATGAAGCGATTGATCATAAGGAGCAAAAAAATCCAATCGCTCTTTTAAATCATTATTTACGTCAATGTGAGCAGGAAACTGAAAAGGTCCGTAAGCTTTTGGAAAGACAGTATCGCTTAAAAGACGAATTTAACCGTGAATATCAACATGCCGCCGAGATGGCATCTAAACGTAAACATCAAGCAGAAGTTGCTTCTCAGGCAGGTGAAGTGGAATTATACCAATTTGCTTCCAATGAACAGCAGCATTTTGAGGAGCGTGCTGCTCGTATACAAGACCTGATGGCTCAAGCAAATACTCAGCTTTCAGAATTAGAGCAAAAATATGAGCTAATGAAGCACAAGCTTAAGGATATGAACATTCGCCGTTTAGAGTTAATGGGAAGGGAAAATGTAACGCGTGCCCAGCACAAAATGAATCAGGTTCTTGATAACCAAGCGTATTCTAATAACTCCTATTCTCGTTTTCAGGAAATTGAAACATACCTTGATCGCTTAGAGCAAGATGTGAATCGTTCGTACTATCAAAACACAATCGATGAAAGAATTGCTCAATTAGAAAAGCAAAATCAGGCATTGAAGCTAGATAAAGAAGAAACAAGTTCAATTTCATAATAGAAACTGTTATTCTAAAAAGGCGTAGGTACCTGCGCCTTTTTAGGAATAGAATGGCTAATTTAAAGATTTTATGAAAAGCGTTCTTCGCTTTTCTATTTTCCTATCATAACAAGAAGGGAGGAATACGGTTTGCTGCAAAAATTAAAAAGTGACTATCTCAGCTGGATTGTCTTAATTGGTGCCTTTTTTGTTTTATTAGATGTATTCTTCTTTAACCGTGGTTTAATTTTCTCCCTTATTGTTGCGATAGGAATGGTGTATATCGGAAGAAAAAGAACGCCGAAAAAGACTGGTACACTTCTTTTTTGGGCAGGAATTTTTCTGTTATTTGTGAATGTAATTAATATGATGGCTGTTAAGTTTTTCCTGCTCGCGCTGCTTTGTTTTCTTATTTTTCAGTATGCAAATAGGAAGCAGAAGCTGAACACAATCACCCCGATAATTAACGAACAAAATGAAGGTGCCGGTTTTCATGGCCAAACGATTATAAAGGAACAGACGCTCTTTCAAAACCGCTTATTTGGCCATCAGCAAACACCTGATCATGTGTATGAATGGCATGACGTGAATATACAGTGTGGTGTTGGTGATAGTTTAATTGATCTAAGCAACACTGTTTTACCTAAAGGCGAGTCTGTTATCTTTATCCGAAACATCATGGGGAAAGTGACGGTTCTCATTCCATATGATGTAGAGGTAAGTATTCAGCATTCGGTTCTTTTTGGGTCAGCAAGGATTTTAGATTTCTACGAAACGTCCTTAATTAATCGTTTAATAAGAGTGGAAACGGGGAATTATGAACAAACAGATCAGAAGGTGAAAATTTTCACTTCAATGATGATTGGTGATATTGAGGTGAAACGTGTATGAGTATCATTTTACGACATGTTCTCATCGGTACATGCCTGTCCTTATTGATTTTTATCTTTGTGGCGGGTGAAACATTTACTGTTTTTCCACTATTAAACTTAAGTGATCTTTGGGAAAAAGAAGTCTTGGATATTCCTTATATATTATTTGTTCCAAGCGTCAGCATGGTGATTGGTATTGTATTTGGCACTTTTTCAGGACTTTTTTGGAAAAGGCAGCTGCAGTCTATTGATGAAAAGCTCCATCTGATTGAGGAAGGAAGACCATTAGAAAAGGAACGTTCTGCGTCTTCAGCTGAATTAGCATCCATAACAAAGCGGATGAGTAAAATTCAAAAACAAATGGCCGAACAGGCAAAAGTATCACAAAGGTTAGCAACTGAGGCTGCAGAAGAGCAGGAAAGTCGAATTCAAGAAATTATTTCTCAGGAACGTAACCGCCTTGCCCGTGAATTACATGATTCGGTCAGTCAGCAGCTGTTTGGCGCTTCGATGCTGATGTCTGCCATCAATGAAGGAAAGACAAACGAGGATGACCGTGAAACAAAGCAGTTGAAAATAGTAGAAGAAATGATTCACCAATCGCAGCTTGAGATGAGGGCTTTGCTTCTGCATTTACGTCCTGTGGCATTAAAAGGAAAATCGCTTCAGGAAGGAATAGAAGAATTACTTATTGAATTAACTCAAAAGGTAAGTATGAATATAAAATGGAAAATAGAAGATTTTACAGTGGAAAAGGGTGTTGAGGATCACTTATTTCGAATTTTACAAGAATCTGTTTCTAACACGCTTCGCCATGCAAAAGCCAGTAGCCTTGAGGTACTGCTGATTCGAAGAGATGGATTTATTATTTTAAGAGTGTCTGATGATGGTATTGGGTTCGATATTGATGAAGACAAGGCTGGTTCCTACGGTTTGCAGAATATGCATGATCGGGCTGTTGAAATTGGAGGCAATTTAAAAATCGTTTCATTAAAACAGAAAGGGACTCGGCTTGAGGTCAAAATTCCTGTAATTGAAGGTGAGGATAATGATTAGAGTATTGTTTGTGGATGACCATGAAATGGTAAGGATTGGCGTGTCATCCTATTTGGCCGCCCAGTCTGATATGGAAGTGGTTGGGGAAGCGGATAATGGGAAAACAGCGATTGAGCTGGCACTTTCTCTTAGGCCGGATATTATTTTAATGGATTTAGTTATGAAGGAAATGGACGGAATTGAGGCAACAAGGCAGATTATTGCCAAGTGGCCGGAAGCGAAAATCATTATTGTTACAAGTTTTTTAGACGACGAAAAGGTTTACCCTGCCCTTGAAGCAGGTGCTACAAGCTATATGCTGAAAACATCCAAAGCAAGTGAGATTGCTGAGGCGGTCCGCTCTACATACAGTGGTCAATCGATTCTAGAACCGGAAGTAACCGGGAAAATGATGATGAAAATGCGGCAGAAGAATCACCATGAACTTCATGAGGATTTAACAAGCAGGGAAATGGAAATTCTTCTCCTCATGGCGGAAGGGAAAAGTAACCAAGAAATTGCCGATGAGCTTTTTATCGCTTTAAAAACTGTCAAGACCCATGTAAGTAATATTCTCAGCAAACTTCAAGTACAGGACCGGACTCAAGCTGTCATCTATGCGTTTAAACATTCTCTTGTTAGATAGGAGGCTGCCTTATAGGGCAGTCTTTTTTCTTGTAGAAATCTATTGATATTATCTATAGTTTATGTCTTATTTTTGAATACAATATGGCATATTTGTGAATATGTGAACAAATGTATCGAAGTGTGACGAACCTCACAAATTTTTTAAGGGGGAAACCATTAATATATAAACATAAAGAAAAGATTGTGATTAAGTGAGCAAAATAAATAGGAGGTTGTAACAATGAATAAGAAATTAGTGATGATTGGTAACGGTATGGCAGGAATTAGAACACTAGAGGAGCTTCTAAAACTGGCTCCAAATGCGTATGACATAACCGTATTTGGGAAAGAACCTCATCCGAATTATAACCGGATTCAATTATCTACTGTTCTTCAAGGTGATACAACCATTAATGATATTATTATGAATGATTGGAACTGGTATAAGGATAACGGTATTACGCTTTATACTAATGAAGAAATTGTGAAAATAGATACAGTAAATAAAAGATTAGTTTCAGATCAAGGCCGGATAAGTCATTATGATGAATTAATTATTGCTACTGGTTCAAACTCATTTATATTGCCAATCCCTGGTGCAGAAAAACACGGAGTTACTGGTTTCCGTGATATTAAGGATTGCGAAACAATGATTGAAACAGCCAAAACACATAAAAAGGCTGTTGTCATTGGGGGAGGATTATTGGGTCTTGAAGCAGCTCGCGGCTTGTTAAATCTTGGCATGGAAGTGGATGTTGTTCATTTAATGCCATATTTAATGGAAAGGCAGCTAGATCCTGTTGCTTCAAAAATGCTTGAAAAAGAGTTGGAAGCACAAGGCATGAATTTCTTAATGGAGAAGGCAACAGCTGAAATACTTGGTGATGAAAGAGTAACAGGACTTCGCTTTCAGGACGGCACGACTGTATCAGCAGACCTTGTTGTTATGGCAGTCGGGATTAAACCTAACGTCAGTCTCGCAAAAGAAAGCGGGATAAAGGTTAACCGCGGCATCATGGTAAATGATTTTATGGAAACAAGTATGGCAAATGTGTATGCAGTAGGTGAGTGTGCCGAGCATCGTGAAATCGTCTATGGATTAGTGGCACCATTATATGAACAAGGAAAGGTACTAGCCGAATTTTTAGCAGGGAAAATGCCTGAGCCATACAAAGGTTCTGTTGTTGGTACACAATTAAAGGTATCTGGTGTTGATTTATTCTCGGCCGGTGAAATTATGGATGATAACACAACAAAAGCGATTAAAGTCCACAATGAATTTGACGGCGTGTACAAAAAAGTATTAATTCGCGATAATCATGTCGTAGGTGTCGTTCTTTATGGTGACACAAAGGACAGCACACGATTATTTCGTATGTTGAATAAAAAAGAAGATATCAGCGGTTTAACAAGTGTGTCTATTCTTTCCTCAGGATGTGAAGGACATGCATCCAACGATGTAGCGACAATGACTGATGATGATCTTGTTTGCGGCTGTAACGGTGTTTCAAAGGGAACGATTGTTAATGCCATTCAAGCGAATGGTCTAACAACAGTTGAAGAAGTAGGAAGTTGTACAAATGCAGGCCGTTCCTGCGGACGTTGTAAGTCGCTTATTTCAGATATTTTGGCCTATACGCTTGGCGATGAGTATGATAAATCTGCAAAGAAGGCTGGAATCTGCGGCTGTACACATTTAAGCAGAGATGAAGTGGTAGCTGAGATAAAAGAAAAAGGGTTAACAAGTGTAAAAGAAGTGATGAATGTTCTAGGGTGGAGAAATGAAGAAGGCTGCTCCAAATGCCGTCCAGCAATTAACTATTATCTTGGAATGATAAACATTGAAAATCATCAGGATGATCGAGATTCTCGTCTTGTAAATGAAAAAATGCATGCCAATATTCAAAAGGATGGCACGTATACTGTCGTTCCAAGAATGTATGGCGGTGTCACAAGCGCAAAGGATTTGAAAACAATCGCTGAAGCAGCTGAAAAGTATGATGTGCCGCTCGTTAAATTAACAGGCGGTCAGCGAATTGGTTTATTTGGAGTAAAAAAGGAAGATCTTCCGAGTATTTGGGCAGATCTAGGAATGCCATCAGGATATGCATACGGTAAAACACTTAGAACAGTCAAAACATGTGTGGGTGCGAAATTCTGTCGTTATGGTACACAGGATTCAATGGGACTAGGTATTGAGTTGGAGAAGAAATTTGAACGCCTGGACACACCGCATAAGGTGAAAATGGGTGTATCCGGTTGTCCGCGTAACTGTGCAGAGTCAGGAATTAAAGATATTGGCTTTGTTGGCGTTGACGGTGGATGGGAAATATATGTCGGTGGTAATGGAGGTACGGACCTTCGTGCCGGTGATTTACTAGGTAAGGTGGAGACGGAAGAGGAAGTAATGGAGCTCACTGGTGCTTATCTGCAATATTATCGTGAAACGGCAGAGTACTTAGAGCGTACATCTAAATGGCTTGAACGTGTGGGATTAGACCATATCAAAGAAGTGCTAGCTGATGAGGACACACGAAAAACATTAAATGAGCGTATGGATAAAACACTCCAACGATATATTGAACCATGGCAAGAAGCGATTCAAAGCAAGGAAATTATAGACAAGTATTATTCAAAGCAGGAAGTTGCTGTTCCGGTAAGATAATAGTTTTAGCGAAAATAGACAACTATAAGTGATAAGGTGGACAAAAGACTATGATGAATAAAATTGAACTAGCAAGTTATTCCACTCTTCCAGAAAGAATAGGCCAAGTATTTTCAATAGATGGAAAGGAAATTGCTCTTTTCAAATTAACAAATGGTGATATACATGCGATTGAAAACCGCAGTCCGCATCCAAAGGGCGGTACGCTTTCGGACGGGTTAGTAAGCGGAGAATATGTATTCTGCCCTGTATATGATTGGAAAATTTCTCTGACTGATGGAAGGGTTCAAGCACCTGATACAGGTCAAGTAAACGTTTATCCTTTAGAAGTTTCTGATGACAAAGTTTATATTATTGTATAATGTAAAAAGAGTATAAAAGAGTAGTGCCTGACACCACCAAAAGACAGTTGTCTTTTGATGGTGTCAGGCACCTTTGTATCACTGTTTTTGGAAGGATGACCGTATATGAACAAAGGAAAAGTGTTTTTAGTTGGCGCAGGACCGGGAGATATTGGGTTAATTACGGTAAAGGGGTTAGATGCAATTAAACAGGCAGAGGTTATTTTATATGACCGTCTGGCTAATCCGAAATTATTGGATTTCGCACCGTTTGGCTGTGAACTAATTTATTGCGGCAAATTACCTGATCGTCATACATTAAGACAGGAAGGGATTAATAGCCTTTTAGTTGATAAAGCATTGGAAGGAAAAAGGGTTGTCCGTTTAAAAGGAGGAGATCCCGGCGTTTTTGGACGCGTGGGTGAAGAAGCCGAGGCATTAGCGAATGCAGGAATTGAATATGAAATGGTTCCGGGGATATCTTCAGGAATGGCTGCACCGCTTTATGCAGGGATTCCAGTTACGCATAGACGGTTTGGTGAAACATTTGCAGTGGTGACAGCTCATGATCAATCAAAAGAGGGGAAGCCTGTTCTTGATTGGAAAGCACTCGCCAGCGGAATTGATACCATAGCCTTTTATATGGGCGTCAAAAACCTTCCTTATATTTGTCGATGCTTGATAGAGCATGGCAAATTACCGGAAACCCCAGTTATTCTTATTCAATGGGGTACTTTTAGCAGACAAAAGACATTAGAAGGAACGCTGGAAACAATCGCAGAATTAGCAGAAAAGCAGAAATTTAGCAACCCTGCAATTACGCTTGTTGGAGAAATTGTTTCATTACGTAATAAAATTAACTGGTTTGAGAAAAAGCCGTTATTTGGACGTCAAATATTACTTGCTAGAACAGGATTTCAATCAAGTGGACTAGCACAGGCCATGACCGAACAAGGGGCGGATGTGGTTGAGTTTCCTAAATGGAAAAATAAAGAAATACCTGTAAACTACGATATTTTAGAAAAACTTGCTCATTACGAAGAAATTTTGTTTACTTCAGTTGAAAGTGTAGAGGAGTTTTTTCAGCTTTTGAGGAAGGAACAAATCGATATTCGCAGTCTATCGGCTGATATATATGGATTATCAAAGAAAACGGTCACTGCTTTAAAGGAGCGCGGCTTGCTGGCTGATATCACAAATCATCTTTTTCAAAAAGAAACTCTTCTAGTTGTAGGTGACAGCCGGGTGACCCATAAATATAGAAATTGTGATTTGTTAATCACAAGTGAAAAAATAGTGGATGAGGCGTATTTACCGATTTTACAAAGAATACTTACCGAGGCTAGACCAGATAGTATCGTATTCCCAAGTGCGCAATCCGTCAAAATGTTTTTCGAAGAGGAATCGGTTGTACAGCTTTTCCCGCAGGAATTCCTGCAGGACGTAAAGGTCATTTGTATGGGGGAAAAGTCGGCTATGGCAGCACAGTTTTACGGAGCAGAGCCGGATGCAACAGCAGAAGCTCCGACACGAGAAGCTTTAATAGATACTATTAAAAGTTTATCCATAACATAAATGGATAAAGAGTGTAGGTGTTTAGATGAATTACTATCCGATTTATCTCAATTTGATGGATAAAAAGGCTGTAGTGATTGGCGGGGGGAAGGTGGCGGAACGGAAGATACAAGGACTGATAGAGGCAAAGGCTTGGATTACGGTTGTCAGTCCTAATCTCACTGAGCAGCTTTATCAGTGCTGTTTAGAAGGGGAAATTACCTGGAAGCAAAAGACCTTTTCTGCTGAAGACATCAACGATGCTTTTTTAATTATTGCAGCTGCAAATGATCCTGAAGTAAGTCTTGCTGTGAAACATGCAGCTGCCCCAAACCAATTATTGAATCTTGCTGATAATCCAGAGGAATCAAACTTTATTCTTCCCTCTGTATATAAGCAAGGTAAGCTAAGTATGACAGTCTCTACTTCTGGTGCAAGTCCTATCCTTGCAAAAAAGATTAAGCAGAGCCTTTCCAGCCAATATGGAGCGGAATACAAGGATTATGTGGATTTTTTGTATGATTGCCGAAAATGGATCTTGCAAGAAGTAACGGATCCAAAATTAAAAAAGTACTTATTATCTGCTATTACTGAACGAGAATTTGTCACGAGCGCAAACAGGCAAAAGGACTTCAAGGATTTGCTGGATAAGTGGAGCCAATCATAAAACGGTGCCTGACCCCTTAAAAAGACAATTGTCCTTTTAAGGGGTCAGGCACCGTTTTTATTAATATCCTGAGAACTTGTCTCATATGCTGTAAAGAGTACAAGTTTGAACTTATAAGTCTGCACTCTTACAAACAGGTGTAGTGTATTTCATATTTTGGAGTCAGAATAAAGGAGCGTTATATGAATTCATTTTTTAAAGGAACTCTTTTACTAATTGCTGCAGCCTGTATCGGGGAAGTTGTGGAATTTATTATTAACATGGTATTGGCAAGGGAGCTTGGTGAAAAAGGGCTCGGTATGTATATGGCTATCCTTCCAACCGTATTTTTAATTGTTCTTCTTGCCAGCTTTGAAATGCCTGTTTCGATTTCAAAGTTTATTGCTGAAAGGGATCAAAGGATTCATCAGAGTATGTTAAGTCATGTCCTTAAATGGACTATTATCATGACTGCTATTCTAATGGTAGTGGTGTCAATCGTTCTTCCATTCATTCCTGCTTTTGATCAATATCACCCCATTTTCAGATGGCTGGTCCTAATCCTCATTCCAATTATTTCATTTACTTCGATTGCCAGAGGCTATTTTATGGGGAAATCCGATATGGGGAAGATTGCCCTTGCTAATTTTCTGCGTAAGTTAGTTCAGCTGCTGCTGCTGGTCTATTTATTCCATTTATTCGATTTTGAACTCAGTTCCGCGGTGCTTATTGCCTTTTGTACACTTGTCGGCAGTGACTTGGTTGTATTTTTATATTTGTTTCATGTCTTCATGATTCAATATAATTACATGAAAAAACAGCCTTCTAAAAGGCTTCATAGTAAAGTCGTTATGAAAAATTTAATGGAAGTATCTGTTCCAACAACTGCCTTACGGGTATTTCACGCCTTTACTTCTGCATTGGAGCCTTTCTTAATTACAGGGGCACTCTTTTATGCAGGCGTCAGCAAGGGGTTAGCGACAGAGCAGTTTGGAATGGTAGCAGGAATTGCAATGGTGATTGGTTCCTTCCCTACCTTCATTTCTCATTCATTGATGATTATGCTGATTCCAACGATTTCTAAGGCAAATGCAGAGAGAAATATCTTTTATCTACAAAAGCTGTTAAAGCAGGTTATGCTTGGGACTTTTGCATATGGAATTCCTGCTATTCTCGTATGTTATTTTTTTGCAGAAGAATTAACTACTACATTCTTTCACTCTGAAGGTGCTGCGCGATATCTGCAGTTATTGTGGCCATGCTTTCTCTTTCGCTTTTTTATCATGCCGCTTCAGGCTTATTTAATTGGTCTTGGACTTATGAAGGAAGCCTTTCTTCATGCAGTTTGGGCAACGATAACAGCGTTTGTGATTATCTATTTTCTTGGCTCAAAAGCAAGCTTCCAAATGGATGGTGTCATCATCGGCATTAATGCTGAAGCGATATTATTGATGCTGATGCATTATGTTGCTGTCTGTAAGAAAATTGGCGTTTCTATTTTCATGCTGCCGCTTAATCGAATTAAATCTTCGTGAAAATTTATTTTCTATGCAGGAAGGAACAGGGGGTATTTCGTCTAATATTAAAATATAAACTAGGTAAAAGACCAGTTTAGGAGGCGAAAATATTAATCCGATGTTTACACAGCCTGTTGTCGATTCTGTTAGAGAGATAAATTTTGATGAAATTGTGCGTGACTACGGATTAAGTGTTTTTAGATATTTATACTCAATTGTTGGACATAAGGAGTTAGCGGAGGATTTGTATCAAGAAGTTTTACTTTCGGCCTATATGGGCTTTTCAGCTTTAAAAGACAAGGCAAAAGTAAAAAGCTGGTTATGTAAAATTGCAATGAATAAATGCCGTGATTATTGGCGGAAAGAAATGTCAGCTAAAACATTTTGGGAGGAAAAGGTTCATTTATATTGTAAACTTGAATTTCATGAGCCTCCAGCTCCAGAGGAAAGATTGCTCCGTAAATATGCAAAAGAAGAACTTGTGAAAGCAGTTTGCGAGCTGCCGGAACGATATCGAGAGCCGCTCTTTTTATTTTATTTCGGCGGACAGTCATTGGCAGAAATTAGTGAATATACGAAGCTTCCGCTATCGACTGTAAAGACAAGAATGAAACGGGCAAAAGACCAGCTGCGCAGTAAGGTCAATGTATTGCTATAGAAGAACCATCTATCTATCTTTGATAGGTAGGTGGTGTCTTTTTGTTTGATATTTTCCAGTATTTGATAAATCTCCAAAGTTTGGTATGATTGAATAGAGAAGGTACGAACAATAAAGGAGAACGAATATGGGAAATACTAAATATTGCCGTGAATCATTAGCTGTAAAAACAAGTCTTGTTTCCCCGCCTGATACAAATGTTCATGGAACCATGTTTGGCGGAAAATTGATGGCCTACATTGATGATATAGCTGCAATAGCCGCTATGCGCCATGCTCGAAAGCCTTGCGTGACGGCATCTAGTGATTCAGTTGATTTTCTTCATCCAATAAATGAAGGGAATTCAGTTTGTTTAGAAGCATATGTTACATATACAGGACGATCATCTATGGAAGTGTTTGTAAAGGTAGTATCAGAAAACATACTTACTGGTGAGCGGCATGTGTGTGCCATTTCTTTTTTAACATTTGTTGCCTTAGATGAAAATGGGAAACCTACTGAAGTTCCGCAGGTTATTCCCCAGACGGAGGAAGAAAAGCTTTTACATGAAACAGCAAAGGAACGTCAGGAAATTCGTAAAAAGCGAAGAAAAGACAGTGCAGAACGTGCGAAAATATTTGGATCATCCTATCCTTGGTAATTAAATAAGACCAATAAAAAGGGAAACCTTTATTGGTCTTATTTTTTATTCACTTTTCCCTTCTGTACGAGAAATAGCCGTTTGATTTTCTTTTAATAGATCACGGATTTCAGCTAATAATTCTTCCGTTTTATTAATGATAGGAGCAGCTTCGACCGTTTCTTCCTTTTTCTTAAAGCGGCTTAAGAAACGGATGAAAAGGAAAATGGAAAGAGAAATGATTAAGAAATCAACAACTGTTTGTAAAAATGCACCATATTTAATCGTGGCATCTAAGAAGGTATATTCTTGTTTGGAAAAATCGATACCTCCTAGTAAAATACCAACTAAAGGCATGATTAAGTCATTTACTAGTGAAGTGACAATTTTCCCGAAGGCGCCTCCGATAATAACCCCAACGGCTAAATCTAATACATTCCCCTTTAACGCGAATTTTTTAAACTCAGACCACATGTCATTCATCTCCTTTTTTAAAGGTAATAGTATCATGGATAGAAGAAGCCTGTGATATGTAAATAAATTTCTACAGAAATCACAGGCTTATTAATAGACAATTGTTTCATTGTCTGCTGAGGTTCATTGGCTATGAAATATTTCCAGTTAGTACTTAATCGTAAATGAATGGAAGTTTTCAATTACTTCACTTTCAGTTATTTTCATATCACTGATTTTAGAAAAGGGGTTTCCAATACGAAGTTCCTCTATAAAAGAATCAAGCTGGTCCTTACTCCCTACAGCTGCAATTTCAACTGAACCGTCTGCTAAGTTTTTTGCCCAACCTGTTACCCCATATTGGACAGCTTTCATTTGTGAAAAGTAACGATAGCCTACGCCCTGTACTTTCCCAGATACAATAATATGCAACTGGATCATTCTTACCCCTCCGGTTTACTTTTACGCTTTTACTATTATCCTCCCATAAATCGACATATCTTGCAATATATTGCTTGTTTTTTTCCTGTCATAATAATAGTAATCAATAAATTACTTAGAAAGCCCAGTTACCGTTTCTAAATACAGCTTCTGTTTTTCCGTCAGCTGTAATGCCATCAATATTCATTTGTTCTGAACCAATCATAAAATCAACATGTGTGATACTGTGGTTTAAGCCATTCTCCTGCAATTCTTCCTGTGACATGGTTTTCCCGCCTTCAAGACAAAAAGCATAGGCGCTGCCGATAGCCAAATGGTTTGAAGCATTTTCATCAAATAATGTATTAAAAAATAGGATATTTGATTCTGAAATAGGTGAGTGATAAGGAACAAGCGCCACTTCTCCTAAGTAATGAGACCCTTCATCCGTAGCGACAAGCTGTTTTAGAATCTCTTCGCCTTCTTTTGCTTTTACGTCAATAATTTTTCCATTCTCAAAGGTCAACGTAAATTCATCAATAATGTTTCCGCCATAACTTAATGGTTTTGTACTTGAAACCGTACCATTCACACCTGTTTTGACTGGAACGGTAAATACCTCTTCTGTCGGCATATTCGCCATAAATTCAAAGCCTTTTTCATTAATACTCCCAGCTCCGCACCATATATGTTTTTCAGGAAGCTCGATAGTTAAATCGGTTCCAGGCGCAGTATAGTGAAGTTTTTTGTATTTTTTTGCATTTAGATAGTCTACTTTTGTATGTAATGTTTCATCATGGTGCTTCCAGGCAGCAATCGGGTCTTCCACATCAGCTCGTACGGTTCTAAAGATGGCATCCCAAAGCTTTTCCACTCTTGTTTCCTCAGGTTCATTCGGGAATACCATATCTGCCCAGCCTTGAGAAGGTGCAGCAATAACAGTCCAACTGATTTTATCGGATTGAACATATTTGCGGTATTGCTGAAGGGCAGTTCCAGCCGATTTTTGGAAATTCGCAATTCTTTCCGGATTGACCCCTTTTAATAGGGCAGGACTGGAAGAAAGGATGGACATAAAGGCCGCTCCACTTTCAGCAAGTGCTGTCTGCTCTTTCGCACGGAACTCTGGATACTCTAAGAAAGTTTCATCCGGTGCCATGTCATATTTTAATCTTGATACAACATCATCGCTCCAATTGACGATAACATCCTTTGCTCCTGTTTCATATGCCTTTTTAACAATCAATCGTACAAATTCTCTAGAATCTAAATTGGCATTGATGACAAGTGTTTGTCCCTTTTGGATATTAACACCAACTTTCACTGCCAGTTCTGCATACTTTTCTAATTTTTGTTGGAATTCACTCATCTAATCCAGCTCCCTTACTATATAATAGGTTACCTTCATTGTAGCCTTTCTAATCTCTAAAATAAAATAAGAAGGCTAACAAATAACAAAAAATAGACTGAAAAGTTAAACCAATCAGTCTATAGACAGCCTTTTAAGCTTCGCTGTCATCAGAGTAAGAAGCTACAACAGCAGCCATTGCTTTCGCACTAATGATAAGGCTTTTTTCATTGATATCAAATTTGGGGTGATGATGCGGATACGCTTCACCCGACTCAGGAATAGCACCGACATAGAAGAAGCATCCTGGTACCTTTTGAAGATAGTAAGCAAAATCTTCCGAAGGCGGCTGCGGTGGTGTTTCTAATACGGCTTCGACTTCTGGTATGGCTGCTTGTTCAAGAGCTTTCCGTACATGTTCAGTTACTTCTGGGTCATTATGGAGGACAGGATAGTCATTGTGATATTCAAAAATAGATTTTACACCATATGATTTTTCTAATCCTTCCGAAAATGCACGAACCTCTGTTTCTACGAGTTCTCGAGTCTCAGGAGACATGGTTCGCACATCCCCTTCGATGGTAACGGAATCTTTAATTACATTAAACGAACCTTTTCCATCAAAATTACCAATTGTAATCGAGGCCATATCAAATGGGTTGATACGGCGGCTGACGATGGTTTGTAAATTCATGACGAAGGAACAGGCTGCTACAATCGCATCATTGGCTAAATGCGGCGATGATCCATGCCCGCCTTTGCCTTGAACAACTAATTTAAAATAGGATCTTCCTGTTTGCGTATTCCCGCTTCTATAATAAACGTGACCGGTTTTCATATTGCTCATAACATGAATTCCAATAATTGCATCGACGCCATCAAGGACACCTGCTTTAATCATCCCAATCGCCCCGCCGGGAGGAGTTTCTTCTGCTGGTTGATGAATCACGCGAACAATTCCTTTTAATTGCTCTTTACACTCAGCTAATGTTTCAGCTAACACCAACATATAGGCGGTATGTCCATCATGACCGCAGGCATGCATTACGCCTTCGTTTTTTGAGGCAAATGGCAGCCCTGTTTCTTCTTTAATGGGTAAGGCGTCAAAATCAGCACGTATCGCAATCGTTTTCCCTGGCTTTGAACCTTTAATGGTAACAACGATGCCGCGCTCTCCACCAAAGTTTGTCTCAACTGAATCAACAGGGACCTCTTTATAAAAATCGGTAATATATTTTGCTGTTTCTTCTTCTTGAAAGGAAAGTTCCGGATGTTCATGAAGATAGCGGCGAATTTCAATAATTCGGTCTTTTTTTTCATCAATTTTTTTCATTAATTCATCTAATAACATCATTAATTGGACACTCCCTACTTTTATTTGGAATGAATTCTAATGACTAGGCTCTGGCTCTCTTTGACCAGGAGTCGGGGTCCGTCGTTGTCCTGAAACCTCTTTCGTTTTTATTTTTCCTTCATTTCTAGGAACCATCATCATAATGGAAAGTATCGAAAGAATGCCGAATATTACGTTAGTAATAATCCCAGCTGTTGCAGCCGTTTCCAGACTTGCAATCGCGGAAATTGAACTATATACCGTAGCTGAAATGGCAACCCCGAATGCTCCGCCGAGTGAACTTGCCATTTTGTAAATCCCGGCAGCTTCTCCAACCTTGTTTGAAGGTGCATTAGATACTGATGTATCTGTCGACGGAGTTGCATAAATTCCTAATCCAAGACCAAATAAAGCAAACCCAATAAAAACAACAACGGTATAGGCAAAGTCAGCTAAGAAAGTTAATCCCATCATGGCAACACCAACCGTTGCAATGAGAGCGCCCCAAATCATCGGCGATTTCGCACCTGCTTTTTGTAAAATTTTCTCTCCAACACGAATCATAGCTAACACAGCGATTAAATAACCTAAAGATAACATTCCTGATTGAAATGCATTAAATCCTCTGCCAACTTGGACATAAGTGTTTGCCACAACAAGAGTACCCGCAATTGCGTTTAACAAAAAATTAGAGAAAGTGGCCCCAGAATAGGGTTTATTTTTAAATAAAGAAAAGTCAATCAGGACAATTTCTTTACTTTTTTCCACTTTGAAGAAAACAATTGCTCCAATAATTGTTACAATGGCAAGGACAATTGTAATCAAGCTTGTCCAGCCTAAATCTGCACCGAAATTAATAAAGATATTTAATGCGAGCATGGTAATGATAAAAATGATTAAACCAGCGTAATCGAATTTAAAAGCACCAGTAGATTCGCCTTTACTCTCCGGAGTATCTTTAATCAACCATATACCGAGTAAAGAGAAGATAATGGAAAAGATGAAAATCCACTTCCATCCTAAATAAGTGGCAATCGCACCACCTGCAAAGGAAGCAACACCTGATCCACCCCAAGACCCAATAGACCAGAAACTAAGGGCTCGCTGACGTTCAGCTCCTTCAAAGTAAGCCTTCATTAATGCAATGGTTGCAGGCATAATACATGCTGCTGAAAGCCCTTGAATGACACGGCCGATGATGAGCAGTACCGGCCCTTGTGCTAAGACAAGGCAAAGTGAGCCGATAATACTTAAGATTAATCCGATATTTGTCATTTTTTTTCGGCCAATTTTATCTGCTAATCCGCCGGCAGCCACGATAAACATTCCTGAGAATAATGCCGTTAAACTTATTGCAATGTTTAAGGTGCCAAGTGAAATTCCTAAATCCTTCTGAACGGCAGGAACAACATTGACCATTGCTTGAGCAAAGAGCCAAAATGTGATAACTCCAAACACAATTCCGATAATCATTTTATTTGTGCCTTTATAATCTGCTGTTTCCATTGTAAGCCTCCAAATTGATTAATTTAGGTAAAAAACTAAGCCGAAATTTAAAGGATATTGATTAGATAACGCGACTCTATCTATTGAGAGTGTTTGAATAATATTTACCTATTATTCCTAGGAATCTTTGGAGTAACTGAATCCATTGCGGTCGTATGTTATACTTTAATTTCATTCAGCATTTATCTTCCACTTTTAAAGTTAATGGATGGATACAAAAAGTTCTCCGATTCAAAGGAGGTTCAAACCCCTGCTGAATAAAATTAAGCCTCCGGCGGATGTTTCGGATTTTTAAAGGTAATTTATCGAGCGAGCTCGACGACGGACAGGACGTCCTAGTCAGGCGAAAGCCACAGGATGTGGCTTTCTGAAGCGTGATAAAAATCCGGATACAAATTCGACGGGTGAATTTGATTTTACTGGAAATTTGAAAGGATGTTTTAACAATGGCAAAAAGTGTTGTAATTGCTGAAAAACCTTCTGTTGCACGTGATATTGCACGAGTACTAGGTTGTAATAAAAAAGGCAATGGTTATCTTGAAGGTGATAAATATATCGTTACGTGGGCACTGGGACACCTAGTTACACTTGCTGACCCGGAAAGCTATGATGTGAAATATAAAACATGGAAATTAGAAGATCTTCCTATGCTGCCGGAGCATTTGAAGTTGACGGTTATTAAGCAGACAGGAAAACAGTTTCAAGCCGTGAAGAGCCAATTGATTAGAAAGGATGTCAATGAAATTATTGTGGCTACGGATGCAGGCAGAGAGGGAGAATTAGTCGCACGTTGGATTATTGATAAAGCAAAGGTTACAAAACCGATTAAACGGCTTTGGATCTCCTCTGTTACGGATAAAGCGATTAAAGACGGATTTAGAAGCTTAAAGCCTGGTAAAGCCTATGACAATTTATATGCCTCAGCTGTCGCACGTTCAGAAGCTGACTGGTATATTGGCCTTAATGCAACGCGTGCATTAACGACCCGCTTTAATGCCCAGTTAAACTGTGGCCGTGTACAAACACCAACTCTTGCTATTATTGCTGCACGCGAGGATGAAATCAAACACTTCAAAGCTCAAGAATACTATGGCATTGAAGCTCAAACAACGGACAAATTAAATCTGACCTGGCAGGATGCAAAGGGTAACAGCCGGAGCTTTGATAAGGAGAAAATCGAGAACAAGGTTAAAGAGCTAGGCAAACAAAATGCTTTTGTGACGGAAATTGAGAAAAAGGCTAAGAAGTCTTTTGCTCCAGGTCTTTATGACTTAACAGAGCTGCAGAGGGATGCGAATAAAATCTTTGGTTATTCAGCAAAGGAAACGTTAAATATTATGCAAAAGCTGTACGAGCAGCATAAAGTGTTAACCTATCCGCGTACGGATTCCCGTTATCTCTCTTCAGACATTGTTGGAACGCTTCCGGAGCGTTTGAAAGCGTGCGGGGCAGGAGAATATCGTCCGTTAGCTAATAAAATCTTAAAAAAGCCGATAAAAACTTCTAAAGTCTTCGTTGATGACAGCAAAGTGTCAGACCACCATGCCATTATTCCGACAGAAGGCTATGTAAACTTTTCAGCTTTTACTGATAAAGAGCGTAAAATTTATGACTTGGTTGTAAAAAGATTTTTGGCTGTGTTATTTCCACCTTTTGAATATGAGCAATTAACGCTTCGGGCAAAAATTGGAGATGAAAACTTTGTTGCAAGAGGAAAAACCATTCTATCAGCCGGATGGAAAGAGGTTTACGATAATCGCTTTGAGGATGAAGATTCAACAGACGATTTGAAAGAACAGATTTTACCACGTATTGAAAAGGGGAATAGATTAACCATTCAATTAATCGCACAAACAAAGGGTCAAACAAAGCCGCCGGCACGCTTTAATGAAGCAACATTACTTTCTGCAATGGAAAACCCTGTGAAGTATATGGAAACAGGCAATAAACAATTAGCAGATACGTTAAAATCAACTGGCGGATTAGGTACAGTTGCTACCCGTGCAGATATTATTGAAAAGCTATTTAATTCGTTCTTAATTGAAAAGCGTGGAAAAGATATTCATATAACTTCTAAAGGGCGCCAATTATTAGATCTAGTGCCTGAAGAACTGAAATCTCCTGCACTCACTGCCCAGTGGGAACAGAAGCTTGAACAGATTGCTCATGGAAAGCTGAAAAAAGAAGTATTTATCGGTCAAATGAAAAACTATACAAAAGAAATCGTTGCTGAAATAAAATCCAGTAATAAAAAATATAAACATGATAACATTTCAACCAAAAATTGCCCGGATTGCGGAAAACCCATGCTTGAAGTAAACGGCAAAAAAGGCAAAATGCTCGTATGTCAGGACCGTGAATGCGGGCACCGTAAAAACGTCTCACGCGTCACAAATGCAAGATGTCCACAATGCCATAAAAAATTAGAACTTCGCGGTGAAGGGGAAGGGCAAATCTTTGCATGTAAATGCGGGCATCGTGAAAAACTATCTGCTTTCCAGGCGCGCCGTGAAAAGGACTCTCGCGGAAAAGTAGATAAACGTACTGTACAGAAATATTTGAAAAACCAACAGAAAAATGAAGAACCTTTAAATAATGCTTTAGCAGAGGCATTAAAGGGATTAAAGTTTGATTAATAAATAAAAAAGGGCGAGTCCTGCACTGTTAGTCAGCGGAGAGGGACTTGCCTTTTTTAGATATATACATTCAAGTTTATCCCACTCTTAAGGGGCAGTAAGACCCTCACCTCAAGATTCTGAGTATAGAAAAGAAGATAGGTGGGGGATTAACTGCCCGTAAAGGTCCATTTGCGGAATCACAGACTAAGAACGCCACATTTGTGGCAACGTCTGTGTGACCCACATCCTGTGGGCCTCAACTAATCATCGGCGGGGGATGAAGAAAACCCTCGCTGATGGAAGTTTCACTTTATTTTGCGTTATTGAGTTTCTTCAGGGTCTAACCGGTTTTTAAAGGCTTCTTGAGTAACAATAAGCTCTTCATCTTCTTGAGCTTCTGTTGTATGTCTTTCAACCAGATGTTCTGGAAATTTTCCAGGATGATTTTTCTTTTTGTGATCAAAACTTTTGCCGCGTCCCATTCTTGCACACCCCTTTCTATTTCTTCAATAGTTTTTGTTGGTAAAACAATATTTATTCCATTGAAGATGCAGCGAGGATGATAGATATTTGAAACGTGAAAGTTTTCACAAAAAGTCCATGGATTTTTCCATCCTGACATTATATAATAAAAGTGTTCAAATATTCACATGATAAATGTTTGAACCCCTCCCCTAATTATTAGTTGAATAGAAAACAACCCTAAGATGATGCTCTTTCCCCTAAGAGCATTATTTTTTTTTATTCTCTTGTATTAAAATAATAATTGATTCTGCAAAAGTCTAAAATAGCTTTACATTTTTTATACCAATTTTAAAAAGTATCTAAAGAAATTTCAAATTTTGTCGAAATAAATAATAACGATAATTGTATAAGATAGGTGATATAGGTGGATTTAGCTACAATAGTTGGAATTATATTAGGAATCATTGCAATCGGGGTTGGGATGGTATTAAAGGGAGTAGCTATATCTGCGTTGGCTAATCCGGCCGCGTTCCTGATTATCATTTTGGGAACCATTGCATCAGTTGTCATTGCCTTTCCAATGGCAGAAATAAAAAGAATTCCTAAGTTATTTGGCATTCTTTTTACGGAGAAAAAGGCAGCCAGTTACACAGATTTAATTAAGTCGTTTTCTGATTTAGCCCAACTAGCTAGAAAGGAAGGGCTGCTCGCTCTTGAAACAAAGATAAATGAGGTAGAAGACCCTTTCTTAAAAAATGGATTATCACTTGCCGTTGACGGACAATCAGCTGATTATATCCGTGATGTATTGACAGAAGAAATAGAAGCAATGGAGGAAAGACATGAATCCGGAGCATTAATATTCTCTCAGGCAGGGACATATGCCCCTACGCTCGGCGTGTTAGGAGCTGTAATAGGCTTGATTGCGGCGCTAGGGAATATGAATGATACGAATGCATTAGGACATGCCATTGCTGCAGCCTTTATCGCGACCCTGATTGGGATTTTCACAGGATATGTGTTATGGCACCCATTTTCCAATAAATTAAAAAGGAAGTCCAAAATTGAGTCACAGCAAAAATATATGATGATTGAGGGGATTTTATCTATTTTGGAAGGAGAGGCGCCAAGAGTCATAGAACAAAAGCTGGCTTCTTATCTTCCTGCAGGCGAAAGAAGAAAATTTCTTGAAGGCAGTGTGAATAATAATGAGCAGACGTAAAAAAAAGAAAAAAAAAGACGAGGGGCATATTGACGAATCATGGCTTCTTCCATACTCGGATTTACAAACCTTGCTAGTCGCTTTATTTATTGTTCTATTTGCAAGCAGTACAGTGAGTGAGCAAAAGCTTATTGTTTTTTCTAAATCCTTTAGCAGTGAATTGTTATCAGGAGGTACAGGGTTTTTCGAATATTCTAGTCCACTTCCCACTAACGATGAGGGCATAACCAAAGTAGATAAGAAAGATCAATCTCAGGATGAAGTTTCAGAGGACGTGGAAGAAACAGATGAACAACGAGCGGAACATGAGCGGCTGGAGGCGATTCAAGACCGAGTCAATTCCTATATAAAAGAAAATGGACTGGGCGAGGAGTTAGATACTTCATTAACCGTAGCTGGGTTATCTGTTAGAATTAGAGATAATGTTCTCTTTGATTCAGGAGTTGCGGAAGTTCGAGCAGAAAATATCAATATTGCGAACGAAATTTCGAAGTTATTGGAAATGGACGTACCAAGAAGTGTCATTGTAAGCGGCCATACAGATAATGTACCAATTAAAAATGCTCGATTTGATTCAAACTGGGAGCTAAGCGTTATGCGAGCTGTTAATTTTATGAAGCTAATGCTGGAAAATCAAAACCTTAATCCACAGTTATTTAGTGCAAAAGGGTATGGAGAGTTTCAGCCTATTGCTACAAATGAAACAGCAGAAGGAAGGGCTCAAAATAGACGTGTTGAAATATTAATCTTACCAAGAAATGATGAAACCATTCAGGAATAAAAGAGGGGGTGCCTAAACCCTCTTTTTTTAGTTTAGCTTTGTTTATTAACATTATTGATCTTTGACTTATTAACATCATTCGTTAAAATGACCTGTACTTTAAGTAATTGTCTGTTAGATTTAATGCTGGTTTCTGAATTTAATAAATTCTAAGTAAAGAGAGAAATCCTTTTTCGTTATCCCCTGATTGATGGCTTCAGTAAACAGTTCAATCCATTCCTCGTCTAAGTGTTTTACTTCTTTTTTAGGATGCTGATTTTCCTCAAGCAAATCCTCCACTGTTGTACCTAAAGAGCTGGCAAGTTTTGAAAGAATAAACAAGGATGGGTTCTGTTGAATTCCTCTTTCAATATAGCTTAAGTATGATTTTGAAATACCAGCTTTCATTGAAAGCTCATTGATAGAATATCCCCTTGATTTGCGTAACTGTTTAATTCTATTTTGCATCATGAATATTTCTCCTAGTCAATAATGAAAGAATGCATATATATATTATAAAGAACGAATAGTTCATTAAAAAGTACATTTTATAAAAATCATACATTATAACTAGAGGATTCAGGATTGTTCATTATAGAGAATAAAAAAGGCGTAATAGCGACCTATTATAAAAGTAGTATGAAATTATTAGTAGAAAAACAGCGGTTTACAAAACATAATAACTTCATAATTAGGAGTAAAGATTCAGATTGATTCCATTATATTGATTTTTTAAAAAATTGGGAATAAAATTAGAAATGCATGACAAATAGTGACAGTTTTTATCGACGTGATAAGTTAAAATAAAAAAACACAAGCCACTTATGAGAAAATTCTGTTCGGAAAATGAAAAATGTAATAGGTCCATTATATTAAGATGGTTACCATGCAATTAAAGCTGTTTGGGAGGCTATTAATGTGAGTGAGGGGAAGGAACAGAACATAAAATACGACATCGAGTGGATTCAACTGATGAAAGAAGCAAAAAATCTAGGTATTGATATTGAAGAAATTAGAGCTTTCTTACATGATCGAATACATTGATAATCTGTAGTTTTTTAGGAAATCTGCGGTTTATATTGATGGTATAGTGTTTCTCCATTGAGAAACGCTTTTTTTATATAGTTTATACCTAGATAATAAACTCCTTCATATTCTTATTGTGCCGGAAATAAGAACATGAAGGAGTTTATGGTTATTTAAAGTCTATCTATTCATGCCCACTAGAAAGATTAAAGTTATCTAAGCTTATTTCTTCTGACTTTCTTTCCATTTGTTGTATTCGAGGAAATCACGGAACTGCTCTTTTGATACACCTGATTCCATTGCTTCTTGAACAAGCTTCATCCATTCTGAATCTAATTCATCCTTCTTAGGCTGTTCAAGGATTAGACTATCCACAGGCACCCCGAGTACCGCTGAAATTTTTTCTAAAAATTGTATAGAAGGATTTGTTTGTAGATTTCTTTCAAGAGAACTTAAGTAGGACTTTGCCACTCCTGCTTTGAGAGCGAGTTCCGATAATGATATTTTCTTTTCTAGCCGAAGTTTTTTTACGCGATCACCAATCATTCAATTCACTCACTTTATTTTATTGTCTAGCTTCTATCACTGTAAAATGTTTTTTGCAAACCCTCTCTGTTAGGTGAAGTCGAGCAAACGCTTGCACTTTTCATTGCATATATCAGTAAAATAACAAAAACAGAAAAAAAGGGTTCTGTATATAGAACGAATTTTACATTCTAAATGATTTATTTTTCCCTATTTATTCACATTTTGCCACATTTTAAAGCGAAATAGTAGTCTAAATTTAGAAGTTTTTTTTATTTGGATAGAATAATGTAATAAAAAGATATGACAATGATAGTATTTCTTGCATTTAAACTAATTGATATGAATCGTTTTTTAGCTTTTGCAAGATGTCTTGAAAATGAATACAATGAATGTAGAATAATGAGTAGTTTACCGAATGGAAGAGAGGATATACAAATGATTATTTTAAAATCAGAGAGAGAAATTGAAAAAATGAAGAAGGCTGGTGAAATCCTAGCTTCTGTACATAAGCAGTTAGCAAAAATGATTAAGCCAGGAGTGACTACATGGGAAATTGAAGAATTTGTAGATAAATATTTAAAAAAACAAGGAGCTGTGCCTGAACAAAAGGGATATAGAGGTTATCAATATGCTACATGTGCAAGCATAAATGATGAGATTTGTCATGGATTTCCCAGAAAAGAGCCACTAAAAACAGGTGATATTGTGACGATTGATATGGTTGTAAATTTCAATGGTGCACTGGCGGATTCGGCCTGGTCATATGCAGTTGGACAAGTATCTGAAGAGAATCAAAGATTATTGGATGTAACAAAACAAGCACTTTATATTGGAATAGAGCAGGCAAAGGTTGGGAATCGAATTGGTGATATTGGACATGCGATTCAAACCTATGTAGAAGGTGAGGGTTTTTCTGTTGTACGTGATTTCATCGGTCATGGAATTGGCAATGCCATTCATGAAAAACCAGATGTTCCACACTATGGTCTTCCAGGAAAAGGTCCTCGTATTAAAGAGGGGATGGTCTTTACAATCGAGCCAATGGTTAATATTGGAACATATAGAATGAAGATGGATAATAATGGGTGGACGTCAAGAACGGAAGATGGAAAGAACTCTGCTCAGTATGAGCATACGATTGCTATTACAAAAGATGGCCCAATTATTATAACGAATCAAGATTAAGCTTCCTATCATTTTATTGATTCATCCATAAGGAATGGATTCTCATGGATGAATCAAAAGTTTATCTCACTCTTAACGGGCAGTAAGACCCCCACCTTAAGATTCTGAGTATATAAAAGAAAATAGGTGGGGGATTAACTGCTTGTAAAGGTCCATTCGTGGAATCACAGACTAAGAACGCCACATTTAGGGCAACGTCTGTGTAATCCACATTCTGTAGGCCTCAACTAACCATCAGTGGGGGATGAAGAAAAGCCCTGCTGATGGAAGTTTCACTTTATCTTATTGCTTTCTTAAACTGCCAAGTTCTTCAACAATCGCTTGCATTTCATTTGGACTAAAGGAGTTTTTCTTCATGACTAATTCATAAATTTCCTTTAGCTCTTCATACATATTCTCGTCAAAGTGGGAAGGTTTAATAGCTCCGAAATTTAGTACATTTAATTTTTCTTTTATTTTCTCAATCATATACTCTACATTTTCAACTGACTTTTCTGCTAAGTTCATGGTATCATCCTCTCATTTGATTCTTTGCTGCACATGCTGTATAAGTGCAGATACTAATATTTGTTAATCAAGCAGCGGCAAGAATCATCTTTCTTTTCATCTTTCCATGTTCATATAAAAATGTCAATAATATTAAAAGGTGAAAGAAATCATTCGGTACTAGAATAGGTTTGAACATACCAATTATGATAAAGTAGTGAATAATAGAAAAATGGAAAGGAGAGGAAAAAATAATATGATACGTGTTTTATTTGTTTGCCTAGGAAATATTTGCAGGTCACCGATGGCAGAGGCATTGTTTCGTGATTTGGTTAAAAAGGAGGGACTTGCGGATATAATTAAAATTGATTCTGCTGGAACAGGTGATTGGCATATTGGCAATCCTCCTCATCAAGGCACAAGAGAGATTCTTAAGAAATATCAAATATCTGATGAAGGATTAAAGGCCCGAAAAATGACGAGTGCTGATTTAAACTTTGATTATATTATTGGGATGGATTCTGAGAATATTAAGAACATAAAAAAGCTAGGTACTCTGCCTTCAAATGCCAAGGTCAAACGACTCCTTGATTTTGTAGAGGATAAACAAGAGATGGACGTTCCGGACCCCTATTACAGTGGTAATTTTGAAGAAGTTTATGAACTTGTAAAAGAAGGCACAGAGAACCTTTTAATGGAAATAAAAAAAGACTTACAAGCAAAAGGAGTTATTGAATGAGCAGCTCGAAGTTTTGGAAAGGTATCATTATTGGTGCTGTTGCCGGCGGAGTCATTAGTTTATTAGATCGGACAACAAGAAATTCTGTGTTGGAGAACTGTCATAAAGTTACCGGAAAGGTATCCTATTATGCGAAACATCCAGGGGAAGTAGTTGAATATGTAAAAGAATCTACCGGTAAAATACGTTCAACGATTGAAGAGGTTGGAGAAGAGGTATCTTTTATTGCTGAAAAAATTGAAGAGCTCAGAGAAATTACTCCACAGGTCGTAGACGTCGTAATGGATACGAAAGAAGCGTTTGTTGATAAGGAAAATGATTTGGAAAGGGAAAGATAGACTAATCCATCTTTCCCTTTTATAGGAAGGAGGGCATGAAAAAAATAATGACATTGGTCAAGCATATATATAGAAACTTAATGGACGATGATGTTTTTGGTATTGCTGCACAATTATCATACTTTTTTCTGCTTTCGTTATTCCCGCTTCTTATTTTTTTGATGACCTTATTTCCTTACTTACCCATTACCCAAGAAGACCTGCTTAATCTATTTCGTGATTTTGCTCCGAGCGGGACGATGGAATTAATAGAATCAAATTTAAATCAAGTGTCACAAAAAAATGGCGCTCTTCTATCATTTGGGGTTATTGGAACCGTATGGTCTGCATCAAATGGAATCAATGCGATTGTTAAGGCATTTAACAAGGCGTATGGGGTAAAGGAAGGACGTTCTTTCCTCAGGGCGAGATTTATGTCGATTGTCCTAACTTTTGCTATGATTTTGGTTATTGTGGTAGCGCTTATTCTTCCTGTATTTGGGAAACATATCGGTACGTTTCTTTTCGCACAATTAGAGTTATCAGCTCAATTTATTTCTGTCTGGAATGCTTTGCGCTGGTTGGTTAGTTCAATTATTATTTTTGTCATATTTATTGGGCTATATTGGCTTGCTCCAAGTAAGAAGTTTGCCTGCAGAAGTGCTATTCCTGGAGCTGCATTTGCTACAATAGGCTGGATTTTAACCTCATTTGCCTTTTCCTATTATGTGAGTAATTTTGGCAATTACTCGGCTACCTATGGGAGTATTGGTGCCATTATTGTATTAATGATATGGTTTTATATTTCAGGAATTATTATTATTATTGGCGGCGAGGTAAATGCTTTTTTCAGCAATCGTGTAAAGGACTGTTAAACTTCCTCAAATTGCCTATAGTAATTCTTCTATTGCTGCTAAAAATAGAACAGGGAACCTTATTACCCAGTATCATTTAGGAGGTATCACAATGACTAAACATACAAAAAAAGATGGCGGTACAAAACAGCAAAAAAATAAAAATCAATCAACTAAAAAATCATCCAGCTCAGCTAACGGTTCAAACGGATACCACTAAAGTAAAAGGTCTGGAGTTTTCTCCAGACCTTTTTTCTAAAGAGCATGTTTGGCTGTCTTCGTAAGTCATTTCATAAGGTAATTTTAATAAAGGTTTCGCTTTTTATTTTGACCGTAATAATCGTAAGCCATTTAATATGACTAAAATGGTACTTCCTTCGTGGCCGAGGACACCTAATGGCAGATTAACGGCCTGTAAAAAGTTAGATGAAATGAGCAGGATGATGATACTGATTGAGAAGATGACATTCTGTTTGACAATTTTATTCATTTTTTGTGAAAGTCGGATGGCTTCTGAAATTCGCGGCAAATCGTTTTTCATCAGTACAATATCAGCCGTTTCAAGAGCAACATCGGTTCCGCCGCCCATTGCAATTCCAACGTTGGCTGTGGCAAGTGCAGGAGCATCATTAATCCCGTCACCAACCATGGCAACATTTCCATACTTTGCTTTTAATTTTTTGACATGCTCTACTTTATTTTCAGGCAGACATTCTGCAATGTATTCATCTACATGACATTCAGCAGAAATCGCTTGTGCGGTGCTTGAACTGTCACCGGTTAACATGATTGTATAAATACCTTGAGCCTTTAATTGGTCGATTGCTTTTTTCGTTTCTTCGCGAACATTATCTTTTAAGGCAATCATCCCAGCTAGTCGATTTCCCTTTTGGGCATAGACAATTGTTTTTCCTTCTGATTCCAGTTTTTTAATCGTTTGCTCGATATCCTGGTCAATAGTAGCATCCTCAACAAATCCTGCTTTACCGATTTTCCACTCCTCACCATGAATGACTGCTTTCACTCCCCATCCGGGTACATCTTCAATGCCATCAGGGTGAAGGAGATCTATTGTTAATTTTTCCTTCGCATACTTAACGATGGCGCTTGCGAGAGGATGATTGGAATGACTTTCAATTGAAGCAGCTATAAGCAACACTTCTTCTTCATCAAGTCCCTTATTAATAATCAAGTCCGTTACTTCAGGCTTTCCTTTTGTTAATGTTCCTGTCTTATCAAAAGCAATTGCCTTAATATGATTTAAATTTTCTAAATGAATTCCGCCTTTAAAAAGAATTCCATGCCTGGCTCCATTTGAAATGGCTGATAAGGTCGCAGGCATAATAGAAGATACAAGTGCGCACGGTGAAGCGACTACAAGCAATACCATCGCACGGTAAAAGGTTTCACTCCAGCTCCAACCTAGTAAGAAATGAGGAAGAAACATCATTAATACTACTGTTGCCAGTACAATTTTTACATAATTCCCTTCAAAACGTTCAATAAAAAGCTGGGAAGGGGATTTTTCGCTTTGTGCTGATTGAACTAACTCTATAATCTTTTGGAATAACGTTTCATTTGCAGGCTTCGTAATTTCCACTGTAATTGAGCCATTTAAATTAACTGTTCCTGCAAAAATATCATCCTGACTTTGTTTTGTAACTGGAATCGATTCTCCAGTAATAGCAGCCTCATCAATTGTTGTAATACCCTTCAGTATTTTTCCATCGGAAGGTACTCTTTCTCCCGGCTTAATGAGAATGTGGTCGCCTATTTTTAATTCAGCAACACTTACCCTCTCTTCCCTTCCATTTGTTATACGTAATGCTTCCTCGGGCTGAAGCTCCATTAAAGAAGATATTTCTTTATGACTTTTGTTCATTGTATAGGTTTCTAATGCACCGCTTAAGGCAAAAATAAAAATTAATATCGCACCTTCAGTCCAATAGCCAATGATAGCAGATCCAACTGCCGCTAGAATCATCAACATCTCTACATTGAGCTCTTTGTTCTCAATGGTCGCTTCAATTCCTTCTTTTGCTTTAGCGAAGCCCCCAATGATAAATGCAGCGATATAGAATATCATAGAAAGTGTTCCACTTTCGTTTCGATCTAGTAACCAGCCGAGCAAAATAAATAATCCACATGCAATGGCCGCAATTAATTCCACATTCATTTTAGCCTTTTCCCAAAGACTTTCTTGTGAAATAATCTCTTTGCTTTCTAAGACTTGAACCTTTGTCTCCATTTTATTTCCCCCTTTTTATATTTTTTACTATTTTCATACTATAAACTTCTTAATTGAGAAAAATAATCACAATCAATACCCTTAAAAAACACGAAAGCTGCCACCATGATGGTGACAGCAAAAAAGGACTATTTTTATATTATCTCAACTTTACCATACATAGGCTGCTTAAGAAAAGTAAGATGACTTATAATAAAAAATGGAAAATTTTTATATATTATATGATACTGCATTTATTTTTGGTTACATTTTATTTAGGTTAAGCAGGTTTTGGATGATGTCTTAATTTAGATGCAGGATAAACTGTATTTAAAAAAAAGAAGGGAATGAAATGGATGATAAATAAAATCTTCATGCTTTTAACCTTTATTGGTGTGCCATTGTCGGTAATTGGCTCATTGATGCACTGGCCGAGCATTTTATTGTTTGTTGTTTATTGTTTAACCATTGTTGCCCTGGCAAGCTATATGGGGAGAGCCACTGAAAGCCTTGCGGTAGTTGCAGGCCCGCGTATAGGCGGTCTATTAAATGCAACGTTTGGAAATGCAGTTGAGTTAATCATTTCCATATTTTCATTGAAGGCAGGTCTGGTTGGCGTTGTTCTTGCATCGTTAACTGGCTCTGTTTTAGGAAACCTTTTGTTAGTTGCCGGTTTATCCTTTTTCATCGGCGGTGTTAAGTTTAAGCGGCAGCAATTTAATGTATACGATGCGAGGCATAATTCAGGACTGTTGATGTTTGCTGTTATTGTTGCGTTTGTAATTCCAGAAGTTTTTTCCATGAAGATGAATGAGGGAGAAACAATTGTTCTGAGTGTAGGGGTTTCTATTATATTAATTGCTCTTTATGTGGCTGCTCTTCTTTTCAAGCTTGTTACCCACCGAGGAGTGTATCAACATAAGGAGGAGAGGGGTGCAGATCATCATGAGGAAGAGCCGGAATGGGGGAGAGGAAAAGCAATTGCGATTTTGGCACTTGCAACTGTAGCGGTTGCTTATGTTTCAGAGAATCTTGTTCATACATTTGAAGCGGTTGCGGAATCATTCGGCTGGACTGAATTATTTATTGGGGTCATCATTGTTGCGATTGTCGGAAATGCTGCTGAGCATGCATCTGCTATTGTTATGGCCTTTAAAAATAAAATGGATATTGCTGTGGAAATTGCAATCGGTTCAACTTTACAGGTAGCTATGTTTGTTGCACCTGTTCTAGTCCTGATTTCGCTCTTGTTTCCTGTTAAAATGCCGCTTGTTTTTACGCTGCCTGAACTTATTTCAATGGTATCGGCTGTCTTGTTAATGGTTGTAATATCGAATGACGGTGAATCTAACTGGTTTGAAGGAGCGACACTTCTGGCAGCCTATCTGATTATGGGAATAGGATTTTATCTTTTATGAGAAAGATTTTGAAAATCACATAAAATATTCTTCTTCACATGGATAATCTCATATAACTCCGAAAACAATATACTATGTGAAATTCAGCCTGCTATATTGAAAGGAGTTCTTTATAGTGAAGAAAAAACTAATGTATGCGATGATCGGACTAGTTGTCATGCTTTCCTTCCTGCCATTTGCCAAAGCGGAAAAACAGCAGGAGAAAGCCGAACAGTCTCCTAAACAGACGATTTCGGTTCCGAGCTCGGTTATGAATATTGCAAAAGATAATACATATCCAAATCCACATGTTGATATGCCGAGATTAGAACCTAGTGATTTGACAAAAGAACTTATTGAATCATCTAAAGTGAAAATTGAAAATCCCGACCTTATCCGTATGCTGAATGAAACGACTGTGAACAGTACACCTTTTGCTCTTGGTTACCGAGCAATTGTGTATCTTGGGCAATGGCCTCTAAATTATGAATCTGTTGAAACGGCTCCCAATTGGGAATATCAAAAGATTAATACAAATTATTTTGATAATCGTGGTGGAAACTCTCCATATCAGATTCATTACGTACAGGAAGCACAGAAAATTGTCCGTGGCGGCTTAACGGCAAAGGTAGCGAATACGGAGGAAGTAAAAAATATGATGATGATAAAGGCCATGCAAAAGTCTGGACTGCCGTTATCATTTGAAACAATTATTGGCGGGGGGACGAAAAATGATCAAATCTACAATGTTCCGCCGAAAATGCTTGGTTATTTACATGCGTATGCACCAGCAGTAAATGAAAAAGGGAAAGTAACCTACGGTGAAGTGTACTTGATGTTAAAAGGCGGTAAGAAAATGATAGTGATTAAAAATGTAACTTCACAAGGAATCAGTGCTTGGATTCCAATCCAAGACCATGTTTCATTCGGATTTATGGCCAGCGAACACCCGCGTTAAAAAGTGTCAGGCACTGCAAAAAGACAAAATGCTATGATTTGTCCATATGCGGTGCCTGACATCCATTTTTATAGTAATGATTTTCTGTTTTGAAAGTTTAATTCTTTATAGTAGCTGTTTTTCACTAACACATTTGGACCGAGACAGCGGGCTTCTGGGCAATGGCAGTTAAGAGAGGAGGCTAATTTTGTACTTAGCCATTGGTCAAACACATCGACTAGACGGTCATTTTGAATATTACCAAGCGGCGGGGTATCACCGAAATCGGTCACAATGACATCACCTGTAAAAATATTAATATTTAGGCGGGAACGGCCGTCAGGGTCATTTCGAACCGTAACATTTTTTTCCTGGGACAGTCTTTTTAACAGCTGTAAATCTTCTTCATTACCTATACAGGAATAAAAAGGCAGAGTTCCAAATAGCATCCATGTATCCTTATTACGAATATCTAAAAGCTGGTGAATACTCGCACGAATTTCATCTAAACTAAGAGTTTCCAATGATGAGGCGAAATCAGACGGGTACATTGGATGAATTTCATGTCTTTGGCATTTCATTTCATGGACAATTTGGTTGTGAATATGCTCAAGGTGCGGCAGCGTCCTCTTGTTCAACATCGTTTCAGCCGATACTATCACACCGCTATCTGCTAATATACGGCTGTTTTGAATCATTCTATGAAACAGCTGTTTTCGTTGTTCTTTCGTTGGCTTGCGCTCCATCCTAGCAAAGCCGCCTTCAATAAAATCCTCCTCTGTACCCCAATTATGTGAAATATGAAGTACATCTAAATAAGGAATAATGGGCGCATAACGTTCTATATCAAGGGTTAAATTAGAGTTAATCTGTGTACGCACACCTCGGTCAGAAGCGTATTTCAATAATGGTACAACATATTGCTCTACTGATTTACTTGAAAGAATAGGCTCTCCTCCCGTAATACTCAGTGAACGTAAATGTGGAATTTCCTCAAGCCGTTTCAGTAACAGTTCTAAAGGAAGGCCTTCATCATCCTTCGCCTTTAGTGTGTAACCAACAGCACAATGCTCACATCGCATATTGCATAAGTTTGTCGTAGTAAATTCGACACTTGAGAGAGTCAGTTTTCCATGCTCTGTTATATCCATATAGGCTTCCCACGGATCATATTGGGGTGTTAGTTTTTGTTTTTCAGAGAGCATTTTTTTCTCCTTCCCTAAATTCCCATATTTTTTCTGGTATATTTTTCAACATAGTCATTATTCATTTTTATTGAAACGGTGTCAATACAGATTCATATGAAAGAAAAGAGATTTGATGAATTAATTATTGGGTTGTGTAATCGATTTTCGAATGGAAATAATAAATAGTAGTTTTCAGGTAACATATTTCTTCTCTGGTATTGCCTAATCGATGAATTTTCGATAGGATGAATACGATAGTGAAAGGAGCGAGTTTTTTGGGCAGTCCGACACATGATAAGAATAAGCAGGTTTCCTTTTTAAAGCAGCGTCTGAACATGTTTATGGATGTTTTAGATGCGATTGATCCAGAGGAAGCCGATATCGATGATATTGACCGTTTAATTGAGATGATTGATGATATTGAATCGAAATGCCGTGAATTTAATAATCGGGAAGAAAAGAGTCATGTTTAATGACTCTTTTTTCTTTTTAAATCCTCTATATACGAGTATAATTGGAGGTGTCGAAATTATCGAAAAATAAGGTTATGTTTCAGAGGAGGAGAAATCATTCATGAATATTGAAAAATTTCAAGAGAGTATGTACAAGCTGATTGTCGAAACATCAACCCAGCTTCCAAAAGATGTTCGCCGAGCAATTCAGGCAGCAAAGGATAAGGAAAATGCCGGTACAAGATCAGCAATGGCTCTCGGAACCATTACGAATAATATTAAAATGGCTGACGATAATATATCGCCGATTTGTCAGGATACGGGTCTTCCAACATTTAAAATTAAAACTCCTGTTGGAGCCAATCAAATTGAAATGAAAAAGGCCATTTATAATGCAATTGCCGAAGCAACGAAGAATGGGAAGCTTCGTCCTAACTCTGTAGATTCATTAACAGGTAAGAATAGTGGAAACAATCTTGGTATTGGCGTCCCGGTTATTAAATTTGATCAATGGGAAAAGGATTATATTGATGTTCGCTTAATTTTAAAAGGCGGCGGCTGTGAAAATAAAAACATTCAATACAGTCTTCCTTGCGAGTTAGAAGGTTTAGGCCGTGCAGGACGTGATCTTGACGGGATTCGCAAGTGTATTCTACATTCTGTGTATCAGGCCCAAGGGCAAGGCTGTAGCGCAGGATTTATCGGAGTGGGTATCGGGGGAGACCGTTCCAGCGGCTATGATTTAGCAAAGGAACAGCTTTTCCGTTCAAATGATGATGTGAATTCAATTGATGAACTGCGTCAGCTAGAAGAATATATCATGGATAACGCCAATAAATTAGGAATTGGAACAATGGGATTTGGCGGTGAAACGACTCTGTTAGGCTGTAAAATTGGTGTGATGGACCGTATTCCTGCCAGCTTCTTTGTGTCTGTTGCATACAACTGCTGGGCATTCCGCCGCTTAGGTGTTGCGGTCAATCCAGAAACAGGGGATATTAATGAGTGGATGTACCAGGAAGGTGAAAAAATTGATTTTGCTACTGAAGCGGAAAAAGAAAGTGCAGCAGCTTCAGAAACAACTGTAAATGTTGTTGAATTACAAGCACCTATTACGGAAGAACAAATCCGTCAATTAAAAGTGGGTGACGTTGTACGTATTAATGGAAGAATGTACACAGGACGTGACGCAATCCATAAATATCTATCTGACAATGATTCGCCAGTTGACTTAAATGGACAAATTATCTATCACTGTGGCCCTGTTATGTTAAAAGATGAAGATGGAAATTGGCATGTAAAAGCAGCAGGTCCGACTACAAGTATTCGTGAGGAGCCTTATCAAGGTGATATCATGAAACGCTTTGGTATTCGTGCAGTTATTGGTAAAGGCGGAATGGGTCCAAAAACATTGGCTGCCTTAAAAGAGCATGGCGGTGTTTACTTGAATGCTATCGGCGGTGCGGCACAGTACTATGCAGACTGTATTAAATCTGTAGATGGTGTTGATTTAACACAGTTCGGTATTCCAGAAGCCATGTGGCACCTGCAAGTTGAAGGCTTTACGGCTGTCGTAACAATGGATTCTCATGGGAACAGTCTTCACAAGGACGTTGATCAATCTTCCTTAGATAAATTAGCTCAATTTAAAGAACCTGTATTTAAATAAGTGTTAGTTGATTTCTTAAAAAGGATGAACGCTTTTGTTCATCCTTTTTTCTTTTTATTGGAAAAGTAAAAACCGCATGATTCTGCGACACTCAGAAACAATAAAAACAACAAGAATAATCCGATAAGGAGATGTATTCATGAAGAGAGTAATGAAACAATTGATCATTACGGGTGTATTACTTTTTGTTTCTGTTTCGAGTGTTTCGGCAGAAAGCTACCCAAACCGTCCGATTCATTGGGGCTTTAAAAAAGCATCAGACGGTATTCCAGCAGAAGCGGGACAAGAATGGGATGATATACTCAAAAGGCATGGGGCTTACTATAAAGGCGACCCAAATAAAAAGGATATTTATTTAACCTTTGATAATGGATATGAAAATGGATATACAGAGAAAGTACTAAATGTTCTAAAAAAGGAAAAAGTACCAGCCACTTTTTTTGTTACAGGGCATTATTTAGAGACAGAGCCGAAACTTGTTAAAAGAATGGTAAAGGAAGGGCATATTGTTGGAAATCATTCTTGGCATCATCCTGATTTAACGCGGGTAAGCGATGAACGATTAAAGGAAGAGCTTGAAAAGGTAAAAGAGAAGACGGAAGAACTGACAGGCGTGAAAACAATGCATTATATCCGCCCTCCTCGGGGGATATTTAGCGAAAGGACAATGGCCTTAGCGAATGACGAGGGTTATACTCATGTATTTTGGTCATTAGCTTTTAAGGATTGGCAAACCGATCAGCAAAAAGGTGCTCAATACTCATATGATAATATTATGGGGCAGATTCATCCAGGTGCGATTCTTCTTCTTCACACAGTTTCAAAGGATAATGCAGATGCGCTAGAAAGCGTTATAAAAGATTTAAAAAAGCAAGGTTATAAATTTAAAAGCCTTGATGACCTAACAAAGAAAAATACCAAAGATAAAAAAACAAAGAAACAAAAGCAAAAAAAGAAGAATTAATGTAACGCGTTGAAGTGCTGGGGGACTGTCCCCCAGCACTTCAACGCGTTACATTCATAGATAAAAACGGGACATGTATTATTCAATAGTCCAAGGGGTGAAATTAAAATTGAATAAAACATGAACCATAGTTCAAGTATTGCATCAATTCCAATTAGTGTCAATAAAAATGAACTTTGGTTCAGCTTTTATTCTATGGTAGTATTAAGCAGAGGTGATTGTATGTCTGAGCATGAAGACCGGCAGCTCGCTGGGGCTTTTCCTTATGTACCTCAACAGAAAAGAGCCCAGCAAAAAAGGAATTCATTGCTTGAAAGTGGTCGTGAGTTATTTATTAAGAATGGCTATGAGCCTACAACGGCTAAGGAAATTGCTACACATGCGGGGGTGGCCATTGGCACTTTTTACCGATATTTTTCCGATAAACGCCAGCTGCTGTTAGCATTATTACAAAATCAATTAGATAAAATGCTGCCTCCGGAACCTAAATGGATTATGGCGAATCCTGAGCAATTCCTTGCCGCCATTCTGGAAAGTCATTTTAAACAACTCGAACAAATAGGACTGTACCAAGTGTTGCCTGAATTACTCATTCGGGACCCTGAATTAGCGGAAATATTAATACAATCAAGGAAAAATTGGCATGCTAGAATCCTAACCGGGCTCCAGCAAGCAAAAGAAAAGGGGTTAACATGGCCTGATTTAGAGCTGGAAGTGGTGGCTTGGTCCATTTTAGTTATACTGGAAAATATACCGAAGAAAGAAAAAGAGAGCGGGCTGAAGACGGATTATGTTGAATTGGCAAAAATTATTTGCCGTATGGTTTTCCCTCCAAAAGGGATGACATCTTAAACCGTCAGCAGTACCTATTTCATAGATACTGTGAATAATGGAGTGAACATAAACATGCAAAAAGAACAAGATGTCAAAATCGAGTTAAATCAAACCTTTCCATTAACAATCAAACGACTTGGAATTAATGGGGAAGGAGTGGGTTATTTTAAAAGAAAAGTGGTCTTTGTTCCTGGAGCTCTTCCTGGAGAAGAGGTTGTAGTAGAAGCAACGAAGGTTCATCCTAAATTTACGGAGGCAAGGATTAAGAATATCCGTAAATCATCTGAATTTCGTGTACAGCCTCAGTGTCCTGTATATGAGGAATGCGGCGGATGTCAGCTGCAGCATCTTCAATACGACCAGCAGCTAAAAGAAAAACGAGATATTGTGATTCAGTCTATCGAGCGGCATACAAAGTTACCAATTGAGCAATTGGAGATACGAGAAACAATGGGCATGGAGAATCCTTGGAATTACAGAAATAAAAGTCAATTCCAAGTGGGCCATAGGGATGGAAAGGTCCTTGCCGGCTTGTACGGCATGAATTCCCATAGCCTCATAAATATAGATCAGTGCGTGGTGCAGCATCCAAAAACGAATAAAGCGATTGGAACTGTAAAAAAAGTCCTCCAAAAACTACAGATTCCCATTTATAATGAAAAATCTGGCAAGGGGATTGTCAGAACCATTGTTGCAAGGGTAGGAATTCAAACAGGTGAACTGCAAATTGTCTTGATTACAGCAAAATCAGAGATTCCTCAGAAAGAACTTTTGATTGAAGAGATTAAGAAAAGACTTCCGAATGTGAAATCAATCATGCAAAATATCAACGGCCAAAAGACATCACTCATTTTTGGTGAAAAGACTGTTAATCTGGAAGGGAAAGATTTTATTCAGGAGACATTGGGCGATTTGAATTTTGAGTTGTCGGCAAGAACGTTTTTTCAACTGAACCCAGAACAAACAGTAAATCTGTACAATGAAGTAAAAAAGGCAGCAGCTCTTACTGGAAGTGAAAAAGTAGTGGATGCCTATTGCGGTGTTGGGACCATTGGTCTATGGGTGGCTGATAAAGCAGCGGAAATCCGAGGGATGGATGTGATTCCAGAATCCATTGAAGATGCCAAGAAGAATGCTGCCCGCCATGGAATCAAACATGCAAAATATGTAACGGGAAAGGCTGAGGCAATTTTACCAAAATGGGTAAAAGAAGGCTGGAAACCAGATGTCATTATCGTAGATCCGCCAAGAACAGGACTTGACGGGCAGTTATTACAGACGATTTTGAAAGTCAAACCAAAAAAACTCATTTACGTTTCCTGTAATCCATCCACTTTAGCTAAGGACATCAATGTATTAGGAGCAAAATACAAGGTTGAATACATTCAGCCGGTTGATATGTTTCCGCAGACTTCACACGTCGAATGTGTTTCAAAACTCATTTTAAAAGTGTAAAACAATAATAAACACTTCTTAGAAAAATAAACATTTCCGATTTTCGATTCTGATTCTATATCAGCCCGGATTTGTTCGATGACGAATCCGGGTTTTTTCTGGCATATCATACTCAGATAACAAACCAACTTACTTATTACATCTAACCAAATAAAGTATGAAGAAGCAGAGAGCCATTGTCCTCTGCTTCTTCATACTTAACTGATTAGTTGTCCCCTAAAAGAACCGTCCCAGTGCATCAACCAGTAGTTTGAATTGTTGTTGCGTCTAATCGGCGGCGTTCAAGTTCTAAGTCCATTTCTGCCCGTTTATCATCAAGTTTGTAGGGAATCATAGTGATTGCAATCAGTATACAAATGATTAGTGGTATCCAGATAAAGCTGATTTCAATATAATTTAAAGCGGTTGCAGTTTGTTTAGCGTTCGGAATATAACCGCCCATTTTCAAAATAACGCCTACAAGTGCACTTCCAAGACCTAAGCTTACTTTTACAAAAAATCCTTGGAAAGCGGCAATCATCCCCGCAATACTTCGATGGTTTTTGTACTCTGAATAATCAATAACATCTGGCTGAATTGAAAAAGTAGTGCCGAAGATGCCATAGATTCCAAGTCCGGTAATCGCTAAACCGGCAATTAGTAAGACTGGTGATGACTTTCCAAAATAAATGACAAAATCTCCAAGAATATAAATGACTGTACTTAAAAGCAATACATTTTTCTTCGGCATTTTCTTTTGTAGCCAAGGCAAAAGCAGCAGCATTGGCAGACCCGAGAGAATACCGAAAAGTCCTACAAACGTCAGCCAATCTGTACGGCCCAGATTGTATGTGAAATAATAAATAACGGTTGTATTTCTAATGACAAAAAGACCAAAATAGAGAAAGTTCAAGATAAAGAAAATAACGGCAGGGCCAGTCAACCCTTTAAAATCCTGTTTAAAAGAGGATTTCCCTGGTTGAACGGTTGGCGGAACCACCTCTTTAGTATTCATAAAGGTAAACACAAATACGAACACCGCGGCAACGCCATAAACGGCCATCGTAATCAAATAACCTTTTTGGTTATCTCCTTGACCAAAGAAATTAACCATCGGTGTTGTAATCGTCATTACTAAGGCGGTTCCAATTAACGCGCAAATCATACGAGTCGATACTAACCAGTTTCGCTCGTGGTTATCGGAAGTTAACCTTGGTACAATCGTATTTAATGGGATATTAACCACCGTATAAGCGATATTCAGTAAGCAATAAGTGATATACGCCCAGAGAATTTTTCCTGACATACTGAAATCAGGAACAATAAAGGTCATGACGGTAAAGACAGCAAATGGAATGGCTCCAATTATGAAGTAGGGTCTTCCTTGTCCCCATCTAGTACGAGTCCGGTCAACCAATAATCCCATACCGGTATCGGCAAATGCATCAATGATTTTGGTTACTAACATTAAGGTACCAGCAACGGTTGCGGTGATTCCAAAGACATCTGTATAAAAAAACAACAGGTAAGACGCCATTGTACTAAATACGAGATTGCAGGCGAAGTCGCCCGCTCCGTAGCCAATTCTTTTTTGCCATTTATTCATTTTTATCACATATCCTTTTTTTTAAATTGGTAAAGCATATGCTCAAATCATCTTGTAGAAAGTTTTGTCAATGTTTTCATATCAGACTTTAAATTTTGATAGATAGATTTATAAACTTGGTAATAGTCATTATATTTCCTATGATTCTCTTTATTGGGCATAATTTTCTGGTCGAGTACCTGCCATTTCTTCACATCTTCATAAGAAAGAAGACCTGTACCAATTCCGGCGAGCATGACATCCCCCATATTTGCTTCTACATCATGAATCGGGCAGACCACTGGATAGCCAGTGACATCGGCAAAGATTTGTCTCCACAATTTTGATTTTGTAACGCCGCCGGCAAGTAAGATATATTCACCGAGCTTTTCTCCGGTCGCTTCAATAGCATCTCGTAAAGAAAAGGCAACCGCTTCCAGAAAGGCGCGATAAATATGAGCCTTTGTATGTGCCAATGAAAGTCCCACGATAGTACCTTTTGCATCAGAATCCCAAATAGGGCTTCTTTCTCCCATAAAGTAAGGAAGGACAATCAATCCATCGCTTCCAACTGGAATGTTTGCGGCCTGTTCGTTTAACACATCATAGGCATTTTTTCCGCCCGATTTTTCTATTTCCAATTCATATTGACACATCGTTTGACGGAACCATTTTACAATCGCTCCAGCTGTAGCGCCGCCGGCAAAATAATAGGAAAGTCTTTTCGCATCATATAAATAAGGCCAAACAATCAAATCTTTTCCTTTAACTGGTTGATCTGAAATTAAAGCAGCACACATGGAAGTTCCAATGGCCGCTGCATAAATACCAGATTCAAATACACCGAGTCCGATATTAGCAGCACCACAGTCAATACCACTGGCGATCACGGGCATTCCTTCCAAAAGGCCTAGCTCCGCCGCGGCCTCCTTTGTCAATCCACCGACAATATGAGTGGATTCCACGATTTTCTCCGGCATCATCGACAGAGGAATTCCCATCGCATCCATCATTTCTTTAGACCAAGTTCGGTTATTCATATCAAAAATTCCGCCGATATTTCCTGCAGAGGAATAATCGATGGCAATTTGCCCGGTCAGTTTATAAATCACATAATCGTTCGGCGGGAGAAAGAGCTTGGTTTTCTGCCAATTTTCCGGTTCGTGATTTTTCATCCATAATATTTTGGAAAAGCCGTAATAGGGGTCAGCTCCATTATGGGTAATTTCGCGGAGTTTATCTTCTCCAATATGATCTAAGACCCACTGTGTTTCCGCTTCGGCTCTTCGGTCCATCCAAATCATGCACGGCCTAACAGGTTCCATGTTTTCATCTAATGGAATTCCTGAACCTCCATATAGCCCGCTAATGGCGATTCCGCGGATTTTCTCTGCAGGTATTCCTGACTTTTGTACCGTGTTTTTAATCGATGTTTTCGTTGCATCCAGCCATACATTTGGCCACTGCTCTGCCCATAATGGCTTTGGAGTTAACACATCGTATTCCTGTAAATCTTGAGCAATCAGATTACCTTCTGTGTCCATTAGGATGGTTTTGGTACCGGATGTTCCGATATCTGTACCGAGTAAGTAATTCATTAATGAGTCCTCCTGAATCTATTAATCTATTAAATGCAAGTAAAAGCTCCATCGATGACAAAGTCAGATCCTGTAGTAAAGCTGCTAGTGTCTCCAGCCAGATAAACACAAATGGACTGAAGTTCTTCTGGTCTACCCATCCGGTGAAGCGGTGCCATTTCATTCCACTTTTCAATCAATGGCTGCAAGCTTGGAGAATTTAAGGTAAGCTCTGTTCCAATATATCCTGGACTAATACAATTTACTCTCACATTTCTTGTTGCCCATTCCACTGCCAGCGATTTGGTTAACTGGATGACTCCTGCTTTAGAGGCGTTGTACGAGCACTGCGGCTGTGGCACATTTACAATATGTCCTGACATTGAAGCCGTATTAATAATCGAACCGCCACCTTGTTTTAACATGACTTTTCCAGCTGCTTGGGCTGTTAAAAATACACCGGTAAGATTAATATCAATGACTTTTTTCCACTGTTCAAAGGTCATTTCCTCTGCTGGTACATTCAAGCAGATTCCCGCATTACAAAAAGCAACATCTAAACGACCAAATGCTTCTAGTATAGTTTCAATCATGGCATCTACATCTGCTGGGTTGGTGACATCTGCTTTGATGGCAATGGACTTGATTCCATTATTTTTTTCAAGTTCCTTAGCTGTCTTTGTGGCTTCCTCAATATCCAAGTCCACAATCGCTATATCTGCTCCTGCTTCAGCGAAAGCGGTTGCAACACTTTTGCCAATACCCCTTGCTCCACCTGTTACAAAGATTTTCTTTCCGTCCAATCTCATTTTTTCAATAATCCCCATATTTCCCATCCCTCTTTTATTAATTTATTTTGTAAAATACTTTTATAAAATGTATTTACATAATAAAACTATTTTCTCTGATAGTCAATAAATATAAAATTTAAAATTGGCGGATACTTTTGGACAAAGTTGTGGTTGTATCCGCTCTTGTGATATATTTAAAGAGTTAAGATAAGTATTTTTATAAAATTAGTTTATAAAATGGGGTATTTTTTCCATGGATAATAGCATCACGTTTAAAGATATAAAAAAAAGCAATTACTCATCAATCTATCACCTCATTTTTCAAAATGAGAAGCTTTCAAAACAAGAAATTGCCAATTGCCTCCATTTAAGTTTACCGACGGTTACCCAGAATCTCGTTCGCTTGGAAAAAGAAAAATTGATTGAGAAGAGCGGGCAGTTTGAATCTTCTGTGGGAAGGCGTGCAACTGCTTATGCTATTTGCCCTCAGGCCCGAATTAGTATTGGGGTAGAGATTCAGAAGAGGTCCGTACAGATTCTGGCCATTGATTTGCGTGGTCAGGCGTTTCAACAAGATAGACTAGCGATGGATTATTCCAATGAAGATCGTTATTATAAAGAGTTAAGTCAAGCTGTACAAGCTTTCATCTCGTCTATCGATGTGACAGAAGAGCAGATTCTAGGTATTGGTTTTGCCGTACAAGGTTTAACATCCCATGACGGAAAAAAAATCACTTACGGAAAAATATTAATCTCTACAGGATTAGATATTGAAGTGTTTTCACAATATCTCCCTTATCGATGTATGTTTTTACATGATGCCAAGTGTGCTGCGACAACAGAGTTGTGGGTGAGAAATGATATCGGCGATGCAGTCTATCTTTCGATTGGTCCGCACCTAGGGGGTGCAATTATTATAAATAATCAAATTTATATGGGAAAAGAAGGGCATAGTGGAACGGTCGAACATATGACGATTAAACCTGATGGTCCTGTTTGTTACTGCGGGAAGAAAGGATGCATGGAAACGTTTAGCTCTGTTAATGTGCTTTTAGAGAAAGATGAAACACTAGATTTCTTTTTTCTGCAGGTGCGTTCCAAGATTTCTTCTTATGTAAAGAGGTGGAATTCCTTTTTAGATTATTTAGCCATTGCCATCAACAATATCCATCTTGTTCTAAACAGAGAAATTATTCTAGGCGGCCATCTATCTCCTTACTTAACGGAGGAAGATATCGAAGTTCTTCATGAAAAGGTAAAGGAAAAAACGGCATTTCCTAGCAATGAACCATTTATTTATATTAGCCGTTCACCGGCAAATGGGGTACCTATAGGCGCCGCTATACCATTTATTCAATCATTTTTGAATGAAATTTAATGGAGCAGGGGTAAGGAGTTAGGGTGGTTCTGCCGTTTCTAAAAACTCACTAACCCCCGCGTGTTGCTACATATACTCTGGACATGTGGAGTGTGTCTCACAGTTAGTTTTAAAAATGCAACAAAAAATAAACATTTCCGATTTCCGGCTTCTGAATCAATCTCATCCTGGGTTTGATTCATTAGGAATCCGGGATTTTTTTGGTCTAAATCAACAGAAAATCAATGAAATTTCAGTTTTTACTTTTAATCATTTTTCTCTGATAAAAATTCAACAGTAGATACCAAGGGTTCTACCGAATGATTGTTGATCAGAAGCGTTCCATGTTCCGCAAAAATACTGAAGAACCTTCGATTCTATAGTGTGTGAAAAATAACTAGAAAGAGCCTATATTTGGTAGCCCAAAGATATTAAAATATACAGGGGAAATTTGATAGGAGGTGTAAGATGAAACCAAGAATTTCAGTAATAACATTAGGTGTAGATGACTTGGAGAGGTCTTTGAAATTTTACCGAGATGGACTTGGACTACCAACAGAAGGAATAGTAGGACAAGAATTTGAGCATGGTGCTGTTGCATTTTTTGATTTACAACCCGGATTAAAACTTGCAATTTGGAAACGGAAAGATATTGCACATGACACAAGCATAAAACAGACACCAATAAGTCCAACTGAATTTACGATTGGACACAATGTTGAGAGTAAAGAAGAGGTAGATAAGGTAATGGAACAAGCAGGGGGAGCTGGTGCGGTGATTACAGTTCCAGCACATGATACCTTTTGGGGTGGATATTCTGGATATTTCCAAGACCCAGACGGACATTTGTGGGAAGTCGTCTGGAATCCAGCTTGGGATTTTTCAGAATAAAGCAATATATAACTTCCGTTTTTTTGAATCAGTGCTTTAATACAACAATGAAACCGATGAAATAGCATCTACTTTGATAAGGAAGCACTTTAGTGACGTTAGAAAACCGACTATAGTCTGGGGACTGATTGATATCAGTCCTGTTTTTTTTGCACAATCTTGTAAAAAGGCATTAAAGGAAATGGAAGAAAATCAAATGGTCATCTTATTGCGTGGGGACCTATTAACCTTAGATTATCCCATATTTCAATTTTATTAACTGAAAACTTTTTAAAATTTCTCTTGCAAGAGCGCTTACAATCAGTTTATAATATCCATAAATCGATTTACTAAACCGTTTTACTAAACCGATTTATTTTATCTAATTCAAAGAAGGTGTCATAACCATGCAAAAATTGATTGTTCCCTTGAATGCTTTTGATAGAGTTGAAGTTTTAGAGAGAGGGCAAATATCTTTTATTAAGTTGATTGCCGAATCGGGTGCTTTTGGAGTTGAAATCCGTCGGGAATTATTTACTGAAAAAGAACTGCCACTTGAAAACTTGAAACAAGAAATTGAAAAACATAACTTATTTACTGTCTATTCCGCTCCCATAGAATGTTGGAATGAGAATCATCAATTAAATGAACAAGAGTTAGCGGTCATTTTCGAAGAAGGAAAAAGACTTGGTGCCAAGTGGATTAAAGTATCCCTAGGCCATTACAGAGAAGAGCAATCCCATCTTGGACGCCTCGACTCCTTTTTGAAGCAGCATCCACATGTGCAATTGTTTGTTGAGAACGACCAAACGCTATATGGAGGAAATATCGCCAATTTACGTTCGTTTTTTGAAAGCGCCTCCGAACTGGGTGTGCCCGTTAGAATGACCTTTGATGCGGGAAACTGGTACTATACCAATCAAAATCTAGACGAAGCATTACAGCAGCTTTCCCAATATGTACACTATCTTCATTTAAAACAGGTAAATCTTGAAAACGGTGAACTCGTAACACTGCCGCTTCAAAAGAACATAGGACACAGCTGGGAAAAAGTGTTGAACAGCCTTCCTTCCCATTTAGTGAAAGCGCTTGAGTTCCCAATAGTACCAAAGGAACGCACAAAAGAGTTTATTCAGATGATGACAGAAAGTGAGGCATTAGCATGAAACAAGTAGATGTTGTAACATTTGGTGAAGCGATGACGATGTTCATGGCGAATCATCCTGGTTCCTTACATGAAGTAAGCCAATTCACTCGCGAGTTAGCGGGCGCCGAAACCAATGTAGCAATCGGTCTGGCCCGCCTTGGACTTGGCTCAGGTTGGGCGAGTAAAGTAGGAAATGATGCTTTCGGAAGATTTATCATCGAACGGCTCCAAAATGAAAACGTCAACATTGACCATGTTTTACTAGACAACACGTACCCTACTGGGTTCCAATTAAAGTCGATGGTCCTGGAAGGCGATCCTGAAGTTCAGTATTTTCGTAAAGGTTCTGCTGCCAGCCATCTCACTGTAGACGATTTTAATGAAGAATATTTCACAGCAGCTAAACACCTGCATATGACAGGAATTCCATTAGCCATCTCCGAAAGTGCTCGAGCATTTGCCAAGCATGCGTTAACATTTATGAAAAAACATGGCCGGAAGGTTTCGTTCGATCCGAATCTACGACCGACTCTTTGGGCATCACAAGAAGAAATGGTAAAAGAAATCAATGAAGTTGCTTTTCAATCGGATTACGTTTTACCAGGTCTCGCTGAGGGTGAGATTTTAACAGGATTTAAGAATCCTCGCGATATCGCTTCTTTCTATTTAGATAAAGGTGTCGAACTTGTGGTCATTAAGCTTGGACCTGCAGGAGCTTATTATAAAACAGCGGCAGATGAAGGAACGGTTCTTGGTTTTCCTGTGGAAAAAGTGGTTGATACGGTAGGTGCTGGCGATGGTTTCGCTGTAGGCGTAATCAGTGGACTCCTTGAAGGCTGCTCTATCAAAGAAGCAGTGATTCGAGGAAATGCCATTGGAGCACTAGCAGTACAATCACCTGGTGATAATGATGGCTACCCAACTAAAAATCAATTAGAAAAGTATATTGAAAATACCTTACAGGGAGTGAAATAACATGAATCAAACGATTGCTAAAAAAAGATGGTTCTATTTGATTCCAATTGCATTTATTACGTACAGTCTTGCTTATCTTGATCGTGCCAACTATGGATTTGGAGCTGCAGCAGGGTTAGCACAAGACCTTGACATCACAGCGGCTACATCCTCCCTGCTCGGTGCACTTTTCTTCCTAGGATATTTCTTCTTTCAGGTACCTGGTGCAGCTTTTGCAGAGAAAAAGAGTGCCAAATTACTAATTTTTTGGTCGCTAATTGCTTGGGGATTATTGGCAACAGCTACAGGTATGGTAACAAATGTTAAATGGCTTTTCGTGATTCGATTTGCACTTGGGGTGGTCGAAAGTGCTGTTATGCCGTCCATGCTTGTGCTTTTAAGTAATTGGTTTACGAAAAAGGAACGTTCACGCGCCAATACATTCTTAATTCTTGGTAACCCAGCAACAGTATTATGGATGTCAATTGTTTCTGGTTATTTAGTTGAATCCGTCGGCTGGAGATGGATGTTTATTCTTGAAGGTCTACCTGCTGTTGTTTGGGCATTCATTTGGTGGAAATTGGTCAATGATAAACCACGTGAAGCAAAATGGTTAACGGACAAAGAAAAGTCTGACCTTGAATTGCAATTAGCAAAAGAACAAGAAGGTATCAAGCCGGTTAAAAACTATGGTGAAGCCTTTAAATCAATGTCAGTTATTCTGTTAAGCGCCCAATATTTCTTATGGAGCATTGGGGTATATGGATTTGTGATGTGGCTCCCTTCAATCATTAAAGCAGCGCCAAATATGGATATTGTTACAACAGGTTGGTTATCTTCTGTTCCCTATATTTTAGCTGTTGTCCTTATGTTAGTAGCGTCATATTTCTCCGATAAAACGATGAATCGAAGCGCTTTTGTTTGGCCATTCTTATTAATTGGTGCGATTGCATTCTATGCTTCCTATGCGATTGGAACTCAGCATTTCTGGATTTCATTTGTTCTGTTGGTAATTGCCGGTGGTGCAATGTATGCGCCGTACGGTCCATTCTTTGCCATTATTCCTGAAATCCTGCCGCGTAACGTGGCTGGTGGTGCAATGGCCTTAATTAACTCGATGGGTGCATTAGGTTCATTCCTCGGTGCCTATATTGTCGGCTATTTAAATGGAGCAACAGGCGGTTTTGGTGCTTCTTATATCTTTATGGCTGGTTCTCTCTTCCTTTCAGCATTATTGACGATTTGGGCAGTAAAATTAGGAAAAAAGGATAGCGGCAAGTCTGCAGATATGAAAACTAGTGCATAATTGGGGGCTCTGGTAGCCTTTAAGATTAAAAATGATCAACAGCCTTAGAACCATTCTAAGGCTGTTATCCATTAGAAGGGAGTTTAGTTTAGATGAGTATGGAAGAAATAAAAAATAGAGGTGTAGTTGCAGTCATTCGCGGAGCATCAGTCGAAAGTATTATTCCAATGGCTAGAGCATTAAAAGACGGCGGGGTTACCGCGCTTGAAATTACAATGGAAACCCCCAAAGCCTTAGCGGTGATTGAAAAAGCAGCCGATGTGTTTGGGAATGAAATGTTTGTAGGTGCCGGAACAGTGTTAGACGCAGAAACTGCTCGTGCTGCTATTTTAGCAGGAGCAAAGTTCGTTTTTTCACCAACTGTCCGCAAGGAAACCATTGAAATCACAAAGCGCTACGGCGTCATCAGTGTTCCAGGTGCTTTTACACCGACAGAAATTCTCACGGCATATGAGTATGGAGCAGATGTCATTAAAGTCTTCCCCGCAGGAAGTGTCGGCCCGGGTTATTTTAAAAATATTGCCGGTCCCCTGCCACACATTCCGTTAATGCCAACAGGCGGAATCGATATGGATAACGCCAAGGACTATATTCTTGCAGGCGCAGTAGCCGTTGGCGTTGGGAGTTCCCTTGTCGACCCTAAAAGAGAATTACGCGATGATTATTTAGCATTGATTACAGAGAATGCAAAGAAGTTAATGGACCAAGTCCACGCAGCAAGGTTCGCTTAAGCATTGAGGATGACACTAGAATGTCACCCTCTTTTCTAATCTTGTGTTTAAAAAATAAATGGAAAAATCCAGGCTAAATTAGAAAACAATTATCGTTTTTCCTTCTTATCCGGAGAGCAACAAGGAAAAATCACAGAGCCTTGATAAATATCATTGACGACAGATTAACTGGATAATTGGGGGTATTGTCGTTAAAATGAAAACAGGGAACCAAAGGAAAGAGGAAGATAAACATGGAAAAAGTTACGATGGCCGATGTGGCCCGCGAAGCTGGTGTATCAAAGAGTACCGTTTCTCAATACTTAAATAAACGATATGAATATATGGGTGAAAAAACAAAGCAGAAAATTGAAGAAGCCATCGAGACCCTTGGGTATCAACCCAATTTCTTAGCGAGGAGCCTGAAACAAAAGCGTACCTCTCTTATTGGAATCATCGTTGCGAATATTACTCATTATTTTTCAACAGAAGTGAGCCGCGCGATTGAGGATTACTTCCATCAGTACGATTTGCAAACCATCGTCTGTAATGCGGATGATAATCCTGAAAAAGAAAAGAAATACATTGAAATGCTGCGAGCGAAACAGGTCGATGGCTTGATTATTTTTCCGACTGGGAAAAATAATGATTTATATGAGAGCATGGTAAAGCAAAACTACCCGGTCGTGTTTGTTGATAGAAAAGTAGAGAACCTTGATGTGTTTTCCATTATTACAGACAACACCGAATCCGCCTACAAAGCGATTCAACATTTCATTAAACATGGACATCATCATATTGCTTTTGCTGTCCAGCCGCTGACCGTCAGCACACGAATTGAACGATTAGAAGGATACAAAAAGGCTTTGACTGAGGCAGGGCTTGAGGTAAATCCAAACTATATTATTGAAGCCAGTATCCCTGAAATGAAAAAGAAGTTGGAACAACTTTTCACCTCAGAGGTAAAGCCAACCGCGCTGTTTGCAGCCAATGATCGAGTTTTTATTGCACTGGGAGAATTCTTAAAAGAAAAAGGAATGAAATTTGGCAAAGACCTGGATGTAGTTGTATTTGATAACATTCCGTTTTCGCAAATGCTCGAAACCTCCCTCTCCTTTATCATTCAGCCTGCAGCAAAAATGGGAACCAAAGCAGCAGAACTGCTCCACGAACAAATACGCAAAGAAAGCCACACCCCTGAAGTATTCGTATTTCCGAGTGAAATGATATAGGTAGTTCTTTGGTGCAAAAAATGGTGTCTGAGGTGGATGTTGTCTGCCTCAGACAGATAGTTTTGGCTCACTTTTTGTTATCCTTCTCACTATTTATATGGCTGTTATTTTCTATTGAATAACGCTTACATCTGAAGTATAATCAATTAATAAACCGGTTTAGTAAATCGATTTATCTAACTGCCGAAAAAGGAGTTTGAATGATGAAAATACAACTTGCTTTGGATCGTATGGAAATAGACGAAGCGATTGAATTAACCAAAAAAGTCGAGGACTCCATCGATTGGATCGAGATTGGAACCTCATTAATTAAGGAATTTGGCATGACTAGTGTTCGAGCGATGAAAAAGGCCTTTCCAAACAAAACCATTGTTGCTGATATCAAAACAATTGATAATGCCCGTTATGAATTTGAAATGTGCTTTGAAGCTGGAGCGGATGTAGCAACCGTTATGGGGGTGTCTCCTCTTGTGACGATTGATATTTGCATGGACGTTGCCAAACGATACAACAAATTCGTGATGATTGATTTATTAAATACAACAGAGCAGCAAAAACGGGAGTTACTAAAATACAGTGACGCTGTTTTTTGTGAACATGTCAGTAAGGACCAGCAAGAGGAGCTTGGTGCAGCCAATCAAGGCACTATGAAAAGTGACCTCTATACTCCTGACATTACCATTGCAGCAGCCGGTGGAATAACGTTGGATTCGTTGGATACTCTACGAAAATCCCTTAATCCTGAAATCGTGATTATAGGCTCAGCAATCACAAAAGCAGAAAATCCTACAGAAGCAGCAGCCAAATTTAAACAAGTGGAGGTAAAATAAATCATGTTAATTATTCCTACGATAATAAAAGAAATCGAAACGGTTCTTAGTCAGATTGAAGAAAACAAATTAGAAGAAATCGCTGGCCAATTGCAAAAAGCTAAACGTATTTTTGTCATTGGTGAAGGTCGTTCAGGATTAATGGCAAAATCATTTGCGATGCGCCTCATGCATTTAGGAGCAAGTGTTTATGTTGTAGGTGAAACCATTACCCCTTCCATTGAAGAAGGAGACCTGCTTGTAGCCATCTCCGGTTCAGGAACAACCAAAAATGTTGTTTGGACCGCTGAAAAAACACATTCCCTTGGCTGTTCTGTTGTGGCGGTTACTACCAATCCGGAATCTCCATTAGCACTTCATGCCACAAATATTCTTCATGTTCCAGCTGCAACGAAGTATCGCCGTGAAAATGAATTAAAAACCATTCAGCCGCTAGGCTCCCTATTTGATCAATGTGCTCACATCATCTTTGATACTCTATGCCTGCAATACAGCACTCTTAATAAAGTGGATCACAATTTGGCATTTAGCCGTCATAGTAATTTAGAGTAGACCCATGTATAATGGGTCTTTTTTTTGACAGCATATTTTAATTTCTCAACATAATGAAAATATCAATTTTCAAAAGGTTACCAGTTAAATTTTTTCGAGAATTAGCCCCCGAAGGTCAAGAGTAAAAAGAAATAATCATCCCGTCTTTACCGGCATAAGTTCCCATCGTAGCTCCCATATAGCTTACAATAATATCTTTTGGATGCAACCTCTCGATGATTTCCTGCTTCAATGCTTCCGCTTCTTCCACATTTCCTGTGTGCGTGATTCCAAAAGTAACAGGAGTAAAATCAGTTCCTCTTTCGCCAATTACATCTAGCACACTCTTTTGAAACTTCTTTTTTCCACAAATTCTTTCAAAGATCTCAACCGACTCTAAAAAGTGCAGTCGGTTTTTTCTGGAGTTATAAAGCCAATCATTATAACTGTCGGCCAATTTCTGAATAGAGTTTAAAAACAATCCTGCATGATAACCCAACAACCTAAATCTCCCTCACTTTTTTGAGATAGTAGACCCTTAGTTAGATAAACCCACATGTTTTAATCTATGGATAATTAGGGAGAATAACCGAATGGGAATTCAATTAGAATGCACTCGAATTAATTTCGAAAAACAATAGAAATTAAAAAGGGCTAAAGAAAATAGCGAATTCAAAATTTGCAAGGGCAGTATTGAACCATATAGGAGATATGATAATGGAGTATGAAGAGTATGAACCAGATACACTGACAATGCTTGTAAAGATGTGAATACAGAAATGGGTGGAAAATCAATTGATGTATACCTTCAAGAAGGGGTAGAAGAGGAAGGTTTTAAGGAAATTAGCTTTAGTTATGAAGTTGGACACTGGATGACAGTACACAAACAGTGAAAGTTGTCTTCCTTATTTTGCGATAAATTACCATACGTGTTTTTTAGAAAGTATATAAACTAAATGGAAAAACTTTTAATCATACCTATTAATGAATTAAAAGGTATATGAGGAGTTTTCGAAGGTATGGTCCTGTGCAACAGAAATTGTTTGGTGAGGTTTGATTATTTTTTGAAAATAGAGCTCTTCCTAAATTAATTATAGCATTTAGAAGATAGTAAATATAGACTGCATATTCCTGTTTACTGCTGGTAAAATCAATAAAACATTGATAGTTAGGGGGATGTTGAATGAGTTCATTGGTTTTGAGTTTTCAGGAAATAGACAAACCACAGTTTTTACTTGTTGGAGGAAAAGGGACTAATTTAGGGGAATTATCAAAAGTTCAAGGTATACAAGTACCAGAAGGATTTTGTATTACAACAGTAGGATATCGAAAAGCTCTTGAAAAAAACGAAGCGTTTCAAGCATTGTTGGATCAATTAACCAGGCTAAAAATAGAGGATCGAGATCAAATTGGTGAAATCAGCAGGAAGATTCGACAAATTATTATGGAAGCAGAAATTCCTTCCGATGTTGTGAAAGCCGTTGCTGATTATCTCTCCAAGTATGGCGATGAGCATGCTTATGCAGTACGTTCTAGTGCAACTGCTGAGGATTTGCCATATGCCTCTTTTGCTGGTCAACAAGACACTTATTTAAATATCATCGGCGTCGATTCCATCTTGCAGCATGTCAGTAAATGTTGGGCTTCTCTATTTACGGATCGAGCGGTAATCTACCGTATGCAAAATGGATTTGACCACGCTCAAGTTTATTTATCCGTTATCATTCAAAAGATGGTTTTCCCACAGGCTTCCGGGATTTTATTTACCGCTGACCCGATTACCTCAAACCGAAAGATAATATCAATAGATGCCAGTTTTGGGCTTGGAGAAGCACTGGTTTCTGGCTTGGTCTCTGCAGATTGTTATAAAGTACAGGAAGATAAAATCGTTGATAAAATGATAGCAACCAAGAAATTGGCTATCTATGGACTAAAGGAAGGTGGAACAGAGACACTACAGATTAATCCGAATCGGCAAAAGGCACAAACACTTACTGACGGGCAGATTTTACAATTAGCACGAATAGGAAGAAAAATCGAATCACATTTCGGTCAGCCGCAAGATATCGAATGGTGTCTGGTAGATGATACCTTTTATATTGTCCAAAGTCGTCCAATCACGACGCTTTTCCCAATCCCTGAAGCTAACGATCAAGAAAATCATGTTTATGTATCTGTTGGTCATCAACAAATGATGACTGATTCCATGAAACCATTAGGATTGTCTATTTTCCTGTTAACTACTCCTGCACCCATGGTGAAAGCTGGTGGAAGATTGTTTGTTGATGTAACGCATATGTTGGCTTCATCTGATAGCAGAAATAAAATAATAGATGCCTTGGGACAATCTGATCCGCTCATAAAAGACGCACTTATGACCATAATTGAGCGAGGAGATTTTATCAAATCGTTCCCAAATAATAATGAAGAACAGAATCCCGGTAAAAGTAATGAGGGTATGTCGTTTTCGGGCTTTCAAGTTCAAATTGAAAACAACCTAAAAGTTGTTTTTGAATCGATCAAGAGTAGTCAGGAATCGATAGAAGAGTTAAAACAAAACATCCAAACGAAATCGGGATCAGATTTAATTGAGTTTATCAAAGAAGATATCCCGCAATTAAAGAAGTTTTTATTTGATCCTCGTATGGGTGTGATTATGGATGCCATGGATGCTTCAACATGGATAAATGAAAAAATGAGCAAGTGGTTAGGTGAAAAAAACGTAGCAGATATACTTTCTCAATCGGTACCAAACAATATCACATCGGAAATGGGTCTTGAGCTTTTGGATGTCGCAGATGTGATTCGTCCTTACCCGGAAGTCATTGATTATTTACAACATGTAAAAGATGATAACTTTTTAGACGACCTCGAAAAGTTTGATGGTGGACAAAACGCCCGAGATGCAATAGTAACGTATCTTAACAAATACGGCATGCGATGTGTTGGAGAAATCGATATTACTAAAACTCGTTGGAGCGAAAAACCAATTACACTTGTCCCAATAATTCTTAATAATATCAAAAACTTTGAGCCTAGTGCTAGCAAACAGAAATTTGAGCAAGGGCTGCGTGTTGCCTTGAAAAAGGAACAAGAGTTATTGGAACGATTGAAGCAATTACCAGATGGTGAACAAAAAGCCAAAGAAACAAAACAAATGATCGACCTAATTCGAAATTTCATCGGGTTTAGGGAATACCCCAAATACGGCATGATTAGTCGCTACTTTGTATATAAACAGGCTTTACTGAAAGAAGCCGAAAAACTCGTACAAGAGGAAGTTATTCATGAAAAAGAAGATATATACTATCTCACTTTAGAAGAACTTGGCGAAGTCATTCGTACAAATAAACTGGATTACCAAATCGTCAGCAATCGAAAAGATGAGTACAAATTATATGAAAAACTAACTCCTCCACGTGTGATTACGTCGGATGGTGAAATCATTATGGGCGAGTACAAACGAGAAAATATCCCAACCGATGCTATTATAGGTTTACCTGTTTCTTCTGGGATTATAGAAGGACGAGCACGTGTCATTTTAAACATAAAAGATGCGAATTTAGAAGCTGGTGATATATTGGTGACCGCTTTTACAGATCCTAGCTGGACATCGCTGTTTGTATCCATAAACGGACTAGTGACCGAGGTTGGAGGGCTGATGACCCATGGAGCAGTTATAGCTCGTGAATATGGCTTACCAGCAGTTGTTGGAGTGGAAAATGCCACTAAACTGATTAAAGATGGCCAACGAATTCGGGTGCATGGAACAGAAGGGTATATTGAAATATTATAATTGCTGAATCGTGTGGGGTTACAAGGAGTATGAAAAAAATGATCAAACAGAGAAAGAGTTGGTGGATTTTAGTTATTGTTTCAATTGGGGTGATGGTTCCATTTATGTACCCTTATTTAACTTTTGATCCAATAAACAGTCGTGTGAACATCACTTCGACTAGTATCCAATATCCAGCACTTATCACACATATTATATTTGCTTTTATCGCTTTAGTGACTGGGTTACTTCAGTTTATAGACCATACTCGTTTAAGAAATCCAAAAGTTCATCGTAGTATTGGAAGAACGTATGTTATTAGCATTTTCATTAGCGGAATTCTTTCGTTTATTTTGTTCTTTTACACAGAAAGTTTTACAAAAGCAATGGCCTTTTTAGTATTAACGGTATTGTGGCTATTCACAACTTGGAAGGCCTACCATGCAGCTGTAAAAAGACGTTTTAACGAACATCGAAAATGGATGATAAGAAGTTTTGGTATAACCTTGGTTGCTGTGAGTGCTCGTTTACTCGTCCCGATTCTACTTCTAGTTTATGCTGTTTTTAATAGATTCACTTTGTCAGGTGGAAGAGATTTGATGATTGAAGAGGTGCTAAATATAAATATATGGGTAGGGATTGTACTGAATATGGCGATTGTTGAATGGATTATTCTTTCTAAGTCTATTACAACAAGAACCAAATGAAGATGTTAGCAGGTAGGGATGGGGCTAACTCCCTTTACTCTCAAATCACAGGCGGATGCTTGTGATTTTTTTATTTGAAAGGAAGAGAAAACATGACTAATAAAGAAAAAAGTGCTGAATTCTTTTTGCTTTTCTAAATCAGAAGGTTTCAAAAATTATCATTGAAAATAGGGATATTTTAAAGGGTGAAATGATGATTTTTGATGCGGGTTGTGGTGAAGGTTCACATTTATAAAGGATTTTAGATGAAGGTGAAAATGTCGGAACTTTTTTAAAAACGGCACAAAAGTAAACGATTCATTTGCAAGGGTTAAGTGAATGAATTAACACTTTTATGGACGAGACAATTGAAAAAAATATTAGAATGGATTAAGGTAAATAGGATTCTACTTATGAGTAGTTAAATAGTTAATCTATAATACAAAGCAAAGAAAAGACAGAATTGGAGAGAGAGTAGTGAGTAATCAAATTAAGGTAGGAATTGTAGGCTATGGTAATCTTGGTAGAGGAACGATTGAGGCAATCAAGCAATGTCCAGATATGGAGCTTGTGGCTATCTTTACAAGAAGAGCACCTGAAAATCTTTCAATAAATGAGCCAAATGTAGAGGTTTTACATATTTCGAGTGCAGAAGAATATAAGGAAAAAATTGATGTGATGATCTTATGTGGAGGTTCAGCAACAGATCTTCCAGATCAAGGTCCATATTTTGCGAGAATGTTTAACACAATCGATAGTTATGATACACATGCAAAGATTCCTGAATATTTCAGTGTAGTGAATCAAGCAGCTAAAGAAAGTGGAAAGACTAGTATTATTTCTGTTGGCTGGGATCCTGGTTTATTCTCTCTGAATCGTTTAATGGCTGAAGCCATTTTACCAAATGGTGAAACGTATACCTTCTGGGGAAAAGGGCTGAGCCAAGGACATTCAGATGCCATTCGTAGAGTCGAGGGTGTAGCAGGTGGTGTTCAGTATACCGTACCGATTGATGAAGCGATACAGAAGGTCAAAAGTGGAGTAAATCCTGAATTATCAACAGGTGAAAAACATCGACGTGTTTGTTACGTAGTAGCAGAAGAAGGATATGACCAAGCAAAAATTGAGCACGACATTAAAACAATGCCTAACTACTTTGCTGACTATGATACAGAAGTAAACTTTATTACAGCAGAAGAATTAAAACAAAATCACTCAAAATTACCACATGGTGGATTTGTTATTCGAAGCGGAAAAACAGGAAAAGACCATAAACAAATGATTGAATTCTCGCTTAACTTAGAGAGTAACCCTGAATTTACAGCTAGTGTACTAGTGGCATATGCAAGAGCAGCTTATCACTTAAATAAAGAAGGGCAAGTTGGCGCAAAAACTGTCTTTGATGTTGCACCCGGTTATCTGTCTCCAAAATCTGCAGAAGATTTGAGAAGAGTCCTATTGTAATAGAGATTCCTGTCCCCCAGTACGTCAATGCTTTTATGCTTCGAGGGTTAGGAAACGTGAATATAGATTGATGTTGTTTTAATGATAAAAACTCATCAATACCTCATATGTTGCCACATATATTCTGGATATGGCGGGTGTGTAGCGCAACTCGTTTTAAACGCGTAACGCCCAAAATAAGCTTTTGCTAATCTGGCCTTAATTTCGTTAAAGAATACTTTTGCGAAATTAAGGCCTTTTTCTGTTAAACTCATGCCAACTCGGTGTTCTTCCCAATTTTCTTTTCAGTCTTTTTAGCAAAACTTTATTTTGCATTCGAACAGTGGAATGCTAGTTAATGAGGTGGATTTTAACAGGAG
>Ga0182742_1000241_pt1 | contig 103675 bp, 94 predicted proteins | sample eDN5th37CBELigMG_FD_128880 | JGI IMG/M metagenome (GOLD analysis project Ga0182742, IMG submission 128880) | Enriched Miracle-Growth compost microbial communities from Emeryville, California, USA - eDNA 5th pass 37_C BE-Lig MG (version 2)... ...
GGATCACGTTTCCCTCTGGGGCTCGCTTCTCCAGTTCCGGCGCGAGTTCGATCAGTACATCAACTTGCGTCCGGTGCGCCTGATGCCCGGCGTGCCGACCCCGCTCGCGAACCGCAAGCCCGGTGACATCGACTTCTGGGTCGTGCGTGAGAATACGGAAGGCGAATACTCCTCCATCGGTGGCAAGATGTTTCCCGGCACGGAGCGCGAGGTGGTTATTCAGGAGACCGTCATGACACGCATCGGTGTCGACCGGGTCCTGCAGTTCGCGTTCGATCTGGCGCAGAAGCGGCCCAAGAAGCATCTGACCTCCGCCACGAAGTCGAACGGCATCTCCATCACCATGCCTTACTGGGACGAGCGTGTCGAAGAAATGGCCCGGAAGTACCCGGATGTGAAATGGGACAAGTACCATATCGACATCCTCACGGCGCATTTCGTCCTGCATCCGGATTGGTTCGATGTGGTCGTCGCCTCCAACCTGTTCGGTGACATCCTGTCGGATCTCGGTCCCGCCTGCACCGGAACCATCGGCATCGCGCCCTCGGGCAACATCAATCCCAACAGTGACTTTCCCTCCCTCTTCGAGCCTGTCCACGGATCGGCGCCGGACATCGCAGGGCAGGGAATCGCAAATCCCATCGGTCAGATCTGGGCGGGCGCCATGATGCTCGAGCATCTCGGGGAGAGGGAGGCCGCCGCCGCCATCGTGAGCGCCATCGAGCACACGCTGAGCGAACGGACCCTGCGGACCCGCGACCTCGGGGGCAATGCCGATACGGCGACAACCGGAAAGGCCGTGGCGGACGCCATCGGGTAAGGGCGTGTCGCCGAAGAGCCTCAGGCCGAGAGACCGAACAATACGAAATCCGAACAGGAGTTTGGCGTGAAGGATTACAGGATCGCAGCTATTCCGGGGGACGGGATCGGCAAGGAAGTCATCGCCGCGGGCGTCGAGGTTCTCCATGCCCTTGCCGAGCGGGAGGGGACCTTCCGGCTCAGGTTCGAAACATTCGATTGGGGTTCCGACTACTACAAGCAGCACGGGATCATGATGCCCGAGGACGGGCTGGACACTCTGAAGCCGTTCGACGCCATCTATTTCGGCGCGGTCGGCGCTCCCGACGTGCCCGATCACATCACCTTGTGGGGGCTACGCCTCGCCATCTGCCAGCCTTTCGACCAATACGCGAATGTGCGCCCGACCCGCATTCTGCCCGGCATCCAAGGTCCCCTGCGCAATGTCGAGGCCAAGGATCTCGACTGGGTCATCGTTCGCGAGAACTCGGAAGGCGAATATGCCGGTCAGGGCGGGCGCTCGCACCGGGGACTGCCCGAGGAGGTCGCCACGGAGGTGACGATCTTCACCCGGGCCGGGGTCACGCGGATCATGCGCTTCGCGTTCGAGCTCGCGCGCTCGCGCCCGCGCAAGCTACTGACCGTCGTGACCAAGTCGAACGCGCAGCGGCACGGGATGGTCATGTGGGACGAGATCGCTGCCGAAGTGGCGGCGGATTATCCCGACGTGACTTGGGACAAGATGCTCGTCGACGCCATGACCATGCGCATGACCCTCAAGCCCGGGTCCCTCGACACCATCGTGGCCACGAACCTTCAGGCCGACATCCTGTCGGATCTGGCGGCCGCTCTCGCGGGATCGCTCGGCATTGCCCCGACAGCCAACCTCAACCCCGAGCGGAGGTTCCCGTCGATGTTCGAGCCCATCCACGGCTCCGCATTCGATATCACGGGGAGGGGCATCGCGAATCCCGTCGGCACCTTCTGGTCTGCGACCATGATGCTGGAGCACCTTGGCGAGAAAGCCGCCGCCGATCGGCTCATGAGGGCGATCGAACGGGTGACGGCCGACCCCAATCTCCATACGCCGGATCTTGGTGGGTCGGCGACGACGCGGCAGGTGACGGATGCCGTCGTCGCGGCCATTCTCGGGGACAACGAGTAGAATGACGCGGGTACGGGCGGTCATGCCGCCCGTGCTCGTCAGGTGTAGTAGATCGAGATCCTCCGGCCCTGGATGTCCTGGATCTCGACATCCATGTCATAGACCTCCCGGATCGCTTCGCTGGTCATGATCTCGTCGGGCGTTCCATGGCGGATGACGGATCCATCGCGCATGGCCACGATATAGTCGGAATAGCAGGAGGCGAAGTTGATGTCGTGGAGCACGAGGACGATCGTCTTGCCCAGGGTGTCGGCGGCCTGCCGCAGCAGCTTCATCATGCCGACAGCATGCTTCATGTCGAGATTGTTCAGAGGCTCGTCGAAGAGGACATAATCCGTGTCCTGGCAGAGGACCATGGCCACATAGGCGCGCTGGCGCTGCCCGCCCGACAATTCGTCGAGGAAGCGGTCGGAAAGCGCCTCGAGTCCGAGGAAACCGATGGCCCGATCGGCCTGAGCGTGGTCCTCGGCCGTGAGCCGGCCCTTCGAATAGGGATAGCGGCCGAACTCGACCAAATCCCGGACCGTCAATCGCGCACCGACCCGGTTGTCCTGCCTGAGGATGGACAGGCGCTTCGCCAGGATGTCCGACGGTGTTTTCGTCACGTCGAGTCCGTCGACCTTCACGGTTCCTGCCGTCACGGGCGCAAGGCGGCTGATCATGGACAGAAGCGTGGATTTTCCGGCTCCGTTGGGGCCAATGATGGACGTGATGCCATGGCGTGGGATCTGCAGCGACACGTCGCGCACGACGATGGTGTCGCCATAGCTCTTGCGGACATTGGCGATCTCGATCAACGGGCTGCTCCTCTGATCAGCAGGGCGAGGAAGACGATTCCACCCAGGAACTCGATGACGATGCTCAAGGCGGTATCGAAGGCGAAGATCCGCTCCAGGATGAGCTGGCCGCCGACAAGGCAGATGACGGCGAGGAGCACCGCGACAGGCAGAATGAAGCGGTGCTTGTACGTTCCCGCGATCTGATAGGCGAGGTTGGCGACGATCAGCCCGAAGAAGGTCACGGGCCCCACCAGGGCTGTGGACACCGAGACGAGGATCGCGACCAGCATGAGGACGATGGTCACGGTCCGATCGTGATCGATGCCCAGATTGACAGAGGTCTCGCGGCCGAGAGCCAGCACGTCGTAAACATGCATGAGCCGCCAGCCCATGACAGACACGGCCAGAACCACCAAGGTCGACACGGCGAGAAGGTTGCTGTCGACGCTGTTGAAGTTCGCGAAGAGGCGATCCTGCAGAAGAACGAACTCGTTCGGATCGATGATCCGCTGCATGAAGCTCGAGAGGCTGCGGAACAACACGCCGAACACGATGCCGACGAGAATGAGCAGGTGCAGGCTGCGACCACTGCCGGAGAAGAGCCAGCGATAAAGAATGCTGGAGAAGGCCACCATCACGGCCACTTCGCCCGCGAACAGCAGGCGCGGGTCAAATGCCGTCACATTGGCCGCCCCTATGGTGAAGATCAGGCTCGTCTGGATGAGGATATAGAGTGCGTCGAAGCCCATGATCGAGGGGGTCAGGATCCGGTTGTGGCTCACCGTCTGAAACAGGACGGTCGAGACCGCGATCGCGTAGGCCACCAGGACCATGGACAGCACCTTCATGCCGCGAAAGGGCAGGATGAAGTCCCATCGCCCCTTTGCGTTGAGCGTCATGAACAGCACGATCACGCCCACCGCCATGGCAGTGAGGATCAGAAGCACGTGAATGGGATGTCGCTGCTCACGCAAGGCGTTTGCGTCCTCTGAGCAGGAGGAGCAGAAACAGGCCGCTGCCGACGATCCCCATGATGGTTCCGATCGGGATTTCATAGGGATAGTAGACCACGCGTCCGATGATGTCGCAGGTCAGGACGAGCCCGGCCCCCAACAGGGCGATCCAAGGCAGCGACCGGCGCATGTTGTCGCCCATCATCAGGCTGACCATGTTCGGGACGATGAGGCCGAGAAACGGCAGCATGCCGACGGTCACCACGATGGTAGCCGTCACCATCGCAACAATGACAAGACCAAGTGATACGACGCTGCGATAACGAAGGCCCAGATTGGTGGCGAAGTCTCGTCCCATCCCGGCCAAAGTCAGTCGGTCGGCCGCGAGATAGGCGAGGAGTGTCAAGGCAAAGGCGATCCAGAGCAATTCGTAGCGCCCGCGCAGGACACCGGAGAAGTCGCCGGTCGTCCAGGCGTTCAATGATTGCAGCAGGTCGAACCGGTAGGCGAAGAACGTGGTGATCGCGCCGATGATGCCGCCCAGCATGATTCCGACGAGCGGGACGGTGAGCTCGGAGCGCAGGGGCACGAGCGCAAGGATGCGCAGGAACATGGCGGTCCCGGCCAGCGCGAAGCCCGCGGCGATCAGCATTTTCACGATGACGGGGGCCTCCGGCGCGAACAGCGTGACGATCAGGAGGCCAAGGCTCGCGGACTCGACGGTTCCTGCCGTGGACGGCTCCACGAACCGGTTACGGGTCAGCATCTGCATGATCGTTCCGGCGATGGCCATGGCCGTTCCGGCCAGAACGATGGCGAGGGTCCGGGGGATGCGCGAGATCAGCAGGATCTGCGTCGCATATTGTCCTTCCTGCGGTGAGAAGAGCGCGGACAGCGACAGGTCGCCGGCGCCGACCAGCAGGCTGATCAATGCCAGAATGGCGATGGCGGCTGCGGCAGGGAGGAGGCGTTTCACGATCATTCGGGGAGCGCTTGCGCTGAGCGCATCCTATTGGGGGTCACATGGCAGAGCGGATCACCCAGAGGGTGACCCGCGATCAATGGCAATGCCCTGAAGAGCTGACGCGTTCAAGCCTATTTCTTGTCAATGGCTTGCGCGATCTGGTTCACGCTGGCCTGCAGCGCCGTCAGTCCGCCACCGACCAAGTACCAGTTCACCGGGTCGAGATAGACGACCTGCTTGTTCTTCCACGCTGTCGTCTGGGCGACGAGGTCATTGTCCAGAACCGCCTTGGCGGCGTTCCCGCGACCTGTCGCCACGTCCCTGTCTATCACGAAGAGCCAATCGGGATTTGTCTTGAGGATGAATTCCGCGTTGACGGCCTGACCGTGATTGGTGGTGGCGAGATCAGCGACGGCCGGGACGATTCCAAAATCGGTGTGCAGCAGTCCGAACCGGGAGCCCGGCCCATAGGCGCTCATCTTGCCGCCGGTCGTGAGGACGAGAAGGCCCTTGCCTGCCTGCGAGGCCTTCTGCCGCAGGGCCGCCATGGATTGCTCCAACGTGGCGAGCCGCGAATCCGCCTCCCCCTGCTTGTCGAATATCTTGGCCAGGAGTTGAACGTTGCGCTGGACGCTGCCGACATAGTCCTTGGGGTCGACCGTGAGGTCGATCGTGGGAGCGATCTTCGCCAGAGCTTCGTATTTGGCGCTCGAACGGCCTCCGACGATGATCAGATCCGGCTCGGCGGCGTTGACGGCTTCATAGTTCGGCTCGAACAGCGTGCCGATTTTCTCGTACTTGTCCGAGCCGTATTGCGCCAGATACTCGGGAAACCGTGCCGTAGGGACGCCCGAAACCTCGATGCCGAGCGCATTGAGCGTATCGAGCGAGGCGAGATCGAAGGCAAGGACCTTCTTCGGCTTCAGTGGAACCGACGTTTCGCCCTTCGCATGCTGGACCTTGATATCCTGCGCATGGACGCCCGTAGTCAGAACGCCGAGCGCGAGGACGCCCGCGACCACGGCGGCAAGGCGGCCGGAAAAACGGTTGGAAACATTGAGCATGGCATTGTTCTCCAGGAATATGTTCAGAAATCGATGCATCTGATGTCAGTCGTCGACGTGGTCATGGCCGCCGATACGACCGGGGCGCCAGTAGCCCTCCGATGAGATCTGATCACGGGTGAGGCCCCGTGCGAGAAGGGTGTGCCGCTGGCGGCGGACATTGCTCGTTTCGCCGATGATGTAAGCGTGGCCTTTGCCGGGCGGCAGAACGAAGTCCTCTACCACGCCCTTCATGATCTCGCTTGGGCCGGCGGGTGCGCCATTGCGATGCACCCAGCGGATCGCGGCATCTGCCCGCGTCTCAAGGGCGATCTCTTCGCCCTTGCTGTTCACCTCAATGAACGCAAAGGCTTTGGTGCCATCCGGCATAGTCTCGAGAATATGGGCGATGGCCGGAATGCAGGTTTCGTCCCCCGTCAGGAGGTGCCAATCCGCGCCCGGGCGCAGCACCGTGCCGCCGCGAGGGCCCTTCACCTCGATTTCAGCGCCCGGTATGGCCTGCCGCGCCCAAATGGGCGCCGGCGTGTCACCGTGGAGCGCGAAATCGACGCTGACCGTTCGCGCAGCACGGTCCAGGCTGCGGATCGTGTAATCCCGGCGTCCCGTGCCTCCTTCCGGGAGAGGGATCATCATGACGATAGCCTGCCCCGGCTTGTAGGTGAACTCATCGATATCATCCGCCGTCAGAACGACGCGGCGCATGTTTGGCGGCACGTCGAAGCTGTCGAGGATCCGAAAGGTCCAACTCCTCAGCAAAGGTCGCTGGCGCGGAGGCTCGTGAGCGGCCGGTTTGTTGCCGTCTGTCATGCTTGTTCCTGTCGAGGCGAGGGAGATTGGATTGGGCATGGGGAGGAGCGTCCCTTCCCATGCCGCCTGGATCAGAATGTGGCCGACATGCTCACCCAGAGACGGCGTCCTTCGACCACCGTGTTGTAGTCCGTGGGTTCGACTTCCTTGTCGAAGATGTTGTAGATGGCCGCGTTCAGAGTGAGCTGTTCCGTGAAGTCGTAGGACAGGCCGACATCCATGGTGGCGTAAGCATCGTACTTGCGACCGGCCATGCCGTTGATGATCACCGGCGTTCCGTTCGTGCCGATCCGGGCGCCACCGATGATCTCGGATCCGTGATAATTCACGACCGCCCAAGTGGCCAAGCCGGTCACCGGCGTGACCCAGTCCACACGCGCATTGGCCATGTGCTTGGGAGTGCGGGCGAGGGGGAAGCCGGCATAGTCGCCGGTCTGCTGCTCGGAATCCGTGAAGGTGTAGCTGCCCCGGATCGAGATCGTATCGGTTGCGCGCCAAGTGGCAGCGAGTTCAACGCCTTGGATGATCGCATCGTCGATGTTGTAGTTGTACCAGAGGCGATAGTTGGGATCCTCCGACCAGCGCACGGGATTCCCGGTATCGTCCAGCACCTGCGCATTGCTGATCTTGTCCTTGAAATCCGTATGGAAGTAGGTCGCGCTGGCCGTGAAGCCGTCGAGATTGTCCCACACGGCGCCGATCTCGAAGCTCGTGCTGGTTTCCGCCTGCAGGTCCTCGTCGGCGAGAATGACGCCGCAGGTCCCGGTAGGACCATACGAGCAACCTGCGCCGCCGGTGGTGTAGGCATAGCCCGGCGCGATCTGACGGATTTCGGGGGCGCGGAAACCCGTGGAGACCCCGCCCTTCAGGGTAAGATTGTCGGATGCATGCCAGACCGCGTAGCTGCGCGGGCTGTAGTGGGCGCCATAGATCTCATGGTGATCCATGCGCAGACCGTTCGTGATCGAGAACGTGTCGGTCAGGCGCCACTCGTCCTCGGCGAAGAGCGCCCATTGATTGATCTCGAACTTCTCGTCGAGGCCAGTGCGCCGGCCGGGGTTCTGGTCCGTCAGCATGGCATTGAACCATTGGCCACCCGTCACCAGCGTATGGCTGCCATAGAGCTCGAACGGGGTCGTAAACTTGCCGTCGATGATCGTGTTCCTGATCTCGGGCGAGCGGGCATTCTTGTCAAAGACGGAGGTGCGGGGGGTCTCAGTGTAACTCCTCCGCTCGGCCCATTCCTGCATGATGGAGAAGTTCGACGTGGTGGGTCCCCAGCGACCCTCGTGGCTTAGCGACCAGTACTTGCGGTCGTTGAGGTTGTAAGTGTCGTTGCTGGTTTCTTCGAGCGTCCTCCATTTCGAGGCATTCCGGCGCAGGCGCGTATAGCCGCCTTCCAGCATCAGGTCGTTGTTCTCGTCGGGCGTGAGGGTCAGGCGACTGCCGATATTGCCTTCGCGGGCTCCCGTGATGCCGCTCAGGAGTTCATCCTCTTCCCGGCCGAAGCCTTGGCCCCAGAGCTGAAGCCCCAGCATCCGGTGGATCAGCGGACCGCTCGTGTAGAACGATCCTTGAGCGGAATTTCCGAAACGATCGTGCTGCTGGAGCGTGCCTTCCGTCGTGACCGTCCCGCTCCAGGTGTCTGAGACCTTCCGTGTGATGATGTTGATCACGCCGCCCATGGCGTCGGAACCGTAGAGGGATGACATCGGGCCGCGTACGACCTCGATGCGCTCGATGGCCGCGATCGGGGGAATGAAGCTCTGCTCGAAGCCCGAGTTGCCGTTGGTGCGCGCGTCGCGGGTGCTCTGGCGCTTTCCGTCGACGAGGATCAGCGTGTAGCTGCCAGGGAGGCCGCGGATGAAAATGTCCTTCTCGTTGGCGATGCCTGTCACCGCGACGCCCTGGACCTCCTTCAAGGCGTCCGTCAAGTCGCGGAAGGCGCCCTTTTCGAGTTCCTCGCGGGTGATGACCGAGATGCTGGCGGGAGCATCCTTGACGTTTTGTTCGAAGCCTGCGGCCGTGACGACGACCTGATCGAGGGCGATGACATCGGCGCGATTGGCGTCCTCAGAGGCGTCCGGCGTCTGTGCCGCAGCGGGCAGGCTGACGAAGAGCGTCGCCGATAGGCTGGAGCCAGCGAGGAGAGCGAGTATGCGGCTCGCCTTGTCCCTCGTTGCAGATCCAGTGCCGGCATGCGGCTGTATCGACGTATCAGATCCCTTCATTGGCCCCACTCTCACTAAAAAATTTATGCGGTAGGAGCTACTAGGTTCAGCGGTCGGAGAGGGTCAACGGCTATGTTTGAGAGTCGTTCTGAGTTCCAGAAATCGCAATTTACAATGCCTCTAAAGTATTCCGGAGCGCTTGAAAGACTTGCAGGAATAGGGAATAGGCAGAGAATCTCTAATGACTGACAACAATGGTCCGGAGCCTGCGGCTCGGCTTTGAAACAGAGTTAAATTGGATCCTGCATCAGAAGAACCTGGCCTGAAACTTGGGCGTCTTCGGCTCCTGCTGGCACTGGATGCATTGCTCGTGGAAGGAAGCGTCAGCCGTGCCGCCGACCGGCTCGGAATGAGCGCTCCCGCGATGAGCAGGCTCCTTGGCCAAATCCGCGAGGCTTATGATGATCCGATCTTCATCCGCTCGTCCCGGCGTCTGATTCCGACACCGTTTGCAGAATCCATGCGCCAGCGACTGCGTGCTCTCGCGGCGGAAGCAGAGGCGCTTTCATGTTCGCGAGAACAGGGGCAGACGCCCGGCCGTTCAGTCAGCGATCCCATGGCATGGTCCGGGTCCCCGGTCATCGAAGCGGCTCCCCTGACGGCTCGACCGAGCATACTCCTCGAAGGCGAACCTCTGCCGGAGGCTTTCGCGCGCAAGCTCGCGTCTCTCGGGAAGGCAGAGGATCCGCGCAAGCGGCTCGCCAAGCACATCGCGACGATTGGGGCCGGCATCGGGTATAGCCGTCCGCTCACCACCGGCGAGGCGGAAGATGCGTTTTCCATTATTCTGAGCGGAGGGGCGGATCCCGTTCAGATTGGGGCACTCCTGTCCGTGATGAATTTCAGGGGCGAAACCGCAGCAGAACTCGCCGGGTTGACACGCGCTGCTCGCGCCCACATTGCATCATCCGGTCCAAGGTCATCTTCTCTCGATCTGGACTGGCCCGCTTACATTTCTCCGAAATCACGCAGGATGCCCTGGTTCCTGCAGGCCGCATTGCTGCTGGCGCATGCGGGTCACAGGATCCTCCTGCATGGTCTTGACGGCGCCGGCGGCACGAGAGGCAAGCTCATATCGGCGGCGAGCGCCATCGGCATCCCGGTCTGCACGAGCATTGCATCTGCCACCGAGGCCATCGCCACCGAGGGAATCGCTTATATTCCGGTCGCAGCGATGTCCGCTCAACTCCATCGTCTGCACATGCTCTATGGGCTGTTCGAGACCCGCTCGCCTGTCAATGCGCTGATGCCGCTGCTCAACCCTCTCGATGCGCCGTCGATCATGATGGGGGTTGTACGTCCGGCATATCGAGAACTGCACCGTGATGCTGGAGCGCTTGTCGGATGCTCAAACCTGACCATTGTGGGAGCGAGCCGCGATGCTGCCGAGGCCACACCCTTTCGCTCCAGCATGCTCCTCCGGCTGGTCGGCGGACAATCGGAGGATCTATACTTGCCTGCTTGTCCAGAGCCGATGGCTTATCCACAGATGGGGATGACAAGCCTTGAATACTGGCGTGGGGTCTGGAGCGGAACCATTGGCGACGAGCGGGCCGCCGAAATCATCCGCGCCACTGTGACGATTGCACTCCTCACCTTGAATGGTGGTGGTGCGGATCGTCTCGAGGAATACCAAAGGACGGCAAATGACCTTTGGGAGAGGCGGAGAAAAGAGCTGCCACATAAGGAGCGTTCCCACCTGGACGAGACGGCGCAATGAGATCGATCTTCATGTCATGGCCGTTTTGGGCTCTCCTTTCCGCGGCTTTTGCAGCTCTGACCGCCATCTTTGCAAAGGTCGGGATCGAGAATGTCAATTCCGATTTCGCGACTTTCATCCGCACGATCGTCATTCTATGCGCCCTTGGTGCGATTCTCATCGGGACAGGACAATGGCAGCCCCTCGGATCGATCTCAGGCCGTAGTTACCTGTTCCTCGTGCTTTCCGGCTTGGCCACGGGAGCGTCATGGATCTGCTACTTTCGGGCGCTCAAGCTCGGCGATGCCGCGCGGGTTGCGCCCATTGATAAGATGAGCGTCGTTCTCGTCGCGCTCTTCGCTGTTGTCTTTCTGGGCGAGCGGCTGTCCCTGCCGAACTGGCTCGGCGTCACGTTCATAGCCGCCGGTGCGGTCCTCGTGGCTTACAAGGGTTGAACGCAAGGTCGGGCTCTTGACGGAAAACCTGCAATCAGAGCACAGGAGGATGATGGTTGCGGCTCCTTCGGGCAAAGCGCGGTTATTCCATCACGCCTGGCCCCTGACTGTAGGCTGTTCGCCAGTTTGAGAAAGTGCACGAAGCATGTCGCCTGCGGAGCTCATCGGCTTCTTGGTCCTGACGGGCGCCGCCGCCTACGCGCAAACCCTGACGGGCTTTGCCTTCGGCCTCATCACCATGGGTGGGGTCGGCCTCACGGGTCTCTTGTCGCTGCCCGACGCCGCCATGATCGTGAGCGTGCTCACCCTCGTGAATGCCACGCAGATGCTTCTGAAGGGCTGGCGCGATGTGGCGTGGCGTCAGTTCGGCCTCGTCATGGCGGCAAGCATTCCGATGCTCTTCGTCGGCTATGGCCTGCTGGAATGGCTGGCGGGAAGCCATGTCGATCTTCTGCGCCTGCTCCTCGGCTTGGCGATCGTGGTTTCGAGCCTGCAGCTTGCGAGAAAGCCCGAGCCGCTTCAGGAGCGATCCGGCAACGGATCATTCCTGTTCTTCGGAGGAATTGCCGGCGTGATGGGCGGGATGTTCTCAACCGCGGGACCGCCGCTCGTTTACCATTTCTACCGTCAGCCCATGCCGCTGGTGAAGGTGCGCGAAACCCTTGTGACGGTTTTTGCCCTCAACGCGGTATTCCGCATCGGCCTCGTCGCCCTCTCCGGCAATCTTCCGTCCAGCTCGACCATGACCGCGCTTGGGGCGATTCCGGCCGTGATGGGTGCCACCTACGCGGCGCGCCGCTGGCCGCCGCCTTTGTCACCGGTTACGATGCGGCGCATCGTGTTCCTCCTCCTGCTTCTCTCGGGTGTTTCACTTGGCGCGCCCGCGGTCATTCACCTTTTCGGGGTTCATCAATAGCGGCGTGACAGGACTGATTGAACTTTGCTGTTTTAGGGCAGGCCGTCCTGCCCGGAAGGAGACCCGCGGCTTTGCTATGGTTCTCACGGCCTGCGCGGATCTGCGGGGCGTGGTTCGAACCAGCCGGATCTCAACCGATCCAGATTGACGAAAATCGCCCCTGCCGCGGCCATCAGCGCCAAGGCGCTCCAGGTGAGCGCGTAAACGAGATGGTTGTTCGAGAAGGCTAGCACTGTCAGGCCCGCGACCGGCAGCCCGCTTTCGCCGGGCACAGGTTCGGCGTCGATGAAATAGGGGGCGACCTGGCCTAGGCCGCGAACTTGGGCGATTGCGGCCACGTCGCGGGAATACCAGCGCTCGGCTGCTGGATCGTTCGCGCGCAGAAAAGCTCCGCCCGGCTCCGATATGCGCAACAGCCCCGTCACGGTCACGGGGTTGGCACCCCGTGGCCGCCAGGCGGCCGAGTCGCGCTCGTCTGGGGGAATGAAACCGCGGTTGACAAGGATCGTCGTCCCGTCATCCCGGAGCAGGGGCGTGATGACCCAATAGCCGCCGCCCAATTCCGTCAGAGCTTGGACGAGGGTCGAGCGATCCATAAGCCAGACTCCGGTCGCGGTCACATGGCGGTATTCGTCCGTTGACGCCGAGATGCCGGCCCAGCGGTTCGGCCCGGGCGCAGATGCCGGGGCCGCGTGGACCCGCGCCTCCACGCGGGCGATCAGGTCGAGCTTGTCGGCGCGCCTATGGACCTGCCAGACCGCGAGCGCAATGAGACCGGCCACGAGCAGGACCGCTATGACATCGAAGGCGACCAGCGCCGCTGTGCCTCTGCCCGTTAGGGCTTCTGCAGCGCCTCGTGCGGCGACATCGGCATCATGTTCTGATCCAGATGGTACATGACCCATATCGAGCCCACCAGGGTGATGACAACGAGAATGAGCGTGAATACCAGGGCCATGAACGTCCAGCCGCCTTCCGACTTCGTATTCATGTGCAGGAAGTAGATCATGTGAACCACGATCTGCACCGCTGCCAGCGCCATGATGACGATGCCTGTCATGCGCGTGTCGTTCAGGACCTCGCCCATGACGAGCCAGAAGGGGATGGCCGTGAGGATGACCGACAGGACGAAGCCGGTCATGTAGCTTCTGAACGTGCCCTGCGTGCCATGGGGATGATGCCCCTCGGCGTTTTCGTGCGGCTTCCCGGCGAGACCGGGATCGGCGGCGTGGCTCATCGCATGACCCCCATCAGGTAAACGAAGGTAAACACGCCGATCCAGACCACGTCGAGGAAGTGCCAGAACATGGATAGGCACATGAGCCGGCGCTGGTTGGCCACGATCAGCCCGCGCTGGCGCACCTGGATCATGAGCGTCACGAGCCACACGATGCCGACCGTGACATGCAGCCCGTGTGTGCCCACCAGGGTGAAGAACGAGGACAGGAAGGCGCTGCGCTGAGGGGTGGCGCCCTCGTGGATCAGGTGCGCGAATTCATAAAGCTCGATCGCGAGAAAGGCCGCTCCCAGCAGGCCCGTCACCCCGAGCCAGACAAGGGTTTTGCGGGCCTGGTCCTTGTCCATCTCCAGCATCGCGAAGCCGTAGGTGATCGAGGACAGGAGCAGGAGGCCTGTATTGACTGCGACGAGCCGCAGATCGAACAGGTCCGCTCCCGACGGGCCCGCCGCGAAGTTGCGGCCGAGCACCCCATAGCAGGCGAACAGGACCGCGAAGATGAGGCTGTCTCCCATCAGGTAGATCCAGAAGCCGAACAACGTGCCCCCATCGCCGTGGGCATGCTCTTCCTGCGCGTAGAAGACCGGTGCCGTAGCGCCCGGAGGCGGGGTCATTTCATGCATCGGCTCAGGCCCTTCCTGCGAGCTGCGCCATTCTCCGGCCCTCGAGCCGGGCGACGTCCTCGGCGGGGATATAGTAGTCCCGGTTGTAGTTGAACGTGTGGGTGATGGCGGCGGCCACGAGGGCTATGAAGGACAGGGCAGCCAGCCACCAGATGTACCAGACCAGGGCGAAGCCGAGCACGGTGCTGAGGCCGGCCAGGATGACGCCGGCACCGGTGTTCTTGGGCATGTGGATCGGCCTGAAGCCTTCCAAGGGGTGGTCGTATCCGCGCTGCTTCATGTCCCACCATGCATCGAGATCGTGGACCACGGGCGTGAAGGCGAAATTGTAGGGCGGGGGCGGCGAGGACGTCGCCCATTCGAGCGTCCGCCCGTCCCAGGGATCGCCGGTCAGGTCGCGCAGCTGCTCGCGTCGGAGATAGCTGACGAAGAGCTGGATCAAAAACGCCAGGATCCCGGCCGCGATGATGAAGACGCCGACCGCAGCTACCGTCAGGAAAGGCTGCACGGCCGGGTCGTCGAAATGCTGCGTCCGGCGCGTCACGCCCATGAGGCCAAGGATGTAGAGCGGCGTGAACACGGTCCAGAAGCCGACAAGCCAGCACCAGAACGAGGCCTTGCCCCAGAACGGATCGAGTTTGTAGCCGAATGCCTTGGGGAACCAGTACTGCACGCCGGCCAGAAGGCCGAACACGACGCCGCCGATGATGACATTGTGGAAGTGGGCAACGAGGAACAGGCTGTTGTGCACCACGAAGTCGACAGGTGGTACGGCGAGCAGCACCCCCGTCAGCCCGCCGATCACGAAGGTCGGGATGAAGCCCACCACCCAGACGAATGGTGTTTCGAACCGGATCTTCCCCCGGTACATGGTGAAGAGCCAATTGAACACCTTCGCGCCTGTCGGGATCGAGATGATCATGCTGGCGATGGCGAAAAAGGAATTGACCGTGGGCCCTGCACCCATGGTGAAGAAGTGGTGAAGCCAAACGAGCCAGGACACGAGGGCGATCACCATCGTGGCATATACCATCGACGTGTAGCCGAAGAGCCGCTTGCTGCAGAAGGTCGACACGACCTCCGAATAGATGCCGAAGGCGGGCAGAATGAGAACATAGACCTCCGGATGGCCCCAGATCCAGATGAGGTTCATGTACATCATCGCGTTGCCGCCGTAATCGTTCGTGAAGAAATGCGTTCCCACGTAACGGTCGAGCGCGAGAAGCGCCAGGGTGGCGGTCAGCACTGGAAAGATCGTGACGATGATGGCGTTGCTGGCGAGCGTCGTCCAGCAGAAGACGGGCAGTTTCATCATCGTCATGCCCGGCGCGCGCATCTTGACGATGGTGGCGATCAGGTTGATGCCTGACAGCGTCGTGCCGACGCCTGCGACCTGGAGGCCCCAGATATAGTAGTCGACGCCGACTCCCGGACTGTAAGCGGCTCCGGACAGCGGCGCGAAACCCAGCCAGGTGGCGCGCGAGAATTCGCCGACGAACAGGGACATCATCGTGAGGACGGCGCCGCCCGCCGTCATCCAGAAGCTGAAATTGTTCAGGAATGGAAAGGCGACGTCGCGTGCGCCGATCTGCAACGGCATGACGTAGTTCATGATGCCGGTCACGAAGGGCATCGCCATGAAGAAGATCATGATCGAGCCATGCGCGCTGAAGACCTGGTCGTAATGGTGCGGTGGCAGGTAGCCCTCGGATGCTCCCACCGCAAGCGCCTTCTGGGTGATCATCATGACCGCATCGGCGAAGCCGCGCAGCAGCATCACGATAGCGAGCACGATATACATGATGCCGATCTTCTTGTGGTCGACGCTCGTGAACCATTCATGCCACAGGTAACCCCATTTACCATACCATGTAATGGCGCCCAGAAGCGCAATGCCCCCCAAGGCCACGACCGCGAAGGTCCCGAGCAGGATGGGCTCATGATAGGGGATGGCTTCGAGCGTAAGGCGCCCGAAGATGAGTTGCTGGAGATCGAGGTTCGAGAACATGCGGATGCTCGTTCCAATCAGTGCTGGTCGCCGTCGGTGGGCCGATTGTTCAGTTGTGCCGGGGCAGGCTCCCTGTCGGCGCCTGGAAGAGCGTTGCCCTGCCCCTGGTCGGGCCTAGTCTCGGGAGCGTTGACGCCTCCGCGACTCAGGTCCTGATCCCGGGGCATCATGCCCTGGGGCTGCACGGAACCCTGGGGTGGACGGCCCGAGGCCGGGAAGGTCGCGCCGGAGGGCTCGTCGCCGCTTTCCAGGCGGCGGTTGTCGTAGTCGAGACGCCTGCGGTTCGCCTCGCTGTCTTCGGCCGCTCCACCCATGCGGTCGATATGGTGCATTTCGCTGACGCACATCTGGCCAGGGGCAACGCACATACCGACGATGGCGTCATAGAGACCGCTCTCCACCGATGCGAAATAGCGTACGGGCTCAGCTTCGCTCGGTTTCTCGAGGGTGAGATAGGCCTCGCGATTGAGCGGTGCTCCGGCTGACCTGGCCTTCGCAACCCATTCGTCAAAACCCTGTTGACTGAGGCTGAGGAAGCGGAAATTCATGCGCGAGAATCCGGATCCGCTGTAATGCGCCGATTGCCCGGTGAATTCTCCTTCCTCGTTCATGACGGCATGGAGCTTCGTCTCCATGCCCGGCATGGCGTAGATCATGCCTGCAAGGGCCGGAACGTAGAACGTGTTCCACACGGAGGAGGACGTGATCTTGAAGGAGATCGGAATGTTCGCAGGCGCTGCCATCTCGTTCAGGCTTGCGATGCCGAGATCCGGGTAGATGAACAGCCATTTCCAGTCGAGCGCGACCACCTCGACGGTCAGGGGCTTCACGTCGGCCGGAACGGGTTTGTTGGGGGCGATCCGACTGAGCGGCCTGAACGGGTCGAGGGTATGCGTGCCGATCCACGTCATGGCGCCCAGCGCGATGATGATGAGCAGGGGCACGGTCCATATGACCACCTCAAGCTGGGTCGAGTGATGAAAGTTCGGATCGTAGGGCGCATCCGGGTTCGATGCGCGGTAGCGCCAGGCGAAGATGAAGGTGAGCGCGATCACCGGCAGGATGACCAGCAACATGAGCGCAGTGGACGCGATGATGAGATTGCGCTGCTGGACCGCGACGTCGCCCGACGGATTCATCACCACCATGTTGCAGCCGGCGAGCAGCCCGGAGGCGGCGAGCAGTGTCAGGAGGCGCAGGGATGTGCGTTTCCGGGATCCGCTTGGGCGACGGTACACGTTCTGGCGGTTTGAGATCATCAGCTTCCGCATGGCTTAAACCTGCCGGATTTCCGAACGGGACAGGCTGAGCGCCAACAGAGTCGTGACCGCCCCCGACAGCAGATACAGACCGACGCAGGCGAGGCCGTACCGGGCCGACAGGAACAGGACGATCAGCGGCGCGAAGCCTGCTCCGAGCAGCCAGGCGAGGTCATTGGTGAGGGCGGCGCCAGTATAGCGGAAGCGTCGGCCAAGTTGCGCTGTCACTGCTCCGGACGATTGTCCGTAGGACAGTCCGAGCAGCGTGAAACCGGCATTGACGTAGATCGTCTGGCCGATCGCGTTCTCCTCGACCACAAGGGGCGCGATGATGCTGCAGATTGCGAAGACGGCGATAAGCCCGGCTGAGACCAGGAGAAGCATGCGGCGGCCGATTTGGTCGGCAATGAGGCCTGAGGCAATGACCGCGCCGGCGCAGATGAAGGCACCGGAGCATTGTATCATCAGAAACTCGCCGGCGGAGCGCTGGGTGAACAGGGTGATCCAGCTGATCGGAAACACGGTGACGAGATGGAATAGAGCGAAGCTCGCCAAAGGGATCAGCGCGCCGACGAGGAGCGTGCGCGCATGGGAACGGATCAGCGGAATGATGGGCGAGGGCTCAAGCCGCCGCTGCTCGAGAAGGCGCGAAAATTCTTCGGTCACCACGAGCCGCAGCCGTGCGAACACGGCCACAACATTGACGGTGAACGCGCAAAAGAAGGGATAGCGCCAGCCCCAGTCCAGGAAATCGGCCTCCGACAGGTTGAGCATGAAGAACGAGAACAGGACGCTGGCGACCATGAAGCCGAACGGGGCGCCGAGCTGGGGGATGGAGGTGTATAACCCTCGGCGCTCTACGGGTGCATTGAGCGCGAGAAGCGAGGCGAGCCCGTCCCAAGCGCCGCCCTGAGCGAGCCCCTGCCCGATTCGCAGGATGCCGAGGAGATAGAGTGACCAGACGCCGATCTGCTCATAGCGTGGCAGGAAGGAGATCGCCATGGTCGAGAAGCCGAGCAGGAAGAGCGCGATGGTGAGCTTGACCCCGCGACCGTGGCGGCGGTCGACGGACGTGAAGATGATCGAGCCGATCGGCCGGGCGACAAAGGCCAGCGAGAACATGGCAAAAGAGTAAAGCGTCGCCGTCAGCAGATCCGCGAAGGGAAAGAACACCCTGGGAAAGACCACGACGGATGCGATGGCGAAAACGAAGAAGTCAAAATATTCGGCGGTCCGTCCGATGACGACCCCGATGGCGATCTCGCTCGGCGCGACCTTGTGGTCGGTGGACACCAAGCGGGCGTCGCGCTCGAGAGGCGTGGAGGTGGGCTGCGGCCCTTCGACCTGATCTATCGTCATCTGGGCGATCACCTCCAGTGAAAATAGTTCAATCACCGGCCCATCGATCTGGGGCAGTCCTACGGCTGACTGCCCGAAACGCCCGGATCTGAGGCTTGGTCGCCGTGATCCGAGCCAGGTCTGGCCAAGAGGTTTTTAGGACAGCGAGCCCATCCAGCAACCCGGGGCCCGTGTATTTTGGCATGAGATGGCCGCCTCGCGTGCCGGAGCAGGAGTTTACGAGCCCGCACGTGCCCATATCGGCCCTGCCGATCCACCATGCCAGCGAATTCGCCGCCGGCATGGAACCGATCCGCCCGGGAAGGCTCTTGCCTCCGTGACGGACGCCATGGACGAGCGATGCGTCCGCATTGAGGATCAATCCCATGAACTGGACTCTCTCCGTTCTCGCCGCCTTCACCTTGCTGCTGCTGAATCCGGAACCTGGTCGGGCACAGGACGCATCCACGTTGGACACTGTTAAGGCCCGTGGGGTGCTGCATTGTGGCGTGACCACGGGTGTGACCGGCTTCTCCTTCCCGGACGCACAGGGGAACTGGCACGGATTGGACGTTGATTACTGTCGAGCTCTGGCGGCCGCAGTGCTCGGCGATCCTGACAAGGTGCGGTTTACACCCCTCTCTTCAAGGGACCGTTTCACCGGATTGCAATCGGGCGAGGTCGACCTTCTGCAGCGGGTGACCACTTGGACCCTGTCTCGCGATACCCAAAACGGGTTCAACTTCGCCGGCATCAACTTCTTCGACGGTCAGGGTTTCCTCGTCCATCAGAAGCTCGGGGTGAAATCCGCTCGCGAGCTGGACGGCGCTACGGTCTGCGTGCAGCAGGGCACGACCACGGAGCTCAATCTGGCGGACTATTTCCGGGCCAACCGCCTCAAGTACCAGGTCGTGACCTTCGCCACCTCCGACGAGACGATCAAGGCCTTCGATACCGGACGCTGCGACGCCTTCACCATGGACATATCGGCGATCGCTTCCGAGCGGCTGAAGCTCTCAACGCCTGACGAATACGTGGTTCTGCCGGAAGTCATCTCCAAGGAGCCGCTGGCCTCTGCCGTACGTCACGGTGATGACCGCTGGTTTGACGTGGTGAAATGGGTGCATTTCGCACTGCTCAACGCCGAGGAGCTTGGCATTACTCAGGCCAATCTTGAGCAGCAGGCCGGCTCATCCGAGAATCCCGAGGTGAAGCGCCTGCTCGGAACGGAGGGGAACTTCGGGGAGCAGCTGGGTCTTCCGCGTGACTGGGCCCTTCAGGCGATCAAGGCTGTTGGGAACTACGGTGAGATCTACGAGCGGAATGTCGGGCAGGACTCGGTCCTGAAGATCCCACGGGGGCAGAATGCCCTTTGGAACAGAGGAGGGCTCCACTACGCTCCACCCGTCAGATGATGCCGTGATCCTAAAATGAAAGTGATGGTCGGGACGCCGTGAAGGCTCGATCCTTGGGGCGGCCTATGCCGAAGACGGCCTCGTTGTGAACGATCGGCGCGGCTCGTGCGAGATCCTGTGCGCTCTGGCAGGACAGGCAGTCGATCCTACATAGCCGCACCTGTGCCAGTCTGCTTTCATAAGGCCATAGAGGGCGGTCGCCCTTTCCACGGAGGCCCCAACCCGGTGACCATGCAAGCATCGCCGCTTTCGCCCTTCCGGCATCGCATCTTTCTTGCTGTCTGGATCGCAAGCCTCGCATCGAATTTCGGCGGGCTGATCCAGTCGGTCGGTGCAGCCTGGCTGATGACATCCATCGGCGGGTCGGCCGATCTCATTGCCTTGGTCCAGGCCTCGACGACGCTTCCGATCATGCTATTCTCGCTGGCCGCCGGGGCGATCGCGGATAATTTCGACCGGCGCAAGCTGATGCTCGCTTCCCAGACCTTCCTGCTCTGCGTATCGCTCGCCCTTGCGGTCTGCACCTATTTCGGGTTTGTAACACCATGGCTGCTGCTCGCCTTCACGTTCCTGGTCGGCTGCGGGACAGCCTTCAACGGCCCCGCCTGGCAGTCGTTGGTCGGCGAGATGGTGCCGCGGACTGACCTTCCTGCTGCCATCGCCCTCAACAGCATGGGCTTCAACATAGCCCGGAGCGTCGGACCCGCGATCGGCGGCCTGATCGTCGCGGCTGTCGGGGCGTTTGCGGCCTTCGCCACCAATGCGGTCAGTTATATCGGGCTGATCCTGGTTCTTGCACGCTGGCGCCCGGCGGGGCCGCCGCGGCTCCTACCGCCCGAGACGCTTGGCACGGCGATGGTTGCGGGAATTCGCTATGTGGCGATGTCGCCGAAGATCGGGGTCGTGCTGCTGCGGGGAGCGGTCTTCGGATTCGGTGCGGTGGCGATTCAGGCCCTCATGCCGCTTGTGGCCCGCGACCTGATACAAGGTGGTCCGTTGACCTACGGCCTTCTGCTCGGCGGTTTCGGGGCCGGTGCGGTCGGTGGTGCCTTTCTGAGCGCCCGCCTGAGACAGGCGCTGTCGCTCGAAAATCTCGTGCGCCTGGCCTTCGTCAGCTTCGCAGTCTGCGCCACCGTGGTGGGGTTGAGCCCCTTTTCCCTCTTGACCATTGGGGCGATGGCGATTGGGGGCGCAAGCTGGGTCCTAGCGCTCTCGAGCTTCAATGCGACCGTTCAGCTGTCCTCGCCGCGGTGGGTGGTGGGACGCGCTCTCGCGCTGTACCAGATGGCGACCTTCGGCGGGATGGCCATCGGGAGCTGGGTCTGGGGGGAGGCCGCCGAGCGGCTCGGCACGGCCGATGCCCTGCTGATCTCGGCAATCGTGCTGGTCGCAGGGGCTGCACTCGGCCTGCGTTTCGGCTTGCCGGAGCTGAAATCGCTGAATCTCGATCCGCTCAACCGCTGGCAGGAGCCCAGCATCGCGGTCGATGTCCTGCCGCGCAGCGGCCCCGTCGTGATCACGATCGAATATGTGATCCGCGAGCAGGATGTGATGGCCTTTCTCGCCGTGATGGCGGAGCGCAGGCGAATCCGGCGCCGGGATGGGGCGCGTCACTGGACGCTGCTGCGCGATTTGGAGAACCCCCAAATCTGGGTGGAGCGCTATCACAGCCCCACATGGCTGGAATACATCCGGCACAACCAGCGCATGACGCAGGCCGATGCCGCTGTCGGCGACAAACTCCGGATGCTCCATCAGGGTCCCGACCGGCCGCAGGTCCGGCGCATGATCGAACGGCAGACGACAGGTGGGGCGATTCCCGGCAGCGCACGCCTGGCTCACGACATGGCGGATCCGCTCACAGATCCGACCCGCTCGTCCTGAGGCCGGATCTGGAGCATGGTGGGGAAAGCCGACCCAAGATTGGTAAGACCTGTGGGCTACACTGGCTCATCATAATGCCCCGAGGGGAGACAGCATCATGCGCAGCCTTCTTGCCGCGATCGGGATCGCTCTGGTGCCGCCCGGCGTGTTGGCAGACGGCATGAGCCTGAGCGGCTCTCTCTGGCGATGCATCCGCTCGAGCGACCAGTCACAGTTCGTGATCACCTTCTACTCCGGCGGCGGCGTTGGAGGAGGCGAGCTGGAGGGTGACGAGGTAAGCCCTTACATCTTCGATGCCTCCCGCACGAAGCCGGGCGAATGGCCAGGCACGTGGCGACAGACGGGCCGTCGCTTCACCTGGGCTTTTCCGGATCAGAACATGCGGATCGAGGGACGATTCATCGCATCCGGTCGGACTGCCGCCCGGCTCACTGGGTCGGAAACCTCGCCGGGTGGGACGACAACGGTCACCTGCACGTCTCTGCCGAAGCTACCAAAGATCGGGGAGGGGCTGGTCATCCCGAGGGACAGCCGCTTCATCGATCTGGATGACGGCGAGGGGGAGCTGAAGGTGCCGGCGGGAATCTCTCTCCAGGAGCTAGGGCGACGCTGACGCCGGCAACGCAACGATCGCTCGGGGTAGGGAAAGCACTCTATGCGGCCCATGGGTACTTCCCCCAGCCCATATTCTGCTCGAACACAGCCGGACCGTGCCGGCCCGCTCACTGTACCTCTTGGTGACGGATCGGCCAATCGAGGAAAAGTGGCGCGGGCACCTGCGCCTAAAGCATCGGACCCAAAAGTGGACTTGCACTTTTGGGATCCATCCGATGCTTTCCCTTTGGATAAGAGCATCGTTCGGTGCGGAAAACCGGATCCACTTTTCCGCACGATGCTCTAGAAACCCCGTTCAGCCGAGGCCGTTCTCTTTGAGAATCTGCATGGCATTGCTCTTGTCGACCGTAGCTGTCGGAAGGGTGATGGTCTTCGGCACCTTCTCGCCTTTGACGATTTTGAGCGCTTGGCGAATGCCTTCCGCGCCAGGGGTCGCATAGAGGAACGTCGCCGTCAGCTGACCCTTGTTCACCCACTGCACACCCTCATTCGGAATGGCGTCGACGCCGAGGAACTTGATTTCCTTCTCGCGTCCCGCATCCTTGGCCGCAAGGTATGCGCCGTAGGCCATGGGGTCATTGTGTCCATAGACCAGGTCGATCTGCTCGTTGGCCTTGAGCAGGTTAGCCATCAGGTCGTAGGCCTTGTTCTGCTTCCAGTCGCAATCGATCTTCTCGTTGGCGAGCTTGATGCCGTTCTCTTTGTCGGCAACCTCGTGGAAGCCGTTGGAGCGGTCATGCGAAGCCTGCGTTCCAAAGCCGCCCCAGATCTCGACCACGTTGCCCTTGGCCTGACCCGGTCCGCCCAATACCTTTACGGCATATTCACCCGCCGCGCGTCCGATCACGACGTTGTCGCCGCCGATGAACTGCGTGTACTTGTCGGTGTCGACGTTCCGGTCAAGGACGATCACCGGGATTCCGGCTTCGATAGCTTTTAGGGTCACCCCCGTGAGGCCAGCGGATTCCTTCGGCGAGATGAGGAGAACGTCCACGCCCTGACGGATGAAGTTCTCGACGTCTGCAACCTGCTTCTCGGTCTTGTCCTGACCATCCGAGATGAGAAGTTCGATCTCCGGGTGCAAGTCGGCTTCGCGCTTCATGTCCTTGTTGAACTGAACACGCCAGGGCTCGAGCGTGGTCGATTGCGAGAAGCCGAAGCGGTATTTTTTGTCCTGCGCAAGTGCGGAGCGAAGCGGCGAAGCCGCCAAGAGAAGGCCGCCGGCTGTGGTCTTGAGAAAAGTTCTGCGTTCCATGGTTTTTCCTCCCGTGAGGCAGATCTCGTTATGCTGCATGCTCGAAGGCTGTTCTGGGTCTTTGCGATCCTCCCTCATGTCATGAATGGTCGGCCAGCCGCGCCTCGGCTGCCGGCGTCGGCGCGCCGGATTGGTGCGGGGAAAGCTGGTGGAGCTGCGTGGGGTCTGAACGAGGCGATTCCTGACCGAACAGGCGCTTGATCCCGAGGAGATCGCCAAGCGATCGTTCCTGCACGAGCACGGCGGCGAGGATGATGCCGCCCTTCAGGACAAGCTGTGTGTTGCTGTCGATGTTGTTGAGCTGGAGAATGTTGCTCAGGAACCCGAAGATGAGCACGCCCACGAAGGTGCCGGCGATAGAGCCCTTGCCGCCCATCAGGCTTGTGCCGCCGATCACCACGGCGGCGATCGCGTCGAGTTCCATACCCACGCCGGCATCTGGTTTCCCTTGCCGATATTGGGCTGTGTACAGGACACCGGCCAGGCTCGCGAGAAAGCCGGAGACCGCATAGACGGCAATCTTCACCCGGTCGACCGCCACCCCCGACAGGCGGGCCGCCTGCTCATTGCCGCCGATGGCATAGACGTAGCGTCCGAAGGTGGTGGCCCGCAGCAGCAGCGCGGAGAAAACGACGACGGCGAGAAAGAACAGGCCCGGGACGGGCACGATGCGGTAGAGCAGGGCACGAAGGGTGTCGAAATCTTCCGTCGCATTGGTCCCAGTGTAGACTGGGTGCACGGCCGCGTCCTGGCCGGCCACGACCCTGGCGATTCCGAGCACGCCGACCATCATGGCGAGCGTCACGATGAAAGGTTGGAGCCGACCCTTGGTGATGATGAGGCCGTTGAGCCAGCCGAAGGCGAGCCCTACCGTCGGCACGACAATGAGAACGCCGATGACGCCGAACTTGGTGGGGACCTGCGCTGCCGCCAGCCACCAGGCGGCCGCCGCCGCCATGAGCCCCGCCAGCCCTGCGCCGAGCGCCGAAGGCGTTTTGGACGCTCTCGCACCAGCGGCTCGATGGCGGGCGCCCATCAACCGGGAGGCGCACCAGGCTGCAAGGCATGCGCTGACGACGGCCAGGATGGGAAAAGACAAGAGCGTGGCGCTGGTTTGCTCGTCGTAGGTGAGCAGCATGGCGCAGAGCACCGAGCCAAGAGCCATGATCGAGCCGACCGAGAGGTCGATGCCACCGGTCAGGATCACGAGGGTCATGCCCACCGCGATGATCCCGTTGTTCGAGACCTGCCGCAGCACATCGGAGAGATTGCCGGTGCTCAGGAAGATGTTGACGCCTTTCGACGACACAGGCGACGTGATGATGCCTACGGTGAGCAGGATCAGGAGGCTCCAGTAGAGTTTCGTTCTGAGCAGGAAGGCACTGAGCGCTTCCGTGGATACTCGCGACACCAAGAGCTCCTCCAATCGTCGTTGCCTGCATTCTGGCTCTGCGGCCAGCTGCCATTCAGGCGACAGATGCGGCTGCAGGGGCATTTTTCGCCCCGCGCCGGAATGCGTCCTGGATTGCGCCGCCAGGCGACGCGTAGTCCATGATAAGGTCAGGAGAGAAGCCGCCCTTGCTCAGGCAGGCGGTGGGCTGTCCCTCGCGCAGCACCAGGATACGGTCGCTCAGGGCCATGAGCTCCGGCAGTTCCGAGCTGGCCAATACGATGGCGAGGCCGCGCTCCTTCAATTCCTGGATCAGACGATAGATCTCCGCCTTCGCGCCGACGTCGATGCCGCGGGTCGGCTCGTCGAGCAGGAGAACGCGCGGGTTCGTCTCGAGCCATTTGCCCAGGATCACCTTCTGCTGGTTGCCGCCGCTCAGTGTCCCGGCGGCCTGACGAGGGTTTCTGGCGCGGATCCCGAGGGATCTGATCTGCCGAACTGCGAGATCCTTCTCGGCCTTGCGGGACACGAACATGGCAGCGGCAAGCGACTTCAGCACCGGCAGCGCAAGGTTGAAATCGACGCCGGCGTCGAGCACGAGCCCATCCCGCTTCCGATCCTCCGTTACAAGTGCGAGCCCCGCTTGCTTCGCATCGGCTGGGGAATGGATCGCGATCGGCCGTCCGTCGATCATGGTCTGGCCGCCTGAAGCCGTCGTCTGCGCACCGAAGATGGTTTCGAGCACCTCGCTGCGTCCGGCGCCCATTAGCCCGGCAAGCCCAAGCACCTCGCCCCCGGCGACGTCGAACGACACGCCATCGACGAGGCGCGGACGGCTCACGGTCGGTTTCGGATGGGCGAGCCAAAGGTCGCGTACCGACAGGATGGGGGCCTTCGGGCTTGGATCCGGCTCACCCATTATTGTCCTGCTGCCGACGTTCAGGAACTCCTGGACGTCGCGCCCCACCATGAGCCGGATCAGGTCGCGGCGGGAAACGCTGGCGGCCGGGAGGGTGCCTGCGACGGCGCCGTCCCGCAGAACGGTGATGGTCTGCGCAAGGTTGAAGACCTCTTCCATCCGGTGCGAAATGTAGACGATGCTGACGCATTCCGAGGAAAGGCGGCGGATGATGGCATGCAGACGCTCCGCTTCCGCGACCGACAGCGCGGAGGTCGGCTCGTCCATGATGAGGATGCGCGCATTCTGCGCGAGCGCCTTGGCGATCTCGACGAGTTGCTGCTCGCCGATACGCAGGCTGCTCACGGCGGCATGAGGGGAGGCTTGAAAGTTGAGCGTGTCGAGAATGCGTGCTGCGGCATGGGCTTGGGCGTTCCTGTCCACAAGGAAGGATAGACCACGCACCTTCTCATGTCCGAGGAAGATATTCTCTGATACTGTCATGGCGGGCACCAGATTGAGTTCCTGGTGGATGATGGCCACTCCTGCCCGCGAGGCGTCGCGAGGGCTCGTGAATCTCACCGGTTCTCCAAAAAGCGCCAGCCCGCCGCGATAGTCGTTATAGATCCCGCCGGCGATCTTCATGAGCGTGGATTTGCCCGCGCCATTCTCTCCCATGAGGGCGTGGATTTCGCCGACCCGGAGGTTGAAATCCACGTTTCGGAGAACGTCGATCTTTCCGAATGCCTTGCTCACGCCCCGCATCACCAGGGCGCCCGCCGAGCCGGTCTGATCTTCCGCGCTGTCGGCAACAGACAAGATCGCCTCCCCTGCACGCCGCCGTCATAGACGGCAGTTGCCACCGCGTCTGGCATTCCCGCCCCCTCTGCCAGTCACATGCTAGGCTGATTTTCGCCCGGGGCAAGAATTCCGGCAGGAGGATGCGGCGCACCTGCCGCTCATACGCTCTGACTACCCCGAAGGGTCTGGCTCAAGGCAGTCAGGCTGAGCGGGTTGTGCTTCAGGGCCCTCCTCCGATGAGGCTGCAAGCTGGCGATCTGTTTCTCCGGGCGGGCATCAATGGCGCGGATCTTGTCCCGCGTCCCGGCGACTTGCAGGCGGCACGAGACAGTCCATGCTCTCGTGGCGGGATGGTGGAGGGCCTTAGCTGCATGAAGCGGATGTGAGCCAAAGCGTATGGTGCGCGCTAAGAGGCCTGTGAACATCATGTGCCTGGAGGACCCACAAGGCGTAAACCGGACTGAGCCGCCGGAGGATCTGCAGCAGATTGCGACGCAGCCATGTTCGGCCGAACCAGACCTACGACCTCATTCGAGGGTTGCTGGACTTGATGCCCTATCAAACAGGTCGCGCTTTATTGCGCTTTTCGCATTAATTCCGCTCATCATAAAAGGTTTGACCCTACCCGCAGCTCTGGCTTCAATCGAGTTCCTAATCAGGAGAATCTGGATTGGCTATGGTATACCCTCGGGCTTGAAAGATCATAACGCAATCATCTTCCTGATGATCGGCGTCTGGCTCTGCACGGAAGGTAGAACTGTTCTCTCTGCGATTGCTCTGATTTGTTCAATATTACTATGACAGATGGAGTATCTATGTCAGAGTCTTTGCGCTCATTAGAGGGCGGGTCGGAAGATCGTACGCAAGCTCACGAGTATCTTGATCAGGCAGAGGTACGAGAATCGTACCTCAATGAGCTTATCGAGTTTCTGAGGATGCCGACTGTTTCGGCGCGCGGAGACATGGAGCCAATGCGGGCTGCCGCGGATTGGCTGATCCGGCGACTTCGCTCCCTGGGGGCGGAAACGCAACTGCTGGAAAGCTCGGGATTTCCCATCGTCTATGGTGAGATCAAGGGGGATAGCCCTCGCAGTATCCTATTCTACAACCATTACGACGTGCAGCCACCCGAGCCGTACGAGGCTTGGAGCAGTGATCCGTTCGAGCCTGCCATTCGGGACGGCTACCTTTTTGCCCGGGGCTCAGACGACAACAAAGGCTCTCTGATGTCGCGGATCCATGCCGTTGAAGCCGTGCTCAAGGAGAGGGGCAGTCTTCCGGTGACCGTGAAGTTTCTCTTCGAAGGGGAGGAGGAATCCGGTTCTCCAAGTCTTCCAGGAGCGGTCCAGCGCTATCAGGACCTCCTCGCGGCTGATGCGTGCATCTGGGAAAACGCCCGTCGCGACGATGCGGGCAATCCAAGCGTCGCCCTCGGGAACAAGGGAATGCACTCGTTTGAATTGCGAGTCCGCACCGCGAATACGGACTCGCACTCGGGCAAGGCGAATATCTATCCGAATGCGATATGGAGGCTGATCTGGGCGCTCTCGAGCCTTCGCAGTTCCGACGGCACCATTCTCGTCGAAGGTTTCTACGATGGCGTTCCGCCTCTTTCGCCGGCCGACGAGGAACTGTGCCGCAACACACCCGCCAATGGAGAGGCCCAGGCGCGCAAGCTCGGTCTGACTGAACTGATGTCGGGCAACGATGATTTTTCGGTCAATCGCGCTCTCTACTACACGCCGTCGTTCAATATTCAGGGAATTAGTGGCGGCTACACAGGGCCGGGACATAAGACCGTCATCCCTTCTGAGGCGTTCGCCCGGATCGAGTGCCGTTTGGTCGGTAATCAGGATCCGGACGATATCGCAGCGAAGATCGCCCTCCAGTTGAAAAAGAATGGTTACGGCGATGTGGAGATCATCAGCAAAAAGGCCGGAGCATGGCCTTACCGGACGGCGGTCGACGATCCTTTCGTTCAGTTGGTGAGCCGGACGGGTGCGGAGGTCTATGGGCGGCCGATCGTGCTCATGCCGAGCTCTCCGGGAACCGGGCCGCGCTACGTGTTCAAATACGTCCCGGAAATGCCGATCGTTGCGCTGGGAGTTGGACACGCAAACAGCAGGGCTCATGCGCCGAATGAGAATATCGCTGTCGAGGATCAGTTCCTGACCACGAAGCATGTCGCCAGCATTCTGCGCCATTTCGGGAACGTGAAAAACGCCGATTAGATTGGGCACGAATAACTGATAAGAGGGATCAGAAATGAAGCAGAAGTGGTTGGGGAGCGTCATGCCGAAGGTTGCGGCAATGATGCTGTTGTCTGCGGGATTGAACTCAGCGCAGGCGAGGGATCTTGTTATTGCGCAGGGAATCGATGTTCCCGGGTTCGATATTCACAATCACAGCACGACGGCGGTTGAGGCTGTATTCGTGAATATCTTCGACTACTTGGCGATGCGTGATGGTAAGGGTGAGTTGCAACCCTCTCTCGCAACCAGTTGGGAGCAGGTTTCCGAAACGGCAATGCGGTTTAAGCTCCGCGAGGGCGTTCTCTTCCACGATGGACAGGAATTGAAAGCTGAGGACGTGAAGTTCTCGATCGAACGCCCGGCGCTCGACAAGGGCGTCATGCAAAACTCATTCTACAACACGATCAAGGAAGTGGAAATCGTCAACGACCATGAGGTGATCATCCACACCAAGGGACCCGATCCCATCCTGCTGAATCGGCTCAGCCGTATCGGCTCTGGGATCGTGCCCAAGCACTATGTGGATAAAGTTGGTTGGAAAGGATTCGCTACTCAGCCTGTCGGTACCGGGCCCTTCAAGTTCGTGGAGTGGAAGCGCGATGACCGTATCACCATGGCGGCCTTCGACAAACACTGGCGCGGGCGGCCAGCTTGGGACAAGCTCGTCCACCGTACGATCCCCGAGGACAGCACGAGGGTCGGAGAGCTACTAAGCGGCGGCGTCGATATCGCGACGAATATTCCAAGCCAGGATGTCGAGAGGGTCAAAGCTTCGGGGAACGCCATCACCAAGCCGTGGCCGAGCTTCCGGGTGATGACGCTGTTCGCCAATACGAAAGAGGGATCTCCGCTGGCTGATCCTCGCGTGCGTGAGGCTGTCGATCTCGCCATCGACGAGAAAGCGCTCGTCGATACGGCTATGAGCGGTCTGGGCGTGCCCGTGCGTGGGTCCGTGGCTCCAGGTCTCAGTGCCGTACCAATGGATCTGCATGACACATACCTTTACGATCCGGAGAAAGCGGTAAAGCTCCTGGCCGAGGCCGGTTACGGTCCAGGTCAGCTGTCCATCAAGCTGCAGGGGCCAAGCGGTCGCTATGCTCTCGATGTGGAGATGATGGAGGTCATCGCTGTCATGCTGGAGACCGTCGGCATCAAGGTCGAGATTGAAGCGTTGGAATGGAGTGCCTACCAGAGCCGTATCTGGGAGCCTAACAAGATCGAGGGACTGGCCCTTATTGGACACAGCAACTCGCTGCAAGATGGCTTCCATGCCGTCCAGCGTGCGCGCTGCGGATACGAGTTCAGCCTCAAAACCGGGTGGTGCGATAAGCGGTTTGACGAGCTGGTGAACCTGTCTGCCGTCACGGTCGATCCGAAAAAGCGTGATGAGTATCTCTCGGAAGCGTTCCACCGTCTGACGGACTCCCGTTCGATTCTCTTCCTGTTCCAGGTGCAGAACATCGTCGGTATCAACAAGGCCGTGGCCTGGGATCCGAGCCCGGATGAGCAGCTCTGGATGTTCGACGCGAAGCCTGCAAGCAACTGACGGACTCCCCGGGCACGCCCGAACCTGACGAGAGGACAGCATCAGCCATGATCAATTACGTCATTTGGCGCATACTCCAGATGATCCCGATATTGCTGGGCGTGACTCTCATCGTCTTCGTATTGCTGCGCGTGTCCGGGGACCCCGTTCTACTGATGCTTGGTGAGGATGCCCAGCCTGAGCAGGTGGAAGCGCTTCGGATCGCTCTGGGATTGAATCGGCCTCTTTATCAGCAATATCTGATGTATATGGCCGATCTCGTGACCGGAGATTTCGGAAACTCACTGAGATATAACGGCCAGCCGGCGCTGCAGGTCGTTCTTGAGCGACTCCCCGCAACCGCCAGCCTCGCGGCGATGGGGTTGTTCTTTGCGATCGTGATCTCGCTTCCGGCGGGAATCATCGCAGCTCTGAACCAAAACCGCCTGCCGGATCACGTCGCCTCGTCCTTTTCGATCCTCGGACAGGCGATGCCGAATTTCTGGCTCGGAATCATGCTGATCCTGATCTTCGCTGTGACGCTCGGCTGGTTTCCGGTGTCGGGGAGCGACAAGCCTCTCTCCGTCATCCTACCTGGCCTGACGCTCGGCTCTGGGCTCGCCGCGATGCTGACCAGGATGCTGAGATCGTCCCTGCTCGAGGTCATGCAGCAGGATTATATCCGGACAGCTCGGGCGAAGGGACTACCACAGCGGACGATCATCGCTCGTCATGCTCTCCGCAACGCTGCGCTGTCCTATCTGACCGTCATCGGCCTTGAAGCTTCCGCCCTGATGGCAGGCGCGGTTGTCACCGAGCAGGTATTTGCCTGGCCGGGGATCGGTCTCCTGGCGATCCAGGCGATCAGTTCAAGAGACATGGCCGTGGTTCAGACGATCGTCATCATCTCATCGATCATCGTTATGAGCATGAATCTCCTCGTCGATATCCTTTACTCCGTCGTTGATCCGAGAATCCAGCATGGCTAATGCCGAAACGCTCCAAAGTCCGAGCCCGCCGCTGGTCGTACCCGGTCGCAGGCTGCGTCTCAGTCCCCTGGCGGCATTCGGCTTGGTGATGCTGACGATCTTCATCATTATGGCCGTCTTCGCGCCCCTTCTGGCGCCTTATGATCCGACCATGCCGAACCTGCGCGCACGCCTCGTGCCGCCGATGTGGCTCGACAAGGGAGGGATTGATCATGTCCTCGGAACGGATCATCTCGGGCGAGACATGCTGTCGCGGCTCATATATGGCAGCCGCATCGCTCTTAGCGTCGGGTTTTTCGGCGTCGTGCTTGCCTCGCTCATAGGCGTGTCGGTTGGTCTGATCGCGGGTTTCTGGCGGGGGCCGCTCGATTCCATCTTGATGGGGATAGTCAATATCTTACTGGCCATCCCAAACACGCTTTTGTACCTGACGGTGCTGGCGGTATTTGGCCAAAGTCTGTTGCTGATGATCATCGTGATCGGCTGCATCAACTGGACGACCTTCGCTCGCGTGGTGAGGGGCGAAGTTCTCAGTCTCAAAGAACGCGAATTCATAGAAGCCAGCCGTTCGATCGGACAACATCCCGTTGTTACCCTCCTGCGGCACGTGCTTCCCAACGTTTTAAGTCCGATCATCGTAATAGCCACGTTAAATGTAGCGACCCTGATCATTCTCGAGGCGTCACTGTCCTTCCTCGGTTTCGGCGTGCAGCCGCCCACCGTGACCTGGGGCAGAATGCTGGCCGACGGCCGGAACTACATCGCGACTGCCTGGTGGCTCGCGGCCATTCCGGGCCTCATGATCACCATCCTCACCCTGTCCCTGATCTTTATCGGAGATTGGCTGCGTGACAGGTTGGACCCGCGGAACACACGGTGAAAAACCAGAGCGAACCGAGAGGCGGGCCGCAGCGAAAAATCCTTGGAGAGGGGCAGATGACGGACACAACTGAATGGGCTGGGGCGTCAGCGCCGGTTCTATCCGTGAAGAACCTGACGACCTCCTTCCGGATGAAGGACGGTGAGTTTCACAAGATCGTCAAAGACGTTTCGTTCGATGTCGGTCCTCGGGAAACTGTCGCGATCGTTGGGGAATCCGGCTCTGGGAAGAGTGTTACGGCTCTCTCGATCATGAGGTTGGTGGCGGCGTCAAGCACTCGTATAGAAGGCAGCGTGCATCTCTCCGGACGCGATCTGCTGGAACTGATGGAGCATGAGATGCAGGCCGTCCGCGGCGATGACATCGCCATGATCTTTCAGGAGCCGATGACGAGCCTCAACCCCGTCCTTCCTGTCGGGGATCAGATCGCAGAAGTCCTAATCCGTCATCGGGGCGTGTCCAAGTCCGAGGCGCAGGCGGAGACGATCCGTCTTCTCGACAAAGTGCGGATTCCGGAGGCGAGATCCCGCTTCAAGGAATATCCTCACCGCTTCTCTGGTGGCATGCGGCAGCGCGTGATGATCGCCATGGCCTTGGCATGTCGACCAAAGTTGCTCATCGCGGATGAGCCCACGACCGCTCTTGATGTCACCATCCAAGCGCAGACGCTTGCGCTGATCAAGACTCTCCAGGAAGAGGACGGCATGTCGGTTCTCTTCATCACCCACGACATGGGTGTCGTGGCCGAGATAGCGGATCGCACCGTCGTGATGTACAAAGGGGAGGTAGCGGAGACAGGGAGGACGGAAGACATCTTCGAACGTCCGAGGCATCCCTATTCCCGCATTCTGCTGTCATCGGTTCCGAAGCTAGGTTCCATGGCGGAGTCCTCCGAACCCATGCGCCTGCCTGTTTTCGGGACCGGTAGCAACAGCCCAGAGACGCCATCGCTTCCACAGAATTCGAAGTCCAGAACCAACCAGCCGATTTTGTCTGTCCGGAATCTGACGACTAGGTTTGACATCCGGTCCGGATTGCTCCGCAGAGTCAAAGGGCGCGTGCATGCGGTCGAGAACGTATCCTTCAACATCATGCCAGGGGAAACACTGTCTCTGGTCGGAGAATCCGGCTGTGGTAAGTCAACCACGGGCCGTTCCGTGATGCGCCTCGTCGAGCCCACCAGCGGAGAGATCATTCTCGACGGAACCAATATCATGGATCTCGACCGCAGGTCGCTTCGCGCCATGCGCCGCAGCATGCAGATGATCTTCCAGGATCCTTTTGCCAGCCTTGATCCTCGTGTGACCGTCGGGGCCGCGGTGGCAGAGCCGATTCTGACACATGGGATCGAGACGGGTTCGAGGGTGAAGGAAAAGGTCGCCGATCTGCTCATGCGTGTCGGACTCAACCCCGACATGGCGAACCGATATCCTCACGAATTTTCCGGAGGTCAGAGGCAGCGAATTTGCATAGCTCGCGCGCTTTCATTGGAGCCGAAGCTGATCGTCGCCGACGAAGCGGTGTCTGCGCTCGACGTGTCTATCAAGGCACAGGTCATGAACCTGCTGCTGGATCTTCAGGACACGTTGGGTTTGGCTTATCTCTTCATCTCGCACGATATGGCTGTCGTTGAACGCGTTAGTCACCGCGTGGCAGTCATGTATCTGGGTGAAATTGTCGAGATCGGGCCACGGTCGGCGGTGTTCGAGAATCCGCAGCATCCGTATACGAGAGAGCTCATTGCTGCGGTCCCCATTCCGGATCCTGCGCGACGTGGAAGGAAACGCCAAATCCTGAATGACGAGATCCGCAGTCCTATCCGGCCAGTGGATTATCAGCCATCCGTCCGCATGTACCGCCAGGTATCATCGGGGCATTTCGTTCAGGAATGGGGTGAGGAGTGGCGGAGCGCTGCCTAGCCTCGTCAGGCTTGAAGGACATGCCTCGGCTGTTACGGATTGGCCGAATATCAGTGTTCGAGAGCGGTAACGCTCTAGATGCGCATCACGGTCCTGAAATAATCCTCAATTGCACGTTTGAAGCTGAGCGCTGCGGGCGTCAGTGCGCGGGATCTCAGATAAATCGTCGAGAGGCGAGACGTGATCCGGGGTGGGTCGATGGGAAGCGCCGAAAAAGAGTCGTCGGCACGGCATTGAATGCTTGCGCCGCTCTGGATTGATATACCTTCTCCACGCTGTACAAGTTCGTAGATCATTTGGGGCGTATTGACTGTAATGAGGTGGTTGAGTCGGAAACCTTCCCTTGCAGCGGCCCCATCGAAGATTTGACGTATAACGGACGTCGGAGGGAAAGAGATCATCGGCTGATCGCGCAGTGCGGCAAGATTTATCTTCTCCTCCTTCGCAAAGGGGTGGTCCTTCCGGGCAATCACATGATATGTCGTTTCGCAAAGCTCCTCGACCACAAGATCCTCTGTGGACTGCATGAACGACGCTAACGCGAAATCCGCAACTCCGGCTCTGATCTGGTTCACAACTTCGCCGCGAAGGGCTTCCCTGATGTCGATTACGACCTTCGGGTGCTGCTTGCGGTAGGCGGAAATGACCTCCGCAATGAGGCCGTTGGCAAGCGACAATGGGCAAGCGACCACGACATGTCCGCCCGTTTCGTTCCGAAGTGAAGAAAGCGCTTCGGCCGCAAGGTCGAATTCACATAAGATACGGTCGATGATCGGAAGGAAGCCTGCCCCCGCAGAGGTCAGGGTGACATTCCGGGTATCCCGATGGAAGAGCTCAAAGCCAAGTTTCTCTTCTACGGACCTGATGACTCGCGAGAGCCCGGGCTGCGACATCCGAAGTTCAGCGGACGCGGCGATGAAGCTCGAGTACTTGGCAACAGTCTGTACAGCTCGCAACTGTTTGGAACTTAGATCAGGAAGCGTTGGAGCCATTTTGAATCCCGGTGAGTAATGATCCGTCACGGAACAAGACAAAAGCACACGATCTGCAGCAATCCTCCCTCAAAAGCTTGTGGGCAGCAATAGGTGTGCAATCCGTGCGCTGGCAATGTTCCCGGTAAGGCACGCAGGGGGGCGCGGGTCACAGACTTTCACGGATCAAAGATATCATTGCGTCAGACACGACGTTCGCTGGCAGACGCGATCTACTCCTATTGAAATGATCATCCTGAAGCATGGCTTGAGAGCCGGAGGAGGGCCGAAATGCGCAAGAAGCGGCACAGGTCATCAAAGGAGAGGATTCCGGACAACATCCGCCCCGGACCTTCGCAAGAGGATCGACGGTCGCCGGTGGGAAATCTGGATCCTAGGAGGCTATCGAATGCCGATCCTGAGCCCAAGGGCTTTGGGGAGCCCGGCAATGGCTCGCGCCAAAGCTGGAGCGGGAATACCCTGCTCGTCTGCCTCCTCGCACATGAGAATGGCGGAGCGGATGGCGCGGGCGCCGGTAAAACGGAACGGCTCAGGCGGCAGTTGCGGCAGCGATCGCGTGCAGAACGGAAGCGATGACCAGCGATCCGCCTCGCGGAGCACCAGCGATGCAAGGCATTGCCCGGCAATGTAGGTGGCGTTCACGCCATGTCCCGAGAAGCCGCAGGCATAGTGGATGCGTGTATCGGGAATGGTCTTGAAGAACGGCAGGCGGTCGGCGGAAACGTCGATCGCGCCGCCCCAGGCGCGAGCCAGCGGGACATTCCGGAGCTCAGGCAGCAGCCTGCGGAGCCCTGCCTCGGCGCGTCCGATGCTCGCCTTGTCATGGGTCAGATATCTCGCTTTCGCACGATCGCCGTATCCGACCGGCCCCGACCCTGATCCCATCAGGACGCGGCCATCCTCCGTCTTGCGGAAATAGTGCAGGAACATGCGCAGATCCGCGAGGCCTTCATCGCCGGTCCAGTTCATGGAAGCCAGCTGTTCCGGCGCAGGCTCGGTCATCACGGCATAGCTGGAGAAGATGCTGACATGCGGCCTGACCTCGCGCCGCTCGCTGAGGGCCGCATTGGTCGCAAGCACGACCTCGCGCGCGACGATGTGGCCAAGAGGGGTCGTGATCCGGGATGGATGTCCCGGTTCGACGCTCAGCATCGGCGTGTTCTCGAAGAGCGAGACGCCGCGGTCGATGATGGCCTGCCGAAGGGCGCGTGCCAGGCGGGCAGGATGCACCGTGGCCGCATCGGGATAGAAGATGCCGCGCCGGAACACCGGCGAGGCGCAGAGCGCCCGGACGTCTTCTCGGGACAAGATCGCCAGATGGTCTTGCGCGCCCAATTCGCGGGCTTGCTGCGCGATGCTGGCGATCTTGTCCTCCTGCAGGGTCGTGGTGGCGACCAGGAGGTTGCCTCCCTCCCGCCACCAGATGTCGCGACCGCATTCGGACGCGAAGCGTCGAATGCCGTCCTGCGCCCAGTCGCCGGCCCTGGCGATGGCAAGTGCGCCATCGGGCCCGAGCGCCTGGACGGCATTGCCCAGGGAAGACCAGTAGCCGTGAACCTTGCCGCCATTCTTGCCGCTTGCCCCGGAGCCGCAGATCGATGCTTCGATCAACACAACGGAAAGATCGGGGCGACGGCTCTTGAGGGTGAGCGCCGTCCAAAGCCCGGCGAAGCCGCCGCCGACGATTGCGACATCGGCTGTGCATTCTCCTTCGAGTGGAGCGGCGGCAGGCACGTTACCTTCGTTCCTCAAAGCCTCCTCAAGCCACCAGGAGCGTTCGGACGGATCGATGGAGGGCTGGAAGGATTTCATGGTGACGATGCCGTAAAGAAGGTGTCAGGGTAAAATCTTGGGATGCTCCGCGCGATGTTGACCGCGCGGAGCGGAAGTCCGGATTTAACCTTGCTGCTGCAGCTTTGCGCGCAACTCCTGCATCGAGCGGTGGACCTCCTCGAGGTCCGCCACATCGAAGCCTTCGGCCAGGGCGGGGGAATGCTGTGCGAGACGCTCGCGCAGCACACCCGTGTAGCGCACCCGCCGATTTGCGTCGACCACGAGGCCATTCTCCTCCTCGAACCGTGCGTTCCACGCCACGGCCTCTTCCTGCGAGATGGAGGACGGCAGGTTGAGCGAGAGAGTGCCGTCGGCAAGCTGTACCGGATAGCCGCCCGGGAGACCGTAGGGGCCCGGGACGTGGCCGGTCCACGAGCGGCCTTCCGCGAGAGCGAGGATCATCGGCACGCCGCTCGCCCCCGAGATGTCGATGACCGGCTCCGGCGTCAGCTTCACGTCCCGGAATGTGCCGAACACATCCGCGACCTCTTCATTGTCGATCCAAACCCTTGGGGCCGATCCAGACCGCGCTTCGACCGGGCGGCGCCATGCTCCGAGATGCTGATAATGGGCCAGGACCTTGATGCGGCTTCTGTCCGTCAGCTTGCGGTCAGCTGCGAAGACATTGGACAGGATCGCGACATTGCCCATGCCGCACATGACCTGATGGCCGAGCGCCCGGATCAATCCGTTCACCACGTCCGGGAAGCTGCAGTTGATCAAGGGCGCAGTGCTTCCGAGACGGGTCATGGCCGCGGCCACGCGGGAGCTGAGAAGCGCCTGGAAGACCGCGGTCGCGCTCAGTCCGCCTTCGGCGACGAGCTTGCTCCAGGCATCGCCCGAGCCCGCAATGACGGATGACGTCTGCACGGATGCTGCCTGTACGACGACGACGGGCTTCGTCTCTTCGAGCAATTCGGTGGCAACCCCCTCCGCGAGAAGGTCGGCCTCACGGGCAACGACGGTCACCGGCGTGTTGAAGATCGCGGCGCGGGCACCGGCTGCGACTTTCAGCCATTGCAGGCGCTCGCGGTTGCGACCCGCCAGAACCACGCGAACTGGAGCGCTCGCCGTGGCCGCGATGTCGAACAGGATGCGGGCTGCGAAAGCGCCGGTTCCGGTCAGGAGGATGGTCGGTTCTGTCGTCATCTCAATGTCCTTTCGCGAGCCTGTCCCAGCAATCGTCGAGACTCTTGGAGAGTTTATGCTTCATGATCCGCTGACTCGGCGTGCGCTCGAAGTCGTCGATGATGGCGATGTAGCGGGGGTTCTGATAACTAGCGAGACGCGAGGACAGCCAGGTGGATATCTCCGCAGGCTGAACGCTGGCGCCGGCCTTGGGCTTGATGAAGAGCTTGATGTCCTGTTCGCCGATTTCCGCCGCGACGCCGATCATGGCGCAGTCCTCGACGCTGGGATGATCGGCGGCGACGCGCTCGACTTCCCAGGCGGAGACGTTCTCGCCGCGGCAGCGGACGCTGTCGGTCATGCGCCCATGGAAGATCAGGTTGCCTTCCGGATCGTAGGTGCCGAGATCGCCGGTATACAATGCGCCGTTCCGAAGGGCTTTCTCGGTAGCGGAGGGATTGTCGAAATAGCCCCGGAAGATGGCGCCAGGCCTGGAGGTTCGCACCACGATCTCGCCACGCTCGCCATTCGGCACGGGCTTGCCGTCCGCATCGAGCAGTTCCACCGTGAACCACGGCACCGCATTGCCGACCGAACCGACGACGCCCTTGTCGTTGAAGGTCGTGATGCTGGAGGCTTCGGTCATGCCGTAGCATTCGCGGATCTGCACGCCGAACCGGTTCTGGAACGCCGCCCAGATGTCACCCGGGCAGCCGCCGCCCCAGGCGATCCGCACGGTGTGATCGCGATCCATCGGCGATTCGGGCTGCTTGAGGAGGATCTGCAGGATGCCGCCGAGGTAGTGGATATGCGTCGCGCCGTATTGGCGGACCTGATCCCAGAAGCGACTCGCGCTGAAGCGATCCACCATCGCAAGGGACACGCCGTGGGTCATCGGCAGGCTCAGCAGCTGAGCCCCCCCGATATGGTAGAGCGGCTCCCACACGAACATCACATCGCCCGCGCGCGAGGCGGCCACGAGGCTGACGCCCTCTCCGGCCAGCCGGATCATCAGGTTGGAGACGATCACGCCTTTCGGCTGCCCGGTCGTGCCGGAGGTGTACATGATGGCGAAAGGCGCATCCAGCGCGGGCGACGGTTCCGCGAAGGACAAGCCAGTACCCAGGACATCCGCCAGGTTCGGATGCCCTTCGGTATCCCCATAAATGAGGTAGCCCTCTCGGGGGCGCTCCGCGCCGCATTCGACGATCGTCGGGAGAAGGTCCTCATCGGCGATCACGAGAGCCGGCTTCGAGTGATTGATGATGTATTGCAGGCCCGCGCCGCGCTGTTGGGCATTGAGCGGCACCCAGACGAGGCCCGCCTTGGCGAGGGCGAAGATCACCGCGAGGGTCTCCGCGCTGTTGCGCATCATCACCGCAACATGCTCACCCGATTTGAGTCCGCGCGAGCGCAGCCAGGCTGCCAGGGAAGCGGATTGGGAATCCAGCAGGTTGAACGTGATCGGCTTGCCGTTGAAGCGGGCGAAGATGCCGTCGGGATCCTTCTGAGCCTGCAGGCGCAGAAGATCGGCGAGACTAGTATCATCGAGTGACATCGATATCTCTCAGCTTGTAGTTCTTAGGCGGAACGGCGGAAGCGCTCTGCGACGAGGAGGAGGACGGTCACAATCACGAAGACCACGACGGAAACCGCCGCAAGTGTCGGGTTGAGCTGCAGGATCATGTCGTCCCACATCTGCTTCGGCAGCGTCGTCTTGATCCCGCCACTGACGAAAATGGCGATCGTGAGCTCGTCGAAGGACGTGATGAAGGCGAACAGGAATGCTGCGACCAAGCCGCCCTTTACCAGGGGGACCGTGACCAGGAACAGCGTCTTGATCCGGTTGGCTCCCAGGACAGCGGCGGCCTGATCGAGACGCCAGTCGTAGTTCTTGAGGATCGCCGTGATGGTCACGAAGGCGAAGGGGAGGGCCAGAACGGTGTGACCGATCACGAGGCCCAGATCCGTCGCGACGAGGCCGATCTGCGCGAAGAGATAGAACAGGCCGACAGCGATGATGATGCGCGGAACGATCAGAGGAGCGAGGAAAGTCGCGAAGACGAGCCCGCCCCAGCGGGTCTTGGAACGTGCCAGCGCGAGCGCCGCCAGGCCGCCGATGGTGGTTGCGCAGATTGCGGTTGCGGCCGCCACTCCGAAGGACCGCATGGTCGCCGAAAGCCAGACGGGCGAGGAGAAATAGGTCTCGAACCATTGCATGCTGTAGCCCGGAGGCGGGAATTCCAGGAACTGCGAGCTCGTGAAGCCGATCGGGATCACAAGCAGGGTGGGCAGCACCAGGAACGCGAGGGCCAGCGCGCAGTAGATCGGAAGCAACTTTCGCGTGCCGCGGGTTCCGATCACCCGCCGGACCGCATCGGCGATCACGGCGCTCACCTTGGCGACGACCCGCAGGATCGCGAGCCCGAGCAGGCGCAGGCGTCCCGCCCCGGCGTCCTGCCCCGAAGTCTCCCCGGAAAGGGACGAGAGGCCGAAGAGCCGGTCATAGATCCAGACGGTGACGAGAGCGGCCGCCAGCATCATGGCCGCGAGCGCTCCCGCGAAAGCCCAGTTGAGGAGCTCCTGCACCTGCGTGATGATGAGCTGCGCCAGCATCGTCTCGCGTCGCCCACCCAGGAGAGCGGGCACGATGAAGAAGCCGAGGGACGAGATGAAGACGAGCAGGCCGCCGGCGGTCACGCCAGGCAGGGAGAGCTTGAAATAGACGAGCCAGAAGGATTGGGCCGGTGCCGCACCCAGGGCCTGCGCGGCCTGGATCAGACGCTGGTCGATGCCGATCATGACAGGCAGCATGGTGAGCACGGCGAGCGGAACCATGGCATGCACCATGCCGACCATCACGCCAAACTCGTTATAGGCCAGTGGGAGCGGCTGGGATGCCAGGCCACTTCCCGTGAGCATGCTGTTGATCACGCCTGTGCGACCGAGCACGACCATCCAGGCGAATGTCTTCACGAGGTAGCTCGTCCAGAACGGCACCATCACGAGGAGCACCATGCGCTCCCGCAGTCCTTCCTTCAGCTTGGCGAGCCAATAGGCCAGCGGATAGCCGAGCACGATGGAGAAGAGTGCGGTATTGGCGGCGATCTTGAACGTGATGCCCAGCACCTGGAGATACACGTCCGTGTTCGCGATGCGGGCGTAGGTTGCAACGCTGAGGGCGCCGCTGGCGGGATCCTGCACGCTCAACGTCAGAAGGCGCAGAACCGGGTACAGGAAGAACACGGCCAGAAAGGCGAGGCCCGGGGCGGCGAGCCAGAGCGCGTTCGGTCGAATGAGGCGCTGTCGAAGCGGGACGGCAGGAGCGGTAATGGCTGTCATGCTTGAGACTCCCTTGCCGTTCATGGCACCAGAACCGCGGCGTCCGGATTCCAGCCCAAGGTTGCGCGCTCTCCATAGGCGGGAGCGGGATGGCCCGGCGGCAGGCGGACGATTACCGTTTCTCCCTCGTCGAGATCGACGATGAGCCGCGTTTCGGAGCCAGCGTAGACCGCATCGGAGACACGCCCCACGATGGTGTTTTCCTTGTCGGCTCCAAGGCTGATCTGTTCAGGACGGATCACGATGGCGGCCTCTGGGCCCGGACACGTCGCGCCGGCAGGCAGGCGGAATTTCCCGTGCGGCGTTGCCAGGCGGGTCTCCCCGTTGAGCGTGTCGACCTGCCCGCGGAAGATGTTCGAGATGCCGATGAAGTCAGCCGCGAAGGCCGTCGCGGGGCGCGCATAGATCTCATGGGGAGATCCGAGCTGCTCGATGCGCGCATGGTTCATCAGGCAGATCCGGTCGGAGAGAGCGAGGGCCTCCTCCTGGTCATGGGTCACGTAGATGATGGTTGCGCCCGTCTCGCGATGCAGCTGCTTGATCTCGATCTGCATGTGCTCGCGCAGCTTCTTGTCGAGGGCTCCGAGCGGCTCGTCCATGAGGATGATGGACGGCTGGTAGACGAATGAGCGGGCGAGCGCGACACGCTGCTGCTGTCCGCCTGAAAGCTCGCGTGGGAAGCGCGCGGCGAGATGGTCGAGTTGCACCATCGTCAGCACGTCTTTGACACGCTGTTTGATGTCCGCCGCGGACATGGACCTCATCCGCAGGGGGAATTCGATGTTTTCGGCAACGGTCAAGTGGGGGAAGAGCGCGTAGTGTTGAAACACGAGCCCGATATCGCGCTGATGCACCGGTGTCTGCGTCTGGTCCCGACCGTCGATGAGGATCCGCCCCGAGCTCGGCTCGACAAGGCCGCATATCATCTGCAGCAACGTCGTCTTGCCTGATCCCGACGGCCCGAGCAGAGTGAGGAATTCTCCCGTCGGTACGGTCAGATGCGTCGGCTCCAGTGCCGTTACTGTACCATATTGCTTTGACAGGCCTTCAATGATCAGCTTCGGCGCGGTCACGCCCTGCCTTGCTACGGTCGCCATTGCAGCGTATCCCTTCTTTCGTCTCGACGCAGTGTGCGGGTGCGGTGTTGAAGGAATTGCGGCATCCGCCCAGTCGAAAATGTCATAAAAACGTGCTCTGCAGAGCCAAATTGCAGCTGCGGAGGTGCGCGCTCTGCAGCCGAGCCATCGGGTGTCGGCGAAAGCACACGTGAACGGTGTTCAAATTCCAGATCGGTCTTCAGGAAATGCGCCGCCGCATCCCGCTTCGCGAGCGGCAGCGGCGGCGCTTATCCTCAGGTGAGAAGCCAGCTGTTGAACCGCTCGGTGACCGCAGCGCGGTTCTCACTCCACCAGCTTTCCTCTGCGACCCGCATCTTTTTCAGGTTTTCGGGCGACGTCGGCAAGACTTTCGCACGATCGGCCGAGATGCTCTTGTAGGCGTCGAGGTTGGTCGGACCATAGGCCAAAGCTTCCGTGAAGGCAGCCTGGCGATCAGGGGCAGAGCAGAACTTGATGAACTGCTTCGCGGCGTCGGCACGCGGGCAGCCCTTCGGGATCGCCCAGCCTTCAATGGAATAGAGGCCCTGATCCCAGACGATCGTCGCCGGCGCACCGCCGTCGATGGCCGATTGCAGGCGTGCATTCCAGCCGGAAATGAGATCGACTTCGCCACTCTGCAGGAGCTGCGTCGACTGTGCGCCGCCCGTCCACCACACGGCGATGTGCTGCTTGACCTGGTCCAGCTTCTTGAATGCGCGGTCGATGTCGAGCGGATAGAGCTGATCGATGCTCACGCCATCGGCCAGCAGGGCCTGCTCGAGCGTGTCGATGGGATTCTTGCGCAGGGAGCGGCGACCCGGGAACTTCTCCACGTTCCAGAAATCGGCCCAACTCTTCGGCGCATTGTCCTTGAAGTGATCGTTGTTGTAGGCGAAGACCGTGGAATACACGTCCGTGCCCATCCAGTACTCGGTGATCGCCTCAGGCATCAGCCCAGGCGCGGCATCGCGGGTGAAGCCGATCGGCTCGAGAAGGTTCTGCTTCGCCAGAATGTCGCGCGCGGAGAGGGTCAGCGTGCAGACGTCCCAAGTGTAGGATTTCGTCTCGACGATCGCCTTGAACTGCGCCGTGGGTTCGGCTTCACGGGCAACGTTGACGACCTTGATGCCCGTCGCCTTCTCGAAGGGATCATAGAAGGCTTTGCGGAAGGCGGGGCCGAAGGGACCGCCGGGATCGGCGACGGTGATCGTCGTCGCCGCCAGAGCACGGCCGGTGAGCCCCGGCATTCCGAGAACCAGGGCTGCGCCACCTGCGGTCTTGAGCAGGTGTCTCCGATTGAGGGTTAGATTGGTATCGCTCATTGTAGTCCTCCAGTTTGGCAGGATGTGCGCCTGCACTCCCTCGGGTTGTAGCGGGGGCTTTAGCCCTTCTTTGCTGCGGCCTTGCGAGCCAAGAACTGTTCCATCATCCGGGCCGGCTCGCCAGATGCGTATGCTTCGCGCTGAATGCGGATGCCCGCCGCCATGCAGTCGCGGAAGCCATCCTGCGTCATTTCACGGAAGCGCTGGCGATCCAGGCGCATGGCGACGGGAGGCTTGCTCGCGAGGAGCTCTGCGAGGGCAAGCGATTCGCTCATCACCTTGTCCTGTGGCACCAGGCGGCTGATGACACCGATGCGATAGCACTCATCGGCATCCATCATGCGCCCTGTGAGCGTCAGATCAATGGTTCTTGCGAGACCAATGATCTCGCGCATGATCCAGGGGCCGGTGCAGCTCGCGATTCCGGAATTGATCTCAGGCTGGCCCATGGTCACGCCGGGATGTCCCACCCGGAGATCGCAGAGGAGCGCCACCTGAAAAGCGGAGCCTGCAGCGACGCCGTTCAGTGCCGCAATGATCGGCTTCGTGAGCGACCGGATGCGGTCGTAGAGGCGCTCCCATTCGCCCATCCACTCCTCCGCCCGGTCGGGGTCGAAGGTTTTTGTCTCGTTCAGGTCCTGGCCGGCTCCGAAAGCGCGGTCGCCTGCCCCCGTCAGGATGATGGCTCGGACTTCCGCATCCTCCTCCATGGCCGTCAGGGCCGCGGTCAGCTCGTCGCGCATGGCCGTGTTCCAGGCATTCAAAACCTGGGGACGATTGAGGGTGACGATGCCGACCGCCCCCTGCCGCTCGCTCAAGATAAACTCAGCCATGGTATGGAACCTCCTGATGGTTTATTGCAATGCGATAGTTCTTATTGTATGTTCCACATAACTTACCGCTCTTGTCAACTGCGATTAAGATTTTTATCGAGACCGGTCAGGCGGGAGGGATCAGGAATGACGACCAGCAAAATGAAGAAAATTGAAAGTAATGAACTGGAAAAGCGCGGTCGTGCCTCAGATCCGCTGATGGTGATGTCGGTCGAGAAGGCTTTCCGCGTTCTTTCGGTCTTCGATCACCAAAGCACGAACCTTAGTCTTTCTCAGATCGCCGTCGCGACCGAGATGGATGTGAGCGCTGCGCAGCGCTTTACCCACACGCTGACCAAGCTTGGTTACTTGCGCAAAGATCCTGAGACGAAGCGCTTCGAACTGACCGCCAAGACGCTCCAACTGGGTTACTACTATCTGCGCAGCAACCGTCTCGTGGAAAGGGCGATGCCGTATCTGCTGTATCTCTCCAAGGAGACGGAGGAGACGGTCAACCTCACGGTACTCGACGATACGGAGATCATCTTCATCTCCCGCTTCATGAGCCGCCACATGCTGAACACGAATGTGATCATCGGTTCCCGCATGCCGGCCTATTGCACCGCTCCCGGCATGGCGATCCTGTCGCGCCTGCCGGAGGACGAGGCGGTCGCGATCCTCGAGCGCTCCGACCGGAAGGCGCACACCCCCTCGACAACCTGGAAGCTCGACGACCTCGTGAAGAAGCTGCGCGTTTCCCGCGAACAGGGATACGCGACCGCCTTCGACGAATTCTATCGGGGCGATGCATCCATCGCGGCGGCGGTCGTCGCGGCGAACAACCGCCCGGAGGGGGCAATCAACATTGCGGTCCCGCTCTCGCGGTTCACGCCGGAGGAGGTCGTGGACCGCTTCGCCATGCACATCATCTCGGGAGCGCATTCCGTCTCGTCCACCTGAGGTGGTCTCCGGCTGATGAATATTTGAGCCGGATTGCCGCGAACTTGGCCGCCTTTTCCTTGACAGCGGTTTTCGGTCAATCCTACCATTCCACAAAAGTTATTGCATCGCGATAAAACCGTAGCAGGTGGGAATGTCGGACGAGCCAGGACAGAAGGCCCCTTCGGGACAATTCGTGAGAGCTGCCGCCCGTCGCGGCGCGACGTTGCGCCTGACGATCGACGGGGACATGGTCGAGGCCGTGGAGGGCGACAGCCTGCTCGCGGTGCTGCTGCTGAATGGAAGGTTCGTCCGGCGTCTCGAATTCGGCGGAGCGCCTCGCGCGGGTTTCTGCCTCATGGGAGCCTGTCAGGATTGCTGGGTCGCGCTCGGGGACGGTGAGCGGGTTCGGGCCTGCACCACTCTCGCGGCCAATAACATGGTCGTTTGGACCGACCCGCAGAGGGCTCATGGCAATGCGTAATGTCGTGATCGTCGGCGGTGGGCCGGCCGGTATTCGAGCCGCATCCATCCTGGTCGAGGCAGGCCTGAAGCCGGTCCTCGTGAACGAGGCGAGGCGAGTGGGAGGGCAGGGCTATCGTGCGCCGGCCCAGAGCCTCGCTCTCGACATCAAGGCCCTGATGGGCTCCGAGGCAGGGAAGTACCAGCGGCTGCATTCGCTCTTCGCCTCTCTTCAGGAGCGGATCGATTATCGGCCCGGCACGCTCGTCTGGGGCGTTCACGAGAAAGTCCTGCACACGTTGTGCGATGATGTGGCGGATACACTTCCCTATGACGCGCTGATCCTCGCAACGGGTGCCACGGATCGGACCATGCCTCTGCCGGGGTGGACGCTGCCCGGCGTCTTCACCCTGGGCGGCGCGCAGGTGATCCTCAAGGATCAGGGTTGCTTGATCGGCAACAGGGTCGTCTTCCTCGGAAGTTCGCCGCTGCTATTCCTGGCGGCGCTGCAATACCACAAGTCCGGCGCATCCGTTGCTGCCGTCGTGGACACGACCCCGCTCTCTGCGAAACGGGCCGCCTTGCGGGATCTCGCGGCAAGTCCGCGCACGCTGGCGCGGGGCATCATGTATCGCGCGGCCCTGCACAGGGCCGGCATTCCCATCATCGACGGCGCCGCGCCGCTCGCAATTGACGGTACGGACCGGGTCGAGGGCGTCCGGATCAAGGACGGGCGCGGGCGCGAACGGTTCATCCCCTGCGATGCCGTCGCGTATGGCTACGGCCTCAAGCCGGAGACGCAGCTGGCCGAGCTGGCTGGAGCACGCTTCCGGTTCGATCCCGTCTTCCGGCTTTGGCTTCCCGAGACGGATGCCGACGGACGGGCCGGAGGCGACCTCTACCTGGCCGGTGACGGTGCGGCGATCGGCGGAGCGGATGCCGCAGAGGCCAGCGGCGCGCTGGCCGCCCATGCACTGCTCGCGGATATGGGCCGCCCGCAGCCGGAAGCACAGCTGACGCGCCTGCGGCGACAGGTCGAACGCCTGCGGCGCTTCCAGAGAGGCTTGGCGCGGGCCTTCTCATGGCCGGTCGCACAGGCGACCGCCCTGGCCGACGACACCATCGCGTGTCGATGCGAGGCGGTGACGGTGGGAGAAATCCGAGCCGCCATTCATGCGCCGCTCGGCCCACGCGAGGTCAACCGCGTCAAGGCGATCACGCGCTGCGGCATGGGCCGATGCCAGGGACGTTTCTGTGGCCCGGCTCTGCAGGAGATCGTCGCGGGGGCGTGCGATGCGCCGATCGCGGATGTCGGGCGGTTGCGCATGCAGGCGCCGGTCAAGCCTATTCCTCTTCATGCAGCTGCGGAGATGGAGCCATGACGACTGGGATGCGGGTCGTCGTTGTCGGCGGCGGACTCATCGGTACCTGGACGACGCTCTTTCTCGCCAAGCGTGGGCTGGACGTGGTCCTGATCGAGAAGGGCATTGTCGGCGCTCAATCGAGCGGAGTGAATTTCGGCAACCTGCGCCTCCAGGGGCGCCATCCGGGACAATATCCGCTGTCCCTCAGGTCGCAGGCGCTCTGGGAGGACATCGATGCGCTCATCGGCGACAGCTGCGAGTTCGAGAAGACGGGCCATCTCTATGTTGCGATGAACGATGCCGAGCAGGAGAAGCTGGAGCACCACGCACGCGTCGCCGAAAGCCATGGGCTCGTGATCGAGCGCGTCGGCCGTGATGAGCTTCGCCGCCGCTGGCCTTGGGTGGGAGACGAGCCTCAGGCGGCGACTTATTCCGCCCGGGACGCCACGGCCAATCCACGCCTCGTATCCGTCGCTGTCGCAAGAGCGGCGCAGCGCCATGGCGCAAAGATCGTCGAGCATACGCGCGTGACGCAGGTGCGCCGCAGCGGCGCCGGCTTTTCCGTCGAAACGGACAGCGGGAGCGTGGTGGATTGCGATGTCGTGGTGAACTCCGCAGGGGCCTGGGCCTTGAATATCGCGGAAGCCTTCGGCGAGACGGCGCCCATGTTCGCGGCCGGTCCTCCGCAATTCGTGACCGAGCCGCTTCCCTATCAGATCATACCTTCCGTGCAGGCGGTGGACGGCTCCGCCATCTTCCGTCAGATTCCGCGCGGCAACGTGATCTTTGCGGGCTACCCGCGGACGGCGGCGGATCCGGTGCTCAATCGCGCGCCCGTGCCGCCGGTCAAGACTCTCAACGGCATGCGCCATCTCATGAAGATCGCGCCGGCCCTGAAATCGGCGCAGGTCATCCGCGTCTGGTCGGGCATCGAAGGCTATCTGCCCGATATGCTGCCGGTGATCGGCGCGAGCGAGACGACTCCCGGATTATTCCATGCCTTCGGATTCTGCGGGCATGGTTTCCAGGTGGGGCCGGGTGTCGCCGCGGTGCTCGTCGATCTCGTCCTGGAGGGCAGGACCGATACGCCGATCGATCTTTTCTCCATCGGCCGCTTCAAGAACGCGGTTCAGATCTCGGACAAGCTGGCGCGTGAATTCGACGGGCCGGCCGCCGCAGGCGGCAAGGCAGGGTGAGGGCAAATGAGCAGGCTGCTTTATCTCTCCAGCGCGGACATCGCCGCTCTCGACATCAAGCCCAAGGCCGCGCGCGAAGCGCTTGCGCATGCCTTCCGCCTCCATGCCGAGGGAAGAACCCACGTCCAGCCGAAGCTGACTGTTCCGATCGGCCCCGGGCACTTCTTCCAGTCGCTCTGCGCCGCGATGCCTGAGCCTCCGTTCGCGACGACGAAATGGGTCGGCGTCGCCGCCGACAACAGCGAGCGCGGCCTGCCGAACGTCAACGGCCTGATCGTGGTGAGCGATTTCTCGACCGGAGTTCCGGTAGCGGTTCTCGACGGAACGAACCTTACGGTGCTGCGGACCGCCGCCATGTCCGCGCTGGCGGCATCCCATCTTGCGCGTCCCGACAGTGCCACCATCGGCTTCATCGGATGTGGTGCTCAGGCCTATGGACACCTCGCCAGCCTTCGGGATGTGCTGCCCCATCTTCGCCAGGTCGTGTGCAGTTCACGTAGCCGCGCATCGGCTGAAAAGCTTGCGGCAAACGCCCGTGAAAGCGGCCTCGATGCCTCTGTGGCCGATGGGCCGGAAGAGGCGCTCGCCTGCGACGTGGTCGTCTCCACGGTTCCGGCGCAGCCCGGCCTGGAGCCGTTCCTCGATGCTTCGCTCCTGAAAGCCGGCTGCTTCGTCGCCGCGGTCGATCTCGGCCGCCCCTGGCGGGGGGAGGGGCTGCGCGCCCTCGATATCCTGGCCACCGACGATCATGCTCAGGCGGCCGATCCGTCGAATCGGGCCAAGCTCCGCTATCCGGGTCCCTTCGATGCGGATCTGGCATCCCTCGTGGCCGGGACTGCTCCCGGGCGCACGGATGAGAAGGAGCGCGCCATGTTCCTGTTCCCCGGCTTCGCGCTCGGCGATCTCGCCGTCGCGGCCGAGGTCATCGCGGAAGCCGGACGAGTCGGCCGCGGATTCTATCTTCCATTGTGAGGGGAAAGCCTTGGCCAACATCGCTATCGTCGGAGCAGGCGTTATCGGCGTCTCATGCGCGGCCTTCCTGCAGCGCGATGGGCACAATGTGACGATTTACGATCCCCTGGCGCCGGGAGAGGGATGTTCCTTCGGCAATGCCGGCAGCATCAGCCCGGGCTCGGTGGTGCCCCTGTCCACGCCGGGCATCGTGCGGCAGACCGCATCTTGGCTCACCGATCCCGACAGCCCGCTCTGGATCGACTGGCGTTACCTGCCCCGTGCTCTGCCCTGGCTCGCAAAGTTCATCGCAGCGGGCGCAAGCCCACGCATCGGCGGCATCGCAAAGGCGCTCCGCGCGCTGCATGCCGACAGCTTCAAGCATTACCGGACGCTTCTCGGCACCGATGCCCTGGACCTGCTTCACGTGTCCGGGCAGCTCTATCTTTATGAGAGCGATGCGGCCTTTGCCAAGGATGCGCTCGGCCGTGAACTCCGGGACGCGCTCGGCGTCCGCTCCGAAATCCTGACCCCCGACGAGATCCGGGAGCTGGAGCCCTCCCTGCAGACCCGCTTTGCGAAGGCGGTCTATCTTCCCGATTCCGGGCATTGCATCAATCCGCATCGCCTCGTGGCGACCATCGCCGAAGACGTCGCCCGGAATGGGGGCCGCTTCGTGCGCTCCTATGTCAGGGATTTCGAGCAGGATGCCGGGCAGGTCCGCGCCGTCGTGACGGATGCCGGACGCATGACATGCGATATGGTGGTCATCGCCGCCGGCGCATGGTCCCGGCGGTTGGGGCGTCGGCTCGGTCTTAAGGTCCCGCTCGAAAGCCTGCGCGGCTATCATGTGATGCTGCCCATGCCGGAAATAGCTCCGAAGCGCCCGCTCTACCCGCTGGCCACGAAGATCATGATGACCCCGATGGAGCATGGGTTGCGGATCGCCGGGACGGCGGAAATCGCCGGTCTCGACGCGCCGATGAACGAGCGGCGGGCCGAAGCCCTGGGCAGGATCGCGAAGCGCTATTTCGCCGGCACCACCGGCGAACCGGTTTCCGTCTGGATGGGGCACCGGCCCGCGACGCCCGATTCCGTGCCGGTGATCGGACCGGCGCCGCGGCATAGGAACGTCATGCTGGCGTTCGGCCATGGCCAGACGGGACTGATCGGCGGCTCGACGACCGGTCTGCTGGTCTCCGACCTGGTTGCGGGCCGGACGCCCACGATCGATCCGCACCCTTACCGGGCGGACCGCTTCTAAGGCAGCTCGCGGAATACGGCTCCACTTCGCTGGAGAGCGCTTTCAGTCTCACGAACCGGAATCGGGCCGGTTGAGGATGGTGAAGCCCTGCTTCTCGAAGGCGGGCCTTGCCCCGGGCGAGCGCAGGTACTCTACGAAGCTCACCGCATCCGGATTGGTCGAATCCTTCGTCACGGCGATCGGATAGATGATCGGCGGATGGCTGTCCTCCGGGAAGGTGCCGACGATGGCGACGTTGGGATCCGACTTTGCATCGGTCTGGTACACGATGCCCAGCGGCGCCTCGCCGCGGGACACCAGCAGGAGGGCGCCGCGCACGTTGTCGGCCTGGGCGATTCGGCCCTTCACGCCGTCCCAGGCCCCGAGCTTCTCCAACGCCGCCTTGCCGTACTTGCCCGCCGGAACGGCATCGATGTTGCCCATGGCGAGCCGGCCCGAGCCCAGGGCCGATGCGAGATCGAAGCGGGGTCCGATCGCGATGGGCTTGGCCTCGTCCCGGGGCGCGACGAGCACTATCCGGTTGCCGAGCAGGCTCATCTGGGTCTCGGGCCGGATCAGGTCTTTCCGAGCGACGTAATCCATCCAGCCGAGATCGGCGGAGACGAAGACGTCGGCGGGAGCTCCGGCCTCGATCTGCTTGGCGAGCGTGTTGCTGGCCGCGTACGAGATCTTCGGGGCAGGCCTGCCGGCCCGCTTCACGAAGCCCGCCGCCGCCTCATCGAGGGCATTCTTCAGGCTGGCCGCGGCAAAGATCACAAGCTCCTTGTCCTGCGCCTGCGCCGCGCCGTTCATCGGCGCAGAGACAGCCCCTAAGCCAAGGACGGCTGCGCCAATGAGTGATAGGCCTCGGCGACGTGTGAAGCGCATTAGTCCCATCCGTAATCGCTCTTCCCGCCAGCTGTAACGCGGCCGCCCGGATCGCCGCAACGGCATTCGCCATGACGCACCGTCTTCTCAGTGCGGCTCGGAGCGGCGTCCGGCTCCTCCGGCGCCGCACTGAAAGAAGGTCAGGTTCAGCGCCAGGGCCTGCGCTCCGTCGCGGACGGCATCGGCTTCCGGCCGGCCCATGGTCCTGAGCCGGCGGGCGGTTCGTTCCAGGACACGCCAGGCCCGCACCGGGTCGCGTCCCACCCGGGCCAGACGGCCGAGGGCGGCTTTGGCGCTTCGCGTGGCGCCGAGCGGAGCGCCAGGTTCGTTCAACAGGCTCTGCAGGCGCAGCACGGCCTCGCCGAGCGCCAGGACAGCAAGGCTGCCGTCGACAGCCGCCAGCTCCCGTTCTCCCACCTTCTCTTTCCAGCGGATCAGCCGCAGCATCCGGTGGAAGAGCCGCGCGCGCCAGACACGCCGATGACCGATCGCATCGCGGCTGGCGGCCATCGCCTCGATCTCCCGTACCATCATGGCGGCGAGCATCAGCATTCGGCGGCGCGCATCGACCGGGAAGAGCACCTTGTAAGCGGCCAGCCCCGAGAGCGGTCCGGCGACCACTGCGACCGACATGGCCACCGATGGCCAGAAGGCCAGGGTCAGCGGATAGGCCGGTTGCAGCATCAGGAGCATGGCCATGTTGTAGTCGAGGGCGCCCGGCGCGGTGCGTGCGTGCGCCATCGGCAACGCACCCGAGAGGACGAACGGCATCGCCATGAGCACGAGGGCGAATTCGCTGTCGCCGAAAGGCCAGACGAGCCAGCGGCAGAGCAGGGCCGCGATGACGCCGCCGAGCTGGCCCAGGAACACGAACCAGAGCGAACGGGCGGGACTGTCGAATGTCGAGAAGACCAACAGCATGATCGAGGCGCCCAGCATCATGAAGGGCGCCATCGTCCAGCCGGTCACGATCCAGATCACGCCGAGAAGGAGCAGGGTGGCGCCGGCCCGGATCGCCGCCTGGCGTGCGCCGACCCGATCCCGGTGCAGGATGACGGGATGGTTGAAGGCAGGCCGCCCCTCGCGCGCCGGTGCGCCGAGATGATCGCGCAGGGCCCCTTCCATGCGCATGAGGACCCTGCGCAGCGGGGGATGCTCCCTCGCGCTTTCAACCGCCGCGGCCATGAGACGGATCAGTTCATCACCATCGGTCGCGCCCTCGAGGGCCTCGGCTGTGCGCTCGAGGGTGGAACTGACGGAGGGTATGGGCAAGGCAGCGTCGGATCCCCGCAGCCAGATCAGCGCGGCCGCCTGGGCGGCGAGCAGCGCCCGGATCGCCCGCGCGGCGCGGCGGGACCGCAGGGAGCCGGCCGCATGGGGGTCGAGGGCCTCCTCGATGGAGGCCATGTCCGACAGGATGGCACTCAATTCCTTGGAGGCGTCGCCGCCCTGGCCCCGAAGGCGCAGGGCCATGTCGCGCAGCACCCGCGCCGACAGGGCTCTTATTCGCCCGTTGAGGTCTTCCGGGGATTGTCGCGGCGTGAAGATCAAGCCGACCACAAGGGCCGTGAGCACGCCCACCAGCACGGTGAGGAGGCGGTCTCCCCCTAAGTGAAGCACCCGGTCCGGATGGGTGGTGTCGAGCAGGGCGACCATGGCGGCCGAATAGCCGGCCAGCATGGTGCCGTAGGAAAGATGGCTGCGCTGAAGGTTGCCGATGCCGGCACACAGACCGATCCAGGTCGCGAGGCCGATCACCAGGCTTGGCAACTGGTCGCCGGCCGCGAGCACCAGCAGAACCCCCGCCACCGTACCAACCACCGTGCCGGCCATGCGGAAGAAGCTCCGCTCGATGAGCTGTCCACGCATAGGCTGGGAGGAGGCCCAGACGGTCATGGCCGACCATTGCGGATGCTCCAGGCCCAGAAGCCATGCGACGAGCAGAGCGAGACAGGCTGCCAGAGCGGTCCTTGTCGTGTAGCCCAGCCTTGGAACGCTGAAGCCGAGCTTGGTCAGGATGGCGGTGCTCAAGCGGCACCTGCCGGCCGGTCGCGGCCCGTGGCGAGACGCTGGTCCACCTTGTCGAATGCCTTGAGAATGATGGAGATCTCGTCGTCGCTCAAGTCGCCCAACATGGCGGTTTCGGCTTGCAGGAGCTGGGCCCGGATATCCTCGACCGCTTCGCGGCCGGCCGGGGTCAGAAACACGAGCCGGGTCCGGCGGTCGCTCTCCTCGACGCGGCGCTCGATCAATCCGCGTCCTGCCAGGATGTCGAGCAGCCGCACCAGACTGGATCCGTCGATCCCAACGAGCGCCGCCAGTTCCTTCTGGCTGATGCCTTCGCCTGCTTCGTGGAGATGGATCAGGGGCGCCCAGGTGGCGTCGGTCAGGCCGACATCCGCCAGACGCCTGTCGAGTTCGCGGCGCCAGCGACGGGCGAAGCCGACCAGCTGAAAGCCGAAGCGCAGACGTGGGGAGGTGAACATCGCAAATAATTTGCATGGAAATGATTTGTATTCAAGTTTTGTGCGTTGCAGAACCCTTCCTCAGGAACCATGGGGACATGGGATTGCGTGATTGAACGCATCCTGTTCGGCACCGTCTCGGCGAGGTCTTGCCCGCGGCGATGCCTTGAGCCCTGTGAGGGGCGTCTCACTCGGCCGCAGGTCGAACCGGGCGGGCAGGAGACCCCGCGCTTTCGCTTGGCTGGAGGAGAAGGTCGGCAAATCTCAGCGCCGGGCCTAGCGGCACGATTCCGGTCGGGTTCAGGCTCTTGATCGAATAATAGCCGCGCTTGATGTGGTCGATGTTCACCGTGCCGGCTACGCCCGGGACCCTGAGCATCCGCTCCAAATGCGCGCTCAGGTTCGGGTAGTCGGCGATGCGGCGCAGGTTGCACTTGAACAGGCCGTGATAGGCCGCATCGAACCGCACCAGCGTGACGAACAGGCGGATGTCTGTCTCGGTGAGACGGTCGCCGAACAGGAACGCCTTGCCGTCGAGCCACTCCTCCAACTCGTCGAGCATGCCGAACACCTCGCCGAACGCCTCCTCATAGGCCTCCTGCGTGGTCGCGAAACCGGCCCGATAGACGCCGTTGTTGAGGCGCGGGTAGATCCTGTCGTTGAGCGCGTCGATATCGCTTCGCAGATCGTCCGGATAGAGGTCGATGGTGTTGTCGGCGAGATCCCCGAAACCGGAATTGAGCATGCGGACGATATCGGCGGACTCGTTGTTGACGATGGTCTGGCGCTGCTTGTCCCACAGCACCGGTACCGTGGCGCGGCCGCTGATATTCGGATCGGCCTTGGTGTAGATCTCGTGCAGATAGGTGGCGCCGTTGAGCTCGTCACGGTTCGCGCCGGGGAAGTCGCCGAAGCGCCAGCCCTGGTCCGTCAGGGTCGGTTCGACCACCGAGACGGAGATGGCCTCCTCCAGCCCCTTGAGCCTGCGGGCGATCAGGGTGCGCGAAGCCCAGGGGCAGATCAGGGCGACATAGAGGTGGTAGCGCCCGGCCTCGGCCCTGAAGCCGCCTTCGCCGGTCGGGCCCGGACTGCCGTCGGGCGTGATCCAATGGCGGAAGCTCGACGTCTGCCGGACGAAGCCGCCCTTGGAATCCTTGGCCTGCACGGGCTGCCAATTCGCGCTCCATTTGCCGTTCACGAGCATGGCGTCTCCTCCTGACCTCGCCCTGGGCGGTCGGTCATGGTTCAGCGGGTCACGACGGTGATGGACGTCCCCCATGGGTCACGCAGCGGCAGGCGCGTCGGACTGGCCGCGGCAGCCTGCTCCGGCGCCAGGCGGGTACGCAGGGCCTCGAGCGTATTCACATCGGTCACGATCTCCACATCGGCCAGTCCAGTCGTAGGCTCCGTGCGCACGGGAGCGCCACGGCTGTTCCAGATGTTGGTGCCGAGGTGATGGTGATACCCTCCCGATCCGAGGAAGGTCGCCCCGGGATAGCGGGTCATCACCTCAAAGCCGAGCAGACCGGCATAGAAGCGATCCGACGGGTCCAGCGCCCCGACCTGAAGATGGACGTGGCCGATGAGCGACCCTGCCGGAAGGCCCGACCAATCGCGAGACTTCACCGTCGCCACAAGGCCGTCGAGGTCGAGCGCCAGCGTGGCCATCTCGACCATGCCGTCGCGCCAGGCCCAGGTCTCGCTCGGCCGGTCCCAATAGACCTCGATGCCGTTGCCTTCCGGGTCGGCGAGATAGATCGCCTCGCTGACCAGGTGGTCCGAGGCGCCCTGAAGAGGAATACCGAGCTCCGCCGCATGGAGCAGCCATTGCGCCAGGTCCGTTCGGTTCGGCAGCAGGAAGGCCGTGTGAAACAGGCCTGCGGCCCGCGGGCTGGCGAGCGGAGCGGCCGGGTCGTGGCGCAGTTCCAGCAGGGCCGTTTCGCCCACGCCCAGACGGACGAGGCCGGGGCCGGTCTCGATCGGAGCAAGGCCGATCACCTGCCGGTAGAAGCGGCTGACCGTGTCGAGGTCGCGCACGGTCAGGGAAACCGTGCCGATCCGCATGGGGGCGCCGGCCGAGGTCACCCCAGGCCTGGTGCCACGGGCTTGGGCCGAGCAGCCGGATAGGCCGCCTGCCAGGAAGGCTCCGGATGAGGTCATGAGCGTGCGCCTCGTGAGCATGGGTCCGTCGGGTTCAACGCGCGAGCGCCGGGCGAGTGGCAGCCGGGTTGGGTTTCAGCGCGTAGGCGCCGTCGCCGAGCAGGGCCACCGCCATCAGGCCGACGATCCACAGCGCCAGGAATTCCCAGCCGCCGTTCGGATTGCTGAAGAAGAAGCCGGCCGGTCCGTGCACGGTCACGATCGCGCCGAGCAGGATCGGGATCAGAGCGACGGCCGCGATGCGGCTGTAGATTCCCGCGATCAGGGCAAGGCCGCCGACGACCTCGGCCAGGATCACCAGATAGGCGAGGGGGCCGGGCAGGCCGAGGCTGCCGAAGAACTGCGCGGTGCCGGCGGGAGTGAAGACGAACAGCTTCAGGCCCGCATGGGCCAGGAAGAGGATTCCGAGCGCCACGCGGAGCACGGTGGCGGCGTAGGGGGCGGTGCGGGTGTCGATCATCGGGTTTCTCCTGTCGAGGGGACATTCCCGATATGGCCTCCTTGCGCGGAATTGATAATCCGGTCTGTCGGACTAAGACTTCACGCTGTTGGAGTGAGATCGAGCCTCGCCACATCCCCGCCATGCGGGTCACCGCCGAAAGGGCGGCGCCCGCCTCATGACGGCACCGGCACCGTCTCGGGCAGCAGGCGTTCGGCCTTCAGGTCGCTCCAAAGCGCGGCCGGCACCTCGGCCTTGATCGCATTCATGTTGCGTTCGACCTCTTCGGGAGCGACGCCTCCGAGGATCACGGATGCGACAGCTGGCGCTCCGAGGGCGAAATGGAGGGCGGCGGTTGCGATCGGCACGCCATGGGCGTCGCAGACGCGCTCGATCCGCGCGACCTTGTCCATCACCTCGGGCGGGGCCGGCCGGTAGTTGAAATGGGCGCCCGGCTTGGCCCCGGTCGCCAGGATGCCGGAATTGTAGATGCCCCCGAGGATGACGCCGATCCCCTTCTGCTCGGCGAGCGGCAGGAACTCGTCCAGGGCGTCCTGGTGGAGGAGCGAGTAGCGCCCGGCGAGCAGCACGCAGTCGAAGTCCCCGGCCTTCACGAAGCGCACTGTGGTGTCGGCTTCGTTGAGGCCGAGCCCCACCGCCTTGATGACGCCCTGGCTCCGGAGCTCGTGAACGGCTTTGTAGGATCCCTCCATCGCCTCCCGGAAGCGCTGGTCGGCCATTTCCGGTCCGTGAGTCCAGACGTCCACGTCGTGCAGGAGCAGGATGTCGATGCGGTCGAGGCCGAGCCGCAGGAGGGACTGCTCGAAGGAGCGCATCGTGCCGTCATAGGAATAGTCGATAATCGAGGCGTGCGGCACGCCGCCGGCGAAGCCCGGGCCGCCGACGCTGCTGCCCGCCACGCGCGGATCCATGCGCCGTCCGACCTTCGTCGAAAGCACGTAGGAATCGCGGGGAAAGCGCCTCAGCGCCGCGCCGAAGCGCAGCTCCGAGAGGCCATTCCCGTAATGTGGCGAGGTGTCGAACAGAGTCATGCCGGCGCGGTGGGCCGCCTCGACTGTCGCAATGGCCCTGCCTTCGTCGAGCCGCTCGTACAGGTCGCCGAGCGGCGCTCCGCCGAAGCCGAGAATGGTGACCGGAATGCCTGTCTTTCCGAGGGGGCGGGTAGGAAGCATGGAATCGTCCCTGTGGCTTGAGTGGAAAATCGGGATCAGGCGCTCGCCCGAGCCCTGGGGCTGTCGGTGACGGTGTCGAGGTCTGGCGCCTGGCCGTAGCTCATCCGGCGCATCTGCTCGATCACCTGGGCCATCTGCGCCTCGGTGAGGCGCGGCGGCTCGCCGATCGCGAGCGCGTGGACATACATCTTGGCGAGGGTCTCGACCTCCACGGCGCGCCAGAGCGCGCGTTCGAAGCTGTCGGCGAGCACGATCAGGCCATGGTGCCCGAGCAGGCAGGCGCTGCGGTCCTCGAGCGCCGCGAGGGCGTGATCGGACAGGTCCTGGGTGCCGAAACACGCATAGGGCGAGCAGCGGATATCCGTGCCGCCCGCGACCGCCACCATGTAATGGAAAGCCGGGATCCCGCGCTCGTGCACCGCCAGCGTGGTCGCGTAGGTGGAGTGGGTGTGGAGCACGACGTTGTGGTCGGGCCGGGCCCGCAGGATATCGCGATGGAAGCGCCATTCCGAGGAGGGGCGGTGACGGCCCTCGAAGGTCGCGTCGAAGCCCATGGCCACGATGTCCTCCGGGCCCATCCGCTCATAGGGCAGGCTGGTCGGCGTGATGAGGAACCCGTCGGGGATGCGATGGGAGAGGTTGCCGGAGGTGCCCTGGTTGAGACCGATCCGGTTCATCTCGCGGCAGGTCTCGACCATGCCGGACCGGAGGGGGAGGAAGGAGTCTTGAGACATAGGGGCTTGGGACATGGCGCTCTCGTGTTTCAGGCGGACAGGGCCGCGGGGTCGGATTCGGCGGCCAGCCGGGCCCACCGGGCGGCGGCGTCCCGAAGGCCCGGGAGGATCAGGGGCTCGGCTGTCACGAGCGGGATCGTCACCGGCGCCTTGCGCGAGAACCGCCCCCACAGGAGTCCGGCGCCCAGGGCGGTCCCATGCGGCGAATGGCTCAGACTGACCGGCTGACCGGGGCGCAGCGCCGCGAGCAGGCGGCCGAAGGCGATATTGGCGGCGAACCCACCGTCGACCACGATCGGTCCGCGGGAGCCCAGCGCATCGAGGCAGGCGCTGGCGGTGAGCGCCGCGTAGAGCGCGGCGGCGGCGTTCGCCTCGGCGGCTCCGGCGGGTGGAGGCCCGACGAAGCGCCCTCGGCGGCCGCTCCCGCGGAACAGGCCGTCATGAGGGCCGAACGAGGGGAGGGGCAGGGTCCCACGGGCGATCAGGCCCGGCAGGGCCGCGAGGACGGCGTCGTCCGAGGCCGGCTCGGGGCCGGCGATGAGGGCGTATTCGCGGCCCGTCATCGTGAGCGTCGAGGCCACGATCTCCCCGTCGATATCCACGTTGGAGACCATCGCCCGCGCGCCGTCGAGCCGGTCGAGCGGGCAGCTGCGGTCGAAGCCGATCATCCAGGTGCCCGTGGACAGGACGGTGTGGCCGGACAGCCCCGCCGCCTTGTAGCGGAAGAGGTTGGCATTGCTGTCATGGACCCCGCAGAGCACCTCGGTGTCCTGTGAAAGGCCTGTTCGTGCGGCCCAGTCGGGCCGCAGGCGCCCGAGCACCTCGCCGGCGCTGGACAGCGGAGGGAAGAGGCGGTCGAAGCCACGTCGCCGGACGATGCTCGAGAGCGCGCCGGTCCGCGGATTCCACACCTGTCCTTGCGCGCCGAGCTGCGAGACCTCGCTGGCCGGTCGTCCTCCAAGCCTCCAGGCCACGTATTGCGCGGTGGTCAGGAAATGCCGCGCCCGCGCGAATTCCTGCGGAAAGCACTCCGCCTGCCAGAGGAGCTGCTTGGCGAGCTGCATGGCGCCGGCCCCGGTGAAGGAGAACACCTCCTCGTAGGGCGGTCCTTCGAGGGCGTAGAGGGCGTCGATCTCCGTCGGCGTCGCGGCTTCGTAATCCATCATTGGCAGAACGGGCCCGGAATCGTCGACCAAGACGCCGCCGCCGCCATGGGCGGTGGCGACGAGCGCGCCGATCCGGTGATCGCCGGAGAGCCCGGTGAGGCCATCGAGGAACCAGCCGATGATGCCCTCGATGTCGATGGCCGGATAGGGTTCGTCGAGCAGGAAGTCGTGGGCGCGCGAGATCGCATCCGTGCATTCCCCGTCCGGGCCGACGAGCACGAGCTTCAGATTGGTCTTCCCGATATCGAGAACCGCGGCCTGCGGCTTGCCGGACCCAGTCATGTCAGCCGCCTTTGATCCGCTGGCGCAGCTGGGTCATGCCGGCGACCGCGATCAGAATGCCGCCCCAGATCGCCAGGGTCAGGAATGCGCTGAAGTTCAGCAGGTTGAAGGCCGACGAGATGATCTGGAGCATGATGAGGGCCAGCACCAGCCCGCTCACCTTGCCGAACCCGCCCATCGGGTTGATGCCCCCGAGCACCGCCGCGAGGATCGTGACGAGCAGATAGCTCTCGCCGTAGGAAGCATTGGCCGAGTTGAACCGCGCCATCATGACGACCGCCGCCACGGCGGCGAGAAGGCTCGAGACCAGGTAGACCTTCAGGATCACGCGCCGGGTCTGGATGCCGGAGAAACGCGTCGCCTTCTCGTTGGAGCCGATCATATAGATCGCTGCTCCCAGGGGCGTCCGGTTCAGCATGATCGCCAGCGGCAGCGCGGACGCGGCGAAGACGAATAGCGCCACCGGGATGCCCAGCACCGCTCCGTTCCCGATGAACACGATGGGCTCGGGGAAGCCGGAGATCACGTTGCCGCGGGTGGTGCCGACCGAGATCCCCTTGACCAGGGTCATCGTGCCGAGCGTCGCGAGGATCGGCGAGACCCGCACATAGGCGATGACGAACCCGTTCACGAGACCGATCAGCGCCGCGACGGCGAACCCCGCCGCGATAGCCGCCACCTGCACCAGAACCCAGGCCGCGCCTTCCGTTCCAGGCACGAAGCGCGTGAGGATGGCCGCCATCGTCAGCGCGCACAGGTTGGCGGTCGCGATCACCGACAGGTTGATGCCTCCAGACAGGAGCGTCACCATCATGGCAAGCGACAGGATGCCGAGCTCCGGCAGCTGATAGGCCATGGACTGGAGGGACGCGGCCGAGAAGAACTGCCTGCCGATCACGAGCCCGAATCCCGCCAGCAGGATCGCGATCAGGATCATGAGCCTCAGATTGGCGCCGTCGCCACCGAGATCCCGCAGGCGCCCGAGGAACCCTGCCTGAGGCGGAGGAGCCTTTCCTGCCGCAAGCTCCCTGTCGAGCGGCCCGCCCGGACTGGTCGGCCTGGAGGAGGTGAGGGGCTGGTTCATGCGACGGCACTCCCAGCGCGGCGCCTGAGGGTGAGGGCGGTCGAGCTCACGGACACGAGGATCACGAGGCCGACGAAGAACTGCGACCAGTATGAGGAGATCCCCATCAAAACGAGGCCGTTCTGCATCACGGCGAGGAGCGCCAGCCCCAGCACCGTGCCCAGCACCGTTCCGACGCCGCCGGTGAGGCTTGCCCCGCCGAGGACGACTGCGGCCAGCACGTCCAGCTCCCGCCCGACGAGGACCGTGGGCGCCACGCTCTGGGCGAGCTGCGCCTGCGCGAGCGACGCGATGCCAGCCATGAAGCCCATATAGCCGTAGACGAAGAGGCTGAGGCCGAACACGTGGAAGCCGAGCCGCCCCGCGGCGTCCCGGTTGCCGCCGAGCGCATAGATCTGCCGTCCGATGGTCGTCCGGTTGAGCAGGATCCAGGTCGCCGCGAAGGCGAGCACGAGCAGCAGGATCTGGAGATTGACCCCATAGGGGATCTGGTCGGCGTCGACGAATTCGAACCACCAGATGCCTTGTGAGAACCAATCCGGCAGGGCGTAGATGTACTGACCGCCGGTGACGAAGATGAGCAGGCCGTAGAAGATGTTGAGCGTCGCGATCGTCACGATGATGCTCGAGATGCGGAGGCTTTCGATCAGCCAGGCATTCACCAGCCCGCACACGACCCCGGTTCCGATGGCGAGTCCGAAAGTCCCGGCCCAGCCCAGTCCGTAGGCGTTGGCGAAGGACAGGGCGAGATATTGCGCCACCGAGGCCGTCGCCGTGAAGGAGATGTCGATACCTCCGGCCACCAGGACGACCAGCAGGCCCGCCGCCAGGATTCCCAGGAAAGCATAGGAGGTGAGGAGGTCGAACAGGTTCTGGAGGGTGAGAAAGCTCGGGGTCGCGATCGTGAGGACGACGCCGAGCGCCAGCACGACGGCAAGGAGGCGGGCCTCGTGGCTGTGGGAGAAACGGTGGAGAGCGTCGATCATGAACGACCCTGCTCGAAGACGGGCATCGGATCCGGCGCGGGCCGCCCCGCTGCGGCGCCGGTCGGCCGGCTGGTGGGAGGAGCGAGTTCAAGCATTCACGGCCACCCTGAGTTCGGCTTCCGAGGTGCGGTGCGGCCAGAACTCGCCTGTGAGCCGCCCCGCCCGCATGACAAGCACCCGATGGCTGTGGAAGAGCACCTCGGGAATCTCGTCGGAAATCATGATCACCGCGACGCCTTCCGCAGCCAGCTGCTTGATGATCTCGTAGATCCCGTCCTTTGCGCTGATGTCGACGCCGACGGTGGGGCTGTCCAGGATCAGGAGGCGCGGATTGGTCGCCATCCATTTCGCCAGGACCACGCGCTGCTGATTGCCGCCGGAGAGCGTCTTCACGGGATTCTCGGGATCGGAGACCTTGATGCCGAGGTCGCGGATCCAGCGCCGCACGGTTTCGCGTTGCCGCTTCGGGTCGATGAGGCCGAGAGGTCCCGCCAGGCGGTCGAGGACGGTCACGACCGTATTGGCCGCTATCGACTGGTCGAGCACGAGGCCGAGGGTCAGGCGATCCTCGGACACATACGCGACGCCGTTCTCGATGGCCTCCCTGTTGGAGCGCATCGTGAGCGGCCGCCCGCCGATCCGGATGCTGCCCGAGTCGGGGGGATTCATCCCGAAGAGCGACAGCGCGAGTTCTGTCCGCCCCGAGCCGAGGAGGCCCGTGATTCCGAGGATCTCGCCCTCGTGTACCCGCAGGTCGATGTTCTCGTATTCGCCGCGCCGCGTGAGGTTCTCGACCTCCAGAACGACGGGCCGTCCGGTCAGGTCGACCTCCCTTAGATCGTAGCGGAACTCCTTGCCGGTCATCAGCACCGCGAGCCGGTGGTCGTCCATTTCGGCGGCGTCATAGGTCCCGACCTTGCGCCCGTCGCGCAGCACCGTGACGCGCTCGGCGACCTCCATCACCTCGTCCAGGCGGTGGCTTACGAAGACGACGCAGATATTGCGCGACTTCAGCTCCCGGACGAGGGAGAGCAGGGCATCGACCTCGTGGCGGGTGAGCGATGCGGTCGGCTCGTCCATGATGACGAGGCGCGCATCCGCCGCCATGGCCCGGCAGATCGCGACGAGCTGCCGGTCCGCGATGGAGAGTGTCTCCACCCGGGCATGCAGATCGAGGTCGACGCCGATGCGCGCCATGGCGCTCTTCGCGGTCCTGTCGATTGCGCGCCAGTCGACGGCCCGGGGATGGCCGAGATGCTGGCTCACGGCGATGTTCTCGGCAACGGTGAGGTTCGGGAAAAGGGAGAGGTCCTGATAGATCACCTGAATGCCGAGCCGGGTGCTCTCGACCGGAGTGAGCCGTGCGTGCTCGGTCCCCGCGACGACGATGCGGCCGCCCGGCTCCGGAGGCTGCACGCCCGAGATGATCTTGATGAGCGTCGACTTGCCGGAGCCGTTCTCGCCGACGAGGCAGTGGACTTCACCCGCTTCGAGGGTGAGCGAAATGTCTTCCAGCGCCCGGACACCTCCAAAGCGCTTCGAGATATGCTGCAGTTCGAGGAAGGCCATCCGCGGATCCCTGCTGACGGTGACCGGCGCGGGGGACACCGCGCCGGTTGCTCGACGTCCGCGGCTTACAGGCCCTGTGCGATCAGGCCATCGACTGTGTCCTTGTTGATGCGCATGATCTTGTCCACCTTGATCTGCCGACCCGCGACATCGACTTCGGCCTTGCCGAGACCCGGAATCTCGACCCCATCCTTGATTTCCTTGCCGTCCGAAATGAGCTTGGCCACCGCCACCATGGCGTAGCCGGCATCGGTCGGATTCCAGAGGAATCCCTCGCGGATCGTGCCGTCCATGATCAGAGGCTTGGCCTGGGAGGGGAGCACCGTGCCGACGATCGCGATCTTGCGTCCGAGCCGCTTCTCGCGCACCGCGTTGCCGGCGCCGATCGGGCCATTCGAGCCGAAGCCCAGGATGCCCTTGAGATTGGGATAGGCCTTGATGACGTCGAGCGTGGTCCGGTAGCTGGTATCGATCTCGTCAGCGCCGGGGAAGCGGTCGGTGACGAGCTTCATCTTGGGATAATGCTCTTTCTGGTAGGCGATCGCCGCATCGGCCCATTTGTTGTGGAGCGGCGTCGTGAGCGTGCCGACATAGACGACGTATTCGCCCTCTTCGTTCATCTCCTGTGCGAGGCGCTTCATCTGTTCCTCGCCGAACTTCGTCGAGTCGATGAGCTCGACGTTCCAGGTGCGGCCTTCCTGCTCGGGGCCTTCATGCGTGATGACCGGAATCCCCGCGGCCTGGGCGCGCTTGAGCACGGGTTCAGTGACTTTCACGTCCAGAGGCACGAGGCCGATCACGTCGACCTTCTTGGCGATCAGATCCTCCAGCAGCTTGACCTGCTGCGCCGGATCGACATTGGCGGGGCCGACCATCGAGGCATTCATCCCGAAATCTTGGCCGCCCTTCTTGATCCCTTTCTCGACCGCGTTGAACCAGGGGATGCCGGCGATTTTCACGACTGCCACCATCTCCTTCTGGCTTTGGGCGAAGACCGCCGTGGGCCCCGCGAGGGTCCCGGCCGCAACGACAGCACCGACCGTCGAGAGCAGTTCACGCCTGTTCATGCTTTTCCTCCCTGCAGGCCTGGGGCCTGTGCGATTGTGATTTTTGATTGTCGGATCCCCGGCGGCCTGGATCGCGCCGGAGATTCTGGGCCTGCGCCGGATATCGTAGAATGCGGGGCAACACCTCCTGCGCGAGCGGTGCAATCCCGCTTCCGGGCCGCTGCCATTGAACACGCATGGAGCGGCCCAATGCTCCATCTTCGAACATCGGAATAGAGTGAAGAAAATTATGCACCATTGTCGGCAGGGAGCAAGCATCGACCGACATGAATACCTCCTAAGGGATATCCAATACTTCCCTCCAGCTTCGGAAGCTGGAGCTTTTCAGTAAACGTCAGCGCTGCTGACGCTCAGCCGAGATCCCGGCTGCGCGCCAGCAGTTCCGGCAGCCGCGGGGCGCCGAGGCGGCCTCCGAACCGCTCGCATTTCATGGCGGCCGCTACATTGGCCATCCGAACGGATCGCGACAGATCCCAGCCGTTCACCAGGCCATAGACATAGGCGCCGTGCCAGACATCTCCGGCATTCAGGGTGTCGACAGCCAGAATGGGCAAGGTCGGAAAATCCTGGACGCCGCTCTGCTCGCTCCCACGCTGCCAGATCATCGCCCCGGCGGCGCCAAGCGTCACTCCGACAATCTCCGCGTCGAGATCCTGTGCGATCTCCCGCAGGGCCTGCCTGGGCGACGAGCCGGGCGCTAGAGACAGCAGGGCCGGTTCGGAAAACAGGACGTGATCCGCCAGGGCAATGATCTCGCGCAACGCCGCCGGGGGCGCGATGTCGGCATCGACGATGGTCGGGATACCGTGGCGCCGCGCCTCGTCGAGCACGGCTCTGGCGCCTTCGATCCATCGCATGTCGACGAGCACGGCGCTCGCCTCCGCGACCGCGTCGAGGGGAAGCCAGCTCGGGTCGCTGTCGAGGGAGGAATCCGTGTAAGGAACCACCAGCCTTTCGCCGGAGCGGTCCACGAGGATGCACGAGAAAGCCGTGCGGGCCCCCGGAATCCTCCGGATGCGGTCGGTTCCGACCGCCTCGTGGGAGAGGTCGCGCAGAAAGCTGTCGCCGGACGGATCGTCGCCGATGCGGGCCCAGAGCTCGACCTTTCCGCCGAGGCGGGCAATCGTCGCGGCCGCCGCGGTGGCCATTCCGGACGCGGCCTGGACGGCCTTCTCCGGCAGCACCTTGGTACCATGGTTCGGGATTCGGTCGATCTTGAAGATCGTGTCCCAGAAGGCGCATCCGAGGCAGATGACGGGCTTGTGGTTCATGCATCCGTCCGGATCATTCCAGCCTGAGCGCCCGGTTGCGGGCGTTCAGGATATGCGCGACCGCAGCTTCGACGGCAGCCGCAGGATCCCGGCGCTTCATCGCGGCGATGATGGCGAGATGCTCATGCATCACCGGTACCACGAGGTCTTCATCGAGACTCGTCTCGTTCTGGCGGATGAGGCGCACCTTGATCCAGTTGACCCGGTAGGCCTTCGAGATGATGTCGTTGTCGAGCTCATCCACGATCCTCTCGTGGAACGCGCGGTCGATCTGCTGCGCCTCGTTCACGAGCGCGTCCGTGATGCCGTTCCGTGCGGCTTCGATGATTGAGCGATGTGCGGTTTCGATCTCTGTGATCCCCGCATCGCTCGCCGTCTGGCAGAAGGACGAGACCGCCTCGCGTTCCAGGATCAGGCGGAACTGAAACGCATTGCGGACCAGCCCGATGTCGAGGGGCAGGATCTGCAATCCGCGCTGCGGCACCGTGATGATCAATCCTTCCGCCTCAAGGCGTGGGATCAGCTCCCGGATTGCCCCGAGAGGCTGGCCCGTAAGGGCCACGAGCTCGCGCTGGGTGACGAACTGGCCGGGCCTGATCTTGCTGCGCAGCAGGTGCTCCGTGAAGGCGTCATAAGCCCGCTCGCGCAGCTTGAGTTCGGAGCGCGGCGCTTGGCGGGACGCGGTCATTCCATCGCACCCGCCGAGAGCCCGAACGGCTCAAGCAGCGCAACGGCCTGGGCAATGCCTTGCGGGTCGAGGGTGGGAAGCGGCGGCCGCGCCGTCGCCCAGGCACTGTCTCCCTTCACATAGGCCACGAGCGCCTTCACCATCGGCACCACCGGATGGCGGGTGATCTCCTCGACGAGGCTCACAACGCGTGGGTCGTCGCGGCCATTTTCCGCCAGGGCGATCACGGCCTCCGGCAGGATGTTGGCGACGCCACAGATGGAGCCGGCCGCGCCGGCCGCGCAGGCGCGGCCGAGATAGGTCTCGTCGCCGACCAGGATGTCGAGGTCGGGAAAGGCCTGGATCAGCCCGAACGTCGCCTCGGCATTGCATGCGCTGTCCTTCACGCCCCTGATCGCCCCGGGATAGCGCCGCGCGAGGCTGGCGATGACCGCATGGGACAGGGGCACGCCGGTCATCCCGGGAATATGGTAGAGGATCACGTTCCGAAGGTTGCTCCCGACGGCGTCGAACACCGCTGCGTACCATGCAAGGACCGAATCGTCGGGAACCTGCCTGAAATAGAAGGGGGGCGCCAGGAGGACCGCGTGCGCGCCGCGGCGAAGGGCATTGCTCGTGCCCTGGGCGGCCTCTTCGGACGAGCATGCGATGACGCCCTCCACCAGTCGTTCGGCCGGGATGCCGAGGCCCACGAGGCCGCTCGCGACGCGCTCGCGCTCGGCGGCGCCGACCGAAGGCCCTTCGCCCGTCGTCCCGAAGATCGTGGCGGTCCGGCAGCCGCGCCGGAGGCAATCCTTCACGTGAGCGGCGAGGCGCTGGATATCCACTTTGTCCTCGACGAAGGGCGTGACGAGCGCGGGGCTGATGCCGAAGCTGAGCGACAAGGGAGCCTCCAAAGAGCCTGATGCGAGCCAGAGCAACTGGCGTGTTGACACTAACATGTTACCCGGTGCTTAATCTCTTGCAAGTCCAGAAAAGAGCTCGGAGGAGCCGGCGGAGGGGAAGGGACGGCCAGAGCATTTTCAAGCGAAGTGGATCCGGTTCGCTTGAAAATGCGGAAAAGCAAAGAAGAGAGATGATTCCACGTCAGTGGAAGCTGCTCTAGGGAGGGAACTGACAATGGTTGAAACGACAGGCTCACTCACGCGTCGCATGTTCCTGGCGAGCACGGCTGCGGCGGCTTACGGCCTCGGCGGCATGACGCCCGCTTTCGCCGATGTGAACTGGAAGAAGTTCGCCGGCACGAAGATAGGCGTGAATCTCGTCAAGAGCCCACGGGGCGACGTGCTTCAGAAATACGAGCAGGAATTCACCGATCTCACGGGGATCCAGGTTTCGTCCGAACAGACGCCGGAGCAGCAGCAGCGGCAGAAGGCCGTGATCGAGCTCAATTCAGGCAGCCCGAGCTTCGACGTGATCCACATCAGCTACCATGTCCAGAAGCGCCAGTTCGAGAAGGCCGGCTGGCTGGCCGATCTCGGCCGCTTCATGAAGAATCCGGAACTGACGGATCCGAGCCTGACCGAGAGCGACTTCTCCCAGGCCGGGCTGCTCTATGCCAAGGATCCGCAGGGCCAGATGCTGTCGCTGCCGTTCTCGGTCGATTACTGGATGATCTACTGGAACAAGGATCTCTTCGCCAAGAAGGGCCTCCAATACCCGCAGACCTTCGACGAGATGGCGGCGGCGGCGGAAGCCCTGACCGACGCGAAGGAGGGGATCTACGGCTTCGTCGCCCGGGGCCTGAAGAACGCCAACGTGCCCGTCTGGACGAGCTTCCTGCTCGGCTATGGGGTCGATCCCGTGGATGCCAGCGGCAATCTGAAGACCGACACCCCGGAGGCCATCGAGGCCGCGCGACTTTATCAGCGCCTCCTCACGAAGGCGGCGCCGCAGGGCGTTGCGGGCTTCAACTGGTCGGAGTGCCAGTCGGCCTTCCTGCAGGGCAAGATCGGCATGTGGCTCGACGGCGTCGGCTTCGCGCCCCCGCTGGAGGATCCCGAGAAATCCAGGGTGGTCGGCAAGGTCGGCTATGGCGTCATGCCCCGCGGACCGAAGGCCCAGGCCTCGGCGACCTTCGGGGACGGCATCGGCGTCACGTCCGCCAGCAAGAACAAGGAAGCGGCCTATCTCTATTGCCAATGGGCCATTTCGAAAATCATGGGCGCGCGGCTTCTGCAGGCGGGCGGCGGCGTTCCGTTCCGCAACTCCATCCTCAACGATCAGGAGGTCCGGAAGGGCGTGAAGATGCCGCCGGCCTGGATCGACGCGGTGGTGGAATCCGGCAAGATCAGCAAGCTCGGTCTTCCGGTCATCCAGCCGGTGACCGAGTTCCGCGACGTCATGGGCATCGGGCTCACCAATCTCCTGGCGGGGGCCGATCCGGCGGCGGAGATGAAGAAGGCGACGGAGCAGTTCAGGCCGATCCTTGAGCGCAGCGAGAAGGCTTGACGATTTTACCTCCCGGCAGAACGACGCGATGGAAACCGGCCATGACGACCATCGTTGAGCGGCGTCCCGCCGAACTGACCAAGGCAGCGCCCGTCAAGGGCGCTCGCCGTCGCGGTTCGTACTGGCCGTTCGTCATCCCGGCGGTCGCCGTGGTCGGCTCGGTCATCGTGTTTCCGTGGGTGTTCACAATCTGGATGAGCCTGCACGAATGGACGGTGGGTGGAGCAAGGCGCTTCATCGGCCTGTCCAATTACGCGCGGCTCGTGTCGGATGAACGCTTCCTGACATCGGTGGTCCACACCTTCGTCTACACCTTCCTGGCCGTCGTCCTGCCGCTGATCTTCGGCACCCTGGCCGCCTTGGCGTTCAATTCCCGCCTGCCGTTCAGGGGCGTCCTGCGGGGATTGTTCGTCATGCCGATGATGGCGACGCCCGTGGCCATCGCGCTCGTCTGGACGATGATGTTCCACCCGCAGCTGGGCGTGCTGAACTATCTCCTCTCTCTGGTCGGCATCGGGCCCCAGGCCTGGGTCTTCAATCCATCCACGGTGATTCCGTCGCTGGTCCTCGTCGAGACCTGGCAATGGACGCCGCTCGTGATGCTGATCGTTCTCGGCGGCCTCGCGGCGATTCCCACCGAGCCCTACGAGAGCGCCGCGATCGACGGCGCCAACGCCATCCAGCGCTTCTACTACATCACCCTGCCGATGATCGCTCCGTTCCTCATGGTGGCCGTCATCATCAGAACCATCGATGCCCTCAAGAGCTTCGACATCATCTATGCCATCACGCAGGGCGGCCCCGGCACGGCGTCGGAAACGATCAATCTCTATCTCTACAGCGTCGCGTTCGCCTATTACGACGTCGGCTACGGATCGGCGATCGCGGTCGTGTTCTTCGCCCTCGTCATCGCCCTGTCCCTCCTCATGCTCCATCTGCGGCAGAAGACGAAATGGACCGACGTGCAGGGTGGCGCATGACGATCCGCAGGGTCCTGAACTCGCTCGGCATGTTTCTCGTCGGACTGGTGCTGGTCTCGCCCGCCATCCTGTTCTTCCTCTGGATGCTCTCGCTCTCCCTCAAGTTCGAGGTCGACAACGCGGCCTATCCGCCCATCCTGATCCCTGAGCGCTTCGCCTGGAAGAATTACGCCGGCGTCTTCGAATCCAACCGCTTCGGGCTCTTCTTCCTCAACAGCCTGATCGTCACCGGCGGAGCGACGGCCCTCGCCCTGCTGATCGGCGTCCCGGCCGGCTACGGGATCGCCCGGATGCGCGCCACCAAGGCCGCCATCGTCGTGCTGATCGCCCGCATGACGCCCGGCCTGTCCTATCTCATCCCGCTCTTCCTGCTGTTCCAGTGGCTGGGGCTCATGGGAACCCTCCTGCCGCAGATCATCGCCCATCTGGTCATCACGGTGCCGATCGTCATCTGGATCATGATCGGCTATTTCGAGACCACGCCGATTGAGCTCGAGGAGGCGGCCGTCATCGACGGCGCCAGCCGATGGGACGTCTTCCGCCACGTCGCCCTGCCGATCGCGAAGCCGGGGATCACGGTGGCCTTCATCCTGGCGGTCATCTTCTCCTGGAACAATTTCGTCTTCGGGGTGGTGCTCGCCGGGCGGGAGACGCGCACATTGCCCGTCGCGGTCTACAACATGCTGTCCTTCGAGCAACTGAGCTGGGGCCCCCTGGCGGCCGCGGCGCTGATCGTGACGCTGCCGGTGCTCGTGCTCACCGTGGTGGCGCAGCGCCAGATCGTGGCCGGGCTGACGGCCGGGGCCGTCAAGGGAGGCTGACCGGGCCGAGGGCCGCGCCACCGATGGAGTCCGATGCTCAGGCCTTCATCGTCCCGAACCGTGCCAACATGCGGGGCACTTCCGCGCCGTCCACCGCCCTGGCGAAGAGATAGCCCTGGCCATGGTGGCAGCCCAGTTTCCGGAGTCGCTCGGCCTGTCCGTTCGTTTCGATTCCTTCCGCCGTGATCTGCATGCCCAGGTTCCGGCCCAATGAGATGATCGCCGCCACGATGGCTTCGTCCTCGGCATCCTTCTCGAGGCCCATGACGAAGCTGCGGTCTATCTTGATGTGCTCGACCGGAAACTGCTTCAAGTGCGTGAGCGAGGCAAAGCCGGTTCCGAAATCGTCGAGGGCGATGGAAACGCCCCGGTCGTGAAAGCGGTTCAGGATTGCGGAAACCCGATCTGTGTTCCGGCTGAGGAGAACCGTCTCGGTGACTTCGATCTCGAACCGCTCCGGCGGGATCCGTTCGGAAGCCAGGGCGCTGAACACATATTCGGTCAGTCCCGGTCGGCTGAACTCGCATGCGGAGAGATTGAACGCCACGCGGCCCGGATCGAGGCCGGAATCGAGCCATCGGCGCAGGTCGGAGACGGCATTCGCCAGCAGGTTCTCGCTGAGCGCCAGCGCCAGCGCGGGCTCCTCGAAGGCGGCTCCGAAATAGGCCGGGGAGAGAATGCCTTTCTCGGGGTGCCGCCATCGCGCCAGGATCTCGAGGCCGGTGACCCGTCCGGTCGAGAGGCAGATTTTGGGCTGGTAAAAGGGAACGATCTGGCCCTTGGGCAGCGCGAAGCGAATATCCTCCAAAAGAGAAATCCGCTGTTCGACAGCCACGCGCAGGGTCGGATGATATGTGACGACACGGCTGCGCCCCTGCGCCTTGGCCTCGAAGAGGGCGATGTCCGCATCCTTGAGCAGGTCGGCAGGCGTCACGTCATGTTCGGGAAAGGTGGCGACGCCGATGCTGGCCTTGCTTCCGATCAGGCGACCACGATGCCGAAACGGCTCGCTCAGCGTTTCGATCAGGGTTCCGGCGAGAGTCGCGGCATGCTCCGAACGGAGCGGCTCGACGATCAAGACGGCGAATTCGTCGCCGCTGAACCGTGCGATCGTATCGCAGTCGCGCGTGCTCGCGCGCAGGCGGTCCGCCGTCTCCTTCAGGAAGGCATCACCCGCATCGTGGCCGAGTGCGTCATTGATCTCCTTGAAGTGGTCGAAGTCGATCAGGAGCAGGGATACGCGGCTGCCGTTCGATTGCGCTGCGCTGAGAGCCTGCCCGAGGCGCTGCTGAAAGAAGGCGCGATTGAGCAGGCCCGTCAGCGGGTCATGATTGGCCGAGCGCCAGATCTCCTCCTCCGCCGCCTTGCGGTCCGAGATGTCGAAGACGACGCCGACCATGCGATCCGGGGTGACCTTCCTGGCCCGTGCGCCCAGCCACAGCATCCTGCCGTCAGGAGCCTTGAACCGGAACTCGAAGATGTCGTTGGCGTTCGTGTCGGCTTGCTGAACGAAGGCCTTGACCTTCTCCCGGTCGTCCGGATGCACTCTCGGGAGGATGACGTCCGCTGGCCCCGACCCGACGCCGAGCAACTCGACCGAGTTCTGGGAGCGGATGACATGGTTGGTGGTGAGGTCCAGTTCCCACGCGGCCATTCGCGCGGCCTGAAGGGCAAGCCGCAGCCGCTCCTCGCTGGCGCGAAGCCCTTCGAGCGCCTGTTCCCGCGTGTGGATATCCCACATGCAGCCGACCCATTCCCGCACCGAGCCGTCCGAGTTGCGGATCGGAACGGCGCTGGCATGCACCCAGCGGTGCTCTCCACTCTTGTGGAGCACGCGGAAGTCGGCCTGATAGGAGCCCTCCGCCGAGAAGAGCGCCATGCGCCATTGCGATGCGACCCGCTCCCGATCATCAGGGTGGATCATGTCGATCCAGCCCATGTCGGCATCTCTGTTCTCCGTCTGGCCGCTGAACTCGGTCCATCCTTGAGAATGGGTGATGTCTCCTGCCGGTGACGCGAACCAGACGACGACGGCGCTGGCCTCAAGCAGGGCGCGGTAGCGCTCCTCGCTTTCAGCCAAGGCGGCCTTGGCCTGCTTGTGATCGGTGACGTCATGCCCCTGGATGAAAATCCCGGACACTGAGCCGTCCCGCGCGGTGATGGGCTGGAAAATGAAATCCACGTAGCGAAGGGCGGATGGCACGCCGGGAGCTGGCTGAACATGGATCGGGTGGCCGCGGCCGATATAGGGCTGTCCCGTGGCATAGACCTGGTCGAGCAGTTGGGCGAAGCCTTGATCCGCGATCTCGGGAAGGGCTTCCCGGACCGCTTTTCCGATGATCGGCCGGAAGCCGACAAGCTGCTGATGGGCCGCGTTCGCCATCTCGAAGACATGGGTGGGGCCGTCCACCACGGCCATGAAGCCGGGGGCCCGCTGGAACAGTGAATGCAGCAGCCCTTCATTGGCCCGGACGGCATTCGCGCGTTTGCGCTCGGGTGACTCCTCCAGCACCTTGCAGGTGGTTTCCGTGCAGGCGCAGAACATCCCGGCGACATCGCCGCACTCGTCGAAGATAGGGCTGTAGGAGAAGGTGAAATAGGCGATCTCCTGGAAGCCGTTGCGGAAGGTCACGAGGGGAAGGTTTTCCGACCATGTTCCCTCACCCGCGAGAGCCTGACGCACGAGGGGGGCGATGGTGGGCCAGATGTCGGCCCAGTTCTCCGGGAACGGGTGCCCGATGGCGTTGGGATGGCGCGCTCCGAGGACAGGCCGGTAGGCGTCGTTGTAGAAGGAGATCAGATCCGGCCCCCAGGCCAGGAACATCTGATGCTTCGAATTGAGCAGGAGGCTGAGGGCCGTCTTGAGGGAATGCGGCCAGGTTTCCGGCGGTCCGAGCGAGGTCGCTGACCAGTCATGGGCGCGGATGAGCGCACCCATCTCCCCGCCGCCGCGAAGAAACCAAAGCTCGCTCCCGGATGTGCTCTCGGCCAAGTCGCGCCCCCTCTGAAGAACCATCGCTCGGCGTTCCTGGAGGCCGTCCATTCTCAACCGGGAGGGCGACGCCCTGTCGAACGCACGGCATGCCCCTCACGGGGGAACGCTGCGGAGGTGTGTTATGTTCCGCTCGCATGCAAGGAAGGTTCTCGGCTCATCCGGGCTCCGCACCTGCACCATCGATTGTCCGGCATCATGGCAGGAATCAAACTGCGAGATCGAGGCTCTCGTGCCGTGGAAGTCTAAGGCATGAACGGCGTCGGTTCTCCGCTTGCGAAGGATTGATCTCGAGGCTCCCTCAGGAGGCTCCTGTTGGGTGATTGGGGAACTCTCTTCAGCCCCCCAGATCCGCGTTGAGCATACCCGCTCATGACACATTAAATGCTGATTTACGTCACATTCCGGGAGTCTTCTACCGCGCCAAAACCAATAGCGCCTGCCAGTAGGGGAATAATCTAGGAGACTCCGAATGCCACAGGCCATTTTCCAGCAAGGTATGAGTGGTTACGCTGGTGTCAGTGATACCATGCTGCGAGAGTACAAGCCCGACACGGATTATGGCTCGGCTCTTCGCTTGAGCGTTGACAGCCGGGATCCAGCCAGCAATGCGAGCCAGGTCCTTCTACGCTTCGATGACTTGTTTGGCGCAGCGGCGGGACAAATTCCACTAGGCGCGACGATCACCTCGGCAACCCTCACGCTCGAAACCTCCAATGCGGGCGGCGGCGCCAGATTGCATCGCATGCTGGTCCCCTGGTCGGATTCGGATACCTATGACTCGTTGGGTGACGGCATTCAGGCCGATGGAGTAGAAGCCGTTTCCACCCCCGATCAGGTCATCGGGCGGGAGGTGCGCGGGGGCCATGAGATTGATGTTACCGAAAGCGTTCAGGCTTGGGCCGACGGTGCTGCGAACAATGGCTGGGCATTCGTGCCATTGAGTTCGAATGGCTGGGACTTCTTCTCGTCGGAAACCGATTACGCTCCTGTGCTGACGATCGATTACAGAGTCGGCAATGATCCAGGTGAGACAGATACGACTCCGCCTACGGTTGAAATCGGAGGGCCGACCGAGGGGGCGGAAGTATCAGGCATCATCAAGATTACCGCGGATGCTTTCGATGATGTCGGGATCCGGGGTGTCCAGTTTCAGGTCGATGGCGAGAACATCGGCAGAGTGGATACGACGGCTCCCTATACCTTCGATTTCGACACAAGCCTCGTGAGCGATGGGGTTGTGGCCTTGTCGGCCGTCGCGACGGATCTGTCGGGAAACAAAACAATCTCAAGCCCGATAACCGTCACGATCGACAACGGCTCGTCTGAGCCGCCGCCGCCACCGCCGCCGCCATCCGGCACGATCCGCGTCCCAGAGGATTACGATACAATTCAAGATGCCGTAGATGCCGCTGGGGATGGCGATGTCATCATTGTAGGACCCGGTACATATGCCGGTGGAATCGTCATTTCCGGCAAGTCGATCACGCTTGCGTCGAATTATTATGTAAGTGGCGATCAGTCTGATATCGAACAGACGATCATACGCGGTGGCGCTCCAGCCATTCGTGTTGACAAGTCCGCTTCCAACGCAACGATCGAAGGTTTCCATTTCACCGGGGGAGACAAGTCCGTACAGTTCTTCGGGGAGAATGGTCAGGCGCTCCACAATTTCTTCGATGATACGGGTTCGGATGCCGTCAGCTTCGAGGCCACGGGTGGCGTCGCGCGCGGCAATCACTTCTTCAAGCCGAGCGATGACGGCGTTGATGTTGATGCGGCCACTGGCAACATCCTCATTGAGGACAACGTCTTTGAGTTTACTGGGGACGATGGAATCGAGGTCCGCAATCAGAACTACACGGGGCCGCACGTCACGATCACCATCCGCAACAATACCATTACCGGCAGCAGCGAGGATGGAATCCAAATCATCGACTACTCGGCCGACTCAAGCCGGAGCTTTGTCATCGAACGAAACCTCATCCAAGGAAGCGAGGATGCGGGTCTCGGCATCATGGATAACGGCGAGACCAAGGAGGATTTCCGAGCCGCGAACATTCCGGAGAGTGTTCACGTCTTCAACAACACCTTCGATGGCAACCAGTACGGAATCTCAGGTGGCGGCAACCTGGTCGCGGTCAACAACATCATCTCCAACTCGTCAGTGAGAGGCCTCAAGAACGTTGGTGGCGATTCCGTCGTCGCGTATACTCTGTTCTTCCACAATGCGGCCGATCAGACCGGCAGCAATGTCGATTCGGCAACGACCAGGACTGGCGACCCGCTCTACACGTCCAATTACGGGCTCGAGCGCGGCTCCCCGGCGATTGACGCGGGTACCACCACGTTTGTGCATGATGGACAGACTGTGCTCAATATTCCTGGAAGGGAGTATGACGGGGCGGCTGCAGATTTAGGCTGGAGGGAGTTCCTCGTATAAGCCTAAGCCATGGTCCGTGCCCGCGAGAAGGGCCCCTGATCTCCTGGACGCAGCGCGTCGTGCGTAAAGGTTGACCTGGTTTTTCGCACGATGTGCCGCTCTCTAAGGGGGACATCGAGGCGGACCCATGAAGCAAGCGCCCGCACCCCATGCAAGAGCAGGTCGCCGGCCTGCCCGAGGAGCGTGGTGCCGGGACGAGGCCAGCGGAGCTCCGCCGCAAGCGCGGGTCTCCGAGGCTGCCATTGGTAACGACAAAACCAAGGACGGCAGCCTGGAGCTCTCCGACGTTGGGCGAACGCTGCAAGGCGCACGGCGAAGACAATCCAGCCGGAGGGGCCGATCCTCCCAGGCGCCATCGGTTCTCTCACGGGCATCGATCAACCGGCGGCCTCCAGCTCTGAGCGGAGAAACCCATGGCTCACGTCTGCCGGTCGGGATCACCATGCTCCATCGCCAAAATGCGGGAATAAAGAGCCGAATCGCAGCAATCTGGCTTTGCTTTCAGTGACTTGCCGGGAAGGAATGGCGGAGAGGGGGAGACTCGGGTCCCGCCGCCCAAAACCCTGTGATTCCAAGGACTTCGTGGCTGCCGATACCGCCCCGATGTAGCATCCTTGTGGGTCCCAAGCCAACCGCGATCAGGTATCGGATCCAAGCCTTTTGGTGGTAGGCCGTTCGTCGAATGCACCCCTGGACGCCGGCATGGGCCAGCCTTGCTTCGCGCCATAGGTGAGGCCTCACGGCAGCTGTGAGGGCAGCAGCAAAGCTTACAGGGGCAGCCTCTGACACCCAGAGGATCAGGCCAAGTTCACGGGTCAGAAAGAATCGCTACATTATCAATCTCCCTCGACCCACGAGAGCAAAATAAGCATGTCGGTTTTACAGAAAGCAGTGGAGTCTGGCTGCATCTCGGAAGTCGAGAGAATCCTCGTCGATGGCGATCCTGAAGAAATCCGTCACGAGCTACCGGGTGCCCTAACATTCGCACTCGACGCCGGCTTTTCCACGATCTCGCGCCGACTGGCGAATGATCCAAGCTTCGATCCGGGAGAACAGGCCTGCCCCAACCTGAGCAAGGCCGTTAGCCTCGGATACGTGGATGTCGCTCAAACTCTCATAGCCAAGGGCTCAAAGCTGAACCTGATCGCGGAGGATTCGCGCAGCCCACTCAGACTTGCCCTGGAGAACGAGTATTTCGACCTGGCACGGTTCATGGTCGCCCATGGCGCGGAGATCTCCGTGCGTGACAGCAATGGGTGGACTGCTCTGATCTGGGCCTCGATCACCGGCAACCGTGCCGCTTATGACTTCCTGATCGAGCACGGCGCAGACATCCATATCTGCACCAATGACGGCTGGAACGCTCTCGCCGGCGCGTTCTTCAAGCAGAACCATGAGATCGCGAACGACCTAAGGGAGCGCGGCGCTAAATTCGGCCCCAAGCACGAGAGCGCCGCCTTGGTATCCTCGTTCCTGGGCGGCTATCACGACGTGCTCCGATATCTGTTGGAAGGTGGCGCCAATCCCAATCTCGCCTTCCACGACGGCACTCCATTGCTCTCCCTCGCGATAATTCGCGGCGATAAGGAGCTTGTAGAGCTCCTCATCGAAAAGGGGGCGGACGTCGATGCCAAGTCCAAAGATGGCAGCTCCCCTCTCACATCGGCCATCAGGCTCAGGCACTACGACATCTCCGAGTTGCTGGCAGCGCGGGTCAGCACCGTGAATGTGCCGGATGCTCGCGGAAACACTCCCCTGCATCTGGCTGCAACGCGCGGTAATGATCGTCTTTGCAACATCCTTATCGAGCGCGGTGCGGCGATTAACGCAGCAGACGGTGATGGCTGGACACCATTGATGTGCGCATGCAGGAACAAGCACCTGTCTACGATGAAGGTGCTCATCTCGCATGGTGCGGATGTCAATGCCAAAACAACATCCGGTAGGAGCGCGCTCTCAACCGCGTTGGAGTTAGGAACAACCGACCAGGATCTAGCAATCAGGAAGGCTCTCAGAGAGAATGGTGCCACTTAATGGACATCGATGCGGAAGATATCTTCGAATCCGTCCGTCGGGGTTACAACGATCTCGAACTGTCCGACACCCAACAGATCCTGGACTACTTCGCGAACGTAGAAGATGAGTCCCGGGTAGGACATGTGAGCAATATTAAGGGCATCCTCTTTGAGCGGCTCTACGTCGACAGCCTGGCCGAACAAGGGATTGCCGCGTCCGTGTTCGAGGCCACGAACCATCCCCTGGTCGACATATCTGTCGAACAAGGCTCGGGCCTGATGCTGGAGATGCAGCTCAAGGCCACCGACAGCCCCGGATACGTCCTCTCGTCCATGAGCGAAAACCCGGACATTCCCTTCGTGGTCACATCGGAAGTGGCGGCCAGCATTTCTCACGCTGGCCTTATTGACTCGGACATATCCAACGAGGCTTTGGAACAAGTGGTAACGGAAACGCTGTTCGACGATTTCGTCAACCCATTCAGCGCATTCTCGGTGCTGAGATGGCTTGTCGGCATTCCTTTCTGACTGGAAGGGACGCAGTGCTAGCGTCGCGGTGCGGCCGTGGAGGCGGAAGACGCAGATGGAGGCCTCTTCCCCCTTGCGTACCTCCGCCTTCGGTCCCTCGAAATCCGGCTCCTACCGAGGGGGCCGTCAGCGAGCCTCCGGCACGCTAAGGAATTCGGAAATGATCCTTTGACCAGCCGCGATGCACCGCTCGGTGAGGCTGTAGGCCAGCTGGGCAGCTCTGAGATGCGCCTTGGCGGTGGCGATGACGTCTTCCCTGAAGAACCGGCGTCCGTTCATCGGAGACAGGAATGGGATGGCGTGGCATGGGATCCCGTTCTTGGCGGCTTGTTCCCGGATCGCCTGCGCCGACGGCTCGAAGGCCGTCCCATTCAATCCGGAGAGGAGCACCAGGCGGATACGCTGCGTCACGGCAGGATCCAGCTCGAAGATGCCCTGAGCATGGGCGGCTAGGCGCTCCCTCATCCGTTCCCGGACAGTGTTCTTGTCAGCAACGGCGTTCAGCTGTCCCTGCGGGATCGCGTCCGCGATGATGATGGGCGAGCACTGCCGCCGGCGGCAGTGATCCTTCAGCCACGACGCAGAGCGTAAAGGATCGCTCATGTCGTGCATCCGGCCGGCGATCCGATAGGCCATGTTCCAGAAGCCGCAGTTCCGGGCGGCCTTCCGGTCCTCGGGCGAGAGGCCGTCGAAGTCGTACGGCCCGGCCACCATCTCCACGGGCGCGCTGTGGTTCGGCTCGCGCCCGACCACAAGGATCAGCGGGAATCGATGCCGAGAGGCCTGGGTCGAGCCGTAGAAGATGAGGGCAGGATGGGTTGCTGAGTTCATGCAGAATTCCCTGAAGTGAGGTCGCTTTGCCTGGAGGCGCACGGCTGGTCCCTGGCCAGGGTCTCACGGGCCAGGGCTCGGCTCCGGTTTTAGGTGGCCGCCGCGAGGGTGCCGGCCTCAAAGAGGGCCTCGGCCATGCCTTGGATCCGCGCACCCCAGGCCAGCTGGGCGAGCCAGCGCTCGGGGATGCCGGATAGGCCGTAGAGCGCGCCGGCGATCTGGCCCGCAACGGCCGCGGTGGTGTCGGCGTCCTCGCCCAGATTGGCCGCGAGCAGGACAGCGGTCTCGAAGCTCGTGGTGCGCGAAACCGCCCACATCGCGGCGTGCAGGGAGGCGACCACATAGCCGGTCCCACGGACCTCCTCCCGCGGCTGGCCCGGGCGGAAGCCTTTCACGCGGCTTGCGGCTCCGGTGACGATCTCCGGCATGGACCGGCCGGCGATGGCCTCCGCCAGGATCAGCGCCAGGGCTTCGCACGCTTCGACGGCCTCCGCGGCGGCATGGGTTGTGCGCGACTGGTCCCGCGCCACCCGCAGGAGAGTGTCACGGTCGGACCAGTGTCGGATGGCCACTGGCGCCAGGCGCATGATGGAGCCATTGCCGGCCTTGTCCGGATCCGTCGACCCGGCGAAGGGATTGCCTGTCCTCTCGAAGCGCCTCAAGGCTTCCGCCGTGGTGATGCCGATGTCGAAGCAGGATCCCGTGCAGGAGTAGGTGCCGTCCCGGTGCCAGGCGACGAAGCGCTCCATCAAGTCGTGGGCGTCGAGCTCCGGGTAGGCGGTCAGGCTGTCGGCGAGGGCCAGCGCCATCGCCGTGTCGTCCGTCCACTGCCCGGGTCTGAGGCCGAAGGGTCCGCCCCCGACCATATCGTGCAGGACGGCTTTCGACGGCTTGCGCGAGAACTCCAGGGTCGTTCCGAGCGCGTCGCCGACGGCGAGGCCCACGAGCGCCCCGATGGCGCGGTCGCGAGCGGCGGGGAGGGCCGCAGCGCTGGCCGCCCCACCAGCAGCCCTGCCATTCCGGACCCAATCCTCCTGCGCACGGTTCTCGATGGCGTCGGGGCTGCGGGCGGCCCGCACGTCGCAGATCGCCTGTTCGGGATCGGCGCCCATCTCGACGAGTAGGCGGGCGGCGATGGTTCCCGCGCGGCCGAGGCCGCCCTTACAGTGGACGAGGACGCGGGCGCCAGCCTCAAGCAGCGTCCGCAGGCGCTGGGATGCCTCGGGCCAGGCCGTCTCGAAGGCGGCATCGGGCGCGTGGTAGTCTTCGATGGGAAGGTGGTGCCATTCCATGAAGCGGGCGCGGACCTCGTCCCCCAGGGTCGGGATCCGAAGCTCGGCGAGCTCCTGCCCGGTCACCAGGGTGACAACCGCGGCGGCGCCCCAGGCGGCGACCACGTCGAGGTCTTGATGCAGGTCCCGATCATGAGTGCCGCTGTAGGCGCTCACCTGCTTCTTGCCCGGCGCGAAGGTGACGCCAAGCAGGCCGCCCGAGCGGCCGACGGGGATTTCCGCAATGCGAAGGATTGAGGTCATGTTGCTTTCTCCGTGTTACCTTCGCAGTATCGCCGAACGGCCGCGCAAAAGACGGCCTGTCGGAATTTTCCCGACTGAAGGATGGGGCGTATGCAGGACGAAGGGGACCGGCCACAGTTCGTGGGCTTCTATTGGACGTTTCCGGTGAAATGGGCGGGGTTCACCGACCTCTCTTCCGATGCGGACGAGGCGGCACGGCAGAGCCGCACCATCCGCTATCAGCGCGAGCTCGTCCAGCGGCACGTGCGGGAACGGCGGGGAGAACTCGTCGATGAGCTGGTCTTCCTTGAGGTCAGCCCCGACCGCGGGACGCCGCATGTCAGGGATGGGCTCGCGCGGGCACGCCGCCACTGCGTCGAAGGCCAGGCGACGCTCCTCTGGGTGAACTTCGCGCAGAGCCACGGCTGGCGCCCGCACCCGCACGATTGCCTTTACGAAATGGACATGCGGAACGAGCCGCTGGATCCCATCGAGTGGCCCATTGACGGCGAGCCCTTCAATCCGACGCGGCATTTCAGGGACTGGCGGCGCCTCGGGGTCTTGGGCCAGATCCAACGCCAGGAAGCGATCCCCCGGATGCTTGCGGCGGCGCTGGACAGGGTGCCCGCCGGCCGCGGTCGCAATGGCAGGATCGCAGCGTACCTGAACTTGGCAGGCGTGCGCACGATGACGGGCGTGCTATGGACGCCCGACACCGTCGGCAAGGCGATCAAGGCTCTTGTCGAGGCGCCGGGCAATGGCGGGGAGCACCCCTGAGTGGAAGGACAAGGAAAGCAATCCATCGAACTCACGCGCCAGGAGGGTGAGGAGTTCCGTTCCGTGCGGTTGTCGGTCTCGGCGGCCGGTCTGCGCCTGAGTGCCCAGGACATCGGGGCCGCCGCGCAACGGGTCTGGGGCCGGGACGAGCACGAGGCCTGGGTCGACGTGAGCGGGGCGGCCGTGCCGGCCCTGGTGCTTGCCCTGCTCAAGGAGAAGTTCGCGGGCCGCAGCGATGCGGTCGAGGCCTTCCGCGATTTTTGCCGTTTGAACGGCATCCCGCACGCCTTCGATACTTGGCCCTGAGTGGTGCGGCCTCGAAGCGTTCCGTTGTGCGGGTGCAATCCCGGGTCCAGACGGACACGGTCCGCGACGACCGGCCGGCTCAGGTGCCTGCCGGAGGTGCCGCTTGTTGGGGGCCAAGGCGCCGAACATGGATTTCTCCCTTGTCCAGCTCACAAAAATCCTTGGTCGTCATCCCGGCATAGGTGGGGATTTCGGCGACAAAGGTCTCCCCTGAAATCCCGGTCGCGGCTTGGTCGATGAAATTCCTCCACGGGGCCGGATCCTTCTGATCGGTGCGGGCGACGATGAGCAGCTTGTAATCCGCTTGGCCGGCCTTCAGCTTGCTCAGGTCTTCGCCCACCTTCATTCCGTCCGGTTTGAGCTCTGATTCCACCTGCCAGAGGGCCCGTTTCAAAACAGGCACCTGTGATGGCCGGTAGGCTGCCTTGACCCACTCGACTTCCATGAGGGTCACGTCATGCATGAACTCCCAGCGGGGCCACGGCCTGAGGCCGGATGGAAGCGTTTCCATTCTATCGGCCGCTGGGGGCCTGCCCCCGAAGGCCGCAATCCGCGGTTGGCCTGGAATTCCGGATTCGCTCTGGGGTTTGTACGGCTCCCAGAACACCTCTCGCAGCGCGTTGAGCCAGGCGTCTCCAACTTTGCCGTAACGTCCCGGCTCATAGCCAGACATGATCTTGAATGCCTTCTGGATGACCTTGCTCACAAACTCCTGGCCATCGGCGAAAGGGTGGGTCACGTCGGGTTTCATCAGTATGCTCCAGCTTCGGTTTGGAGAGACTATATTCGGCGCAAAGGAACCGCCAGAGCACGCCGCGGTCCAGTTTCCTATCAGGCGACGGGAGGGATGGTCGCCTCTAACAGAGCGCTTTGGCTAAGTCCTCATAGCCAGATGCAAGATCATCCCGCTCGGACAGAACCGACGAGGAAGCTGCACAAACGAAGCCGGCGCAGGCTGCTTCACCACGTCAGATCTGACGCCCCTGCTGGAAAGGTATAGGACGCTCTGGCTTGATCTCGAAAAGAGCCCCAGAATTGACGCCAAGCCCACATGTCCGAATCCAGCGCAATGAGCGGGGTAGACACCAACCATGCCTGGGGGAGCGACAGGGCGGCCACGACCCGAGGGCGCGATCCGATGCTGACGTTCGAGAACATCTGGCCGCTTCTTCAGCCCCAATCCCATGAGGTGCTGGGTGGCCCGACGTGGGCTGCGCCTCGTGGGGCGCTCGTTTGCGCCCTGGCGGCCGGGATGTTGTCCTGACCTCAAACCTGCGGGGCATCCGTCGCCGGGTCCCGCGGCACATCCCGCTTTCGCCGTTCGTCATCGCTCTCATGGAGGGGTATCGGCGGGCTCTTCCAGCAGAGGTCGTTCGGGATCCTCAGGCTCCGCTGATCCGGGGCGCGAACCTGCTGCCAATGCTGCAGCGTGAGATTGACGATCATGCCCGGCGCGCCGCCATCCGGGTAGGATTGCAGGACACGACCCTGGGAGGCATCCGAGCTCGTTTCGAGCTGCTCATGCGTGACCACGACGACGGCAGCGGTCTCGTGCCGTATCTTGTCGGAGAGATCCGGACCCACAGCAATGCCGAGCGATGGCTGGCCGAGGATCCTCCCGACCTTGTGGTCAGGAACTTCCTGAAGGGTGTTCATCCGCTCTGGGCTCCCTCTCGCGAGCTTTGGCACAGGAAGAGTTCTCGCGGGCGAAAACCATCAACGGTTTGAGGTAGTCAAATACCTGAGCTCCAGGAGGGCTGGCCCCGGAATGGCCCCTGGACCGGAAGGCATTTGCCGGAATTTCGGGCTCTTGGACTGCATCTGGACGCACGACGACAAACAAAAATCAACGAGATAGCGCATCCTTCATCCTTTAGCGGGAACACTCGGTCGTCAGTACGGGGCAATGATGTGAGTGTCCGGAGAGCCACAGGGGATAGCGGTACGGTTCTTTCATACCCGTTCTTGGTCTTCATTAGATGGATCACGCGGGAGGTAGGATCGAAATCATCCCACTTAATTGATAGGAGTTCACCGCGTCGCATGCCCGTTTCGATAGCCAGGATAACAAGTGGTTTCACCCACGATGCTCTGGCTCGATCCACTGCTGACCAGAATGTCTTTAAGTCTTCCGGCGTGAGGCGACGCTGACGGGCTTTCCCGGGTGAAGGGAGGGTAATTTCGCGAACAGGATTGTTGGAGATCATCAAACCCCATTCCTTTCGCGCAACTTCGAAACAATGCTGCAAAATTGCCAGTTCCCGGCGTACGGTGCCGCTGGAAACCCTCTTGAGGCGTGTGTCTCGGTACTGAGCCACCATAGCTCCAGTCACCTTATCGAGTGTCACCTTGCTTATATGGTGAGATCGCATGACTCGGAGCTTGGAGCGTTCCCGATCAACTCCGCGCTTACGTGCTGTGACCTCCCTTTCATAACGTTCAAGCAGATCTGAAACTGTATAGCTCTTTAGCTCGCGCAGGTTCGTCGGCAACTCAGAGCGATCGATGGCCCGCTCCTGGTCGCGTGCCCATGCAGTCGCATCAGCATGAGAGTCGAAGGTCTTTGTGAGGGGGGTATAACCTTTGCGGCGCACCTGTGCTTCCCAGCGGGAGCCGCGTTTACGAATGGCAGCCATATGTCGTCCGTCCGTCGTTGTGGCACGAGTGTGGCGGATCGATCTATTCGGCTGTTTCGGCGGATGAGGCGCTCTGGCCAGCACCCTTATTTTTCAAAGGGTTAAATGGCGGAGAGGGGGAGATTCGAACTCCCGATACGGTTGCCCGTATGCCGCATTTCGAGTGCGGTGCATTCAACCACTCTGCCACCTCTCCGGAGGGCGGAGGCCGGTCGGCCCCGCTGGTTGAGGCCGGGTGGATATCATGGGCTTGGCGGCTCTTCAAGCACCTTGAAGCATGTTTTTGCGGTGTTTTCGATTGACAAAGGCGGGGGCAATCCGTAGGTAGTCGTCTTCTATGAGCCGGGACAAGCGCCTGCTCATGTCCGTGCGGCTGCGTCAGCGGCCGTGAAATGAAGCCGGAAACTGCCAAAAAGCCAATCCTGCGGGCCAAGGGCCTCGTTGAGATTTGGGTTTGAACACGAGGATCAAGATGTTCGCAGTGATCAAGACCGGCGGCAAGCAGTATCGCGTTGCCGCCAATGACGTCATCACCGTCGCCACGCTCGCAGGCGAGCCTGGCACCGCCGTTACGTTCGACCAGGTTCTCATGGTCACCAACGACGGCGACACCCAGGTGGGCGCCCCCCTCGTCGAGGGCGTGACCGTGGCGGGCGAGGTGGTGGAGCACACCCGCGGCGAGAAGGTCATCTCCTTCAAGAAGCGCCGCCGCCAGAATTCGCGCCGCAAGCGCGGGCATCGCCAGGACTACACCGTGGTGCGGATCACCGAGATCCTCGCCGCCGGCGCGAAGCCCAAGAAGGCTGCGGCCAAGAAGACCACCAAGGCTGCGGCGGACGACGCTGCGCCGGCCACCGCTGAATAAGCGCAAGGCAACTGACAGGAACACGGGAGTAGACCCATGGCTCACAAAAAAGCAGGCGGTTCGTCTCGCAACGGTCGCGATTCCGCAGGCCGTCGTCTGGGCGTCAAGAAGTTCGGCGAACAGCAGGTTGTCGCCGGCAACATCATCATTCGTCAGCGCGGCACGAAATGGCATGCCGGCGCCAATGTCGGCATGGGCAAAGACCATACCCTCTTTGCCACGGCCAATGGCCGAGTCCGATTCCTTACGCGTCAAGGCCGAGCCTTCGTATCGGTCGTTCCGGCCCAAGAGGCCGCAGAGTAAACGGCGAGAGCAAAACGAAGGAGCTCCCGCCGGCATCACACCGACCCGGCGGATCGAAGCTCCAAAGTGGCCCCAAAGGCCAAGCTCAGATCCAAAACCGACAGGGGAGGTGGGATGTCCACCTCCCCTTCGTGTTTTCCGGGCCGGAAAGGCCCAATTCGGATCGGAGCAAGAGCATGTTTCCCGACCTCACCCGTGACGATGTGTTCCGTCTCGAGACCCGCCGCCTGTGGCTGCGCTGGCCTCGCCTTGCGGATGCCCAAGCCGTCGTACGTTTTGCCGGTGAGAAAGCTGTCGCGGACATGACGGCGCGAATTCCGCATCCGTACCATCCGGAACAGGCTGAGCGGTTCATCTTCGAGGCCAGGCGGTCCAATGCGAACGGCGAAGGCCTGCAGCTGGCGATCACCCCCAAGGGGAAGCCGAACAGCCTCATCGGCATGGTGGGCATCTCCGCCGATCCCGAGACCGGCAAACCCCATCTCGGCTATTGGCTCGGCATTCCCTCCTGGGGGCAGGGCTATGCGACCGAGGCGGCCCGGGCCCTGATCGACGCTTTCTTCGCCTATGGCGACGGAAACGAGGTCACGGCCTGCGCCCGGGTGATCAACCCGGCCTCCCGGCGCGTCCTGGAAAAGTGCGGCTTTGCCTACCAGGGCGCGGGGCTCTCCGAGCTGCCGGCCCGGTGTGGCCTCTACCCGGTCGATCACTTCCGCCTCGACCGGCGGACCTGGGAGAGCCTGAAGGCCTGGGGCCATACGGGCTTCGTCCCGGATCCCACCTCCCTCGAGGTGGAGCTCGACCGCTCCATCTCGATGGCGAGCTAGCGGATCGGACGTAAAGAGCGGCTCCTGCTTCCGTCAATCCTATGGCGGGTCGCCGGGAGGAGGGGCATCGAAGGATTCAGGAGGTGGATTCCGCCTCTGGGTTCGCGTTCGAGGTCGCTGGTCCAAGAACCGGGGCGCTCCTGAAACCATTCGGGGGCGCTTCTCTTTTGTCTTCATCGGCCGCGTGTGCGTTGCTCATGGGCATGTTGTCCCGTAAAGGGTACGGGTTATGAAATTTCTCGACCAAGCCAAGATCTATATTCGTTCGGGCAACGGCGGCGGCGGCGCCGTGTCGTTCCGCCGTGAAAAGTTCATCGAGTTCGGGGGGCCGGACGGCGGCGACGGCGGCCGCGGCGGCGATGTGTGGGCGGAATGCGTGGAGGGGCTCAACACCCTCATCGACTACCGCTACCAGCAGCATTTCAAGGCCAAGACCGGCGGCCACGGCATGGGCAAGAACCGGGCCGGCGCCAAGGGGGCCGACGTGGTGCTGAAGGTCCCGGCCGGCACGGAGATCCTCGAAGAGGACGGGGAGACCGTCATCGCCGACATGACCCATGTGGGCCAGCGCGTGCTGCTCGCCAAGGGCGGCAACGGCGGCTTCGGCAACGCCTATTTCACCACCTCCGTCAACCGGGCGCCGCGCCGGGCCAATCCCGGCCAGGAGGGGCAGGAGCGCACGCTGATCCTGCGCCTGAAGCTGATTGCCGATGCCGGTCTCGTGGGATTGCCCAATGCGGGCAAGTCGACCTTCCTCGCCACCGTCACCTCGGCCAAGCCCAAGATCGCGGATTATCCCTTCACCACGCTCCATCCGGGCCTCGGCGTCGTGCGCATCCATGGGCGCGAATTCGTGCTGGCGGATATTCCGGGCCTCATCGAGGGCGCGTCGGAAGGCATCGGGCTGGGCGATCGCTTTCTGAGCCACGTGGAACGCTGCCGCGTGCTGCTCCATCTGGTCGAGGGCACGAGCGAGGACGCGGGCGAGGCTTATCGAACCGTGCGCCACGAGATCGAGGCCTATGGCCACGGGCTTGCCGACAAGCCCGAGATCGTCGCTCTTTCGAAGGCGGATGCGCTCGATGAAGAGATCCTCAAGGAGCAGCTCAAGAAGCTGAAGAAGGCCTGCAAGCGCACGCCGCTCGTGCTCTCCTCCGCATCGGGCCAGGGCGTGCAGGAGGCCCTCCAGGCGCTGCTCACGGTGATCGACGAGGCGAAGGCCGCGGAAGAACAAGCCGTCGAGACCCAGGAGGAGTGGCATCCGTGAGCCCGCAGATCGGCCAGTTCCGCCGCGTCGTCCTGAAAGTCGGCTCCGCACTCCTGGTGGATCGCGCCCGGGGGCGCCTGAATCATGCGTGGCTCGCCGCGCTCGCCGAGGACATCGCCGACCTTCACGCGAATGGCGTGGATGTGCTCGTCGTGTCCTCCGGGGCTATCGCCATGGGGCGCACGGTCCTGGGGTTGCCCTCCGGCCCCTTGAAGCTGGAGGAGAGCCAGGCGGCGGCCGCGGTCGGGCAGATCGCGCTCGCGCGCACCTGGTCGGAAGTGCTCGCCCATCACCACATCACGGCGGGACAGATCCTGGTGACGCTCGCCGACACGGAGGAGCGCCGCCGCTATCTCAATGCGCGCGCCACGACCCTGAAGCTACTCGACATGCGCGCCGTGCCGGTCATCAACGAGAACGACACGGTGGCGACCTCCGAGATCCGCTATGGAGACAACGACCGCCTGGCGGCGCGGGTCGCCACCATGATCGGCGCGGACCTCCTGGTGCTCTTCTCCGACATCGACGGGCTCTACACGGCGCCGCCCGCATCCGATCCCGAGGCCCAGCACATTCCCGTCGTCCAGCGCATCACGCCGGCCATCGAGGCGATGGCGGGCGGAGCCGCGTCCGAACTCTCGCGCGGCGGCATGCGCACGAAGGTCGAAGCGGGCAAGATCGCCACCTCCGGCGGCACGCATATGATCATCGCCGACGGGCGCGCGAAGAACCCCCTGAAACGCGTGGCGGACGGCGGGCGCTGCACCTGGTTCCTCACTCCGTCCAATCCCGCGACCGCCCGCAAGACATGGATCGCCGGCGCGCTCGAGCCGCGGGGAACGCTCGTGGTCGACGAGGGGGCGGCGCGCGCCCTGCAGGGTGGCGCGAGCCTCCTGCCCGTGGGGGTGCGCCGGATCGAGGGCGCGTTCCATCGCGGCGATGCGGTGACGATCCGCGACGAGAATCGCATTCTCGGGCGCGGCCTCGTGGCCTACGATGCCGAGGAAGCCTCGCGGATCATCGGTCGCCCGAGCCGCGAGATCGAGGGGATCCTCGGTTATCCCGGACGCGCCGAGATGGTTCACCGCGACGACATGGCGTTGAGCGACTGATCGGAAGCCAGGAGCCTCAGCAAGGTCTGCGCGTCGCCGGGCGCGGCGCTTTTGATGTCGTTGTCGAAATAGGCGTAGACGTCGCGCCCCTCCCGATGCCATTCGGCGACCTGACAGGACCAGGCGCGCAAGATCTCCTCGCTGTAGCTGCCCGCATAGCGTCCGTCGGTGCCATGGGCGCGCACATAGACGAAATCGGCCGTGGTCAGCCACGGGGCCGGCGCATCCGCGTGATCGGACAGGCAGAGCGCGGCGTTGTGGTCGCGCAGGATCCGGAACGTCGCCTCCTCGTACCAGCTCGGGTGACGGAACTCGACAGCGACGCGCCGGTTCCGCGGCACGAGCGACAGGCACCGCGCCACCCGCTCACGCGTCTCGTCATTGGCCCGGAACACGGGCGGCATCTGGAACAGGACGGGTCCGAATGTGTCGCCCAGGCCCTCCATGCGGCCGAACACGAGGGCGATGCTCTCCTCGATGTCCTTGAGCTTTTTCATGTGTGTGATGAAACGCGAGGCTTTCCAGGTGAAGAGAAACCCTTCCGGGACGCTCTCCCGCCATGCCCTGACGGCTTGTTCCGTCGGTAGCCGGTAGAAGGAATTGTTGATCTCCACCGTATCGAAGAGCGCCCCGTAATAGGATAGGAATTCCTTGATCTTTAGCCCTTCCGGGTAGAAAGGTCCGTGCCAGGATCTATAGTGCCAGCCGGAGGTCCCCACCCGGATCCCGGAAGGGACCGAAAAGGGCCCTGTCGAACGGTTCGGCTCTGGCCTCGCCCCGGGTCTAGGCACCGGCGCGGCCCGCCGTGCTATGGATCGTGGACGGTAGGTTTCCCTCCGGATGTCGGAAGGCTGGAACGTGGACATGGATGATACTCGAGCCCTGAGCGGCGATTCACCGGCTGAAGATCTCAACGCGTCAGGCGCGGTTTCGGTTGGACATTCCGATGTTCCGGCGCTCATGGCCGATCTGGGACGGCGCGCCCGACGGGCTGCCCGGCGCATCGCCCTGGCCTCGGGCGAGCAGAAGAACGCGGCCCTGCGCGCCATCGGGGCCGCCATCCGGGCGCGAGCCGGGGCGATCCTGGCCGCCAATTCCGAGGATCTCGCCGAGGCGAGGGCCAAGGGGCAGACCTCCGCCTTCATCGACCGCCTGACCCTCGATCCCGAACGCCTGGAGGCCATTGCGGCCGCCGTGGAAAGCGTCGCTGCCCTGCCGGATCCGGTCGGGCGCGTGCTGGCGCGCTTCGAGCGTCCCAACGGATTGCAGATCGAGCGCGTGGCGACGCCGCTCGGCGTCGTCGGGGTGATCTTCGAGAGCCGTCCGAATGTCACGGCGGATGCGGGCGCGCTTTGCCTCAAGGCCGGCAACGCGGCGATCCTGCGGACGGGTTCGGAGAGCTTCCGCAGCGCGTTCGCCATCGCCGAGGCCATGAGCGAGGGGCTGGAGAAGGCCGGGCTTCCGGGCGATGCCATCCGCCTCGTGCCGACCCGCGACCGGGCCGCCGTGGGGGCCATGCTGACAGGGCTCGACGGACATATCGACGTCATCGTGCCGCGCGGGGGCAAAAGCCTCGTGGCTCGCGTGCAGGAAGAGGCGCGGGTGCCGGTCTTCGCCCATCTCGAAGGCATCTGCCATGTGTTCGTGCACGGGAAGGCCGATCTCGAGATGGCGAAGGCCATCGTGCTGAACGCCAAGATGCGTCGCACCGGCGTGTGCGGTTCGGCGGAGACGCTGCTCGTGGATCGCGCCTGTGCGGACACGCATCTGAGGCCACTGGTGCTCATGCTGCTCGATGCGGGCTGCGCGGTGCGCGGCGATGCGGCCACGCAGGAGGCCGATCCGCGGGTCACGCCTGCCGCGGAGGAGGATTGGCGCACGGAATATCTCGATGCGATCATCTCCGTGCGCGTCGTGGACGGCCTGGACGAGGCCATCGCGCATATCGAAACCTACGGCTCGCACCATACCGATTCCATCGTCACGGATGATGCGGCGGCGGCCGGGCGCTTCCTCGAGGAGGTGGATTCGGCCATCGTGCTTCACAACGCCTCGACGCAGTTCGCCGACGGTGGGGAGTTCGGGTTCGGCGCCGAGATCGGCATCGCCACGGGCCGCATGCATGCGCGCGGTCCCGTCGGCGTGGAGCAGCTGACCTCGTTCAAATATCGCATCCACGGTTCGGGTCAGACGCGTCCGTGAGTTCTCCACCCTCCCGTTTCCGTCTCATGCCCTCGGGCCTCGTGCGCCTGCCGCCGGCTGAGCCGGGCATGCGCATCGGCCTTTATGGCGGCTCCTTCAACCCGGCTCACGATGGGCATCGGCATGTGAGCCTCATGGCGCTCAAGCGCCTGCGGCTCGACCGGCTCTGGTGGATCGTCACGCCGGGCAATCCCCTGAAGGATGCGGGCGAGCTGGCGGCCACGGAGCTGCGGGTGGCGCAGGCCCGGGCCGTGGCGGACGATCCGCGAATCGACGTGACCGCCTTCGAGGAGGAGATCGGAGCGCGCTATACGGTCGATACCCTGGCCTATCTCAGGCGGCGTTTCCCCGGGGTGCGTTTCGTGTGGATCATGGGGGCGGACAACCTGGCGGGCTTCGACCGCTGGCGCGGCTGGCGGCGCATCGCTCACATGATGCCGATCGCCATCATCGACCGGCCGGGCTGGACCCTGAAGGCGATGCGCTCCCGCGGCGCGACGGCCCTCTCCAGGGCACGCATCCACGAGGGCAGGGCTCCCGCGCTGGCGGACCTCAGGCCGCCCGCCTGGGTGTTCCTGCACGGGCCGCGCTCGCACCTGTCCTCCACCATGCTGCGGCAAATGAGGCGAACTTCTCCTTCCGGGGGACGTTGAAATTTGAGGGGATCCGATCTTATCTTAGGAGTCGGCGCCCCCCGAAAGCGCTGCTTAGAAAGGGCTTGAACCTGAACCGACTGAACTCTCTCGAAGCGGACACGAACACGCTTCCCCCTCTCTCAGGAGCGGCTGCTCCGAAGGATGAGGATATCCGGGCCGTCGCCCTGGCTTCCATCGAGGACATGAAGGCCGAAAACACGGTCGAAATCGACCTTGTCGGCAAGACCTCGCTTGCAGATACCATGATCGTCACATCGGGCCGTTCCCACCGTCACGTGGGCGCGATTGCCGACCGTCTGGTCAAGGACCTCAAGGACAAGGGGTTCGGCACTCCGCGCGTCGAAGGGCTGCCTGCGTGCGACTGGGTTCTGATCGATGCCGGCGACATTCTCGTTCACATTTTCCGTCCCGAGGTGCGTGGCTTCTACAACCTCGAGAAGATGTGGGGCGCCGATCGTCCTCAGGATCGCGCGAGCTGAATGAAGGCCTGAACCGTTGCGATTGAGCTTGCTGGCCGTGGGCCGTCTCAAGAGCGGCCCCGAACGGGAGCTGGTCGAGCGATACAGGCAGAGGATCGAAGGCATGGGCCGGGCCCTTGGGCTGGCCGGGCTCGATATTGCCGAACTGCCCGAGAGCCGGGCGCGCCGGGATGACGACCGTCGTGCGGAAGAGGCGGCCGCTCTTCTGGACAAGGCGGGGGCCTCCGTGCTGATCGTCTTCGACGAGCGTGGCAAGTCTCCTTCGAGCGAAGCCTTTGCCGAGCGAATCAGGCAATGGCGCGACGAGGGCCGCTCCGGGGTGGCCTGCGTTATCGGCGGTCCGGATGGCCTCGATCCCAAGATCCGCCAGCGTGCGGAACTCGTTGTTTCCTTCGGTGCGCTCACGATGCCGCACCAGATCGTCCGGGCGCTCGTGGCCGAGCAGCTTTATCGGGCGCTGACAATCATCGCCGGTCACCCTTATCATCGGGCCGGCCACGATGATTCCTGACGAATGATCCGCTTCAAGACACTCCCCTCCCGCAAGGCCTTGGGCCTTGCCGCATCCCTGGCCGTTTCTGCCCTGGGCCCCGCATGGGCCCAGCAGGCGCCTGCCCCTGCGGCCGGAGCGCCCCAGGTCGCCCCGGAGACGGAGGAGGAGAAGAATAAGCGGCAGAACGACCTCAAGGTCCTGGAAGACGCCATGAACGCGAGCGCCGAGGCCCAGAAGCGCCTCGCGGCCGAGATCGAGGAGATCAGGACGGACCGTGCCAAGCTCAATGCGAGCCTGATCGAGACCGCGAGCCGGGTGCGGGACACGGAGGACCGTATCCGGGGGCTGGAACAGCGCCTCCAGACGCTGACCTCCTCCGAGGCGGCCATTCGCCGGTCCCTGGACAGCCGGCGGGATGTGATCATCGAGGTTTTTGCCGCCCTCCAGCGCATGGGCCGCCGGCCGCCTCCGGCCGTCCTGGTTCGGCCGGAGGACATGCTCGAGGCCGTGCGGGCCTCTATTCTGCTGGGAGCCGTGCTGCCCGAGCTCAGGGCCGAGGCGGAAGTCCTGGCCTCGGATCTCGCCGAACTGGTTCGCCTCAAGAGCGCCATCGCCACGGACCGCTCCACCCTGGACAAGGAGCTTGGCGCATTGAACGGTGAACAGCGGCGCCTCACGGCGCTGATGGACGCCCGCCAGGGCCGCATCGCCGAAGTGGAGCGCAGCATCGGAGCCGAACAGACGAAGGCGGCCGAGCTTGCCCGCCAAGCAGGCACTCTCAAAGAATTGATCGAGCGCATGGAGGCGGAGATCGCCGGCGCCCAGAAGGCCGCCGAGGAGGCCCGCAAGGCTGCGGAGGCCCAGGATCGTGAGGCTCGGGAGCGTTTTGCCCAGGCGGCTTTCCGCGATCCTGCCCGTTTGGCTCCAAAGATCCCGTTTTCCGAAGCGAAAGGCATGCTTCCGAAGCCCGTCAGCGGCGATGTGGCGCTGAATTTCGGGGCCGATGACGGCTATGGCGGAACGACGCGCGGCATTTCGATCACGACACGCCCGAAGGCGGCTGTCGTATCACCGGCGGACGGCTGGGTCGCCTTCGCGGGTCCCTTCCGATCCTATGGTCGACTCTTGATCATCAATGCCGGTGGCGGATATTATGTCCTTCTGGCCGGTATGGACCAAATCAACGTCGATGTTGGGCAATTCGTGCTCGCTGGCGAGCCAGTCGCGACCATGGGGGATGCCTCGCCCATGAGTTTGACCGGTTTTGCCATAGAAAAGAACAATCCCGTCCTCTATGTTGAGTTCAGGAAAGACGGCGGTTCGATCGACCCAGGTCCCTGGTGGGCGAAATCGCAAAGCGAAAAGGTTCGCGGATAATGCGCAAACTCTCCCTATTGATTCTCGGTGTGGCCATCGGCGCAGGCAGCGCGACCATGGTGTCGCAGACGAGCCTGATGACGTCGGGCGCGGTTGCCGCCTCGGCCGATACATACCGACAGCTGAGCCTTTTCGGGGACGTCTTCGAAAAGGTCCGTACGGATTACGTCGAGAAGCCCGACGAGTCGAAGCTCGTCGAAGCCGCCATCAACGGCATGCTGACCTCGCTCGATCCGCATTCGAGCTACATGGACGCCAAGAGTTTCCGTGACATGCAGGTTCAGACCCGCGGCGAGTTCGGCGGCCTGGGCATCGAAGTGACGATGGAAGACGGTCTCGTGAAGGTGGTGACGCCCATCGACGACACCCCGGCATCCCGTGCCGGCGTCATGGCCAATGACATCATCACCCAGATCGACGGCGAGCAGGTTCAGGGCCTCAACCTGAACCAGGCCGTCGACAAGATGCGCGGTCCCGTCAACTCCTCGGTCACGCTGAAGATTCAGCGCAAGGACGCCAAGGACCCGATCGAGGTGAAGCTCACCCGCGAGACGATCAAGGTTCGTCCGGTGCGTGCCCGCGTCGAAGGCGATATCGGCGTCCTGCGTGTCACGCAGTTCAACGAGCAGACCTTCGAGGGCCTGCGCTCGGGCATCGACAAGCTCACCCAGGACATCGGCGCGGACAAGGTGGCGGGCTTCGTCATCGACCTGCGCAACAACCCGGGTGGCCTGCTCGATCAGGCGATCATGGTTTCCGACGCCTTCCTCGATCGCGGCGAGATCGTCTCGACCCGCAGCCGCAACGCAGAGGATACGCAGCGCTTCAGCGCCAAGGCCGGCGACCTGACCAAGGGCAAGCCCCTCGTCGTGCTCGTGAACGGCGGCTCGGCCTCCGCATCGGAGATCGTGGCCGGCGCCCTGCAGGACCACAAGCGCGCGACGGTGCTCGGCACCCGTTCCTTCGGCAAGGGCTCCGTGCAGACGATCATCCCGCTCGGCGGTAACGGCGCTGTGCGACTGACCACGGCGCGCTACTACACTCCATCGGGCCGCTCGATCCAGGCAAAGGGCATCGATCCGGACATCGAAGTGTTGCAGGACGTGCCTGACGAACTGAAGGGCAAGGACGAGACCAAGGGCGAGGCCGGTCTGCGCGGCCACCTGCAGAATGGCGGCGACAAGGAAGAGCGTGGCGGTTCTTCCGCTTACGTTCCGCCGGATCCTGCCAAGGACAAGCAGCTCCTGGCGGCCTATGACCTGCTCCACGGCGTGCGCAAGGGTGCTGCCAACACGACGACGGCCCCGAACTAATTCGAGGCTGCGACAAAAAATGAATCCGAGCCTGGCGGCAACACCGCCAGGCTTTTTCATTGAGGCTTTGACAACCGCATGGAAGTGGCGTGGAAGAGCTTGTGTAGGATTGTCTGAAACGGCACTCTGAAAGCTCGACCTTTGGAACCATCGACAAGTGCCGGCGATACTTCAGATGATCGGTGAACGAGGGGGCGAGGCAAGGGAGTGGGAGTCTGATGAGAAACGCCAAAAGCCAGCAGAGCAGGAAGGAATTACCCTATCGCTCCTGCGTCGGCGTCATGCTGCTCAACAAGCAGGGCCGTGTTTTCATCGGGCGGCGGCACTCCGATGCTTCCGATCAGGTTGCGGACGGTTATGCATGGCAGATGCCTCAAGGCGGTATCGATCCAGGCGAGGATCCTTATCAGGCGGCCTTGCGGGAGCTGTACGAGGAAACCAGCGTTCGCTCCGTGAGCCTGCTTGCGGAGGCGCCTGACTGGTATTCCTACGATCTGCCTTCCATGGTGGCTGGGCGCGCATGGCGCGGGCGTTATCGCGGGCAGACGCAAAAGTGGTTTGCCTTCCGCTTCGAAGGTGATGAGAGCGAGATCAATATCACTCAGCCTGGCGGTGGGCACCACAAGCCCGAATTCGACGAATGGCGCTGGGAAGACATGCATCGCCTGACGGAGCTGATCATTCCCTTCAAGCGCGGCGTCTACGAGAACGTCGTCGCTGCCTTCAGTCATCTGGCGCCGCATTCCGTGAAAGCCTGATCCGCGTGAATCGCTCTCATTCCTGCTGCACTCTGCAGGAACGGCGGCGAAGCGAAGGAGTTGCTTCGGCAATTCCTGGAAGCTGCCGAGGCTGATGTGATGAACAGGCCTTTCAATCCCGAACCCGGCAATTCTCTCGCCAAGGATTTCCGCATCTTTTCCGACCCTGGATTTCTGATCGCGCTGCTGCTCGGCTTGCTGCTGCTTGCCTGTGTCGGCGGCGTCATTCTCTACGCTGACATCGCGCACGGAATCCCACCCTTGTGACATGAAGGCAGAGCGTCCTTTAGGAACGGAACCCTCTCCATGACTTCCCGTTGACACGGTCACCAGAGGGGCAGGTTCTGCTCCTCGCCATATGGAGGATTCTCAATGCGTGTAACTTTGTTGGCGACGGTCGCCGCGGCTGTGCTTTCCATGAGCGTCGCTGCCATTGCTCAAACGAGCGGTGGCTCTGGTGGCAGCGCGGGCGGAGCCGCCGGGGGCAGTTCGGGTGGCGTTTCCGGTGGTACTTCCGGCGGTGCGTCGGGCACTCCTTTGAATGCGACGGGTTCGACGAACAGCACGGATTCCACGTCGGGAGCGGCATCGGGCGCTGCCTCCGGGACGACCTCCGGCTCCGCATCGGACAATGCGGCATCCGGCACATCCGGCGGAGCATCGGGTACGACGGCCGGCAGCAGCACCGGCAATGCGTCGGGCGGTGCGGCCCCAAGCGGCTCAGCCTCGAGTGGATCGGCCTCAGGTGGATCGACCTCGAGCAACACCACGTCCGGTTCGACAGGTGGAACATCCAACCGTAACGGCGGCGCCGTCAACACGACGGGCAGCACGTCCAGTTCCACGAACATCAATGTGACGAGCGAGCAGCGCACGGAAATCACGCGCGCGTTCAGCAGCGTGCACGCGGAGCCGATGACGAACGTGAACTTCACGGTGAATGTCGGCACCGTCGTTCCCGAGACCGTCGTGACCCACCTGCATGCATGCCCGAACGAAGTGGTGCGCATCCTCAACGGCTTGCCCGAATGCCGCTATGTGATCGTGCGCGATCAGGTGGTGATCGTGGAGCCCAAGACCCGGAAGATCGTCACCGTCATCGAGCGTCGCGGCTAAGATCTTTCCTGGCGGCTTGATATGAAAAGCGCCCGTGATGCCTTTCGCACCACGGGCGCTGCTTCGATATCATGTCCGATTAGGCTGCGTACGAGAATATGTCTTTCGGCTCTTGCTGTTCCTGCCGCGACATCATCGCGATGGCTGTGCGGGCGTAGCGGCGGAATTCCTCTTTCAGGATTTCCGGCTCCACCTCCCAGAGCAAGGCGTCATCCTCGGACTCATAGAGCGCACGAGCGACGTATTCGACTTCCTGATCCATGATTTTGCCCCTTAATGCCAGGTTAGTGGCTTTTGTTCGGCTCTCTTTTTGCGGCGTGCTGCTTCTACGTCAGCAGGTCATAAGAGCCAGACCGTTGAACGAGAGCCATTTGTCGAAAATGTTCCCGATTCTGCAAAGGCGCATAAGAGGTAGCCCGATAGTCTGACCCTCGAAGACGGGACTTGCCGCCTCTGGAGCCCGCCGGTAACGGACCTATGCACGGCATGGCAGGCGGAGCATCCGGACAGCCCGCGAGCCTCGGCGCCGATGGCGGCGGGCCGTCCGATTCTCTCTGCGATGGCTTCCGGGCTTCGGCACAGGGCCATGGGCAACAGGCAGAAGCCCGGATCGTTCGGCAGGAATCAACAGGCTCAATAATAGGTGGGATACGGACGGCCGTAGCCACCACGATCCCGATGCTCCCAGTGGGGAGGACCGCGATAGCCGTCATCCCATCGTCCTGGCCTCCGATTGGGCCGGCGGGCCACGAAGGCACAATTCTTGGGCACCCCATAGGCGGGATCGCCGAAGTAGCTGTTCGAACAGGGCACCCCGCCTCTCCGCACAAAGCGTTCAACGCTTCTCCCGGGCACCCCATAGATGACGCGGGTCGGATATGGCACCCGGCAGAACCCACCCTCCCGCGCACAGGGCACAAGTTCCTGTGCCTGGGCACCTGAAGACGTTCCAAGCATCAGGCCTGAAAGGATCAGCGCCGTCGTCAACGCAGCACGTATCATGATCTTCCTCCATAATGGTCGAATAATGTTGCGGGGCCAATATGAACATCTCACTAACAACTCCCGTCCGGGCCCATAAGGCACAGGTCAATGTCGGCATGAGCGATAACGGCGCGGCAAGGATCGGGGCCGCCTGCGATCATGGGAGCGGATATGGACACGCCCCAAGCGCGATGTCCGTGAGGGCCGGGCCGCTCGTCCGTTCCCCCTGAACGGGTCCGCGCTGGGTAAGTCTCTGGAGGGGATGCTCCTGAATCGGGTTTCCGCCACACGATCGGAAAGGCGATGGTTCTCCCCGGCAGGGTCTGGGAATCGAGAAGTCGTTCTAAGATATTGATTAGAAATGTGAATTAATGCCGGAATCAAGTCTGTTATAGGGCCTCACATGCGCCTCTGTGCAAGGGCGTGCATTCACCTCTTCGGCCTACCGACAAATGCTGATCCATAGCCCGATTTTGACCCGAGGTCTGTCCCATCTGTCGTGTCCATGGCGACCTTAGGATTCGTTGCCTCTTCATGTCCTCCGCATCTATCCTGGATGCAAACATAAAAGGGGGGATAAGGATTGTCATGCTGATGCGGAAGGAGCAGCTCAAGGGTTTTTTCGATCCAGTGCCCAAGTACATTGATGATTATTGGGATGTCATCGACAAGGCATCTTTACATGGGCTTGTGCCATTCTGGCAGCTTGGCTTTTTCAGTAGTTCATTGAAAAAGTCCCGAATCCTTGCCAGTTCATGCGCCATTATCGAGGATTATATATCAAGCAATCATCAAAATCCTGGAATGGATCAGGAGAACTTCAAGATGATGGGCGTTGCCCTTGGGCGTATCGTATTTTCCGATCGCAAATATGCGCGGTGCTTTATACCATATTGGATGGACTATTCTGCCGGTCGAATAACGCCAGCAAAAGACATCAGGCCCGCAACTATGCTTGCAGGTGCTTTGGGTCCATTCAAGGGTCGCTAAGCAATACGCCGGCCTGGAGCCTTTCTCTCTGCCATGTTGCAGGTCGCTGGTCACGGGTCTCAGGGCTTCGGAGCCGGAAGCGCTTTCCCGATAGCGGCTCCGCAGTTCCTTGGCAGTTCCTTGGAGGAGGCCGGCAACGAGTACGGGTCTGGGCACGGTGTGACCTCATGGGGCACCATGAGCGCCGTTCTTCTCGTCCTAAGATGCTGAAAGTTATGGCGAAACCAAGAAAGTCTTGGTGCCCCTGGCCGGGATCGAACCAGCACTCCTTGCGGAACTCGATTTTGAGTCGAGCGCGTCTACCAATTCCGCCACAGGGGCAAGGACCTGCGGAGTACCATGATGGATTGAGCGCGGTCAATCAGGCAGATGTGAAAGCTTAAGCGGTGTCCGCCTCTCGCTATTCCGGGCCGCGTGTGCTCAAAGAGGCTAGGGCGTGCGGCCCTCAAGACCGATACCTGCCGGGATCTCATGCTCAGACGCCTCTACGACTGGACCCTGTCCCTCGCCTCCAAGCCGTCCGCTCCCTATGCCCTGGCCGCCGTGTCCTTTGCGGAGAGCTCCTTTTTCCCGGTGCCGCCGGACGCGATGCTCGTGCCCATGATGCTGGCGCGCCCCGACCGGGCCTGGTTCTACGCGCTCGTCTGTACTGTCGCGTCGGTGATCGGCGGCATCCTGGGCTATGCCATCGGCGTGGCCTTCTACGATACGCTCGGGGCACGACTCTTCGAATTCTACGGCCTCACGCAGGGCGTGGAGGCCTTCCGGCACGGTTATGCGGAATACGGGCACTGGGTGATCCTCCTCAAGGGCCTCACCCCCATTCCGTACAAGCTCGTCACCATCACGTCCGGCCTCGCCAGCTATCCCCTGGGCTGGTTCATCCTGCTCTCGGCCCTGACCCGCGGCGCACGCTTCTTCCTGGTCGCGCTGCTCATGAGCCGGTTCGGGCCACGGATCAAGGCGATCATCGACGACAACTTCAACCTGGTTGCGACTCTCGCCATCGTGGTCATCCTCGGCGGGTTCGTGGCCTTCCGGTATCTGTTCTGAAGGGGAGGGGCCATGAGCCTTCGCCTGACCATGCGCCAAGCCACCCTGGCGGTCGTCCTGGCGGCCGCCGCCACGATCGGCGGCGCGCTCGTGTTCGAGCATGGATTCGGCTATGTGCCGTGCAAGCTGTGCCTGATCCAGCGAAATCCCTATTATGTCGCCATGCCCCTGGGCCTCGTGGCGGCCCTTCTGCCGCCGCACTGGACGCGGGCGGGCTTGTGGCTCCTGGCTCTCGTCTTCCTCGTGAGCGCGGGGCTCGGAGCCTATCACGCGGGGGTCGAATGGGGCTTCTTCATGGGCCCGAGCGATTGCGGCGGCGGCTCGGGAGCGGGCGCCGGCAATGTGGGCGACTTCCTCAATCAGCTGCAGAAGACGCGGGTCGTGAGCTGCACCGAAGCCGCCTGGCGCTTCCTCGGCCTGTCCCTGGCCGGGTGGAACGTGCTGATCTCCCTCGCCTTGGCGGCCTTCGCGGCCAAGGCCGCGGCGGGCAAGGGCCTGGGGCGCTAGAACGTCCTGTCCGCACGGCTGCCGGGGAGGGGCTAGGTTTCCAGTTCCGCGTCCCAGTACAGGAAGTCCATCCAGGTCTGGTGGAGATCGTCTCGTGCCTGGGGAAGGCGCCGGGCGATGGCATCGAGCTCGTGGGGAGAGGGCTCGAACGGCTTGCGCCTCAGGGTCATCCCGGCCTGTTGCGGCGTCTTGTTGCCCTTGCGGAGGTTGTCGGCCCCGCAGGATGCGACGATGTTCGCCCAGGCCGACAGGCCGCCCCGGCTCTTGGGGACGACATGGTCAAAGGTCAGGTCCTTGGCGTCGTATCGACGGCCGCAATACTGGCAGGTGAACTCGTCCCTCAGGAACAGATGGTAGCGGGTGAACGCAACCTTCTTGCGTTTCCGGTATCGCTTGAGGGCGACAACGGCCGGAACCTCGAATGATTGGTTGGCCGAATGGACCAGGACATCCTCATAGGTCTTGATCTGAACGACCCGGTCCTGGATGACGGCCACGAAGGCATCCTGCCAGTTCCAGATGGAGAGAGGGGCCCAGCTCAGCGGCTGAAGATCGGCGTTGAGAACGAGCGTTCTCAGGTTCGAGATGGGGACATTCATCCTAGAGCCCCCACTCGCATGCGCGCTCCTTGGCGCGGCGGCTTGCGGATCGGAGGGGGTTGGCAGCCGGGGAGCCGGGACTTGAGGTGCCGGGCAGGAAGGCGGGGCCCTTTATTGCAGTCCCGATCCATCGAACGGGGGGGGCTTTCGCACGGGTTGCGAGGGCTGCGTTGCGCCTGGCGATGTGGCCAGATTCGGGGTTGGCACGAGGGGCGTGCCGTAGGAGTTGAATGCCGGTCTTGCGGGAATGGGCTGGGAAGGGATGGGCTTCGAAGCTCAGACTTCGGACAGCCTTGTGGTGCTCGGACAAGGCGCTCGCGAGGTCTTGGGAGGCCGTGACCGCGCCCTGCCGGGGTTGAAGAGGCAAGACGTCATCGCTCGACGGCGGGCCGCCGATATCGAGAATAAGGGCCGGACTGGCATCCGGCCTCGCAACAGGTTTGATGCGAGCTTTCACATCGCCTCCTCTCAAGGAAGAGTAGTCCCGTCTGAGTAGACTATAGGCAATGTGACCCTGTTGTGAAGCTCACCCGCGGGGCGTTTGTGACGCACCCGCTCTGATTCCGGTGAACAAACGGCCCAGGGAGAGCCTTCAGCGGGTCGGAACCGGGTGTTCGCCGCGATAATCGTAGAAGCCGCGCTTGGTCTTGCGCCCGAGCCAGCCGGCCTCGACGTATTTCACCAGGAGCGGGCAGGGGCGGTACTTGGAATCGGCCAGCCCCTCGTAGAGCACCTGCATGATCGACAGGCAGGTATCGAGGCCGATGAAGTCGGCAAGCTGCAGCGGCCCCATCGGGTGGTTCGCGCCGAGGCGCATGGCCGTGTCGATGGCCTCGACCGACCCCACCCCTTCATAGAGGGTATAGATCGCCTCGTTGATCATCGGCAGCAGGATACGGTTGACGATGAAGGCCGGGAAGTCCTCCGAGACGGTGGAGGTCTTGCCGAGCTTGGCGATGAATTCCTTGGCGGATTCGTAAGTCGAATCGTCTGTCGCGATGCCGCGGATCAGCTCCACGAGCTGCATCACCGGCACCGGGTTCATGAAGTGAATGCCGATGAACTTTTCCGGGCGGTCCGTTGCGGCGGCAAGCCGCGTGATGGAGATCGACGACGTATTGGTCGCGATCATCGCGTCCGGGCGCAGCGAGGGGCAGAGATTGGTGAAGATCTTGCGCTTCACCTCCTCGTTCTCGGTCGCGGCTTCGATCACGATATCGCAGGCGGACAGGTCGTCATAGCCAAGGGCCGGCTTGATGCGATCGAGAGCAGCCTGGCGGTCCCCGTCGGCGATGGCGCCCTTGGCGACCTGGCGGGCCATGTTGCCGTTGATGGTGGCGAGGCCGGCATTGATGCGATCCTCCGAGAGATCATGGAGCCGGACGCTGAAGCCCGCGAGTGAACAGACATGCGCGATGCCGCTGCCCATCTGTCCCGCGCCGATCACGCCAACCGTCTTGATCTCGATACCCATCTGATTCCGCCTGCCATCCATGCCCAAAGGATCCGGGCGGGAACCGCCCGGATCGCGCTCATTCGCCTATTCCTGACCCGATTAACCGGCTTTGGTCAACTCCTCCTTGAGTTCAGGCAGGATTGTGAAGAGGTCGCCGACGAGGCCGTAATCGGCGACCTGGAAGATCGGCGCCTCCTCGTCCTTGTTGATCGCCACGATCACCTTGGAATCC